>JGI25331J36430_1001426_pt1 | contig 12790 bp, 10 predicted proteins | sample HigsolmetaAR206D_FD_36430 | JGI IMG/M metagenome (IMG submission 36430) | reverse complement strand
GGAGGAAATCTTGGGGAAACAGGCTGTGTTTCCTATTTGTTTGACCGCAAAGGCTATTTGGTCATTGAAAGAGAAGATTTGAATATAGACGAAGATGATATGCTTCTGCAAGCTATTGAAGCCGGAGCGGAAGAAATGGAAACGAGCGAAGAAGCTTTTGAAATTTATACGGATCCTGAGAACTTTATGGAAGTAAAAGAAAACTTGGAAAAAGCGGGATTTGCTTTTGCAACCGCTGAAATCACGATGGTTCCGCAAACTTATACGGCGCTTGATGATGAGCAATCAGCCAAAATGGAAAAATTGCTCGACATGCTCGAAGACAACGATGATGTGCAAGAAATTTATCATAACTATCAAGAAGCTTAATAAGTTTCATCCATCATCCATTTGGAGCAAGGCCTCGTTTTTCGATTTTATATAAAAGCTTTTTACGTGAGCGTTCATGATAAAAAAAGGACATGTTGGCAATCTGCGATAAACGCGTAGAATGCCGGCATGTCCTTTTTTGCTGTATCATTNAGAAGATGATGGTTTCGGTTTCCCGCGATTGATGAGTCTTGCGACNTCGATCATCGAGAAAGGCAAGAAGCGGTATTTTCGGTAAGCCATATATCTTGGCTCCCAGTTTGGATCATATTTTTCTTTGAATTTTCGCAGTCCGGCGAAATGGTAAATATATTGAATATGATGAAACATATGGGAAGCAATCCGTTCCGGCCAAAAAGCAGTTTCGGTTTGGCCGACATTGGAAAGCGGCGTCATACCTAAGTTGAATGTGGTATAGCCGTGTTCTTGTGCCCATTCAATCATGGCAATCAATAGACCGTCCATAATGCCGGGAGGAGCATCGGGTACATATCGCATTAAGTCGATGGAAATAATTCCTTCCTGGTAAGTCGGCATTAAGCTGGCAAAGGCCATGATCTTTCCTTCTTCCGTTTCCAATACCGCGACGGGGGCAAGCGAGAGATAGTCTCGATCAAAATAACCTAAAGAAAATCCTTTTTCTTTTTTCTTNCCGAGCCATTGATTAGAGACTTCTTCAANATTATGGAAAAATTCGTCTGTAAATGGTGGTTCCACCATCCGAAAGCGTATATTTTCTCTTTTTAATCTGTTTTTGGTGGATCGAAGTCCTGCCTTTCGCTTTCCTCTCAAGGAAAATGAAGTTAAATCGACGATCGCTTCCTCTCCCAGTTTAAAGAAGGAGTTGCCAAAGTCATGGTACATCGGCATGTATTTAGATTGGACTTGATAAAAAATGATATGATAACCGAAACGATCCGCTTTTTTATAAAGATCATTCAACAATGAATAAAACGAGTCTTCGTTTCCCACCGGATCGCCAAGCACCACCACTTTATCGCGAATGATCGAAAATTGAATAAAGGCATTTCCATCTTTGGACAAGAAAAAGGATTTGTCCCCTAAAAACGCCANATGGCTTAAATAATTTCCCCCATAATGATGAAGCAATTCCAAAAGCTTCTCATCGGAAACTTCCATTTCGAATTTTTCGTTGTGCTTGGATTCAAAAGTGTAATAAAAAATGATATTCAGAATGAGGAAGATAGCGGTGCTCATTCCAAATGTCAATTCGACATCATTTTTTTGCACGGTCATTCCTAGTTCATATGCATAATCAGGAAGACTGTTTAACGTAATAAAGTAGATCCAATAAAACAACATAAACAAGCCGACAAGAACCAGTTTCCGGACCCCCGTTACAGGACGGCGGATGCGGTCGAACTTTTTCTTCGAGTAGCCAAAAAGCAAGATCATGCCAATCAGCCAAATAACCTCTAAAACGGTTCCCGCTGTTAAGAGAACAAAAAGAAGCGCCAGAACAAAGCTGTTGAAAACAAAGTGGCGAGCTCTCTTCGTCCCTAAATAAACCCCTTTGACACTTAATATCAAAGTGATGGAAAGAGCGACCAGAAAGGCGTCAAACAATAATTTGATATAACGAGTATAATCTTTGCCGGCGATCGAATGATCAAAATGATAAGGCTCAATTCCATATAAAAATAAGTAGACTCCGCTCAAAAACACCAAAATGGAAAAAGACAAATACGGAATTTTTTGCACCCAGCTTTTTTGCAAGGACAAGACGACGCTCGAAGTATCGATCGCCGGTCCAAGAATCGGTTTCATTTCCGGCTTTTTCAATACGTTGCCGCTGAATTCGTAAATGGTAAAGATAAGCCCGAGAAGAAAAGGCAAAAAGTAATAAACAGTACGATACAATAACAGAGCGGATACAATCGTTNCTTCTTGATAGCCCAATTCTTGAAAACCGATTAAATAAATAACATCAAAAGCGCCTAAGCCTCCGGGAATCATACTGATTAATCCGGCAGCAGCTGAAGTGAAGAAAATGCCGCAAGCTGTTCCAAACGGTACATGGATCCCCAGAACCCGCAACGAAAAAAAGGCGACGATGGCCGCTGACAGCCATTCGATAATAGAAGCGACCATATATTGTACCGATAAAGTGAAAGAAGTAGCGTCTTTCCCTTTGATGCGAGACAGAAGAAAAAAGGCGGGCAAATAGAGCGCTATGACGACTACTACGATGTCGAGCCACTTTTTGCTGGCAAGCAGCGGTTTGGCATGAAAAAAGTTCAAGAGCACGAATAGACAATAAAACGACAAGCCGGCAAGGGTGCCTGTCGCCATCCAAGCAATTCCCCGCAACAGCTTAGATTCTTCTTTCGTATGCTGCTTATACAACATCATTCTTAATCCCGCGCCGATGATGCCGCCAAAGCCCAAAATTCCGTTAAGCGTATTGGCGATCCAAGAGATGCGGAATATTTTTCCCGTACGAATATTCAAGTTCAAAAAACGAAGAAGAAAGAAATCATAAAGAAACATCGTACTGACCGCGAGCAAGCCTAATAATACAACTACCGTCACTTGGTAGGATGAAAGACTTTTTAATATGCGGATGGAATCGCTAATGGAGATATTGGAAAGTTCTCTTTTTCCTTGAAAAAAGACAAATACAATGATGGCTAATGAAAAGAAAAATTTTGCTGAACTGCGTAGCCTTTTGAATGTAAGGAATTGTTGCAATATGATCTTCTCCTTTGCTCCGCATAGTCCGTCCGTCAGTTCGTTTCGCTGCGTCAGCGACGACGGACGCTTTTTCCTTCCTTCATTCTATAATAAGTAAGCCAAAGATAGAATTTTTTTCTTCCGCTGTCAAGAGGCCGTATCCTTGGCAAAATGAGAGAAAAAAAGGGGATAGTCGTCCGTTGAAAGGACTATATTTGCTCTTTCGATTATGATTATATTTCTCCTTTTTGGAACAAACTATCAACAAGAGTTCATTACATTTAGGTGGTGTTTACATGACGCTGTTTACAAGAATCAGTTTTATGCTGTTATTGGTAGCAGGAGCGTTTTTCCTTACGATTTTCCACGATGAAGCCAAAACGGATACGAGCAAAAAATCGGCCGAGAGTGAAGAAAAGCCAATAAGTACTGCCGGTGTCGTGTCGCCCAATGTTTCTGAAAAAACGATGACCGTGATTTTAGACAGAATTTATTTGGATGGAGAGGTCAGCGAAGAAATCCGGACAGAGCCGTTCATTTCCATTGGAGATATACTTGAACGTTATAAAAACTGGAAATTGGTAGAAATGGATGATACAGAAGCTGTGTTTCAAAAAAAAATAAACGATATATCTCCTTTATTAAAAGCTAACGGATATTTTGGCATTACGGACAAAGGGGTTTTATCCATTTTCAAGGGAAAACCGGAAGGAAAAAACGCCCAAATTATTCAATCTTTTTTTCAAATTGATGTCCATAAACTTGAAAGCGGCGTTCAAAAAGAATTACGACACGGAATTCCTATTAAGACAAAAGAAAAATATACGAAAGTGATTGAAACGTTTAAACCGTACTCTATCGAAAAATAAAAGCAGGATGATTTTATAAGATCCTTTGTTCATTTCAATCCAAGCTTTTGGATACAGTATTCAATTACAGTCGTTTTCAAGAAAATAAACGACCTTTCCTCGACTCAACCCGAGAAAAGGCCTTTTTATTTTTACTTATAAAGAGCTCGCGGCAAAAAAGCCATGCAAAGGAGAGTACTGAAGATATCGTCATCTTGCTGTCAAAGGGAATTTGACTATTCAGATTCAAATGACTTTCTGAAAAAGATTAGAAACGAACCCGATATAACAAGGATTCGTTTCTCGTAGTGATTTGTTTGTCAAATATATTGGTAGGCAGGTGACAGCGGTCCCCTAAAAAGATCGTTCTTTCAACTAGCGATCCGTTAGACCGATGTCCGGTTGAAGTTTATTTAAAAGAAAGACCGGCTGCAACTTCCATTTGCTGATCTTTCACTTCTAAAACAAATTGTAAAATATCTTCTGCTGCATGCGGATTGATGAATTTTCTTTGACTATCGATAATATGATTGAGTTTTTCTCCATTATTTTTAAGCAATTCGGTCATTGTCTGTTTGATATCGTCCGTCTTATTGCACACTACTCCCAAATTTGATTTTTCGGCAAAGTAGGGGTTGTCNTCTTCTTGGCCGGGCAACGCACCGGTTATAATCATCGGCGTATTGGAAGCAATGGCTTCAAACATGACGTTCGGACTCCCTCTTGTAAANACGATATCAGAGGCAAACATCAGTTCATGGATATTTTTCGTGAAACCGTAAATCTCTACTTTNTCTCCATATTGTGGAAAAAGGGATTGCTCTAACTTTGCTTTCAGCTTCGCATTTCTCCCTGCCACAATTTTGACGGTGCAATCAAAATGATCGAGCAAAATTTCCGCAATCTTCTTCATATTGCCTACACCTTCGCCGCCGCTCATAATCAAGCATTTTAAAGGGGCGCCTTTTTGATAACGGACCTTTCTATTGGTGTTGTTTCTGAAAAACCTGGAACGAACCGGAAATCCTAAAATTTTTATATTCTCCGCTGGAATGCCGTATTCCATACACTTATCCGCCGCTTCCACGGTCGGGCTGATGATATAATCAGCTCGAATATCTGCCCATAACGGGCTAATGTTGACAAGATCAGCTATCAGTGTAATGAATGGGATTTTAATATTTTGTTTCTCTAAAATATTTAAAATCGAGCCGTTAAAATTAGGGTGCACCGACAAAATCAAATCGGGTTTTACTTCATCCAACAAATGCAGAAAGTTATTTTTGATTAATCCTTCTATAAAATAGTTGATTAACGTTGGGTTATCAGCTGATATGTTATATACCATCTTCCATAAATTTTCGGCTTTTCTCGTGATCGGTCCATATAGTTTGCCGATCGACAGCAGAGTTTGTCCGCCAAGCGAAAAGCCATCCACAACGTGTATGTTGATGTCATGGTCCCTTCCAATTTTTTCGCATAAAGATTCTGTAATGCTTTTATGCCCATGACCTGTATGATCAGAGGAAATGATCAGCACTTTTACGCCCATTTTACCAAGCCTTTCTTCACATTGTATAATATAATCATACCAATAAATGATAGGGAGAATACTAAAATTTTCTTCCATTTTGATCAAGCAAAAAAAAGAAAACACTTTTGAATTCCTGAAGGTAGTATTGTACTACTCAAAAATAAAAACGGAGTTCTTTCTGTGTTTTCACTAAAAAAGACTTCCAAAATAGAAATATGTTCTTGCTCCAAATAGTATGTAAAGAAAAAATAGACGGCTGTCTTGCATTCATCCCTGTTTAACCAATAAAAAAGCAGGATGAACCTTAGTCATGATCTTTTGTTTGAAATGATCTGTAGATATAATATCATATTGATGAAATGCCAAAGAAGTTTTTTTGCAAACTGCACTTCCATTGGCTGGACGAATCTGAAAGGAAATGCATGTTGACAATAGCTGCCGCATCTTGCTGCATAAGAAATCTTGTATTATAGAAATCCAATTCGTGTTGACGATCTTAAAGCAAACCATATCATCAAATTTTTAGACAAAGGAGCTTTCATTATATTTGAAACGTACGAAATGGAGAATCATCTATACGATCTTTGTTTTTATTGCCCTTGCGGCATTTGACAATATCATCATTGGATTATTTCCTCCGCTGTTTCGCTATATAGCAAAAGATTTACATGTGGAAGTTGCGAAATTAGGAGTTGTTTCAGCTGTTAACATTTTAGTTACAGCGGTTTCCTCCGTTTATTGGGGGTATCTTTCCGGAAAATATAAACGTAAGAGACTGATTATGATTGGGACCTTTATTTGGGTCATATCTGTATTTTTAACGGCCTTTAGCCAAAGTTACGGGCAGCTTTTACTGTTTCAAATCATAACAGGAATCGGTTTAGGCTGTATTGCTTCTATTGGTTTCAGTGTTTTAACGGATTATATCCCCTATCAAAAGCGGGGGATGGTGTTAAGCCTTTGGGGCATGGCACAAGGCTTAGGCGGTATTTTAGGGTCTCTGATGGCTTCTTTAACGGCCATAAATACGAGTTGGAGATGGCCTTTTGAAATCGTTGGGTTGATCGGTTTTTTTCTCATTATTCTTTACGTTTTTGTAGAAGAACCGTCCAGAGGCCAGTCAGATCCTGAGTTGAAAGATTTGATGAGAAATGGACAATCTTACAACTACATAATAGAGGCCAAGCATCTTCCCGCTATTCTTCTAAAAGGCAGCAACGTGTTTTTGTTTTTGCAGGCATTTTTTATGAATATTGCAACGGGTAGCCTCATTTGGATTCCAACTTTATATATTTATAAAATTCAGCAGCAAGGGTACAGTTTGGAAACAGCCATGATTGCATCAGGTTATCTTTATGCGATTTTTCAAATCGGCGGGATGACTTCCGCTTATTTCGGCCATCTTGGTGATCAGTTGCAAAAGAAAACGTTTAAAGGAAGAGCTTTATTAACGGCTGTTTTCGTATTTCTGACGATGCCTCTTTATATACTCATGTTTTTCATTCCGTTGGATCATCTGTCATTGCCGAATGATCATAATGCTTTATCGGTTTTAGGCGGTTTAATCACACAAATATTCACAAATCCATGGATTGCTTTATTGTTTGCTTTATCGCTTTTGGCATCTGCTGCTCAATCTGCCAACACGCCAAACTGGCTGGCGCTGATAACAGATGTGAATCTTCCTGAGCACAGGGGGACAGCATTTAGCGTCGCTAATCTTTTCAATAGTTTAGGCAGAACTGTCGGTAACGTAGGAGTTGGAATTGTGCTTGGCATCGTTTCTACTTCTTATTATGAACCATATAGCTATATGATCACGTTGTCACTGCTGCAGCTGTTCCTTGTTCCGTCTGCATTCAGTTATATTTTAATGGCCAATCAAAATGTATCTGACATCAAACGAGTGAAAAAAATCTTGAAAGAAAGATCGTAGCGGCTGCATTGTCTAAAGTCGGCAAATGATACGGAAAGATAAGGGTTCCGTATGGCGAAAGCAGGATCGCCACTTTTCTTTTAAAAAAATAAATTCCGTCGGTTTCTTGNTTTCGTTTTCGATTGGTCTGTTTTTTGTTTTCTATTTTTCTGTTAGAATAAGAACAGATGTTTTGTTAAAGGAGATGAAGGATGAAATCTACTTCGGCTTCCATCATTGCCGATTAGTTGCCGCAACGGCTGTTATAAAAGTTGCACGGCCTTGTTTCGGCCGTTTTGACAACATAGAAGGATAGGAGCGAATGCTGCGCTTCTTTTCTTTTTTGTTCCTGACAGTCCCATTCATTCTCTCCCGTTTTTTTTTCGCTTCACAAATCAAGATGTGGTACAATCATGGTTAGCATAAAAGGAGAGAGTTGGTTTGTTTGAATATATTAAAGGTGTTATTGAATATGTAAGTCCTGAATATATCGTCGTCGATCATCAAGGAATAGGCTATCAAATCATGATGCCGAATCCATTTGTGTTTTCAAAAGAGCTGGGACGCGAGAAAAAAGTGTACATACACATGCATGTACGGGAAGATTTGCTTGCTTTGTACGGTTTTGAGTCAGCCGAAGAAAAAAAGTTATTTCAAAAATTATTAAATGTCTCAGGTATCGGTCCAAAAGGAGCTTTGGCCATTTTGGCTTCGGGAGCCCCTCAACAAGTGATCGCCGCCATTGAAAACGAGGATGAAAAATTTTTGACGAAATTTCCTGGCGTTGGCAAGAAAACGGCAAGACAAATGATTTTAGACTTAAAAGGCAAATTGCAAGATGTCGTTCCCGATTACTTTCCTAATTTATTTTCCTCCTCATCACCTGAATCTCCTGCTGAATTTTCTCCTGAATGGGAGGAAGCCGCTCTTGCGTTGGAGGCGCTTGGGTATTCCCGCAACGAAATTCAAAAAGCGGCTCATGTGTTGAAAGGAAAAGCCCTTTCAACGGATGAATATATAAAGAAAGCTTTACAAGTACTGTTGAAAATATAGAGTGACACTTCCAGCCGTGGGATGGAAGCAATCGGGCATATGGGGAAGCCTTCCCTTAAAAAGGGTGTCTTCTGTGCTGCAGTCCCAAGGAAGGGGAAGGGACGTATTGCAAGTTAATATGGGATATAAGGAGGGAGGAGATGAACGGTGGAGGAAAGGATTGTGTCGGGTGAAGCAGATTGGCAAGAAGCTGCAATGGAACNGAGTCTGCGCCCGCAAACGCTGAAGCAGTATATTGGTCAAGACAAAGTAAAGAGAAATTTGGAAATTTTTATTGAAGCCGCTCGAATGAGACAGGAAACTTTGGATCATGTGCTTTTGTATGGCCCGCCGGGATTGGGAAAAACCACGCTGGCTCAAGTAATCGCTAATGAAATGGGTGTCCGTNTGCGGTCGACTTCAGGACCGGCGATTGAGCGTCCGGGTGATTTGGCGGCTATTTTGACATCGCTTGANCCCGGAGATGTTTTGTTTATTGATGAGATTCATCGTCTTCCAAGGGCCATTGAAGAGGTGCTTTATCCTGCCATGGAAGATTTTTGCTTAGATATCGTCATCGGCAAAGGTCCGAGTTCTCGTTCTGTCCGGCTTGATGTACCTCCTTTTACGCTTATCGGAGCGACGACGAGAGCTGGATCGCTTTCAGCTCCTTTGCGGGATCGATTTGGGGTCTTAAGTCGGCTTGAATATTATAATCAAGAGCAGTTGAAAGAAATCGTTTTGCGGACNGCCGATATTTTCCATACGGAAATTGAAGAGAGAGGGGCGATGGAAATCGCCAGACGCTCGCGGGGGACGCCGCGAATAGCGAATCGCCTGCTAAAGCGAGTTCGCGACTATGCACAAGTTCGCGGAAATGGATTGATTACGTACGATATTGCCGCTGAGGCGCTTGAGTTGCTGCAGGTGGATCAAATGGGGCTGGATCACATTGACCATAAGCTGCTTTTAACCATCATTGAAAAATTTCGCGGCGGCCCTGTTGGTTTGGATACAATTGCGGCAAGCATCGGCGAAGAACCGGGTACAATAGAAGATGTATATGAGCCGTATTTACTGCAAATAGGTTTTTTACAACGGACGCCTAGGGGAAGAATGGTTACGGAACTTGTTTATCACCACTTTCAAATGGAGGTTCCTAAAGAATGAGCGGTTTAGGAAAAACATTGATGATTGTTGGAGGCATTGTTTTTTTGGTCGGTTTTCTCATGCAGTTTATCAAAATTGGGAGACTGCCGGGAGATATTCTCATAAAAAAAGGGAATATGACCTTCTATTTTCCCATTGCTACGTCCATACTATTAAGCGTCCTGTTGTCCGCGATCTTCTATTTTTTGTCGCGTTTTAACCGGCCGTAGCATCTTCATTCAAGGCTTATGGTCGTTTGGAATACCCAATCATTTTGCCAATCGCAGGCGGCCTGCCTCGATTTGGCAAAAGATGTTCTTCAATCCTGCATATAGGATGGGAAACGTTTAGAAACAAGAATTTTTCTGCTTAGAAAAGATTGAATTGAAAAGGTGACATCGAATGAATGTAGAAGATTTTGATTTTGAATTACCAGAAGAATTAATAGCCCAAACTCCTTTAAAAAATCGTTCAGAAAGCCGGCTGATGGTGTTGGATAAGGAAACGGGTGAAATCAAGCATGATATTTTCAAAAATTTATTGCACCATCTGAATCCCGGTGATTGTTTAGTATTGAATGATTCAAAAGTTCTTCCGGCTCGATTGTATGGAGTAAAGAAGGATACGGGTGCTCATATAGAAATTCTGCTTTTAAAACAATTGGAGGGGGATCGCTGGGAAACGTTGGCGAAGCCGGCCAAAAGGTTAAAAGAAGGAAGCCAAATCATTTTCGGAGATGGTCAATTGACAGCGGAGTGCGTTGGGGAGCTCGATCATGGCGGCAGAGTGATCGAATTTCATTATGACGGCATTTTTTACGAAATTCTTGATCAGCTTGGAGAAATGCCGTTGCCCCCTTATATAAAAGAAAAGCTTGAAGATCAAGACCGTTATCAAACCGTGTACGCAAAAGAACGCGGGTCGGCTGCCGCACCGACAGCTGGACTTCATTTTACGGAGGAACTTCTTAAGGAGATTGAATCTGCAGGAGTTCATCTGGCTTTTCTTACTCTGCATGTAGGTCTTGGAACGTTCCGCCCTGTGTCGGTAGATAGGGTGGAAGATCATGATATGCATGCCGAGTTCTATCAAGTGTCTAAAGAAACGGCGGATTTAATTGAAAAAGTTCGTAGAGAAGGCGGGAAAATTTATAGTGTTGGAACTACTTCAACTAGAACGCTCGAAACGATTGCCAGGGATCACGACGGAAAAATTGTTCCCGCTAGCGGTTGGACGGATATTTTTATTTATCCGGGATTTCAATTTCGCGCGATCGACGGGTTGATTACGAATTTCCATCTTCCTAAATCGACGCTGATTATGCTTGTGAGCGCCTTGGCAGGGAGAGAAAACATCCTGAATGCCTATGAAACCGCCGTGCGGGAAAAATATCGTTTCTTTAGTTTTGGAGATGCGATGTTTATAAAATAAATTGATTTGGCAGACAAAGTTAGCATCAAAAGAGGAAGGAGCATNGAACATTGCCAGCCATCAAGTATGAATTATTGAAAACTTGTAAGCAGACGGGTGCAAGGCTTGGTAGAGTGACGACGCCGCATGGAAGTTTTGAAACGCCCATGTTTATGCCCGTTGGAACGTTAGCGACAGTGAAAACCATGTCCCCGGAAGAATTAAAAGAGATGGGGGCTAAGATTATTCTAAGCAATACGTATCATCTTTGGTTAAGGCCCGGCCATGATATTATCCAAGAAGCGGGCGGCCTTCATTCCTTTATGAATTGGGATGGAGCGATTTTAACCGATTCTGGCGGTTTTCAAGTATTCAGCTTGAGCAAACTTCGTCGCATTGAGGAAGAAGGAGTGTATTTCCGCAATCATTTAAATGGGGAAAAACTGTTTTTATCTCCTGAAAAAGCGATGGAAATTCAAAACGCTCTTGGATCAGACATTATNATGGCATTTGATGAATGCCCTCCTTATCCGGCTGAGTTCGATTATATGAAAAAGTCGATAGAAAGGACTTCGCGATGGGCTGAGCGCTGCCTGAAAGCTCATAAAAGACCGGAAGACCAAGGGTTGTTTGGGATTGTGCAAGGGGGAGAGTATAAAGAACTTCGTCGGCAAAGTGCCAATGATTTAGTGTCTCTTGATTTTCCGGGCTATGCGATCGGTGGACTGTCGGTGGGAGAACCGAAAGAGGTCATGAATGAAATGCTGGAATTCACGACGCCGCTTTTGCCGGCTGATAAACCNCGCTATTTAATGGGAGTAGGGTCGCCGGATTCTTTAATTGANGGCGCCATTCGGGGAATTGATATGTTCGATTGTGTACTTCCAACGCGAATTGCCAGAAACGGTACGCTGATGACGAGCCAAGGTCGGCTTGTGGTGAAAAATGCAAAATACGCTCGCGATTTTCGNCCGATTGATGAGCAATGTGATTGCTATACGTGCAGAAACTATTCGAGGGCGTATATCCGTCATTTAATTCATACGAATGAAACATTGGGAATTAGGTTGACGACTTACCACAATCTTTATTTTCTGTTAAAATTAATGGAGAAAATCAGACAAGCTATCCGGGAAGACCGGCTTGGTGATTTTAGAGAAGAGTTTTTTGAACAGTACGGTTTTAATCGTCCTGATGCCAAAAACTTTTAAAAAGGAACGTAAGCTTGAACCTCAAGCTTTGAGTGTTTATTGTACTTAGAAAGGGGTGAATGGATTGGGTAGTTTAGGAACATTTTTGCCTTTAATTATCATGTTCGTTCTGTTTTACTTCTTGCTTATCCGTCCTCAGCAAAAACGGCAAAAGCAAGTCATGAATATGCAGAACAGCTTGGAAAAAGGAGATAAGATCGTTACGATTGGCGGTCTTCATGGCATCGTCGATTCGCTGGATGAAAATACGATTGTCATTCGATGCGGAGATGGCAGCCGTTTGACATACGACCGGTCAGCGGTTCGTGATGTGATTGAAAAAGCCAAAAGTTCTTCGACGAACTCGTCTTCAACAAACTCGTAATAAAAAAAGAAGCAATTTGGTCATTCGAATTGCTTCTTTTTTATGGATAGATTAAAGCGCAAAACAGAGGTCAGAAACTTGCTAAGACTCTTTCGTTTTCCCGCCGGAAAGATTGACGCCCAATACGCTTCCTAGCATGGCGGTGGCGATATAGCAAAGATGGAAGATGAGTTGCTTTAAAGAAAAGATGGAGTCGTATCCGAGAAACTGATATAGAAAAATAATGGAACTATAAATGATTCCTGTAAATGCTCCGAGAAGCAG
>JGI25331J36430_1001425_pt1 | contig 12792 bp, 8 predicted proteins | sample HigsolmetaAR206D_FD_36430 | JGI IMG/M metagenome (IMG submission 36430) | reverse complement strand
GCCGGGCTCGCCACCACCGACCAGACGATGTCCCGCGTCAGGCGCACCGCCACCATGTCGCGCTCCACCATCTCGCCGATGCGGATGCCCGCGTCGTAACCATGGGCCGGCAGGTCCATCGCCGCATCCTCGACCGAGATCTCGACTGCCACCTTGGGGTGTGCACGCCGAAGCACCGGGATGACCGGCTCGATAACGAGCGGCACGGCCATTCGTGGCACGGTGAGCCGCAGCACGCCGGCTGGTTCCTCGCCCATCTCGCCCGCGGTTTCGAGGGCCTGCAGGATCTCGGCCGCGGCGGGCCGGGCGCGGATGAGCAGTGCCGCCCCCGCCTCCGTGAGGCCGACCCGCCGGGTGGTGCGCAGGAAGAGCGGCGTGCCGAGCCTGTTCTCCAGCGCCTTCACCGTCTGGCTGACTGCGGCGGGTGAGACGCCGAGCCGCGCGGCTGCGGCTGTGAAGCTGCCGGTTTCGGCAACGGCCAGGAAGGCGGCGAGGCCGGCGAAAGGGTCGGTCGAGGTTCCGGGCATGCTTCCACTATAAAGCTGTGCTTAAAGGTTCACAAAGAGAGACACGATTTTTCAGAGTAATCTGCGTCATTAGCCTTCTGTCCCGCAAATGAGGGAGAGAAGCATGGACGTTCAGTCTGGAACAGGAACGGGTGGTGTGCCGCGGCGGAGCATGCTCGGCGCCATGCTGGCCGCAGGAGCCCTGGCTGGCACCGGCGTCGTCGGGAGCGCCCGCGCGCAGGGGGCTGCCGGCAGGCTGGCGGGCAAGGTGGCGATTGTCACCGGTGGCACCTCCGGCATCGGCGCGGCGACGGTCGAGGCGCTCGCGGCAGAGGGCGCGAGGGTCGCCTTCAATGGCCGGCGAGAAGAGCTCGGCCGGGCGGTCGAGCAGCGTGTCCTCGAGCGGGGCAGCGAGGTCGTCTATCTAAAGTCCGACGTGCGCGCTGCAGACCAGATGGAGCAGTTTGTCGCCGATACAGTGGCGCGCTTCGGCCGGCTCGATATCGCCTTCAACAATGCCGGCATCGATCTGCCACCGGCACCGATCGCCGAAACGGAAATCGCCGGCTTCGACGACCAGATCGCCACCAACCTGCGTGGCGTCTTTCTCTCGATGAAGTTCGAGCTGCCGCATCTCGTGCGCACGAAGGGATCCATGATCAACATGGCCTCCATCGGCGGGCGGCACGCCTTTCCGAACATCGTCGCCTACGGCGCCTCCAAGGCCGCCGTCATCCACATGTCGCGCGCCGCCGCGCAGGAGTACGGGCGCGATGTGCGCATCAACGCCATCGCGCCGGGCCCCATCGAGAGCCCGATGCTGGAGCGTGTCCGCCGCGACTGGAAGGTGACGGCCGAGGAGCTCGTCGCGCCCTATCCCATGCAGCGTGCCGGCACGCCCGAAGAAGTGGCCGCTGTCGTGGTCTTCCTGGCGAGCGACGAGAGTTCCTACGTGAGCGGACAGGTCATCGGCATCGACGGGGGAGACTTGCCGTGATGCTTTCCCCGCACCTGCCGACCGTCAGTGCCCACCAAGGGCCCGGTAGATCCTGGTGCCGGCGCGGCCCGTCGCAGGCAGGCCGAGGCGCCGCTCCGCATCGGCGATCGCCTCGCGCGTCGCCGGGCCGATCTTTCCGTCTGCCTCGCCGATGTTGTAGCCGCGTGCGATGAGGAGCTTCTGCAGCTGCAGACGCTGGGCGCGCGACAGGCCGGGGTCGTCCGTCGGCCAGGGCGTGCGCAGCGGCGGGTAGCCGGCCAGACGGTCGGCCAGNTGGGAGATGGCGAGGGCGTAGGATTCCGCCTGATTGTAGGAATAGATGGCGTCGAAGTTGCGGAAGACGAGGAAGCCNGGGCCGTCCGGCCCAGCNGGCAGCAGGAGGCCGGCCTGGGCCTCGCCGGAGAGTGGCTTGCCGTCGGCGCGCNTGATGCCGCGCTGCGCCCAGGTGGAGAGTGGAGCCTTGTTGCGACGGCCGGTGGGGCCCTTGTAGCCCGGCGGCACGCGCACCTCGAACATCCAGGATTCGCCGGTGCGCCAGCCCGCTCGCTTCAGGTAGTTGGCCGTGGAGGCGAGCGCATCGGCCACGGAACTGACGAGGTCGCGGCGCCCGTCGCCGTCGAAATCGACCGCGAGGCGCTGGTAGGTGGAGGGGATGAACTGCGTCTGGCCGAAGGCGCCGGCCCACGAGCCGTGGAGCTTGTCGAGCGAGAGGTCGCCGCGCTGGACGAGCCTGAGCGCCGCCATCAGCTCGCCCTTCCAGAAGCTGGTGCGCCGATTGCCGGCGCAGGCGAGCGTGGCGAGCGCATGCGGCAGGAAGTAGCTGCCCGTCTCCTGTCCGAAGTCGGTTTCTACCCCCCAGACGGCCGCGATGACGAAGCGGTTGACACCGAACTGCCGCTCGGCAGCGCGCAGGATGCTGTCGTAGCGGCGCATCATGGCGCGCCCCTCGGCCACCCGCTCGTCATCGACGAGGAAGGCGAGATAGTCCCAGATCGGCGTCTTGAACTCCGGCTGCACCGTGGAGAGGCGCAGCACCTTCTCGTCGGGGGCGGAAATGTCGAGCGCCCGGTCGAGAATGGCCCGGCTGACGCCCTGCCGGGCGGCTTCCTGCTTCAGCCCGGCGACGCAGGACTGGAACGAGGCGGCGGCGGGGCTGGCCAGTGTGGCGGCGAGCGCGGCCCCGAGCAGCATCGATCGCATGCGTCTTCCTCCCGTGCGTGTGCCGCTTCTTCTTGCGGGAGTCTAACCGATTCTTTTCAGGAGCCGACCTGCGTTCAGCGGTGCGCCCGCATCAGCATCATCAGGACGCCGCCGACGACGAGCGCCCAGAACGCAGCGCCGATGCCGAGAAAGGAGGTGCCCGAGGCCGCGGTGACGAAGGTCGCGACGGCGGGCAGGCGCTCCTTCTCGCCGGAGAGGGCAGCGACGAGCGCACCGGCAAGGCTCGCGAGCAGGGCAAGGCCCGCCACCGCCTCGATGAGCAGCGGCGGCGAGGCGGCGATGAAGGCCGCGGCAAAGCCTGCGCCGAGGCCGAGCAGCACATAGGTGCCGCCGGCGACCGTCGCCGCGATGTAGCGCCGGCGATCGGCATGGGCCTCGGGCCCGGCGCACAGGGCGGCCGTTATGGCGGCGAGGTTGACGAGGTGCCCGCCGAAGAGGGCGATGATGCCGCTCGCGAGGCCGGTGGACACGAAGATGGGCTTCACGTCCGGGTGGTAGCCGTTGGTACGCAGCACGGCCAGGCCAGGGATGTTCTGCGACGCCATGGTGACGATGAAGAGCGGCAGCGCGATGCCGACCAGCGCATCGAACGTGAAGACGGGCATCACGAACAGGGGCCGCGGCCAGATATCGGCCAGCGCGCCGTCGGGGATCGACGTGGCGAATACGACGATGAGAGCGGTGACGACCACCGCCACCGGCACGGCATAGAGCCGGGCGACGCGCATGGTCACCGCCCAGGCCAGCACGATGGGCAGGGCGAGCAGAGGCATGGTGCCGACGGCGCGCACCGGTGCGAGGCACAGGTCCATCAGCACGCCAGCCAGCATGGCGCTGGCGAGCGAGACGGGAATGGCAGCGACGGCGCGGCCGAAGGTGCGCCACAGGCCGGCGACCACGACGAGCCCGGCGGCGACTGTGAAGGCGCCGGTTGCCGCGGCATAGCCGCCTTCGACCGCGCCCGTTGCGACGAGCAGCGCCGCGCCCGGCGTGGACCAGGCGATGCTGATCGGCATGCGCGAGCGCAGGGACAGGAAGGCCCCGAGGAGCCCCTTGATGACGCAGAGGGCGAGGAGGCCGGAGGCAGCCTGCGCGGGCGTTGCCCCGGCAGCGGTGAGCCCCTGCAGCACGATGGCGAAGGACGAGGCAAAGCCCACGACCGCCGCGAGAAAGCCGGCGAAGATGGGCTGGGCGGCGGGGCCGCTCGCAGGTGCGGAGGCGCCGGCGACGGAATGGGCGGGGGCGGCGNCGTCCCCGGCGGCGGTGGNGGTTTCGGAGCGCATGGCAGTGCGACGGGCTTGCCGNTTGAAATGCGGCCGGGAGTATTGCTAAATTGGATCCAATCGACAAGTAGATATTGGATGCATGCCGATGGATGATGCACGGCGCCCCGGCATGGCTGACGGAAGCGAGGCNGTGGCGGCCCTNGTGTCCGATGCCCCGCCGCGCTACCGCACCGCGACCGAGTTCGTGGAGGCGACCCTGCGCCGGGGGATCCTGAGCGGGCGGCTGCCCGGTGGCACGCCCCTTCGGCAGGAGGAGCTGGCGCGGCTCTTCAACGTGAGCCGCATGCCGGTGCGCGAGGCGCTGCGGCAGCTCGAGGCACAGGCGCTTATCGACTTCGTGCCGCACAAGGGTGCGGTCGTCACCGACATCTCGGCCGAGGATGCGGCCGACAACTATGCCATCCGCCGGGCGCTCGAGCCCGTGGCGTTCACGCTCTCCATACCGCATCTCGACGCGCAGGACTTCGCTCGCGCCGAGGAACTGATTGTGGAACTTGACTCCGAGCAGGAGCCGGGCCGCATGGGCGAGCTCAACCGGCGCTTCCACATGTCGCTCTATGCGCGTGCCGGGCGCCCGAGGCTGCTGGCGCTCACCGAGCAGCAGCTCGCCGCCGCGGACCGCTACGTGCGCTTCCACCTCGCCGCCAAGGGGCAGGAGCACATGGCCCAGGATGATCACCGCGCAATGCTGGCGGCGGCGCGCGAGCGCAACGTGGAGCGGGCCGTGGCCGTTCTCCTCGGCCATCTCGATACTGCGGCCGCCACCATCGACGCCTTCTTCCGCGAGCGGGCCGGCTGATCCGGCATTTGGCAGCGGCGTTCGCCTGCGCTAGATGGCGGGTGACGGCTCACGCGTGAAAAGCATCCGAGGATCATGGCTCCGCCCCTCCTGCAACTGACCGACATCCACCTGACCTTCGGCGGCACGCCGCTCCTGACGGGCGCCGAGCTCAGCGTCGGAGAGGGGGAGCGGCTCTGCCTCGTGGGCCGCAACGGCTCGGGCAAGTCGACGCTGCTCAAGATCGCCGCCGGTCTCGTGGAGCAGGACCGGGGCGAGCGCTTTGTCCAGCCCACGGCGACGATCCGCTATCTGCCGCAGGAGCCGGACCTGTCGGCCTTCCCTACGACACTCGCCTACGTGGAGGCGGGGCTCGCGCCGGGGGACGACGCCTATCGGGCACGCTATCTCCTCGAGCAGCTCGGCCTCACGGGCGAGGAGGCGCCGGCCAACCTCTCGGGCGGGGAGGCCCGCCGCGCCGCGCTGGCGCGCGTCCTGGCGCCCGAGCCGGACATCCTGCTTCTCGACGAGCCGACCAACCACCTCGACCTGCCAGCCATCGAATGGCTGGAGAGCGAGCTCAAGGCCATGCGCTCGGCGCTCGTGCTCATCAGCCACGACCGCCGTTTCCTCGAAAGCCTGTCGCGCGCCACCGTCTGGCTCGACCGCGGCGTCACACGCCGGCTCGATAAGGGCTTCGCCGCCTTCGAGGCCTGGCGCGACGAAATCCTGGAGCAGGAGGAGCGCGAGCGCCACAAGCTCGACCGCAAGATCGCCATGGAGCTCGACTGGCTGCGCTACGGCGTCACCGCCCGCCGCAAGCGCAACCAGCGGCGCCTCGCCGAGCTGGGCGCCATGCGCCGGGAGCGGCGCGAGCAGCGCCGGGTGCTCGGCAACGTCGACATGACGGTGAGNGAGGCAGACCTGTCGGGCACACTCGTCATCGAGGCCAGGCACATCAGCAAGTCCTACGGCGAGCGCCGCATCGTCGACGATTTCTCCATCCGCATCCTGCGGGGCGAGCGGGTCGCCATCGTCGGCGCCAACGGCGCCGGCAAGACGACGCTCGTGGAGATGCTGACGGGCCGCCTCGCGCCCGATACCGGCACGGTGCGGCTGGGGTCCAACGTTGTCATGGCGCGGCTCGACCAGACGCGCTCGGCCCTCGACCCCGAGGCGAGCCTGACGGATGTGCTGACCGANGGCGCCGGTGACACNGTCGTGGTGAACGGCCAGTCCCGCCATGTCGTCAGCTACATGAAGGACTTCCTCTTTTCGCCGGAGCAGGCGCGCACGCCGGTCAAGGTGCTCTCCGGCGGCGAGCGGGCACGGCTGCTCCTGGCCAAGGCCCTCGCCAGCCCGTCCAACCTGCTCGTGCTCGACGAGCCGACCAACGACCTCGACCTCGAAACGCTCGACCTGCTACAGGAGATGCTGGCCGATTATGCCGGCACGGTCCTCCTCGTCAGCCACGACCGCGATTTCCTCGACCGGGTGGCGACATCAGTCCTGATGGCGGAAGGGCAGGGGCGCTTCGTCGAATATGCCGGCGGCTACAGCGACATGGTGGCCCAGCGCGGCAGCGGCGTCGGCGCGCGCACGGTGGAGAAGGCCAAGGCCCAGAAGGCGCCGAAGCCCGCGGCCGAGAAGCCGGCCGCGCCGGCCCCTCGCCGGAAGCTGAGCTTCAAGGACAGGCACGCGCTCGAAACCCTGCCCGCGCGCATTGCGGAGCTCGAGAAGGCGGTGGCCGAGCTGGCGGCAAAGCTCTCCGATGAAACGTTCTACGCCCGCGATCCGGAAGGCTTCGCGCGCGTGAGCGCCAGGCTCGCCGAGGTGCAGGGCGAGCTTTCCGCCGCGGAGGAGCGCTGGCTGGAGCTCGAAATGTTGCGTGAGGAGCTGGAAGGCTAGGGCGCGCTTGTCCTCGCCGCGCTGCTCTGCATAGTGGTGCTGCCGCGCCTTGCGGCAGTGCTGGGCCCCTGCTTTGTCCGAGAACATTGCCAGACTGCGTCCGTTTCTCGTGCTCGTCGCAGTGCTCGGGCTCGCGGGCGGGTTCGTGCTCCGCTTCCTGGGCCACGGCGATGCGGCGCCCTATGTCTGGGCGGCGGCGACGGTGCCGGTTCTCGGCGCCCTCGTGGCCGAGATCGTCACCAGCCTGCGGCGCGGCGACGTCGGGCTCGACATCGTCGCGGCCCTGTCCATGTCGGGCGCGCTCGCACTGGGCGAGACGCTTGCAGGCGCCGTCGTGGCGCTGATGTATGCCGGCGGCCAGTATCTCGAGTTCTATGCCGAGGGGAGGGCCCGGCGGGAGATGCGGGCGCTGCTGTCGCGCGTGCCGCGCAGCGCCCTGCGCTACGACGGGGAGGGGCGCGTTGTCGAAGTGCCGCTATCAGACGTCCGGCCCGGCGAGCGTCTCCTCATCCGCCAGGGCGATGTGCTGCCCGTGGACGGCCGGGTGATCGACGAGGCGGCGACCATTGACCAGTCCGCCATCACGGGGGAATCCGTGCCGGTGCACCTGTCGCCGGGACGCGAGGCCCTGAGCGGCACAACCAACATCGGCGCGGCCTTCGACCTGCTCGTGCTGAGGCCGGCGGCTGCCAGCACCTATGCCGGCATCGTCCGCCTCGTCGAGGAGGCGCAGAAGGCCAAGGCGCCGATGACGCGCCTCGCCGACCGCTATGCCATCGCCTTCCTCGCCGCCACCGTGCTGCTCGCCGGCGCTGCCTGGTTTCTCAGCGGCGATCCGGTGCGGGCACTCGCCGTTCTCGTCGTGGCAACGCCCTGCCCGCTCATCCTCGCCGTGCCTGTCGCGCTGGTGGCCGGGTTGTCGCAGGCGGCGCGGCACGGCGTGCTCATCAAGGGCGGAGGGGCGCTCGAGGCGCTGTCGCAGGCGCGCACGGCCGTTCTCGACAAGACGGGGACGCTGACGTTCGGCCGCGCCCGCCTTGTCGACGTGCGCGTTTTCGCCAGCACGGACGGGGAGGGCGATGCCGACGAGGCGCTGCGGCTCGCCGCCTCGCTCGACCAGGCGTCGGCCCATGTGGTTGCCGAGGCGCTGATCGAGGCCGCGGAGGAGCGCGGGCTCGCCCTGTCCGCGCCGCATGATGTCCGCGAGACCGCGGGCAGGGGACTCTCCGGCCGGGTTGAGGGCCGGATGGTCGCCGTCGGCAGCCTGTCCTATGTCGGCGAGCATCTCGGCGGGGCCCTGCCCTGGATCGAAGGCATCGATGGCCGCATGACGGCGGTCGCCGTGGCGGTGGACGGGCGCCTGCGGGCGGTGCTTCTGCTCGCCGATCTCCTCCGGCCNGATGCTGCNGCCCTGCTTGCGCGTCTTGGTGAGGAGGGGGTGTCGCGCCTTATTCTTGCTTCCGGCGACCGCAGCGACATCGTCGCCGAGGTCGCTGCCGGCCTGCCGCTGTCGGAGGCGCACGGCGANCTGACGCCCGNGGACAAGCTGGCCATCGTGCGGCAGGAGCGCCGCANGGGTGCCGGCGCGGTAATGATGATCGGCGACGGCATCAATGACGCACCGGCCCTGGCGGAGGCGGATGTCGGCATCGCTGTCGGCGCCCGCGGGGCAAGCGCCTCGGCNGAAGCGGCCAATGTCGTGCTGCTGGTGGACGGCCTCAAGCCGGTGGCCGATGCGCTTCTCATCGCCCGGCGCTCCCGCCGCATCGCGCTGCAGAGCGTCTATGTCGGCATCGGCCTTTCNGGGCTCGGCATGCTTGCCGCCGCGGCCGGCTTCCTCGCCCCCGTGCAGGGAGCGCTGCTGCAGGAGGCGATCGACGTGGCCGCCATCATGAACGCGCTGAGAGCACTGGCGTCGGCACCGGGGGCGAGGCGGAGTGCTCCGGACAAGGTGTCGTGAACAGCTGGTGGCGACAGCCGCACCGATTGGGCGTGGCCCGCGGCGCTGCTCTGCGCTAAACGGGGGAGCCTGAATCGGCATGTCCCGCCGCCTGCCCGGAGGAAGCGATGCGTCTGGTCGAAGCCCTGGCAATCCGCCCGCTCGTCGCCATCCTGCGCGGCGTGACGCCGGAGGAAGTCGTCGCCGTCGGCCAGGTACTGGTCGATGCCGGCTTCTCCATCGTCGAGGTCCCGCTCAACTCTCCCCGTCCGCTTGAGAGCATCGCACGCCTTGCGGAGGCCTTCGGCGAGCGGGCGCTGATCGGTGCCGGAACAGTGACGACGACGGCGGAGGTGAAGGGTGTCGCCGAGGCGGGCGGACGCATCGTCGTCAGCCCCCATTTCGATGAGGCGGTGGTGACGATGGCTCTCGGGCGCGGGCTCGACGTGCTGCCAGGCTGCATGACGCCTTCGGAGATCTTCGCGGCGCGCCGGGCTGGTGCCGAGGCTGTCAAGATATTCCCGGCGGAAATCGTNGGCGTCGCNGGGGTCAAGGCGCTGCGTTCCGTCCTGCCCCGGGATCTCAGGATCATGCCCGTCGGCGGCATCTCCCCGGAGAACATGGGCGCGTTNGCGCGGGCGGGCGCCGACGGCTTCGGCATCGGCTCAGCCCTCTACAAGCCCGGCATGACCCTCGACGAGATCGCCCGCGCGGCTGAACGCTTCGTGGCCGCCGGCAACGAGGCCTTCGGCGCCGCGTAGCCCCTCCTCCCTCGTCTTTCGTCTTTTCTTGCCCTCCTGCTTCTCCGGCCCAGCGCTCGCGCGCGCACGCATACCGTCTTCTTGCGTGCGCCGTTCGACGGGGGGGCCGCCGGAGCCTGCCCTCGTCCCTGCTAATCGAAACGCATTAGTTGATAGGCTTCTCCTCCTCCACGGGAGTGACATACTCGAGCGGTCAAGAAGAAGCGACAAAATGGCTGGTTGAAACCTTCGGGCTTCGGCAACCTCGGTGCCATTCGTCGACGCTGTGTAATCGAACCTGTCTCGTGACCATAGAGAAAAGTTCTGCGTTTCTATTCGACGAGGGAGAGACGATATGCCCCTGAACGACAATGACACCTATGGAGTCGACCAGAATAACGGTATAATCGATAACGACTTCAACATGAACGTCGGAACGGCGAGCCAGGTCGGCTTCTTCAACTTCGGCGGTGCCGTGCAGGGTATAAGCAGCGGCGGCAACGGGCAGTTCAACACGTCCGGAATCTCCGACACCAGTGGCATCGACGGTTGGTTCAACGGGAACGACTACTATTCCGTGGACCAGGACAATGAGCTTGTCGACAACGACAGCAACAGCAATGTCGGCACGCTCTCCCAGGCTGGTCTGTTCAACTTCGGCGGCCTGACGCAGGGAACGACGAGTGGCGGCAACGGCCAGTCGAACACGTCCCTCATTCAGGACGGCGGCATGGGGTCAGGCTGGTTCACCGGCAATGACCAGTTCCGTGTCGACCAGTACAACGGCCTGGCCGACAACGATGAGAACACGCAGGTCGGCGACATCACCCAGATGGGCGGTCTGAACTTCGCCGGCGCCAGCCAGATCATCGGGAGCGGCGGCAACACCCAGACCAACAGCACGGGCATCGGCGACGCTGCCGTTTCCTTGGGGCTGTTCACCGGCAACGACACCTACTGGACCGGCCAGTCGAACACCATGTTCGACATGGACGCCAACGCCAACGGTTCGGCCATTACGCAGATCGGCGATTTCAACTTTGCCGGTGTGACGCAGGCCATCTCGAGCGGCGGAAACGGTCAGGCCAACGTCTCCAGCATCACTGACCTCGGCCTCGGCTTCGGCGCGTTCAACGACAATGACGACTACGAGGTCAGCCAGCAAAGCCTGCTGGAAGACATCGATCAAAACATGAACGTCGGGACCATCCAGCAGGCCGGGTTCGGGAACCTTGCTGGTGTGGGACAGGGCATCGTCAGCGGCGGCAACGCGCAGGCGAATGCCTCGGGCATTGTCGACCTTGGCTCGGGCCTCGGGCTGGGGGCCGGCAACGACACCTTCCGGGTCGGCCAGCAGAACATCATGTTTGACAACGACATCAACACCAATGTCGGCGTGGTGGCGCAAATCGGCTTCGGCAACGTTGCCGGTATCGACCAGAGCATCTTGAGCGGTGGCAACGGCCAGATGAACACGTCCGCGATAAGCGACGTCGGCTTCGGCGGTTTCGGTGCCAGCAACGACACCTACACCATCAGCCAGGCCAACATGCTGGCCGACAACGACACAAATGCGAACGGGGCCAGCATTTCCCAGGCGTTCGCCTTCAACTTCGCTGACTTCGGTCAGGACATCGTGAGTGGCGGCAACGTGCAGGCCAACACGAGCACCATCGACGACGCATAACCAGACCGACCGACGGACGTGCTCGGGACGCGGACCCGGTGAAGCAGCCGGGTCCGCGTTTCCGACGCCAGCGGAGGGGACGGGACGATGCCGGTCGATCGCATTTCCGAGTTGCTGTGGAACTATCTCAGGGTCCCCCTCGAGCCGGAAGGTGAGCCGGGCTCCGTGTCCCTCGCCTATGTGCGTACCGATGCCGAGGAGCCCGAGGTGGTGCAGCTCGGGCCGGATCCTGTCTTCGCGGCGCGCATTGGTGAACTCGATGCCGCCCGCAGGCCGGACCTTCCCGTTGAGCCCGCCTTTCCGGGTGGCCTCCACCTTCTTGCCGGCACCGTTGATCTGCCCCGGACGTGGCTCGACGCCCATGTGGGGGCCGGCAGCCTCGCCGTGAATCCGGGCGTGTCCGGTGGCAACTTCGCCGATGACAGCATCGGGGCAGTGCCGGTGCCTGTCCAAGGCGCCGGCTCCCTGGTGCCCGCGAACATGGCGCACAAGGTGTCCGCGGCCTATGCGCCCGTTGAGCAACCGCCGCCCGCGCCGGCCACCGACACAACCGACACCAACGATACCGCCGACGCCCAGAACGTCCGCCCCGACCTTCCCGATCTCACAGACGCTGCAGTTGAGCAGACCGTGACGAGTGGCGGGAACATCCAGGTCAACGAGGTCGTGATCGACGTGCCGGGCAGCGTCGGCAACGGCGCGGGCGGCAATGTCGTGGTGCAGGGGCTGGATTCCTTCGATGCGCTGGTCAACGGCCTGACCGGACAGGAGCTGCTGCAGGGCTTCTCCGTCGACAGCCATCTTGGCGGAGCGGTGTCGCAGACGATCGTGCGCCAGTTCAACAACCTCGTCGATCAAGACGTGAACCGGCAGTCGGCTGATCTGGCGATGACCGAGGCAGGTCCCGACAGCGTCGGCACGGTGACCCAGGAGACGACGAGCGGCGGCAACAGCCTCAGCAATGAGGCCCTTTTGGTCTCCGGCAGCGACGGCTACGACCTCATCATCGTCAGCGGCAACTACTACGAATATAACATCATCGTTCAGATCAACCTGATCATCGACCGCGACGTCAACCACGCCTACACGCACGCGGAAATCGGCGAGGGCGAGGCTTCGCAGCAGGTGGTGGCGAGCGGTGGCAACGTGCAGATCAACGATGCCGCCATCATCGACACCAACAGCGGCGGCGGCGTGCAGGTGATCGGCGGGCTCTACAGCGAACACTTCATCGCCATACAGTCGTCCATCCTGTTCGACGGCGACATGAATGCCCTTCTGGCGCTTCTCGGCCCGGAGGGGATCACAGCAGCGGCCGCCGGCCAGTTGGCCGCGAGCGGCGGCAACATCCAGATCAACATGGCGCTGTTTGGCTTCGAGGAGGGGGGAGACTCCTGCGGGGATGCGGCCGACTGGCTCGACTTCCTGGCCAATCCTTTCGCTGGCGGCGCCTATGCCACCCAGCTCGTTGATGCCGACGGCAGGCCGATCAACGTGCTCTTCGTCGATGGCGATTACTACGACGTCAACTTCATCATGCAGGTGAATATCATCGACGACAGCGACAGCAATACGCTCGATGCCGAGGCGACCGGCGCCCACAACCTGTCGGGCGACGGTTTCGGCGCCTTCGACTTCGACCAGTTCTCCGAATCCGGAAGCAACACGACCGTCAATACGGCCTACATCATCGACGACAACGGCGGTTTCGGCGCGCAGGTTGTGGCCGG
>JGI25331J36430_1001424_pt1 | contig 12799 bp, 9 predicted proteins | sample HigsolmetaAR206D_FD_36430 | JGI IMG/M metagenome (IMG submission 36430) | reverse complement strand
CCGGACCGTCCGTCAGGATGCGGCCGATGGTCTGGCGCGGGTTGAGCGAGGCGAAGGGGTCCTGGAACACCATCTGCAGGTGCCGCCGCAGGGGCCGGAACGCCGCCTGCGACAGGGGCACGATATCCTTGCCGCGATAGAGGATCTGCCCGCCGTCGACGTCGGTGAGCTTCAGGATGCAGCGCCCGAGCGTCGACTTGCCGGAGCCGGATTCGCCCACGACGCCGAGCGTTTCGCCGCGGCGCAGCGTGAAGCTCACGTCGTCGACGGCCTTGACGATGCGCGGGCGCGTGAACAGACCACCGCCGCTGCGGTAGGTCTTGCGCAGGCCCCGCACCTCGAGCAGCACATCGCCATCGGCATCGGCGCGAGTCGCGTTCTCGTCCGGATGCGGCACCGCCGCGATGAGGCGGCGCGTGTAGGGATGCTTGGGCCGGTTGAGCACCTCGTCCGCCGTCCCCTGCTCCACGACGAGGCCCTTCTCCATCACCACCACCTTGTCGGCGATGTCGGCCACGACGCCGAAGTCGTGGGTGATGAAGAGCACGCCCATGCCCTTGGCACGCTGGATGCGGCGGATGAGATCGAGGATCTGCGCCTGCGTCGTCACGTCGAGTGCCGTCGTCGGCTCGTCGGCGATGAGCATCGCCGGCTCGAGGGCGAGCGCCATGGCGATCATGACGCGCTGGCGCTGGCCGCCGGACAGGCGGAAGGGATAGGAATGGCGCAGGCTCGCCGGGTCCGGCAGGCCGACGTAGTCGAGCAGCTCGAGCACGCGCTGCTCGCGGCTCGCGGCGTCGCCCTCCCCGTGCACCAGCATGACCTCGGCGATCTGGTCGCCCACGGTCATCAGCGGGTTGAGGGCTGACAGCGGCTCCTGGAAGATCATGGAGACCGTGCGGCCGCGCTCGCGGGCAAGCTCCGCCTCGCTCATGGCGAGCAGATCGCGCCCCTTGAGGAGGATGCGTCCGGACGACGGCTTCAGGTAGGACGGCAGCAGCCCCATGATGGCATTGGCCGTCATCGACTTGCCGGAGCCGGATTCGCCCACGACACAGAGGATCTCTCCGGCATTGAGCGTATAGGACAGATTCTCGACGGCGTACTTGCGGTCGAGCCCCGCCGGCAGCTCGATCGACAGGTTCTCGACCTGGAGAAGGGGGGTGGTCGCGTTCATCGTCTCGTCCTCACCCCTTGCGGCCACGCAGATGCGGGTTCATGGCGTCGTTCAGCCCCTCGCCGATGAGGTTGATGGCGAGGACGGTGATGAGGATGGCGAGGCCCGGGAAGACGCTGAGCCACCAGGCCTCACGCAGCATCGTGCGCGCCGCGCCGATCATGAAGCCCCAGCTCATCATGTTGCGGTCGCCCAGTCCGAGGAAGGACAGCGAGCTCTCCGTCAGGATGGCCGTCGCCACCATCAGCGAAGCCGTGACGATGATGGGCGAGATGGCGTTGGGCAGGATCTGGGTGGCCATGATGCGCGGCCCCGTCTGGCCCACGACCACCGCAGCCTGGACGAACTCGCGCGAGCGCAGGCTCAGGAACTCGCCGCGCACCAGCCGCGCCACCGGCGGCCAGGACACGACAGCGATGGCAAGCGTGATGGAGGTGATGTTGGGGCTGAAGATCGCCACCAGCACCACGGCCATGGCGAAGGCCGGGATGGTCTGGAAGAACTCGTGAAGCGCATCAGCATGTCGTCCACGCGGCCGCCGTAGAAGCCGGCAAGCGCACCGATGGCAACGCCGATGACAACGGCAACCGCCGTGGAGATGATGCCAATGAGGAGCGAGACGCGCGCGCCATAGGCGATGCCAGCGGCGATGTCGCGGCCGAGCAGGTCCGTGCCGAGCGGATAGGCCGGATCCTCGAAGGGCGGCAGCAGCGGCTCGGCCACGCCCTGCCACGGGCTGCCGGGATAGAGGATCGGAGCGGCGAGCGCGACGAAGACGACGACCGCGAGAATGGCGAGGCCGATCAGCGCGCCGATGTTCTGCGCATAGCGGCGAAAGAAGCTCATGGCCGTTACCTTGCGGTTTCGATGCGCGGATCGACGAAGCGGTAGAGCAGATCCGTCACGAGGTTCACGAGCACGACGACGATCGCCGTCACGAGAAAGACGCCGAGCAGCACCGGATAGTCCCGCTGCATCAGCGCATCGAACATGAGGCGGCCAATGCCAGGCCAGGCGAAGACCGTCTCGGTGAGCACGGCGCCGCCGACAAGCTGGCCGGCNTGGACGCTGGCGAAGGTGAAGACCGGCAGGATGGCGTTGCGCANCACGTGGCGGCGGATGATGCGCCCCTTGGGCACACCCTTGGCGCGCGCGGTCTTCACAAANTCGAGGTTCATCACCTCGAGCATCGAGGCACGGGTGAGGCGCGTGTAGACGGCCGTGAAGAAGAGGCCGAGCGTCACCGTGGGCAGCACGAGGTGGTGGGCAATGTCGACGACCCGCGCCCAGCCCGTGTAGTTGGCGCCGATCGTCTCCATGTCGAAGGGCGGCAGCAGGTCGAGATGGATGGAGAAGACGAGCACCGCCATCAGCGCCACCCAGAACAGGGGCGTGGCGTAGAAGATGAGCGCTCCCGTCATGATGAGGCTGTCGCCGANGCTGCCGCGCTTGTAGGCGGCAAGAACGCCGAGCACGACGCCGAGGATGAGCGAGAAGATGAAGGCGCTGCCCGTCAGCAGCAGCGTCGCCGGCAGGCGCTCCANGATGAGCTGTGCCACCGGCACCTGGTTGCGGTACGAATAGCCGAGGTCGCCCGACAGGATGTTCTGGAGATAGCTCCAGAGCTGCACGTAGACGGGCTGGTCGAGCCCGAACTGGGCACGCAGCTGTGCAATGAACTGCTCGTCTCCGGCCCCCGCCTCGCCGGCCAGCACCGAAGCGGGATCACCCGGCGCGAGCTGGATCAGCAGGAAGTTGAGGATCACCACGCCGAGGACCACGATGACGGCCTTGACGAGGCGCTGGATGAGGAATTCGAGCGTCTTCACGCCTTACTCCGGTTTGCCTGGGCGGCAGCGGCAGGGGGCATGGCCGGAAGAGCCGGCCCGCCCGGCGCCGCGCACGGCGCCGGGCTCCTGGAGCGGCCAGCGTTACTGGGCGATCCANGTCTCGTCCATGGACTCGTTCACGCCGATGCCGGTGCGCACGAGTTCCTTCACCTTGTCGCGCCAGATGGTGACGTTGCGCTGCTCAAAGAGCAGNCCGAGCGGCATGTCGTCGGTGATGATCTTCTGCGCCTCGGCATAGGCAGCCTTGGCCTCCGCCTCATCCACCGCGCTCGCAGCCTTCAGGAACAGCTCGTCCACCACCGGGTTCTCATAGCCCTCGTTGTTGGCGAAGGGCGTGCCCTTGATGATGTTGGACGACAGGTAGTGGCGGGCGACGCCAAGCGCCGGGTCACCATACTGGTACGTGTAGTTGAAGGTGAGGTCGAAGTCCCAGTCGGACACCGCCTTCGACCAGCCGCCGGCGTCGATGGAGACAAGCTCGGCCTTGAAGCCCAGCTGCTCGAGCTGCTGCTTCACGTACTCGGCGGTGCGGTCCCACTGCGCGCCGTAGGGGATCGGCATCACGCGGATGGTGTGCTCCTGCGGCTTGATGCCGGACTGGGCGAGCAGCTCCTTCGCCTTGGCCATGTCGAAGGGATACTTCACGACGTCGTCCGTGAAGAAGCGGGTCGTCGACGCGAAGGGGCTGACCGCGGTCTTGCCGAGTCCGAACCAGATGTTGCGGACGATGAAGTCGCGGTCGATCGCGTGCATGATCGCCTTGCGCGCGAGCTTGTTGTTGAACGGCGGCCTGCGCAGGTTCCACTCGATGAAGGCGAGCGGGGAGTACATCTCCCAGCCGTCCGTCGTGGTCTGCACGCCGTCGAGCTTTGACAGGCGGCGCACCTCGAAACCTTCCACGTCGCCGCCGCGCAGCACGTCCACCGTGCCCTTCTCGAAGGCGACGGCACGCGAGGCCGCATCGGGAATGATGCGGAAGTAGAGCTCGTCGATGCGCGGCAGGCCGGGCTTCCAGTAGTCCTCGTTCTTCACGAGGTGGATGTAGGAGCCGCGCTTCCACTCCTTGAGCTTGAAGGGACCCGTGCCGATGGGCGTGTTGTTGGCCGGGTTGGTGCGGTAGTCGGTGCCGTCGTAGATGTGCTTCGGCACGACCGGGAAGGAGCTCAGCTCGAAGGCGTAGAGGAAGGCCGAGAAGGGCCGCTTGAGCTTGAAGACCACCTTGTCGGGCGACGGCGAGGTGATGCTCTCGACATAGGTGTTGACGATGTAGCGCCAGCGCGGATGCGCCTCGCGCAGGAACTTGTCGGCGGTGAAGATGACGTCATCGACCGTGAACGGCTTGCCGTCGTGCCACTTCACGCCTTCCTGCAGGGTGAAGGTGTAGGTAAGGCCGTCCTTGGAGACCTCCCAGGCCTTGGCGAGCGACGGCTGGAGCGACAGATCCTTCCCGTAGCTCAGGAGGCCCTGGTAGATCTGGCCGCCTACGTAGAGCGTCGGGCCCTGCGTGTTGAGCCCGACCATGAGGGTCGGCGGCTCGGGCTGGGCGATCATGTTGAGCGTGCCGCCCGATGTCGGCTTCTCCTGGGCGCCCGCCGCAGCGGCGAACGTGAGACCGGCAAGGCCTACGAGCCCTGCGATCAATCGGCTAGATTTCTTCATCCACTCCCCCTTTTTGGTTGCCCTGCCTTGCGGCTTGGCCTTGCCAGGGCATCGCAAGGCCTGTGCCAAACCGGTGCGCGACGAAGACGGGAGTGAAGCTGCGCGGGGCGGACATGCCGCCCCCTGTTCGGCCCTTTGGCCGCTTCGCCCACCTGCGTTCGTCTCCTCCCGACGGGCGGCGGCGGCCTCGTGGCCGTTCTCGCCGGCACCCCCGTCAGCCTTGCGCCTGCTGCCCAAGGATGGGGCAGACGCCGCTCAATTAGGATGCATCATACAACATGAACGTCAATTATATTTGACGCCCGCGAGGTGGCTGCCCCCAGGATCAGACAACTGCTTCAATGAGGAAGGGGCCGCGCTGGCGCAGGGCTCCGTCGAAGAGACGGATAAAATCCTCAACGGTTTCCGCGCGTCCGGCCTCCACGCCCATGCCGCGCGCCATCGACACCCAGTCCAGCGCCGGCTCATCGAGCGTCAGCATGCGCCGGGCGTTGCGGCCGAAGTGGTTGACACCCACGTTGCGCATCTCGCCTTCGAGGATCGCATAGCTGCGGTTGGCGAAGACGACGGTGACGACGTCGAGGTTCTCGCGCGCCTGGGTCCACAGGCCCTGCACCGTGTACATGCCGCTGCCGTCCGCCTGCAGCCCCACCACCTTGCGGTCGGGGCAGGCCACCGCGGCGCCGGCCGCGAGCGGGATGCCGATGCCGATCGCGCCGCCGGTGATTCGCAGATAATCGTGCGCGGCCGCATCGCGGGACAGCGCGAAGAACTTGGCCCCTGCCGTGATGCTCTCGTCGCAGACGATGGCGCCTTCCGGCAGCATGCGCGCCACGACGAGAGCCACCGCGTCGCTCGTGAGGGCGCCGCTCGGAAAGCCCTCGTCGTCGGCAAAGCCTTGGCTCACGCGCACTGGCGCGTTGGGCGCGATGCCGAGCTCGTCCGCCAGCCACGCGAGCGCCTCGAAGAGGTCGTCACCCGGGCGCGCGAGATCGACGATCGCGCAGTCTTCGCGCACGAGAAGCCCNGGCTTGCCCGGATAGGCGAAGAAGGCGACCGGCACCTTGGCACCGACGACGATCATGGCGTCGATGTCGGCGAGGGCGGCGAGCGCCATGTCCACCGGATAGGGCACGTTATCGATGCAGACCCGCCCCGCCCCGCGCTCCACGCGGCTGTTGGAAGTCTGCATCAGCAGGCGCGCACCCGTCGCGGAAGCGATCCTGTCGGCAATGGCGAGGGCGTCGGCGCGCAGCGCGCGGCCGGTCATGAGCAACGCGACGCGCTTGCCCGAGCGCAGCGTCTCGGCCGCCTGGCGCACGGCCTCGCGGGAGACCGAGCGGAACGGCGGCAGNGCGGCGCGGCGCGGCGGCGGCCCGGGCGGCACATCCCCCCAGGCGGCATCCGCCGGNAGCACGAGCGTTGCGACGCCCGGCAGACGCATGGCCGCCTCNTAGGCTTCCAGCGTCTTGGCCTCCACCTCCTCGGCNCGTTCGATGCGCCCAAACCACTGCGACATCGGGCGCGCGAGGCTTTCAATGTCGCTCGTCAGCGGCGCGTCATGCTTGAGGAAGTAGGTGGCGTGATCGCCCACGACGTTGATCATGGGCGTGCGGGCCCGCCGCGCGTTGTGCAGATTGGCGAGCCCGTTGGCGAGCCCCGGCCCGAGATGGAGGAGCGTNGCCGCCGGCTTGTCCGCCATGCGCGCATAGCCATCGGCGGCACCGGTCACGACGCCTTCGAACAGGCCGAGCACGCAGCGCATTTCGGGGCGGCGGTCGAGCGCCGCCACGAAATGCATCTCGGACGTACCGGGGTTGGCGAAACACACGTCGATATCGTTGGCGAGCAGCGTCTCGCACAACCGGTCGGCGCCGTTCATGTCATCCTCTCGGAAAGGGGTTTCTCGCGTTCAGACGCCGACAGCCTCTGCCAGCGCCGCCNCGAGGATATCGAGTCCTTCGCTGACCTGCGCCTCCGGAATCGTCAGGGGCGCCAGAAGGCGGATGATGTTGCCATCCGGCCCGCAGGTGAGAAGGATGAGCCCCTTTTCCTGCGCCTTGGCCACGAGTCGGCCGGCGAGTGCCCCGTCGGGCTCGCGCGTCGCGCGGTCCTTGACCAGCTCGAAGGCCACCATGGCGCCGAGGCCGCGCACGTCGCCGATGGCGTTGAAGCTGTTGCGCCGCGCCATCGCCTCAAGCCGCTCGCGCATCATGGCGCCGATCTTCTCGGCGCGCTCGCACAGCTTCTCCTCCTCGACCACGTCGAGCACCGCATGGGCGGCGGCAATGCCGATGGGGCTGCCGCCATAGGTGCCGCCGAGGCCGCCCGGCTGGGCCGCGTCCATGATCTCGGCCCGGCCGGTNACCGCCGCGAGCGGGAAGCCGCCGCCGAGGCCCTTGGCCATGGTAATGAGGTCCGGCACCACGCCGGCATGCTCGACCGCGAACATGCGGCCCGTACGGGCGATGCCGGTCTGGATCTCGTCGGCGATGAGCAGGATGCCGTGCTCGTCGCAGAGTGCGCGCAGCGCCTTCAGGAAGTCGAACGGCGCCGGATAGAAGCCGCCCTCGCCCTGCACCGGCTCGATGATGATGGCAGCGACCCGGGCCGGATCGACGTCGCTCTGGAAGAGCTGCTGCAGGCCCTTCAGCGCCTCGGNAGTGCCCACGCCGTGGTAGGTCTTCGGATAGGGCACGTGGAAAACATCAGCCGGAAACGGACCGAAGCCCTTCTTGTAGGGCGCGACCTTGCCCGTAAGCGCCATGCCCAGCAGCGTGCGGCCGTGGAAGGCGCCGCCAAAGGCGACGACGGCCGGACGGCCCGTGTAGGCGCGCGCGATCTTCACCGCGTTCTCCACCGCCTCGGCGCCGGTGGTGACGAACATCGTCTTCTTCGGATGATCGCCCGGCGTCAGGGCGTTGAGGCGCTCGGCGAGGCGGATGTAGCTCTCGTAGGGCGCGACATGGAAGCAGGTGTGGGTGAACTTTTCCGCCTGATCCTTCACCGCCGCAATGATGCGCGGATGACGGTGGCCCGTGTTGAGCACNGCGATGCCGGCGGCAAAGTCGATATAGCGCTTGCCGTCCACATCCCACAGCTCGGCGTTCTCCGCCCGTGCTGCATAGATCGGCTTGGTGGCGATGCCCTGGGGCACGGCCTCCTTGTGGCGTTTGCTGAGTGTCTGCGTCGTCATGGCCCTGGTCCCTGCCGCGGCTGCCGGTTATCGGTCCGCTCAAAATATTGAGCACGTCGCGGAAGGCAAGCCTCTCGACGGCGCGGAACACAGCCGATGCCGGGCCGACCGGACGCGCGCAACCGCTCCTTTCCCGCGCTCGAATCTGCCCTGTCCCACACTCCGGAACCGGACTGACGGCGCGGGAGCCGCCAGTCGCCGATNTCGGCCGCCTTTTCCGGCCGGGCAGGACATGTTGCCGCGGGTCGTATCGTTCCCCCGCTTGCGGCGAAGCTGCAACCATCCTACCACTGTCGCGCATAGAATTTTGAGCGTCCAGCGGCACCGACCGCTGCACAACGTCAAGAGGGCGAAGCCATGAAGGACCATCTGCAGTTCTACATCGACGGTGCCTGGGTACCGGCCTCGGGCGGGCGCACGCTCGAGGTCGTCAACCCGGCGACCGAGGAGGCCTACGCCCGCATCGCGCTCGGCGAGACCGCCGACGTGGACAAGGCCGTCGCCGCCGCCAAGCGCGCGTTCGAGCGCTTCTCCCGCACNAGCCGCAAGGAGCGCGTCGAGCTGCTCGAATCGGTGATCGAGGTCTACAAGAAGCGTTACGACGACATCGCCGAGGCCATCAGCGACGAGATGGGAGCGCCGATGAGCTTCGCCCGGCAGGCGCAGGCGGCCGCCGGCCTCGGCCATCTGTCGGAGGTGCTGCGCGTCCTGCGTGACTACGAGTTCGACGAGATCATCAACGAGACCGTGGTGACGCGCGAGCCGGTGGGCGTGTGCGGCTTCATCACGCCCTGGAACTGGCCGCTCAACCAGATCGGCTGCAAGGTGGGCCCGGCGCTGGCAGCCGGCTGCACCATGGTGCTCAAGCCGAGCGAGATCGCGCCCATCTCCGCCATCGTCTTCACCGAGGTCATGCACGAGGCCGGCGTGCCGGCCGGCGTCTACAACATGGTCAACGGCGACGGGCCGACGGTGGGCCAGGCGCTCGCCTCCCATCCCGACATCGACATGGTGTCCTTCACCGGCTCGACGCGCGCGGGCATCGCCGTGGCGCGGGCGGCAGCCGACACGGTCAAGCGCGTGGCGCAGGAGCTGGGCGGCAAGTCGCCCAACATCATCCTGCCCGATGCCGACATCGTGCGCGCCGTCACCCACGGCACGCGCCAGTGCTTCTCCAACAGCGGCCAGTCGTGCAACGCGCCCACGCGCATGCTGGTGCCTGCCGACCGGCAGGAGGAGGCCATCGCCGTGGCACGCGAGGTGGCAGCCGCCACCGNGGTGGGCGACCCGCGCGACGAGGGCACGACCATCGGCCCGGTCGTCAGCAAGGCGCAGTTCGACAAGATCCAGCGCCTGATCGAGCAGGGCATTGCCGAGGGCGCGCGGCTCGTCGCCGGCGGCCCCGGCCGGCCGGAGCACCTCAACCGCGGCTACTACGTGCGCCCGACCGTCTTCGCCGACGTGCGCAACGACATGACGATCGCGCGCGAGGAGATCTTCGGCCCGGTGCTCTCCATCCTGCCCTACCGTGACGAGGAGGAGGCGATCGCTATCGCCAACGACACGATCTATGGCCTGTCGAGCTATGTCACCTCGGGCGACCTTGACCACGCCCGCGCCGTGGCGCGCCGCATCCGCGCAGGCATGGTGCACATCAACGGCTCTCCCGCCGACCTCGCCGCTCCCTTCGGCGGCTACAAGCAGTCCGGCAACGGCCGCGAGTGGGGCCGCTACGGCCTCGAGGACTTCCTCGAGGTGAAGGCGATGTTCGGCTACAACCCGAAGAACGCGTGAAGGACGGGGGGCGGCNGCGTGCCGCCCCCTTCGCCTCAGAGGTAAGGCGGCGTGCAGGCGCTGACGACGGTGCAGCGGCTCTTGCCGACATTGCGGAAGCGGTGCGGGATGCGGCTGTCGAAGAGATAGGCGTCGCCCGCCTTGAGGACGCGGACCTCGTCCCCCACGGTCACCTCGAGCTCGCCCGACAGGACCACCCCGCCCTCGTGCGAATCGTGCACGAGCATGGTCAGGCCCGTGTCGGCGCCCGGCTCGTAGCTCTCGTGCAGGATCTGCAGGTTGTGGGCATGGGCATCGCCGACCTGGCGCAGCGTGAGCTTGCCCCGCGGACGCGTGCCGCTGGCCTTNTGCAGGCGCGAGGTAAGGTCCACCAGTTCGTCCGGAGCGAAGAACACCTTGTTCCTGACCGGCCGGTCCTCCTCGAAGAACTGGGCCATGGTCATGGGGATGCCTTCGAGGATCTTGCGCAACGAGGCGACGGACGGGCTGTTCTTGTTCTGCTCGATGAGCGAGATGAGTCCGTGCGTCACGCCCGCGCGGGACGCCAGCTCGCGCTGCGACAGGCCAGCGGCTTGCCTGATCTGTCTGAGACGGGCGCCCACGTCGAATGTCATCTCGTTCCTCCGGCGCATCGGCGCCGGCCGCGGGGGCGGCTCTGGCCCGCGGCACAGCGCCTTCGATCCATCCAAGAGGGCAAATGCCCCAACAGAGCAAATGCCCGAACCGCCGCCGTTCGTCCAGACGGGCTGCGCGGCGCGATCCGGCGCGCTGATTCCCCTCCCTTCAGGTTAGGCGTCCTGCAACCGGCGGTATAGACGGCACTGCCCTCGCCATGCCGGCGAGGCGCGTCCGTCTAGCAACGGGCCGAGGAACGGTTGGGCCCGAAGGTGACGGGCAGTATGACCTGGCGCTCGGCGAAGCGACCGGACGCGAGCCGCGTCACGATCGCCTCCCCCGCCCGCTGGCCGATGAGGAAGGCCGGCGAGAATACCGTCGTCAGCGTCGGGGTTGCATAGCGCCAGATGTCGAAGCCGTTGAAACCGGTGACGCGCACCTCCTCCGGCACACGATGCCCGCGGGCGGTGAGCAGGTTCATGGCGGCGATTGCCATCTGGTCGTTGCCGCCGATGACGACGTCCGGCACTCCCTTCCTGGCGATGTAGGCCGAGAAGGCGCGCTGCGTGTCGAGATAGCTTTCGTCCCCGCAATGCACGAGGTCGAGCCGCGGCGGGTCGGCCAGCTGCGCGAGCACGGCCCGGACACCCGCCTCGCGCCGCTCCATCGCCGACCAGACGGCGTCCGGCACCAGCATGGTGATCTGCCGCGCCCCGCTTTCGAGCACGTGGCGGGCGACGGTANCGCCGCCGCCGAAATCGTCCTGCGCGACGGCACAGGCATCCGGCAAGTCGAGTCCGCCGCCCTCGATGTCGGGCAGATTCTCCTGCAGCAGTACGAGCGGCTGGCCGAGCGCGGCAAGATCGGCCAGCAGCCNGCGNCGCTCGTCGCGCGTGCCGGCAAGAAAGACGCACAGGGCATCGGTCTCGATGCGCTGCATCATCGGCAGCATCGCCAGCTTCTCCGGCAACGCGCCGTGCAGCACGATGCTGTAGCCGCCGGCCGACAGGCTCACGTTGAGGCCGGCGAGCACGGCCGCGATGAACGGGTCGGCAAGATAGTGCGGCGTTGGGTCGACAATGACGACCCCCACCGCCATGCGTCTGTCGGTCCTCAGCCGCCGGGCGCTCGCGTGCGGGCGGTAGTCGAGCGCCCGGCAGACTTCGAGGACGCGCGCGAAAGTCTCGCGGCTCATCTGGTCCGTGCGCCCGTTGATGACGTTGGACACCGTCATCGGGGTGACGCCCGCCGCGGCGGCGACGTCGCGGATGGTTACGGCCTTGCGTTTCATCCGACNGGCGAGGANGCCCCTCAGAGGATGCCGTAGCGGGCGAAGACATCGGCCAGCGAATGGCCGGCCCTGAGATCGGCGAGCGTATTGCGCTCACCCGACACCTTCTCGTTGGCGAGCTTCAGCACCTCGTCCTCCACGTCGCGCGGCACGACGACGACACCGTCCGCATCGCCGAAGACAAGGTCGCCGGGCCGGACCTCGACGCCGCCGCATTCGATCGGCACGTCGATGGCGGTGACGACGCCGCGGCCCTTGCTGTCGAGCGGCGCGATGCCNCCGTGGAAGACGGGAAAGCCCATGGCCCGGATCGCNCGCGTGTCGCGCACGCAGCCGTCCATGAGGGCGCCGGCCGCGCCGCGGACGGACGCCGCGGTGCTGAGAAGCTCGCCCCACGGCGCGATGCGGCCCGACCTGCCGCAGGCGAAGACCGGAATCTCGTCGCGCGCGAGGCTGTCGACCAGCGCGATCTCGAGCGCATAGGGGTTCTCGCCGGGCGTGACGTGGAACACCTCGGTGTAGAGGGCCGTCCGCGCCCGGCCGACCATGACGGAGGCATCGTCAAGCGGGCGGATGAAGCTCGGCAGGGCCTGCCGCCTGCGGCCGACCTGATCGAGACAGTCGGACAGCACGGCCGTGAAGAAGCGGCTGCGGATTTCCTCGATGCTGAACAGTGACATGCGTTCCCCCCTGGCTGCCGGCAATGATGCCNGTTATGGCNATCTTTAACGTTATAGCGCCGGTTCGCAAGCCTCGACGGTACGCGAACGCCCGGTGCACCGGGGAATGAGGTCAGTTCCGCCCGGACAGCGGCCGGGCGGCACCGTTGAGCTCCGGGTGCTCAGGGAACGCGCGCTGATCGTCACCGCAGCTCATCGCACGTCGTGTCCCGTGCCATCGTCTTCTGGCCGACGGCATCCATTCTCTGCGTCGCCTTCAGCGGCCTGATGAGACGATGCGCCCACTCTGACGCGGCGAGCCCTGAAAAGATCAGCACGGCGCCTGCCATTCCAAGCTCATGGGGCTCGAATAACTGGAGCATGACCGCGCCGAATACCCCCGAGATGGCCACAGCCACATAGATCGTGGCGGCATTCAGCGAGAGCAGGATGGGCGCCATCGCCGGCGCGATGGAGACGAGGCGATGCTGTTGCGGGACGAGCATGCCCCACCCGCATGCGCCCCAGACGAGCAGTGCCAAAATGCTTGCAGAGAGC
>JGI25331J36430_1001389_pt1 | contig 13069 bp, 10 predicted proteins | sample HigsolmetaAR206D_FD_36430 | JGI IMG/M metagenome (IMG submission 36430) | reverse complement strand
GGCCGGCGCGGCGGCCGCCGTCATAGGAGCGCCGCCGTGACCGCGCCGGTGCGGCGCGGTCACGGCGGCGGCGGGTCTTACAGCCGGGCTCCGACGTACTGGACCAGGTCCACCAGCCGGTTGGAGTAGCCCCACTCGTTGTCGTACCAGCCGACCACCTTGGCCTGGTCGCCGATGACCTTGGTCAGGCCGGCGTCGATGATGCAGGAGGCCGGGTCGGTGACGATGTCGGCGGAGACGATCGGGTCCTCGGTGTAGGTGAGGATGCCCCGCAGCGGGCCCTCGGCGGCGGCCTTGAGCGCGGCGTTGACCTCCTCGGCGGTGGTCTCGCGGCTCAAGGTGACGGTCAGGTCGGTGGCCGAGCCGGTGGGGATGGGCACCCGCAGCGCGTACCCGTCCAGCTTGCCCTTCAGCTCCGGCAGCACCAGCCCGATGGCCTTGGCCGCGCCGGTGGAGGTCGGCACGATGTTGAGGGCGGCGGCGCGGGCGCGGCGCAGGTCCTTGTGCGGGCCGTCCTGCAGGTTCTGGTCCTGCGTGTAGGCGTGGACGGTGGTCATCAGGCCGCGCTCGATGCCGAAGGTGTCGTGCAGCACCTTGGCCATCGGCGCCAGGCAGTTGGTGGTGCAGGAGGCGTTGGAGATGATCGTGTGCTCGGCCGGGTCGTAGGTCTCGTGGTTGACCCCCATCACGACCGTGACGTCCTCGTTCTTGGCGGGGGCCGAGATGATCACCTTCTTGGCGCCGTTGTCGGCGTGCACCTTGGCCTTGTTGGCGTCGGTGAACAGGCCGGTGGACTCGATCACGATGTCCACGCCCAGGTCGCCCCACTTGAGGTTGGCGGGGTCGCGCTCGGCGAAGGCCTTGATGGTGCGCCCGCCGACGGAGATCTCATCGGCGGCGGCCTTCACCTCCTCGTCCAGCCGGCCGAGGATGCTGTCGTACTTGAGCAGGTGGGCCAGGGTGGCGTTGTCGGTCAGGTCGTTGACCGCCACGACCTCGACGTCGGCCCCGCTGGCCAGCAGGGCGCGGTAGAAGTTGCGGCCGATCCGGCCGAACCCGTTGATGCCTACGCGGATGGTCACCGAACAGTTCTCCTCGAACCTCGTCCCGCCCGGTCTCCCGGGCCCAGCGGATAGTCCCACGGGAGTTACCCAGCCTGAGCCGGTCCCCACCTGCTCGACCCTATCCAATGGGCGTGCGCCGTCCCGACACCGGCCGGGGGTGAAGCGGGGGTGAGCCGGGTTCACTCCGGAGGGGGATTTCCCCTTCCTGCATGGGTCTAGACCATTTTGGTCTAGACCAATCGGCAGGTCCAGCGCCTTGTGGTCTAGACCTTTCCCACCGCCCCGCACGCCCTTGGAACGATCTTGTGCGAGGTCAGGGCGGCATCAGGGGGCCAGCATCTCGGCGGTCAGATTGGCCTCGGTGCCGGGGATGCCGATCTCGCTGGCCCGCTTGTCGGCCATGGCCAGCAGCCGGCGGATCCGCCCGGCGATGGCGTCCTTGGTCAGCGGCGGGTCGGCGAGCTGGCCCAGCTCCTCCAGCGAGGCCTGCTTGTGCTCCAGCCGCAGCTTGCCGGCGGCCACCAGGTGCGGCGGGGCGTCGTCGCCCAGGATCTCCAGCGCCCGCGCCACCCGGGCCCCGGCCGCCACCGCCGCCCGCGCCGAGCGGCGCAGATTGGCGTCGTCGAAGTTGGCCAGCCGGTTGGCGGTGGCCCGCACCTCCCGGCGCATCCGCCGCTCCTCCCAGGCCAGCACGCTGTCGTGGGCGCCCAGCCGGGTCAGCAGCGCGCTGATGGCGTCCCCGTCGCGCACCACCACCCGGTCCACCCCGCGCACCTCGCGGGCCTTGGCGTGGACCTTCAGCCGGCGGGCGGCGCCGACCAGCGCCAGCGCGGCCTCCGGNCCNGGGCAGGTGACCTCCAGCGACATCGACCGGCCCGGCTCGGTCAGCGAGCCGTGCGCCAGGAACGCCCCGCGCCAGGCGGCCTCGGCGTCGCAGGCCGCGCCGGCCACCACATGGCGGGGCAGCCCCCGCACCGGGCGGCCGCGGTTGTCGATCAGCCCGGTCTGGCGGGCCAGCGACTCGCCCTCGCGGAAGACCCGCACCACGTACCGGTTGCCCTTGCGCAGCCCGCTGGGGGCCAGCACCACCACATCGGAGGTGTGGCCGAAGACCTCGGCGATGTCCTTGCGGAGCCGGCGGGCGACCGAGCCGGTGTCCAGTTCGGCCTCGATCACGATCCGCCCGCCGACCAGATGCAGCCCCCCGGCAAAGCGCAGCAGCGTCGAGACCTCGGCCTTGCGGCAGCAGGGCTTCAAGATCTGCAGCCTGCTCAGCTCGTCCTTCACCACACCGGTCATCGCCATGGACGCCCTCCCCCTTTGCGAATCCGTTCAGCAGTCTCGCCGATTCCCGGCGGGCGGGTGGTCACTCACGCAAGATCTGTGCGAAAGCTTGAGCCAGCCGGGCGGGATCATGACGCGGCGAGCCGTCGGCGGCCGCCACATCGGCCAGCATCAGCCGGCCCCCCAGCATCCGCACCGCCTTCTCCAGCGCATCGGGGTCCTCCACCACCCCCCGGTCGGCGAGCACCACGTCGATGCGCAGGTCGGGAGCGTGCGCCTGGAGCACCTCCAGGTGGGTCTGCGGGGAGAACCCGTCGGTCTCCCCCGGCTGCGGCGCCAGATTGAGCGCGACGATCCGCCGCGCCCGGGTGCCGATCAGCGCCCTGGCCAGCTCCGGCACCTTCAGATGGGGCAGCACGCTGGTGAACCAGGAGCCGGGGCCGAACACCACCCAGTCGGCCTCCTCGATGGCCTGCAGGGTCTGCGGGCACACCGGCGGGTCCGGCGGCACCAGCGACACGCTCAGCACCTTGCCCGGGGTGGTGGCGCAGGCCACCTGGCCGCGGACCTGGACGACCTCCTCGGGCCGGGCCGGGTCGGCGCCCTGGACGTCGGCGACGATGTCCAGCGGCACCGCGGCCATCGGCAGCACCCGGCCCTGGGCGCCCAGCAGCCGGCCCACCCAGTCCAGCCCGGCCACCGTCGCCTCCGGCATGGCCGCCCCGGCCTCGCCCTCGCCCAGCAGCTCCCACAGCGCCACGATCAGCAGGTTGCCGACCGCGTGCCCGTGCAGGTCGCCCTGGCTGCGGAAGCGGTGCTGCACCACCCGGCTCCAGGTCTGCCCCCACTCGTCGTCGCCGCACAGCGCGGCCAGCGCCATGCGCAGGTCGCCGGGCGGCAGCACGCCCAGCTCCCGGCGCAGCCGCCCGCTGGAGCCGCCGTCGTCGGCCACGGTGACCACGGCGGTGAGCCGATCGGTCACCCTGCGCAGCGCCGACAGCGACGCGTACAGCCCGTGCCCCCCGCCGAGGGCCACCACCTTCTGGCTACCGCGCTCGATCACGGCTCCGCCCGCCCTCTCCCCGCACTGCCTCGCCTCGTCCGCCTTCGCCTGCTCTGCGGTCCCGCCGGAGAGCCGACGGTACCGATCATCCTCCGCCCGCGGCGCGTCGGCCAGCGGCCTCGGGAACGATCTGTGCAGGAAATTCCCTATACCAGCCTCAGGCCAACCCGGCGAAACGAGCGAACGGAACTATCTTCGGCCACGGCCGTGGCGCCCCGGCACCCCGGTCCCGGCGTGCGGGCGCGGGCGGGCGCATCCCCGTCATTCCCGGCCCAGGTCGCGGTGGGTGACCTGGACGTCCATGCCGGCGTCGCGCAGGCGGGCGGCGAGCTGCTCGGCCATGGCGACGCTGCGGTGCTTGCCGCCGGTGCAGCCGACGGCCAGCGTCACATAGTGCTTGCCCTCGCGTTCATAGCCCTCGGCCAGCAGCCGCAGCACCTCGGTGTAGGAGTCGAGGAACTCCTTGGCGCCGTGCCGGCTCAGCACATAGTCGCGGACGGGAGCGTCGCGGCCGTTCTTGGGGCGCAGCTCGGGCACCCAGTGCGGGTTGGGCAGAAAACGGCAGTCCACCACCAGGTCGGCGTCCACCGGCAGGCCGTACTTGTAGCCGAAGGAGACCACGGTGAAGCGCAGGCCGGACTCACCGCCGTGGGCGCCGAAGAAACCGACGATCTTGGCCCGCAGCTCGTGCACGTTCAGCCCGGTGGTGTCGATCACCAGGTCGGCCTCGGCGCGCACCTCGCGCAGCAGCTCGCGCTCCTGGGTGATGCCCTCGACCAGCCGGCCGTCCCCCTGCAGCGGGTGCGGGCGGCGCACCGCCTCGAACCGGCGCACCAGCTCCTCGTCGGCGGCCTCCAGGAACACCACCCGCGGGTGCACGCCGCGGGCCTCCAGCTCGGCGATGGCCGAGTGCAGGTCGCTGGTGAAGGCGCGGCTGCGCACGTCCACCACGACGGCGATGCGCGGCACCGCCTCCCGGACCCGGCCGCCCAGGTCGGCCATGGTGGCCAGCAGCCCGGGCGGCAGGTTGTCGACCACGAACCAGTCCAGGTCCTCCAGCGCCTTGGCGGCCGTGCTGCGGCCGGCCCCGGACATCCCGGTGACGATCACGATGTCCGGGCTGCCTTTATGGCCCTCGATGGTCATCTGCCTCCCCCATCGGCACTGTCTTCCTCGGTGGGGACGCGGCCGGGTGCGTCCCCCGGCGGCGCCCCCCTGGACGCCGCGGCCTTCCCTGCGGCACGCCCGTTCGGCGGCGCGCCCCCGTGCAGGGCGGCGGCGATCTGCTCGGCGGTGCGCGGGCCGATGCCGGGCACCTCCGCGATCTGGGCCACGGTGGCCTCCCGCAGCCGCTTGAGCGATCCGAAGTGCTTGAGCAGGGCGGTGCGGCGGGCCGGTCCCAGCCCGGGCACCCCGTCCAGCTCACCGGCGGTCATCGCCTTGGAGCGGCGCTGCCGGTGATAGGCGACGGCGAACCGGTGCGCCTCGTCGCGGACCCGCTGCATCAGGAACAGGCCCTCGCTGCCGCGCGGCAGGATCACCGGGTCCTCCTCGCCGGGCAGCCAGATCTCCTCCATCCGCTTGGCCAGCCCGCACACCGCCACGTCCGCCACGCCCAGCTCCTCCAATGCCCGCTGGGCGGCGGCGACCTGGGCCGGGCCGCCGTCCACCACCACCAAGTTCGGCGGGTAGGCGAACTTGCGGGCCCCGCCGGCCGGTGCGGATTGCTCCCGTTCCCCGGCCTCCTGGAAGCCGTAGGAGGCCAGCACGCCGCCGGCGTCGCCGCCCTCCTGCCCGGCCTTGTCGCGTTCGGCCAGGTAGCGCTTGAACCGGCGGGTGATCACCTCGTGGATGGAGCGGACGTCGTCTTGCCCCTGCACCGTCTTGATGGCGAAGCGGCGGTACTCGCTCTTGCGGGCCAGGCCGTCTTCGAAGACCACCATGGAGGCCACCACGTTGGTGCCCTGCAGGTTGGACACGTCGTAGCACTCGATGCGCAGCGGCGCCTCCGGCAGCTCCAGCGCCTCCTGGATCTCCTGCAGCGCCTTGCTGCGGGTGGTCAGGTCGCCGGCGCGGCGGGTCTTGTGCTGGCGCAGCGCCTCGGCGGCGTTGCGGGCGACGGTCTCCAGCAGCGCCTTCTTGTCGCCGCGGCGCGGCACCCGGATGCGCACCGGGCCGCCGCGCCGTTCGGCCAGCAGCTCGGCCATCGCCGCGGCGTCCGGCGGCTCGGCCGGCACCAGCACCTCCCGCGGCACCGCCTCGCTCTCGCCGTAAAGCTGCAGCAGGAAGTGCTCGACCAGGTCGGCGGTGGTGACGTCGGAGACCTTGTCGACCACCCAGCCGCGCTGGCCGCGGATGCGCCCGCCGCGCACGTAGAACACCTGGACGGCGGCCTCCAGCGGGTCCTCGGCGAAGGCGATCACGTCGCAGTCGACGGCCTCGCCCAGCACCACCGCCTGTTTCTCCAGCGCCCGCTGCAGCGCCCGCATGTCGTCGCGCAGCCGGGCGGCCCGCTCGTACTCCTCGGCCGCGGCGGCCTCCAGCATCCGCCGCTCGATCTCCTTGATGAAGCGGCCGGTGTCGCCGGCCATGAAGGCGCAGAAGTCCTCGGCCAGGCGCCGGTGGGCGGCGGCGTCGATGCGGCCCACGCACGGCGCCGAGCACTTGTCGATATAGCCCAGCAGGCAGGGCCGGTCGCTGTGGCGGGCGCGTTTGAAGACCCCCGGTTTGCAGGTGCGCACCGGGAAGACGCGCAGCAGCAGATCGACCGTCTCGCGGATCGCCCAGGCGTGCGAGTAGGGCCCGAAATAGCGCACGCCCTTGCGTTTGGCTCCGCGCATGACCATCACCCGGGGGAATTCCTCATCCAGGGTGACGGCCAGATACGGGTAGGACTTGTCGTCGCGGTAACGGACGTTGAAGCGGGGGTTGAACTCCTTGATCCAGGAGTATTCGAGCTGCAGCGCCTCCACCTCGGTGCCGACCACCGTCCAGTCGACTCCCGCGGCGGTCCGCAGCATGGTCTGGGTCCGGGGGTGCAGGCTCGCGAAATCGGCGAAGTAGGAGTTCAGCCGGGAGCGCAGGCTCTTGGCCTTGCCGACGTAGATCACCCGGCCGTGTTCGTCACGGAAGCGATAGACCCCCGGCGAGTCGGGGATCGTCCCGGGCGCGGGACGGTAGTTCGCCGGATCAGCCACGGTAAAAGCCTAGTGGGGCGCCGTGACAGAACGCGCGGGACGGCGCGGCGGGCCCGCCGCCGGCATGATCCGAATATCGTTCAGCGCACCGCCCGCATGATCATGACGCCGCGCGGGCGGATCGGCGGTGAAGAAAGAGATGGACGAACTCCCCTGTTGTGGGCGTGGAGAACTTTCAGCGGCGCGGGCGGCTCGATGCGGCACCGTTTTTCTCGCGCTTTGCCGCCTTTTGCACCCTCTGCCGGCTCGCCGTCCGCCGCAGAGGAACCGGCGGGACTTTGCGTCCGGGCGAGGCCGGCCCCGGGTGCGGCGCCCGCGACGCCGCACCCGGGGCCGGCCGGGATGGGGCTAGGCCAGTTTGATGCCGCCGCCCTCGACGATGATCTGCTTGGCGGGCAGCGGCTTGTCGGCCGGGCCGCTTTGCACCGAGCCGTCGGCGATGCTGAAGGTGCTGCCGTGGCATTCGCACCTGATCACTCCGTTCTGCACGGAGGTCACCGGGCAGCCCCGGTGGGTGCACTTGGTGCTGAAGGCCTTGAACTCGCCTTGTGCCGGCTGGGTGACCACCACTTCCCGGTCTTTGAAGATCTTGCCTCCGCCGACCGGGATGTCGCCGGTCTGCGCCAGCACGCCGCCGGCCGCGGCCTGCGCGCCGCCTCCCGANCCGGACGCCCCCGAGGTCTCATCCCCGCCGCCGCAGGCGGCCACGGCACCGGCCACCCCCAGCAGCCCCGCGCCGACCAGGATTCCGCGCCGGGTGCTCCCCGTCCGCGGCGGGTCCGCCTGCGGTGCGGGGGCGGAAACGCCGGTTCCCGGTGCGGTCTCCTGAGCCATGGACGTCGTCCTCCGTTTCCCCCGGGACCCCTGTGGCCCCGTCCACACCACCTATCACGAACGGGGACGACCGCCAGTTCCATGAACGTTCAACTTTTTTGCGTTCCCGGCCCGCCGGCGGGGTTCAGACGATCACCAGGCCGTCCCCTTTGACCTGCACCGGGTACTCCAGCAGGCCGCGGGAGGCGGGGCCGCGGGCCACCGAGCCATCGGTGATCTTGAACTCGCTGCCGTGGCAGGGGCAGTACATCGCGCCCTGCCGGATGCGGTCCACCGGACAGCCGGAGTGGGTGCAGCGCGCGTCGAAGACCTTGAAGGTGCCCTCGGTGGGCTGGGTGACCACGATCTTGTACTGGGGCAGCACCTTGCCGCCGCCGACCGGCACGTCGGCGACCTTGGCGATCTCCTTGCCCTTCAGCTCGGCGGCCGGCTCCGCCCGGCGCGGCTGCCCGACCCCGCAGCCGGCCAGCGCGGCGGCGCCCACGGCCGCGGCCCCGCACACCACCGCACGCCTGCCCACCTGACCGGCCGGCGCGTTCTTCGCATCCTCGCTCATGGCGTCCATGATTCCGGTCCACCCCCATACCCCCCGCCGCCACCCCGCCGGAGCAAAACCGGCGCGCGGTGCCGTCGTGAGGCGGGACGCGCAGATCACCGATCCAGCAGCTTGGCCAGGAAACGGCCGGTGTGGCTGGCCTCGACCCGGGCGACCTCCTCGGGGGTGCCGGCGGCGACCACGGTGCCGCCGCGCGAGCCGCCCTCGGGGCCCATGTCGATGATCCAGTCGGCGGTCTTGATCACATCCAGGTTGTGCTCGATGACCACCACGGTGTTGCCCTTGTCGACCAGGCCGTTGAGCACGCCCAGCAGCTTGCGGATGTCTTCGAAGTGCAGCCCGGTGGTGGGCTCGTCCAGCACGTAGATGGTGCGGCCGGTAGAGCGGCGCTGCAGCTCGGCGGCGAGCTTGACGCGCTGGGCCTCGCCGCCGGAGAGGGTGGGGGCGGGCTGGCCCAGCCGCACGTACCCCAGCCCGACGTCGTTGAGGGTGGACAGGTGCCGGTGGATGGCGCTGATCGGCTCGAAGAAGCGGGTGGCCTCCTCGATCGGCATGTCCAGCACCTCGGCGATGGTCTTGCCCTTGTAGCGGACCTCCAGCGTCTCGCGGTTGTAGCGGGCGCCGTGGCAGACCTCGCACGGGACGTAGACGTCCGGCAGGAAGTTCATCTCGATCTTGATGGTGCCGTCGCCGGCGCAGTTCTCGCAGCGCCCGCCCTTGACGTTGAAGGAGAACCGGCCCGGCTGGTAGCCGCGCACCTTGGCCTCGGGGGTGGCCGCGAACAGCTTGCGGATGTGGTCGAACACCCCGGTGTAGGTGGCCGGGTTGGAGCGGGGGGTGCGGCCGATCGGGGACTGGTCGACGTGCACCACCTTGTCGACGTGCTCCAGGCCGGTGATGCGCCGGTGCTTGCCGGGGACGGTGCGGGCGCCGTGCAGCTCCTTGGCCAGCGCGTTGTAGAGGATGTCGTTGACCAGGGTGGACTTGCCGGAGCCGGACACGCCGGTGACGGCGGTGAAGACCCCCAGCGGGAACGTCACGTCGATGTTCTTGAGGTTGTTCTGCTGGGCGCCCCTGACCACGATCTCGCGGCCCTTGGTGCGGGGACGGCGCATCTGGGGCACCTCGATGCGGCGGCGGCCCGACAGGTAGGCGCCGGTGATCGACTTGGGGGAGGCCTTCAGCTCCTCCACCGGGCCGGAGACCACGATCTGGCCGCCGTGCTCGCCGGCGCCGGGGCCGATGTCCACCACCCAGTCGGCGGCGGCGATGGTGTCCTCGTCGTGCTCGACGACGATCAAGGTGTTGCCCATGTCGCGCAGCCGCAGCAGCGTCTCCAGCAGCCGGTGGTTGTCGCGCTGGTGCAGCCCGATGGACGGCTCGTCCAGCACGTACAGCACGCCGACCAGGCCGGAGCCGATCTGGGTGGCCAGCCGGATGCGCTGGGCCTCGCCGCCGGCCAGCGTGGCCGCCGGGCGGTCCAGCGTCAGGTAGTCCAGCCCGACGTCCAGCAGGAAGCCCAGCCGGGCGTTGACCTCTTTGAGCACCCGGGCGGCGATGTGCGCCTCGCGGTCGTCCAGCTCCAGCGTCCGCAGGAACTCGGCGCACTCGCTGATGGGCATGGCGGCGACCTCGGCGATCGACTTGCCGCCCACGGTGACCGCCAGGACGGAGGGCTTCAGGCGCGCGCCGTCGCAGGCCGGGCAGGGCACCTGCCGCATGTAGCCTTCGAACCGCTCGCGCGTGGCGTCGCTTTCGGACTCGGCGTGCCGCCGGTGGATGTAGGGGATGACGCCTTCGTAGGTGGTGTAGTAGGAGCGGGTGCGGCCGTAGCGGTTCTTGTAGCTGACGTGGACCTGGGTGTCGTACCCCTTGAGAATGGCCCTGCGGACCTTGGCGGGCAGCTTCTCCCAGGGGGTGTCCAGGGTGAAGCCCATGGCGTCGCCGAGAGCCGACAGCAGCCGCAGGAAGTACTCGCTGACATGGCCGTTGGACCACGGCTGGATGGCGCCCTCGGCGAGGGTCTTCTCCGGGTCGGGGACGACCAGTTCCGGATCGACCTCCATGCGGGTGCCCAGCCCGGTGCACTCCGGGCAGGCCCCGTAGGGGGAGTTGAAGGAGAACGAGCGCGGCTCCAGCTCCTCGAACGACAGGTCGTCGTAGGGGCAGTACAGGTGCTCGGAGAACATCCGGGTGCGGCGCTCGTCGTCCTCGGGCAGGTCGACGAAGTCCAGCACGATGGTGCCGCCGGCCAGCCCCAGGGCGGTCTCCACCGAGTCGGCCAGGCGCCGGCGGGCCGAGTCCTTGACCGTCAGCCGGTCCACCACCACCGCGATGTCGTGTTTTTCCTGCTTTTTGAGCTTGGGCGGGTCGTCCAGGCGGACCATGACGCCGTCCACCAGGGCCCGNGAGTAGCCCTTGGACTGCAGCTCGCGGAACAGCTCGGCGTACTCGCCCTTGCGTCCGCGGATGACCGGCGCCAGCACCTGGAAGCGGGTGCCCGGCTCCAGTTCCAGCACCCGGTCGACGATCTGCTGGGGGGTCTGCCGGCTGATGGGGCGGCCGCACTCGGGGCAGTGGGGGCGGCCGATGCGGGCGTATAGCAGCCGCAGGTAGTCGTAGACCTCGGTGATGGTGCCGACGGTGGAGCGGGGGTTTTTGGAGGTGGACTTCTGGTCGATGGACACCGCCGGCGACAGGCCCTCGATGAAGTCGACGTCGGGCTTGTCCATCTGGCCCAGGAACTGGCGGGCGTAGGCCGACAGCGACTCCACGTAGCGGCGCTGCCCCTCGGCGAAGATGGTGTCGAAGGCCAGGCTGGACTTGCCGGACCCCGACAGCCCGGTGAACACGATCAGGGAGTCCCGCGGCAACTCCAGCGAGACGTCCTTGAGGTTGTGCTCGCGCGCTCCGCGCACGATGAGACGGTCATGCACGACGGTACTCGGCTCCCTTGGGGCCCGCTCGGTGAGACGCGCTGGTCTCATGACGAGCCGGTCTCAGACAAGTCGGCATCAGGCTAACCGCGGGCGCCGACGGAACGGTCCGTCATGACGGGCACCCGGCTCGGACGCTATGAACCGTACACGTGTTCGAAGATCTCCTGCCACCGAGATGAGGCTTTCCCTCACGTTCCACCGGTCACATCACGTGCCACAGCACCGCCAGCAGGCCGGTGATCAAGGCCCAGACCAGGGCGTTCAGGGACAGGTCGTGGCACCGGCAGGCGGTGCTCACCAGATGCCGCAGCTCCCGGCGCAGCTCCCGCTCATCCAGCGCGGCGGATGAGCCGAGCGGCTCCCAGGGCACCCCGGGGTGCAGCGGGGCGCCACTCCGTTCCCGGAGCCGTTCCAGCGCCCGCCGGATGACCACCCGGGTGCGCACCGCGTACCCGGCNGAGATCAGGAACGCCCCGACCTCGGCGAGCAGGATCGGCAGCCCCAGCGGGTCGAGCGCGGGCCCGGCCGGCAGCCGGACCAGCAGACCGGCCAGCACCAGCGTCAAGATCGCCCCCGTCGCCGCCACGTCCCGCCCGATCGCCCTCAGCAGCTCGGCAAGCGCCTGCCGCGCCTCCCCCTCCGTCACGGTCCCCCNTCTGGCCAGCACNGCCTCACCTCCACCGTCCAGAAAACAGCGCCGCCCGGGCGGATTTGGTGACCGGTGCCGCAAACCGGACGAATGTGATCGGGGGCACGGGCGGGGGCGGGCTCGATCGGCGGGCCGATGATGAGATATGGATTGCCCTATGGCCTACACCGGAGATGTCCAGGTCGGGGGACCGCCCGACGTGCGGGAGCTGCCCGGCCTCACGATCACCAAGGTGGCGGTCGGCCCCTTCGACAACAACGCCTATCTGCTGCGCTGCACCGCCACCGGCGAGCAGCTGCTGGTGGACGCGGCCGCAGAGGCGCAGCGGCTGCTGGAGCTGATCGGCGAGGGGCCGCTGACCCGCGTCGTCACCACCCACCGCCATCAGGACCACTGGCAGGCGCTCAGCGAGGTGGTGCGCGCCACCGGGGCGGCGGTGACGGCGCACCCCATCGACGCCGGCGAGCTGCCGGAGCCGGTGACCGAGCCGGTCGAGCACGGCGACCGGGTGCGGGTGGGGAAGGCCGAGCTGGAGGTCATCCACCTGCGCGGGCACACCCCCGGCTCGATCGCGCTGCTGTACGACGCCGGCGGCGAGCTGGCCGGCTCCCCCCACCTGTTCACCGGCGACAGCCTCTTCCCCGGCGGGGTCGGCAACACCTGGGGCGATCCGGAGCTGTTCAACCAGCTGCTGACCGACGTCCAGGAGCGGATCTTCGACCGGCTGCCGGACGCCACCTGGTTCTACCCCGGCCACGGCAAGGACTCCACGCTGGGCGCCGAGCGCCCGCACCTGCCGGAGTGGCGCGAGCGCGGCTGGTGACTCCCCTTCCCCGGCGGGCGGCCGGTCCCGGCCGGGGAGGGACGATCGGGAGGCCCGGCGCATATCGTGGATGATCCCGCCCCCTGTGGACAGGAGATCGGCCCATTCGCGAGCGCGACGAGGTTCCCGGTCCCGCCGCCGCGCCCACCGCACCGGCCGGTGACGCGGGCGCGGCGCCCGATGCCGCGCCCATCGTGCTGGGCTTCCCGGCCCGGGCGCTGGTGCTGGTGGCCGGGCTGCCCGGGGCGGGCAAGAGCACGCTGCTGGCGCGCCTGTACGGGCTGCGCGGGGACGAGACGCACCCGGTGGTCTCAGGCGGGGCCTGTGTGATCGACTCCCGGCAGGCGCGCAACTGGTGGGCGCGGCGGCTGTGGGCGCTGCCGCCGCGCGCTCAGATCCCGTTCGTCTACACCACTCACGTGTGGCGCATCGCGCGGGCGCTGACGGCCGGGCGCGCGGTGGTCGCCCACACCCGGGGGACCTGGCCGCANCTGCTGCACGGGCTCGCCTGGCTGGCCCGCCGCCGCGGGGCGAGTCTGCANCTGGTGCTGCTGGAGGTGCCCCCGGAGGTGGCGCGCGCCGGGCAGGTGGCCCGCGGGCGGGTGCTGACCCCCGCCGTCTTCGCCCGGCACTGCCGCCGCTGGCGGCGCCTGGTGGCCC
>JGI25331J36430_1001388_pt1 | contig 13070 bp, 25 predicted proteins | sample HigsolmetaAR206D_FD_36430 | JGI IMG/M metagenome (IMG submission 36430) | reverse complement strand
CCCGCCGCTCCTCGTACGAGCCGACCCTGACCTCCTGGCCGCACCGGTCGCAGGACGCCATATAGTCGTACACCCGCTGGAAGCGCCGGGGACGGTTCGTGGCCGAAATCAGGCTCCCGACCCCGTCCGAGTCGGCATTCGTTTGGGTCCGATTCACCTTCACTCGATAGTTCTTGGTCGATGTCCAGTGCCACCATCCGCATCGACACCGATACGGGTACAGGCGCACCTTCGTCGCTTTCCCCTTCTGCCACATCCGCTTCAGCTCGCGGCGGGCCTGCTTCTCTGAACGGTAGCGGTTCTTTTCAGGTGTTGGGCATTCCTCCATTTCTCGTACCCCCTCCAACGGAAACGCCCCCAGGGGGTGTTACTGCACCAATTCCGGCGTGGCGGTCGCGTACCAGCACCTTGGCACCCCTGGGGGCGAAGTCAAAAAGTTAGCGTCGTTAAATTTCCCTTAGGGGGGATGGCGATTCGATGCCAGGCAAATCGCCTCCCCAGCAGCCAAACTTCAACGACCCTGGAAGTGGACGGCCCGCCAGCAAACCTCACTTGTCGCCGCACTCTGGCCGGCTCAGCGACCAGCTCAGGCATCTTCGTCGTCCTCGTAATGGCAGTCGCACTGGACCTTCCCTGGCCTCACAACCTCCAGGCGGCAGTCAGGCTTGCAGAGCACCCACACGTTGCCGAAACCATCGTCAATCTCATCCATAATCTCAGCGGAGTCGTGAACGGCAGTATTCTGTTGCCGCCCCAAGTTTGCAGTGCGTGCAGGAATCGCCTCCCCCGCCAGTCCATCGGGATCATGGGCGACCCTTGCCCCGCATTGAGCGGGCGGGGGATCGGAACCCGCTCGCGGGGTTTGACACGCACCTTGTGGAGCCGCAGGGAATCGAACCCTGATCTGGGATGGTGCACTTCGGCTTTCGTCACCCCATCGACACCTGTCCAGCCCCTAGTGGGAGGGACGGGTTGCACCTGGCCGTCCGTGCCGAGAGACCTACACCTTGTCAGGTACCTCCCGCCCTCCCTGTGAGAGCACCCAGGAAGGAATCGAACTGGAACTCGGTCGCTGTGACCTCGTTCCGCTATCCATGTTGCCCACGGCTCGCGGTCTTGTCAAGTCCATTTCTAGAACTAACTTCAATGACCCAGTCGTAGTCCACGTCGGCAACCCTGCTGCGCAGGACCCCGGACGTAGAAACGTCTGGGGTCACCTCGTAGTTCCAGTACCGTGCGTAGCGCATCAACTCCTGCATGGCGGCCCCGAACGTCGGGTGGGCGGCCTCAACCTGTTGGCCGGTCACCCGGTTGCGTAGCCGGAGGGTGTAGCCCATCATCTCGCTCCCTTCTCGCAGCCCACTCCTCAGCCAACTCCTGCAAACGAAAAGTGCCCCACCCCGCCAGGCCGATCAACACGACCAGGGCGGCGAGGAGGGGCCACGCGATAGATACGCTGAGCGTGAACATGACTGCCGGTCAGTGCTTCCCCCTGGCATGCGGTCCCTGACCAGGCCAATAGCCCAGCACCTGTTTGTGCAGGTTGGCGCAGAATCCCTTCAGCATGCGCTGGTTCTGGATGTAGCGCCCAACCTGGAGCACACACCGATTGAAATCCCCCGGCACACCCCACTGAATCTTCAGGGAGCCAGCGCCGTACCCCCAGTACTGCTTGAGGCGGGCTTCACCAGGGGAGACGGGATCTTTATCGACAGCCATCCATCATCACCTACCTATCATCACCGCTCCCTCCGATCACGCCCCTCTCCGCGCGGGACCGGAGCTTGTCGAGGTTCTCCTTGGCGATCACATCCAACGGGTAACCGAGCTGGCGGGCCACCGCAGCGACATACCACAGCACATCCCCGAGCTCGCGGGACAGCTTCACGCGGTGCTCCATGCTGATCGAGCCGTGGTCCCGGTAGATCTTCTTCGCCAGGTTGGCAAGCTCCCCGGCCTCACCGGTCAAGCCGAGGACCGTGTAGTTAAGTGCGCCGAGGTTGTCGATGTTGCCAGCGCCAGGGAACACGGCGGTCTTGGCAGCCTCGTCCTGGTACTCGTTGAGATTCAAGCAGCTCTCCTTCGTCGCAAACCGATCCGATCCCGACGCTTCAACGGGGTCAGGGGTAGTCCGCAGCACTCCCAACCCAGGTCCGTGCGTCGCATGCGGAACCAGGGCTGATGCTGTCCGCACCGATCACAATAGAACATAGTTCTAGTGTTACATTCGNCATATGATCAGGCAAGCCAGTTTCGGGACGTGATCGTGGGCACCATCCCCACCTTGCGGGTGCCGTCTCCACGTGCCGAGTTGCACTTCAGGTGAGCCGGATGCAGGTACTGCTGCTGCCACAGGCGGGGGTCCTCTTTGTCCAGCTGCGAGATCGGGATCTCGTGGTCCACCGACGCGGACGCGGGATGCGGCCACCGCAGCGACATGTCGATGGCAGCGGTACCGAACGGCAGCTCACCGTCCGGCCACTTGAAATCCGGGCACTCGCCCGCACAAATCCAGCAGATATTCGAGCTCGACAGGCACTTCGCCCTGGCCCTTTTCCAGAGCGTGCCCGAGCGCCCCAAACTCTTCTTTCTTTCCCCTCGGAACTTCGGCATCGCTCAAACAACCACTTCAGAACGCGGCCACTACAGATCCCCGATGGATACCGCAATACCCAGCAAGACGAGTAAAACGCACAAAATAGCCGTCGGAATGGCCGCCCTTACGACCAGGACCCATTCAAAAAGATCACTTGGAGTCATCCGCTCCCCTCTCACCGGTCGCGGCGACCTGTCTCACCCGCTGAGTCCGCGCAGAAACAGCGCGTCGTGCAGCGACTCCCACGCCACGCGGGCCCGGTCCCCGAACTCGTCGTCAATCTCCCAGGCCGCATCCCTCGGATCGCCGGTGACCTCGTGGAACATCCACGGATACTCGCCAAGGACATGCAGGATCACCATGTCCAGTGCCACCCTGGTCATCGTCACCAGCCGAACCTGGGGAATGGGTCGCGACATGGTCATCGTCACCAGCCGAACCGGGGGAGTGGGCTGCGACGGCGCGGCGTGACCTGGCGGCGGCGCCCCTCGAACCGGGCCCGAAGATCGGCGAACTGCCGCTGAAGCATGGCGATCACGTCAGGGGGGAGGGGCTGCTGCCAGTATCGGGGCTGCGCCGCTTCAGTTCCTTCTCCAGCTCCATCCCCAGCGTCCGCAGCTGGTCCACGAACCTCGTCCAGGCCATCGCCTTGTCCCAGGTCGCGAACTCCTTCCGCCACCTGGCGACCGATGTGTTCTGCGCGATCCAATTCCCGTCCTCCCGGAAAACGCGCCACTCAGACACTTCGCAACTCCCCGTTGATCAGGGGTTCGGACTTGTAGGACTTCATCCACCCGCCACACGACTGGCACTGGAACCGCCGATACCGGCGCGACGTGGTGTAGAACCAGCCCCTACTGTGGATACGGTCGGACCCGCACCGTGAACAACGCGGCTTGTCGAGCGAATCTTCCTCGTACAGGGGAAGATTCATGTCCTCAATCCAGGGTAGCAGGCGGTCGAACAACTGCTCGGTGATCACAACGTCGTTGCGGCAGTACTCGACCATCCGCCGCTGGGCCTCCAGCTGCTCCTCCTCGGAGCGGGGACGCAGAATCGCGTTCATCATCGGCCACCAGCCGTCCGGCTTTGTCTTCGGGTCCAAGTTGAACACACGCGTCACGTAATCGAGGCTGCGCGAAGGGAAGTCGAAGTACTTGCGCACCGTCCGAAACAGGTCGATGTCCCGGTGCGGCGATGGCTTCGGCAGGCCATGCTGGGCGATGGTCGCGTAAACCTTCTTGTTGTCGAACCGCTTGCCGTTGTAGGTGATCAGGTAGTCAGCGGCGTCGTAGATCTCGTAGAGCCGGTTCACCATCGCGTCATAGTCGCCCCACGCGGTGTGGTGCTCCACCTCGCCGCCGTAGGGCTTGGCCGCGAACATCAGGATGCCGCCTGGGTGGATGATCTGGGAGGTGGTGTGATCCTCATTGTACAGCCGGTAGCTGTAGACCTCCATCGGTCGCGTCTCGATGTCCAGCGTCCAAATCTCGGCAGACAATGCTCACACCTCGTAGAAACCAAGCTGGTCGGCCACATCGCGCCATGCCGAATACGGCAGGAGCTCTTTGCATTTCGAAACAACGACGTGCGAGCCGGGGCAGGTCCACTGAGGCAGGCCGTGCCACTGCATGTTGCAGTTCGGGCACAGGTGTCCGCAGACACGTTTGGCGTTCCGCTGCTCCAGCTGCCAGTCAACCAGCTCGTCAATCCAGTCGCCCATAAACTCTCCTCAAACAGGCAAGCCCCGTTGAGGCACCTACGGGAGAGGGCGGCGCAGGTGCAGAACCTCAACGGGGCGGGGTGAATGCGATAAACGCGGAGCCCAAGATTTATGCATCCACCCTACTAATAGTTTAGCACAGCTATCTATCCCATCGGGCCGAATTCGAAAATTACTTTCGGCCCATCTTCCTGCGAATNCGCTTGAGCCGCCTGCGCTCCCGCTCCGTGTAGCCACCCCAGATGCCGTACNGCTCATCATGNGCCATGGCATACTCCAAGCACTCCACCGAAACAGGGCAGTTCTTGCAGATCATCTTCGCCTCGCGTGGAGAACCACCCTGCTCGGGGAACCAGAAGTCTCCACCAACCTGGGCGCAGAGAGCGTCTTTGCGCCACTCGTCGTATGTGGACTTCAAAGCGCGGGTTATCACGCGAGACAACAATGGGTCCGCAGATGGTCTCGGTGACGACTTTGGCATTGTCATCCGGCAGAACACCTTTCTTTACCAGAGCGTCAAGCACCGCCTTCATCATTGGGGCCAGGCCGTCGGTGTCCCGGTTCCGCGCGTCCGGCGCGAACCAGATCAACTGCACGGTCACCGGCCCCTCTATGGGTCCCACACCGGCGGCCTTGACAGCCTCGCCGACAACAATCTCGGTGTCCCGCTTAGCCGCTCGCACAGTCGTCCAATGCGCCCTCCGTTGAGCGTTCTGGGTGAGAAGCGGTTGTCGCAGCGGGAGGGTGAGGACCACGCTCATACCGGACGCCACAACCTGTCGCCCTCCCAGTAGAACTCGATCCCTTGCGGGGCAAGGTTTTTGAACGTGAACAAGATGCCGCCGTCATCCAGTCTGTCGATGCAGACGATGTCGTCCTCGGAATCGACGGCAACCGAGATCTCCCCGTTGCCGGGGTCGTAGAAGACGGCACTGCTCATCAGGCCGNCTCCCNGTGATACCGCTGCTTTCGCAACATCTCCTCCAACAGGCTCAGATATCACCACGCCGTGCTAATTCACCNGGTATGGAACGCTTTGCGAGCCGCCACAGCGACTTGAGCACCTGCTCCGCCCGCTCATCGACCGGGTCGGGGAACAGTGCGCCAGCGACCCACACGCCGGACACCTGCTCATCGACAGCCCACTTCAGGCACTCGGGGCGCACCGGGCAGCTGTCGCATATCCTGCGCACCTCCGCAACATCGTTGGGAGAAAGGCGTTCTAGAACGAACCTATCATCATTTGCGCAGGCCGCATAGGCCACCCACTCGAACCGACTGGTCCAACGCTTCATCGCGCGCTCACCGAATCCTTCAGTGCCGCTTGGTCATACCGCTCCTGGAGAACAACCTGGCCAGTCCTGCCGGTGCGGTTCTTCGGGATAGAGACGTAAACATCCCCCAGGTACTGGTCACGCTGAAGCAGCAGGATCACATCCGCCGACTGCTCCAGCTCCCCGGACTCGCGCAGGTCGCTCATGCGCGGGGCCCTGGTCTTGCCGTCCTTGCCCTGTTTCTCCGGCTCCCGGTTCAACTGGGCCGCCAGAATCACGACGATGTTCAACTCCATCGCGAGCAACTTGGCTGACCGGGCGATGTGCGACACCTGTTCCTGGCGGGACACCCGGGTGTCGGATGCGCGGAGCAGCTGGGCGTAGTCGATGAACACCAGCCCAAGGTCGTTGGTCTGCTTGAGCAGCCGGGCCTTGCGGGCCACCTCCTCAATCGAGATCGTTGGCCGGTCGCACACAAACAGTGGCATGTTGATGTGGTCGGCCACGTACTGTGCAATCTTCACGTCGTCCTCATCGAACAGGGTGCGGGTCGTCATCCGCTCGTAGCTCACCTGCGCCTGGGACGACAGCAGCCGTGACGCGATCTCCACCCTGGGCATCTCCACCGACACGATCAGCGAGGCGATGCCCATCTCGGCGGCGTGGACGGCGATGTTCGCCCCCATCACGCTCTTACCCTCACCAGTCCGGGCCCCAACAACAACCAAGCGGCCCGGATGCAGGCCGCCCGCAATGCGCCGGTTCAGTGACCACCACGGAGTGGGGATCGGCTTCGCCTGCTCGCTATCGCGCCACTCCTGCCATTGCTCGATCATCTCCGAGAACGGCAGGACATCCGGCTCGCTCAGGCAACGGAAGTCGTCCAGGTCGTACCCGGCTGCGATGTGGTCCGCCGCATCCTTGCCGATCCTCGGCTCCCACATCGACACCGACAGCGCAATGCCGGACAGGTACTCCAGCAGCATCGCGCCACGCCTCCGGCCAGGCTCGTCACGGTCAACCACGATCCGCACAGCCCGGCCCCGCAGCGGCTCCCAGTTGAACCGCTCCGGCTTAGCGTTGGCCCCGCACGGGGTGGTGACCGCCTGCCCACCGGCGGCCTCGATGGCGAGCACGTCCTTCTCGCCCTCCACCACGTAGACCGGGCCGTTGCCGGACAGCCGGTCGGAGTGGAACAGAGAGGAGTCGTCGGTGTTGCCGCTCTGGCGGAACTCCTTGTTCGGTGTGCGGTGGACCTTCCTCCCGCCCGGATACTCGTAGGTGTAGCCCCTGGCGTCATCGAACAGGTCGGCCATCGTGAACCCGAACGCCTCGACAACGGCGGCGGTGTCGCAGCCCGCCAGGCAGTAGATGAGCACCTGGCCGTCGATGGCCTTCACCGACAGCGACGGCCTGCTGTCGTCGTGTGCGGGGCAGCGCACCATGGCCTGCCCGCTACCCCGTTCGACCACGGGGGACCCGTTGGCCCGGGCGGCATCAATCACCCGCTCGTATGCCTTCACTCCGGTAGTGGTCCTCCGTTCAGCACATGGTTGGCCACCTGGGCGATCCAGGCGCGACGCTGCTCGCGATGCCAACTCGCCAGGTCCTCCACGCCATCCGGCACAGGGGGATGGGTGTAGATGAACCCGTACCGTTCAGACACCGCCTCTGCGTCGGCGCGCCGGTAGCAGCCGCGAAGCCACGCACGCTCAGCCACGCGCTGATCGGTGAACAAGTCGGTGTCAATCCACCGCCGGTCACGCAGCCAGCTCTTCAGGTGAGGCACGAACTGGATGTTGTCCGGGTCGATGTTCTGGGCGTAGGACTTGGCGCGCTCCAGGATCATCTCCAGGTCGAGGTCCGGGTTTTCCTCGACAAGGTCGATCAGGGCGTTGAGCCCGCCCCCGAAATCCTGGTGCACCGGGTACGCCTTGTACAACTCCTCGTAGTAGGGGAGAAGCCGCTGGCGGACCCGCTTGCGATCAAACCCGTCAGAAGGGGATCTCGTCGTCATCGTCGTAGTCCACCTCGTCCACGACGGCCTGCCGCTGCGGCTTGGTCGGTCGCTTCTTGGCTGCTGGCTTGCGCCCGGGCTGGGCCGGTCGTGGCGCCGGTGCCGCCGACAGCACACGCATCCGAACCGAGGTGCGGACATTGCCCTCCTTGTCCTCCCAGTCCTCGGTGTAGACCTCGCCGGTCACATGCAACTCGCCGCGACCGGGCATCGCGTCGGTCAGGTACTCGGCCAGGCCGCCGAAAACCGTTGCGTCAACCCGGATTTGGCGGACAGTCTCCCAGCCCTTGTCGGTGCGCACATTCTGGTTGAACACCAGCGGCAACCGCGCCCAGGCCTGCCCGGCCTCGGAGAACTTCAGATCCACACCGTCGGACAGGAGGAAAGCCTTACCGGAGAGGATGGGGAGGCTCATGAATGGCGATCCTTTCAACCGATCCGTCGTCTCGTAACTTGACCCACTCGCGCCTGTANCGGAGAACCGGAATCTCTCTCGGGTCATCCCAGGGCGCTACCCAGAAGCCTTCTGCNGCAGCCACTTCCGGCTGAGCCTCGACAAACCCATGGCAGCCAACAGTGCCGTGCCCGCAAAGATAAACCAGATTGGAAGCAACCCAGCGACCTCCCTGAGATCGCTTGATGCGGTGATGAATTGATCCTCGTCCACCTCGTCCGCATCGCTCACAGACAGGCGTAGTAGCCCATCGTGGAGTAGCTCGATCCGCCACAAGCCGTCTCGCGGCACGCTCGCTCACCCCTCTTCGGCCCCGCCTGCCCCCGTGTTCTGCTGCACGTACTCGTAGACCGCCTCCTCAAGGTTGCGGCTGAACACGTCAGCGAACTCCGGGTTGCCGATGTNGTCGANCAGAAACCGCTCCAGGTCGGACGCGGTGAACGGCCCGAACCTGACNCTGAACATCACCCCGTTGGGGGCGTCNGGGTTCTGGTGGAACTCCAACGCGTAGGGGACACGGAACTTGGTCATAGCTCTCTCGTTTCAGTCTCTGGGATGTCGAGAGCCTGCAAGCAGTGGTAGCAGACCAGCCCCCAGCAGGTGGTGTTGGCGTATGCCACCTGGCTCCGACACCACGAACACAACTCGTCCATCTAGTCCTTGAACGACAGCGCAACAAGAACGCCGATCACCGACCCGAGCAGGTACACGACCCCGTACACCAGCAGCGGGGCGGCCACCACCCACCACGACCAGTTCTGGGCCTCGGTGTCGCCGATGCCCAGCTTCAGCAGCAGGAGGGTGATGAACAGCGCAACAGCAGCAATCCCCATGAGCATCTACTCCTGCTCTCGCCAGAAATCCTTCATCTCCTCGGCCCACAGCCTGAAGTCGTGCTCGGTAGAAAGCATTTCTAGAAAATCGCACAACTCGTTGGCGACGGTGTCGGTGCATATGTCAACCAGCTCCATCACGTCGGAGCCGTAGCGGTCAACGCACTCACGGTCCCGGCCCGTCGTGTAGACCTTGAGGATGTACCTGATGTACGGCACCCACGGGTGGCCGTCCCGCTCAAGCTCCATCGCCAGCGGGCCGAGGACGCAGTGGAGGAGTTCCGCCAACGGTAGCGGAACCAGGACATTCTTAGGATTCATCATCGCGGTTCTGCATCTCCTGCTCCCACCTACGGAACGACTCCGCTGTCTTCTCGTCCATGCCGGTGGCGGCCTGGAGGCTGAGGCGCTTCACCTCGTCGGTGATCGCGCCAAGAACTTCGAAGATCTTTGGGCCGTAGGTGTTCTCAAACCACACCGACAGGTGCATCTCATAGACGGCGAGCCACTGCTCGATGGCGCCGCGCACGCCGGGGGGTATGTCCGGGTGGGCGGTCACAGCGTGTAGCGTGNCGCGGGCCGCCTCGACCATGCGGAACGGCACAACCACCCAGTCGTGCTCGTGCATCAACCGGATCTCAACGAGCTGCACGTGCCCGTTTCCCCGCTTACGACGGAAGCGATCCCAAAAGCCCATACTCAGAAACCTCACCCTCGCGAATAGTCGGGGGTCGTCAGACCGAAGTCTCGAATCTCGGCTTCGGTAGGGCGGCGGTAGTTCACGGTGCCGTCACTGGCGACATCGCGGACGATCCAGTCACCGACCTGAAACTCGTTGTCGCCGATGGCGATACCGAGGCGCTCCTGGCTGACGAAAACCGGGTGCTTGCTCTCGGACACCGCATCGAANGCGATGGCCGCGAGATTGTGCGCACCAACCCGGGCGGCGTTGAGATAGGCGGTGCTTGCGTAGGTGTTGAATCCGTCCATGAAGCGGATATCGCCGTAACGGCTGCTGGAACCCGAGCCATTGGTCATCAGGCACCTCCCTGCGGAGAGAACATCTGAGCCTTCATGAGAGACGAAACCGATTGGAGCGCACGCAGTTTCTGCTTCAGCGACTCCTTCAAGTCCTGAACATACCGGTACTGCGCCTCCGCCGCAGCAACAGCCTCGGCGTGTTGCTCGGTTGCCATCTCCGCAGCGACCTTACGGTCCATCTGGGTGCCCTCAGCAGTCGCGTAGGCGACGTTGAAGGCCTGGCGGTACTCCTTCCTGGCCTGCTGGAGCTGGTTGAAGTGCTTCTTGATCAAGTCGGGCATCTTGTCCAGCTCCTGGGTGAGCTCCAGGATCGCCCGCTCAACATCGAACGGCGTCACCAGGTTTGAGTAGTCAGGGGCATTTGCCCCAGTAGCGTCATCCAACATGGTCAGCCAACCCAAGCTCTAGAGCATCCTGCGCGGTGAGATACCAGTCGCGCCGGTTGATCCGTTCCATGAACTCGTCGCGGCTCAGCCGCATGCCGCGATCCCGGAAGACCCCGTACATCCACTCGGTGGCGCGGCGCAGCCAGCGCAACTCATCCTCAAGCACATCCTCGGTGCCGTAGGCCTGCTCGACACTCGGCTTGTGAACCATCAACTGAGAGGATGGGCCCACCACGCGCTCGTCGGCTGCCTGCAAGATCACCGCAGCCATCGAGGCAGCCAGTCCGCGGACCTTGATGGTGATGTGGTGAGTGCCGCCGCCGCGCAGAGAGTAGCTGGCGATCTCATCGATGATCCCGAACCCGTGAAACATGTCCCCACCAACGGAATTCAGGTAGATCGTCCACTGGGACTCCTGGTCGAGCTGATGCCAGACATGCATCGACTGGATCAGCTGGTTCTGGGCCTTCTTGGTCACCTGGCGGTGGAAGATGTAGATCCCGTTCAGGGACTCGAACTCGATCAGGTCGCGGCGGTACTCCAGCTCCAGCTTGCGGGCCGTGTACTCGGCTGCGATGGCGTCGGCCTTGGCCCGTTCGGCATTAGCCAACGTGGTGGCCACCTCCGCCTCGGCGACCAGCTCCTCGACGGAGATGTCCTCGACCTCCTGAATCTCCTCAGCCATTCAGCCAAGCTCCTTCGTCGTTGTCGCCCTCCCAGAACAGGTAGACCTGTCCGCCGATGCTTATCCGGCCCAGAATCGCCCGCCCAGCCTTCTCGGTCACCGAGATCGTCCTCGGCTCGCCGGACGGGGTGATCACATCCACCACGTACTCCCCGTTCTCGCGCGCGTGGACGAACACCACCAGACTTCCGCGCGGCTTTTCGCCGGGACCAATGCGGCTGACTGAAATGAAATCGGCGGGCATCACAGCTTCTCCAAAAGCCCCTTGCCAGAACGGAACCTGTTGGTCTCCCTGCCAAGCTCGACCGCGCGCCACCCCTTGTTGAGGTCGAGGGCGTACAGGTCACAGATGTAGCGCCCCTTCTTGTCGGGGTTGAGTGGGCAGTGGATCAGCAAGCCAACATCGGTTCGGATCTCGTCGTGGATCGGCTTCCGCCAGGCCGTCCCGCTGTCGTTGGGGGTGCCGTCATCGAACGGGGGAGAGCCCTCGAACACGGCATCCCGGTACCGCTGGCCGCGCGAGTAGATGGCGATCTGGGTGGTCACCCCGAGCGGGTACTTGTGCTCGTTGGCTCCGGTCTTCACGTCGCCGACAACCACGCCCAGATCTGGGTGGTGGATGACCCGGTCAAGGCTCCCAGCTGCCCGGACCTCGTCGCCCAGCACCTCGGCGTCGAGGGTTACGAACACCTCACGGTCCAGGACGGTGATCGACTCGGTCGCCTCCAGGTACGCCGCCACCGGACCCTTCAGGGACTCGGGCACCAGGTCCCAGTCCAGGGTGCCGTCGTGCAGAACCTCGGTGAACTCGTGGACTGCGGTACCGAAATCGGCCTTCGCCTGGGCCTGCGCCAGGCCAGTCGCGGTCGTGACGATCTCCTTCAACGGCTTCTTGTTCTCCTCCCACACGTCACGCCGGGTCTTGGCGATCAGGGAGGCGACACGCGCCTGCAGCGACGGGGACTTCACGATCCCGACCAGGGCCATAGCCGCAGTCCAGGAGATCAGCCCCTCCTTGTCGTCAAGGATCTTGGCGAGAGTGCTCACCCTGGTGTAGGGGATGCGATTGTCGCCGCCGGTGGGCGCATACAACATTGGGCGGCCCAGATGATCTCGGGGGACGTTGTAGTCGGTCACCCCACAAAATTAGAACCTGCAACTAGAAATCCGTTGCAGGTTCTACGGCGTGTCGGCGATCATTCCGCAAATTCTGCGGCGATGAACCCTGCGCCCAGGATGATTTCCTGGCAACCGGGCTGACCGGTGGTCACTTCACGGCCTTCCCCATCTCCAGGGCCTCGGCGACGCCGTTGATCCGGTCGATGTCGGCGACGGTCGCCTCCTTGACCCAGGAGAAGTCCTCAACGTCCGCGCCGGACCGCTTGATGGCCCGCCACAGCCGCCGCTTGGCCCTGTCCAGCAGCGCCGTGGAGTCCTCGGCCTGCTGCGCCTGGTTGCCGTCGTCGTCATCCTCGTCGCCGACCACGTTCAGCAGCGCCATCAACGCGTAGCGGCGGGCGTAGGTGATCGCGGACCCCTGCTCCTGGGCCTTGACGTTCAACGGAACCCCGAGCGGCATGGTCGATCCGATGTACTGGCCGCTGGTGTGCGCCAACACCGTGGTTAAGCCGGGCACGCCATCAACCAGGGTGGGGAACTGCATAACGGCCAGCCCATGCTCCTGCAGAGCCGGGGTGACAGCGTCCACCAGCTCATCAAGAGACACGTACATGCTGTTGAAGTACGGATTCTCGGCAGTCTTGGCGATCTGGGGGACCTTGCCGCGAGCCTCGATCAAGGCCGGGATCAGGGCTGAGATGTCGTCGGACTTGAACATAAACCGAATCCTAGAACGAGATTCGACAATCGGCCCGCAGGCAGGCCGAGTAAACCCGGGGTTGTTTAACCCCGGGCCCTCACCAGTCCTCGCGTACCAGGGTCTTCTCCATAACGGCGACAACCTCCTCGTGCTCGTGCTCGTCGTTGAACGACTCCACGATTACGTTGGCATGGCCGGTGTCCACCAGCTCGTCCATCGGGGTCGTCAACGGAGGCTGCCAA
>JGI25331J36430_1001382_pt1 | contig 13105 bp, 15 predicted proteins | sample HigsolmetaAR206D_FD_36430 | JGI IMG/M metagenome (IMG submission 36430) | reverse complement strand
CGACAAAGGCTCCTCGACAATCAGGCGGCGCATGGGAAGGCTCGCGACAGGGAGACGACGGACCGACGGCCGGACGGCCGCGACGTCCATGGATGGCATCGNGCGGCGGCCGGCGCAATGTCCGGCAAAGCGTCCCGACGGTCTTCGGGCGGCAACGGAACCGTCCGGCAGTGTTTCCATCGCNGCCGAGATGGTTTAAGGCCTTGATTCAGGCAAGGGGGCGAGCCGACACTGATGACCGACTCCGTTCAGCAGGGCGACGCGCTGATGCGAACCTGGCTGCGCTTCGTCCGCATGAACCAGCGGCTTTATGCGGCCATGAGCCAGGAGCTGCGTCAGCTCGACCTTTCCATTCCCCAGTTCGATGTGCTGTCCACGCTGACAGAGCGTGAAGGCATCACGCAGCAGGAGCTGGCCGAGCGCCTCTACGTGACCAAGGGCAACGTCTCCGGCCTGGTCGACAGGCTCGCCGCAAACGGCCTCGTCGTGCGCCAGCCCATTGCCGGCGACCGCCGCTCCTATGCGCTCCACCTGACGGAAAAGGGCCGCACGCTCGCCGAGCGCGGCATCGCCGCCCAGCGGGCCTACGTGGCACGCACCCTGGGCGCGCTTCCGCAAACCGATATCGCGGAATTGGAGCGTGTGCTCCTCGCCTGGCGCGATATCCTGCGCCGCGACGACGAGGAGCGGAACGCGCGCACCGGCAGACCNGCGCGCCTGCGCTCCCCCGCGGCCGAGTGACCGGCCGCGCANGGACTGGATGGAGCCTGNGAGGGGGCCGTGGATCTCCTGACGCAACCCGCGCATGTCATCCTCGCCTCCCTCGCGCGCGGCGACCTGTCGAGCACCGAGCTGCTCGACATGACGCTTGCGCGCATCGCCGCCGAGAACCCGGCCCTGAACGCCATTGNGACGCTCGACACGATCGCGGCCCGCAGCGCAGCCAGNCAGAGCGACGCCCGCAGGGCCGCGNGGCAGGCCCGCCCGCTCGACGGGCTCGTCATCACCATCAAGGACGCCTTCGACGTCGCCGGCATGATCTCGACAGCGGGGGCGCCGAGCTTCCGCGACCGGGTGCCGGAGGCGGACGCCGCGGCCGTGGCGCGGCTGCGCGCGGCCGGCTGTGTCATCCTCGGCAAGACGAACGTGCCGCTCTTCTCCGGCGANTTCCAGACCTACAATCCCGTCCACGGCACCACCAACAACCCCTGGGACCTCACGCGCTCCACCGGCGGCTCGTCCGGCGGGGCGGCGGCAGCCGTCGCGACCGGGATGAGCGCCTTCGAGCTCGGCTCGGACCTCGGCGGCTCGCTGCGCTGGCCGGCGCATGCCTGTGGCGTNTTCGCNCTCAAGCCGACGTGGTCGCTCGTCTCGACGCTTGGCCACGTGCCACCCGCGCCGGGCGTGACCCGGGAGGGGGACCTCGTCGTCGCCGGGCCGCTNGCGCGCTCGGCGGACGATCTGGCGATGATCCTGCCCGTCATCGCGCGCGACGGGCGCTCCATCGAGGTGCCGCCTCTCGACGGGCACGGGCTCCGGGTCGCCGTGTGGCTCGACGAGCCTTTCGCGCCGGTCGACGCAGCGGTGGCGGAGGGGGTGGCGCATGCGGCTGCCCTGCTAGCGGAGGCCGGCGCCATCGTCGACGAGCGGGCGCGGCCCGGCTTTTCCTTCGCCGAGGCGTTCGAGGTCTACGCCCTGCTCAATCACGCCATTGTGGCGGCCGGCCTGCCGCAGAAAGTGCGCGACAGGTTGGCGGCCGACGCCGCCAACTACCGCCCCGGCGACCTGTCGCATCGGGCCCTGCAGGCGCGTGGTGCGCGGCTGGACGTCGCCACCTGGAACCGGCTGCTGGAGCGCCGGCGCGCGCTGAAGGAGCAATGGGCCGCCTTCTTCGCGAACTGGGACGTCGTGCTGATGCCACCCGCCCCGGTGACGGCCATTCCCCACGACCAGACGCCGGATCTCCACGCCCGCACCATCACGGTCAACGGCAAGCCGCGGCCCTATTTCGACTTCCTGCTCTGGTCGTCGCTCGCGAGCGTTGCGCATCTGCCGGCGGCGGTGGCGCCGGTGATGCGCACCGCGGCGGGCTTGCCGACGGGCGTGCAGATCGTAGCGGCCGAATGGGCGGATGGGACTGCCATCGCGGTGGCGCGGCTGCTGGAGGAACGCGGCTGCCGCTTCGTGCCGCCCGGCCGGAGCGACTGAGCAGCATTTCCGGCCTGTCGGAACGCCAGCGCACATCGCGGCGCCCATTCCCTCCCCGGCGTGCTCGCCACGCAAGAGTTTGTTAACGCTGCCGCGGAAGCGGACGCGGTGTGACACGCCTTTGCCTCAGTGCCGTCAAGCGCCTGACGAGATCCCTCGCGATGGTGCCGAAGTGGTGCCGTGCGGCGGGCGGCACACCCCGCCGGCGGCTGCCGGCAGACCGACGAGACAGAGCAGATGACCGAGATCCCTTCACGTTCCGACGACAAGGCCAAGAAGACGGTGGTGACCGTGGCCCGGACCGAGCCCGCTTGCCAAGGCAAGTCGGATGCGCCAACGTTTCGTGCCATCGGAATTCCGGCGGTGGCGGCTGCGGTGGAACAGTTCCGCCGCAGCGAGCAGAGAACGGCCGAGCGGTTGCCCGACTATCTGCGCAACGGACCATTCGCGAGCTGACAGGACCGTCCTGAAGGATGCCGACCCGGCGAACTCTTCTCAAAGCTTTCGCCGGGACCGTCATTGCAGGAGGGTTCGCCTCCTACGCCTTCGCCATCGAGCCGGGAATGCGGCTCGTGGTGAAGCGCTACTGGATCACGCCGCGCGGCTGGCCGGCGGACATGGAACTCACACTCGCGGCCATCGCCGACCTGCACGTCTGCGAGCCCTACATGCCGGCCGCCCGCGTGGCGGAACTTGTTGCGGCAACCAATGCCCTGAAGCCGGACGTGACGGTGCTGCTCGGTGACTACATCGGCACGCACCACTTCGTGACGCGCCGGCTCGAGCCGCAGGAATGGTCCGAAGCGCTCGGCCAGCTCACGGCGCCGCTCGGCGTCTATTCCATTCTCGGCAACCACGACTGGTGGCATCCGCTGGCGCCGGGCATGCAGCCCGACGGCGCGAGGGCCATGCGGCGCACNCTCGAGGGCGTCGGCATCCCCGTGCTGGAGAACGACGCCGTCCGGCTGGAGAAGGATGGCAGGGGCTTCTGGCTCGTGGGCCTCGGCGACCAGATTGCCCATATTCTCGGACCGGGCATGTTCCGCGGGGTGGACGACCTGCCGGCAGCCCTCGCCCAGGTCGACGACGGCTCGCCCGTCATCCTCCTCGCGCACGAGCCAGANATCTTCCCCACCGTGCCGGCCCGCGTCAGCCTGACGCTGGCGGGCCACACCCACGGCGGGCAGGTGCGCGTGATGGGCTANTCGCCCATCGTGCCGTCCGCTTACGGCAACCGTTATGCCTATGGGCTCGTCGCAGAGCGCGGCCGCACCATGATCGTCTCCGGCGGGCTCGGCACAAGCGTCGTGCCCATGCGCCTCGGTGTGCCGCCGGAGNTCGTGCTCGTCCACCTCGGCGGCCTGCCGGGGCCGCTGACGTGACGGCGCCTACTTGACGATGACCCGCGCCCCCACCTTGGTGCGGTTGTAGAGGTCGATCACGTCGATGTTGCGCATGCGGATGCAGCCGGAGGATACAGCCTGGCCGATCTTCTCGGGCTCGTTGGTGCCGTGGATGCGATAGAGCGTGTCGCGGCCGTTCTCGTAGAGGTAGAGCGCGCGGGCGCCGAGCGGATTGTTCGGGCCGCCCTTGGTGAACCGCACGTGCGGCCAGCGGGCCTTCATCTCGGCCGGCGGATGCCAGTCGGGCCATTCGGCCTTGCGGGCGACCACNGCCGTCCCCGTCCAGCCGTAGGCTTCGTCGCCGACGGCGACGCCATAGCGGATGGCCTTGCGGTCAGNCAGAACGAAGTAGAGGAACTTCGCCTTCTGGTCGACGACGATGGTGCCGGGGGGCTCGCCGGTGGGATCGTCGATCAGATAGCGGCCGTATTCGGGAGAGACATCGGCCTGGGGGACGAGGGCCATCCACTCCCGGTCGCGGGCCGAGACTTCGGGATCCGGCACACCCTTGAAAGTGCACCCGGCCAGCATAACGCCGATCGCAAGGACGGCACCCAACATCCTCAAGACCATGCCAATCGCCCCCAAAGGATCATCAACCCGGCGCACAATGTGATTCGATTGCCCGATTCGCTGTGCTGTATGGCACATGCGAAGAGCGTATCAACGGCCGCCGGCCAGAAAACAACGCCGATTGGCAATTACTCNCCGAGCGTGACATAGACACAACGTTTCCCGGCTGCAAAGCTGNAATCTCTGCTGGAACCCCGCCGTGACAACCCTTCTCGTTTCGCCCCCCTCCTCGATGGCGCATGCGACCCCGCCGGGCCACCCCGAGCGGCCGGACCGCCTGCGCGCCATCGAGCAGGTGCTGGAGCAAGAGAAATTCGCCGATCTCGTGCGCATCCGCGACGTGCCGGCGGCAGACCGGGAGACGATCTGCCGCGTGCATCCGCCCGGATACGTCGACAGCCTCATCTCCGCCTCGCCGCGCGAGGGGCTGGTCAACCTCGACAGCGACACGACGATGTCGCCGGGCACTCTGGAGGCCGCCGTGCATGCCGCGGGCGCGGCCCTGCTCGCCGTGGACGAGGTCGTGGGNGGCACGGCCGACAACGCCTTCTGCGCGGTGCGGCCGCCCGGCCACCATGCCGAGAAGGCAACAGCCATGGGCTTCTGCTTCTTCAACAACGCGGCGATCGCAGCGCGATATGCGCAGAAGCGGCACGGCCTCGAGCGCATCGCCATCATCGANTGGGACGTGCACCACGGCAACGGCACGCAGAACATTTTCTGGGACGATGCCAGCGTGCTCTACTGCTCGACGCACGAGATGCCGCTCTATCCCGGCACCGGCGCCGCCTCCGAGCGCGGAGAGCACGACAATATCGTCAATGCCGTGCTGCAGGCGGGCGACGGCGGCGAGAGCTTCCGCGAGGCGCTGGAGATCGCGATCTTTCCGCGCATCTCCGCCTTCCGGCCCGACCTCATCATCATCTCGGCCGGCTTCGACGCCCACTGGCGCGACCCGCTCGCCAACATCAACCTGACGGAGAACGACTTTGCCTGGGCGACGCGCGAGCTCATGGACATAGCCGACCGGCAGTGCGGCGGGCGCATCGTGTCGCTGCTCGAGGGCGGCTACGACCTGCAGGGCCTCGCGGCCTCCGTCGCCGCCCATGTGCAGTGCCTGATGCGGGGCTAGCAGCACCGGCGGGCAGCAAACGGCCCGCTTATGGCCGGCGGAATGCAGAGCGCGCCGTCAGCCCTCCAGCAGCACGGTGTCGGCAATCTCGATGCCGAAGCCGCTNAGGCCGACGAAGGCNCGCGAGGTCGAGGCGAGGTTGCGGATCGAGGTCACGCCGAGATCGCGCAGGATCTGCGCACCGAGGCCCACNTCGCGCCATTGCTGGGTGCGGGCGAATTCAGAACTCGTCGTGTCCTCNCCGACGACGGTGAGAGGCACGCCGGCCGTGCCGTCGCGCAGGTAGACGAGCACGCCCCGCCCCTCCTCCGCGAACCGGGACAGTGCCTTGTGCAGCGTGGTGGCGCCGCCGAAGACGTCGGCCACCACATTGGCGCGGTGCAGCCGCGCCGGNACGCCGCGGCCGTCGCCGATGCTGCCGTANACGAAGGCGAAGTGGTTCACCGTGTCGAACGGCGTCACATAGGCGTGGCCCGTCATCTCGCCGATCGCGGTCGTCACCGGGAAGGTGGCGACGCGCTCCACCAGCTTCTCGCGCGCCTGGCGATAGGCGATGAGGTCGGCCACCGAGAGGCGCTTGAGGCCATGCTCCCTGGCGAAGGCCTCGATCTGCGGGCCCTTCATCACCGTGCCGTCGTCGTTGGCAAGCTCGCAGATGACGCCGACCTCGGGCAGGCCCGCGAGGCGGCACAGGTCTACCGCCGCCTCGGTGTGGCCCGAGCGGATGAGCACGCCGCCCTCGCGCGCGATGAGCGGGAAGACATGGCCAGGACGCACGAAATCGGCGGCGCCCATGTTGTTGTTGGCGAGAGCGCGCACGGTGTTGCTGCGCTGCTCGGCCGAGATGCCCGTCGTGAGGCCGTGGCGCACGTCAACCGAGACGGTGAAGGCCGTGCCGAGCGGGGCGTCGTTGGCCGCCACCATGGGATCGAGCCTGAGCCGCCGCGCGATGGCCGCGGTCAGCGGCGCGCAGACGATGCCGCAGGTGTGGCGGATGATGAAGGCCATCTTCTCCGGCGTGCAGAGCGAGGCGGCGACGACGAGGTCGCCCTCGTTCTCCCGGTCGTCGTCGTCCGTCACGATGACGATCTCGCCACGGGCGAAGGCCTCGATCGCCTCGGTCACCGTCTGGGTCATGGAAGCCTCCTCGCGCCTAGCGGACTCGCTTTGGGCGCCGATGAAATCGTTGGGCGTCACAGCGCCGCGGGTCACTTCGAGAATGAGCCGCGCCGTCTCGCGCGACAGCCACGCCCCCTCGTCGCGGCACAGCTGCGTAACCGCACCGGGCGTGACGCCTAAGCGGCGGGCGAACTCCACGCGCGTCATTTTCTCACGGGCGAGCCAGTCGGCCAGTTTCATGGCGGCGACGCTACGCCTGGCAGATTTTTAGTGCAACTAAAATCTCGTCAGGGCTGATTGAGCAGGACTCAATCNTGCATCGGCCAGGGCGTCGTCTCGCCCACCTGGCCGCGATGGCGCAGGTAATGGTCGGCGATGACGCAGGCGACCATCGCCTCGCCCACCGGCACGGCGCGGATGCCGACGCAGGGGTCGTGCCGCCCCCTGGTCATGACCTCCGTCTCGCCGCCGAAACGGTCGACCGACAGGCGCGGCTGCAGGATCGAGGACGTCGGCTTGACGGCAAAGCGCGCGATCACGGCCTGGCCCGTCGAGATGCCGCCGACGATGCCGCCGGCATGGTTGGAGAGGAACAGCGGCTTGCCGTCGTTGCCGAGCCGCATCTCGTCGGCGTTCTCCTCGCCCGTCAGCGCCGCCGCCTCGAAACCGGCGCCGATCTCGACGCCCTTGACCGCGTTGATGCTCATCAGCGCCGCGGCGAGGTCCGAATCGAGCTTGCCATAGACAGGCGCGCCGAGGCCCGGCGGCACGCCCTCGGCCACGATCTCNATGACGGCGCCGATGGAGGATCCCTTCTTGCGGATGCCGTCAAGATAGTCGGCGAAGAAGGCCGCGGCCTCCGCGTCCGGGCAGAAGAACGGGTTGCGGCCCACCTCCTCCCAGTCCCAGCGGGAGCGGTCGATCTTGTGCGGGCCCATCTGCACCAGTGCGCCGCGCACCACGAGCCCCGGCACGATCTTGCGGGCGATGGCACCGGCGGCGACACGCATCGCCGTCTCGCGCGCTGAGGCGCGGCCGCCGCCGCGATAGTCGCGGATGCCATACTTCACGTCATAGGTGTAGTCGGCATGGCCGGGGCGATACTTGTTCTTGATGTCCCCGTAGTCCTTCGAGCGCTGGTCGACGTTCTCGATGAGCAGGCCGATGGGCGTGCCCGTCGTCATCTGCACACCCGTCTTCTCGTCGGTAAAGACGCCGGAGAGGATGCGCACCTGGTCCGGCTCCTGCCGCTGGGTCGTGTAGCGGGACTGGCCGGGCCGACGGCGGTCAAGATCACGCTGGATGTCAGCTTCGGTCAGCGGGATGCGGGGCGGGCAGCCGTCGACGACACAGCCGATGGCCGGCCCGTGGCTCTCGCCGAAGGTGGTGACACGAAAGAGGTGACCGAAGCTGTTGTGGGACATGATCTCGCCGCGCTTGTGCTCGCCGCCTCTTACGCGCGCGGGGGCGCATCGTCAAACCGCCCGCATCCGGTGTGCCAGCCCGACCGGCTCCCGCGCTCGTATCAGGNNGGCTCCCAGCGGTGCGCGCCNCCCTCGAAGACGAGAATGCGGCCCTGCCAGATGTCGATGTGCGGCGCCTCGTCCGGTGTGACGCGGGACAGAAGCGTCAGCATGGCCCGCGCGACCCCGCCGTGCGAGACGACGAGCGTGTCACGCGTCAGGCTTTCGAGAAGCGGCTGCACGCGCGCCGCAACAGCGGCATAGCTCTCGCCGCCCGGCGGCGTGAAGTGCCAGCAGTCGCGCTTGCGGGCAGCGTAGAGGTTGGGCTCGCTCTCGCGCAGCTCCTTCCACGTCCGCCCTTCCCATTCGCCGAAGGAGATCTCGGCGAGGCACGGCTCGAGCCTGTAGCCCGCGCGCGGCAGGCCGACGGCCTGGCGCAGCAGTTCCATCGTCTCGCGCGTGCGCGCGAGCGGGCTGGCGATGAAATCCAGGCTTTCGCAATCGGGCACGAGATCGCGCAGCAGGCGCCCGACGGTGCGCGCCTGCTCGCGGCCGGTGTCGTTGAGCGCCGTGTCGCGCTTGCCTTGCAGACGCCCCACGGCGTTCCAGTCCGTCTCGCCGTGACGGACGAAGAACAGACGCGGCCTTGCGCTCATTCCTTGCCGAGCACGATGTCGGGCGCCTCNGGGTTCTTCATGCCGACGACATGATAGCCGGCGTCGACATGGTGGACCTCGCCNGTCACGCCGCGGGACATGTCGGAGAGGAGATAGGCCGCCGTCTCGCCCACTTCCTCGATGGTCACCGTGCGGCGCAGCGGCGAGTTGTACTCGTTCCACTTGAGAATGTAGCGGAAGTCGCCGATGCCGGAAGCCGCCAGCGTCTTGATGGGNCCGGCGGAGATGGCGTTGACGCGGATGCCCTGCGGGCCGAGGTCGGCCGCCAGATAGCGCACGCTCGCCTCGAGCGCCGCCTTCGCAACGCCCATGACGTTGTAGTGCGGCATCCACTTCTCCGCGCCGTAGTAGGTCAGCGTCAGCAGCGAGCCGCCGTCCTTCATCAGCTTCTCGGCCCGCTGGGCAATGGCCGTCAGCGAGTAGCAGGAGATGAGGAGGCTCTTGGAGAAGTTCTCCGGCGTCGTATCGACATAGCGGCCGGTGAGCTCGTCCTTGTCGGAATAGGCGATGGCGTGGACGACGAAGTCGAGCTTGCCCCAGCGCTTCTCGGCCTCGGCGAAGACGGCGTCGATGGTGGCGCCGTCGGTGACNTCACAATGCCCGAATACCTCGGCGCCGAGTTCCGCCGCCAGCGGCTCCACGCGCTTCTTCAGGGCATCGCCCTGATAGGTGAAGGCGAGCTCGGCCCCGTGGGCATGGGCGGCCTTGGCGATGCCCCAGGCAATGGAGCGGTTGTTGGCCACTCCCATGATGAGCCCGCGCTTGCCGGACATGATGGGCGGGCGTGTCGCTGAGTTCTCTGCCATGGCCGTTCGAATTCTGATCTGTTCTGACAAGCCGGATGCTCCGGAGCGGAGGCGCATCATTATCCGAGAGCGGCGGCGGACGGAAGCCTCGGGCGCGACTTCTGCGCAAAGCAGCCTTTTGCGCCGGGCACGGGGCGCAGATCGGCAGGCAGTGCCTGCCGACTTCCGATTCGGCTCCACAGGAAAACGCGATTGCCGCTCGCGCCGCGAATCACACAGCGGGCGGAAGCGGGTTCAGCCCCGGCCGCAGCTCAACTCTTGGCCGAGGCGGCCTCGCGCCACTTGCGCATGAGCGCGTCGAGCGCCGGGTCTGCCTTGTCGGGCAGGACGATGTCGAGCGTGACGATCAGGTCGCCCGCCCCGTCCTTGTCCGGGATGCCCTTGCCGCGCAGGCGGAAATTCTTGCCACCGCTCGACATGGGCGGGATCGTCATGGCGACGGCGCCGTCGAGGGTCGGCACGCGCACCTTGGCGCCGAGCACTGCATCGGCGAGCTGCACCGGCAGGCGCAGGCGCAGGTTCTTGCCCTCCACCTTGAACTGGGGGTGCGGCGCCACGTGCACCGTGAGCAGCACGTCGCCCGGCTCGCCGCCGAAGGGGCTCGGCTCCCCGAGGCCGCGCAGGCGGATCGTCTTGCCGTCGCTGATGCCCTTGGGAAGGTTGACCTCCACCTCCCGGCCGTTGGTGAAGTTGATGCGCCGCTTGCCGCCGTGCACNGCCTCTTCGAGCGTGACGGTGATGTCAGCCTTCACGTCCTCGCCGCGCGGATGGTGCGTGCGGCTGCGCCCCGCCCCTGCCGAGCGGCTGGCGCTGCGCATCGCCTCGCCGAACAGGTCCGAGAAGAAGTCCTGCGGGTCAAAGCCNGCGCCCGCGCCCGGCCCGTAGCGGCGGAAATCGAAGCCGTGCGTGCNGCGCCCGGCGCCGGCGCCCGCGAAGCCCTCGAACCCGTGGAAGCGGGGCTTGCCCTCCGCGTCGATCTCGCCGCGGTCGTATTTGGCTCGCTTCTCCTTGTCGCCNAGGATCTCGTAGGCGGCGTTGACTTCGGCAAACTTCTCCTTGGCCTTCGGATCATCCTTGTTCCGGTCCGGATGATAGGCCTTGGCGAGCTTGCGGTAGGCCTTCTTGACCTCCGCATCGCTCGCCGATCGGGAAATACCGAGAACACTGTATGGATCGCGCATGGATGACCTGTCAGGGAGCGGGGACCGCAACCACCCCCTCCCATATGGGGCAACTGTTGCACGTCTGCAACGTTCTTGAGCGCGTCCGAGCCCTCAGACCGACTTGCGCCAGGGCTTGACCTCGAGAATGGACCAGCCCCCGCCGGAAGGCCGGCAGGCCGTGCCCTGCAGGGCCTGGGAGCCCACCTGCAACGTCAGGTCGGCAAGGAAGGCGCGGCACACGTCGCCGTCCTTCACATAAGGCTGGCCGAGCGGCAAGAATGCGCCCTTGGCACCGGTCTCGGGATTGTCCCACGAGGCGCTGGAGCCGTTGCCGAAGGGGTCGAGCGCGACCTCGAGCGCGGCCTTTGCACGGCGCCAGTCTTCCGCCGTCAGTTCGGGCGACAGGGGCGAGGGCGCGGACGTGACGGAGCTAGTCGCCGTCACGTCGTCGTCCCCGAGGAGAGAACCGAGCGGAAAGGAGATGCTGCAGCCTGCAGCGGCAAGCGCCGCCACGAACGTCGCAACGAGTGCGACGCCACGCCCTGCGTGAATGCCTTCGCACAACGATGCTGTTCTCTTATAAGAGCTGCGCAGATAGCCCCGGGTCACGAGCCGCCCTCTCGCCGATCCAATCGAATCCGTCAGGAATTTAAGCCGTGGAAGCGTTAACGAGCGGTGACTTCTCCAACGAAACCGACCCCTTCGGGCTCTTCGCCCGCTGGCTCGAGGAAGCAACGGCCAGCGAGCCGAACGACCCGAACGCGATGGCGCTCGCCACCGTGGACGCGGACGGCCTGCCGGACGTGCGCATGGTGCTGCTGAAGGGCTTCGACGGGCAGGGATTTGTCTTTTACACCAACGCCGAGAGCGCCAAGGGGCGCGAGCTCGCCGCCGTGCCAAAGGCCGCCCTCCTCTTCCATTGGAAGAGCCTGCGCCGGCAGGTGCGCGTGCGCGGCCCGGTGGAGAACGTCACGGATGCGGAGGCGGACGCCTACTTCGCCACCCGNCCGCGCGGCAGCCGCATCGGCGCCTGGGCCTCNCAGCAGTCCCGCCCGCTCGAGAGCCGCTTCGCGCTCGAGAAGGCGGTTGCCTTCTACACGGCCAAGTTCGGCGCCGGCGAGATTCCCCGTCCCGACTACTGGCGCGGCTTCCGCGTGCGTCCGGTGGCAATGGAGTTCTGGCACGACCGGCCCTTCCGCCTGCACGACCGCATCCGCTTCTTCCGGCCGGAGCCGGATGGCGAGTGGCAGCGCGAGCGCCTATATCCCTAATTCCCGCACCGGCCCTGCGCCTTTCATCATCAGGACGAACCGCCATGCCCCCATCCACCAATGCGACCCGGCGCGTGATGCTCCTGACAGGGGCAAGCCGCGGCATCGGTCATGCGACAGTCAAGCGCTTCTCGGCCGCTGGCTGGCGCGTCATCACCTGCTCGCGCCACTCCTTCCCGGAGGAATGCCCGTGGGAGATGGGACCGGAAGACCACATCCAGGTCGACCTTGCCGATCCCGACAACACCATGGAGGCCATCGAGGAGATCAAGCGTCGCCTCGAGCCCGAGGGCTCCGTTCTGCACGCGCTCGTCAACAATGCCGGCATCTCGCCGAAGGGCCCCGGCGGCTCGCGCCTCGGCACCATGGACACGCGCCTCGAGGACTGGAAGCAGGTCTTCCAGGTCAACTTCTTCGCCCCGATCATGCTGGCGCGCGGCCTCGTGGAGGAGCTCGCCCGCACGCGCGGCTCCGTGGTCAATGTCACCTCCATCGCCGGCTCGCGCGTCCACCCCTTCGCGGGGGCGGCCTATGCAACCTCCAAGGCCGCTCTCGCCGCGCTGACGCGCGAGATGGCGGCCGACTTCGGCCCGCGCGGCATCCGCGTCAACGCCATCTCNCCNGGCGAGATCGACACGGCCATCCTGTCGCCCGGCACGGAAAAGCTCGTCGAGCAGATTCCACTGCGCCGGCTCGGCACACCCGACGAGGTGGCCAAGGCCATCTACTTCCTTTGCACGGAAGCCTCCTCCTACGTGAACGGCGCGGAGCTGCACATCAACGGCGGCCAGCACGTATAGGCGCGGCGATGTCCGACGACCGCCGCTATCCGGCACGCCCCTTCCTCGCCGCGAGCGTCGCGACCTTCCGCGACGGGCGGGTGCTCCTCGCGACACGGGGCCGCCCGCCGATGGAGGCGCGCTGGAGCCTGCCGGGCGGACTCGTCGAGCCGGGCGAGCACCTGCATGAGGCCGCCCTGCGGGAGCTGCGCGAGGAGGTGGGTGTCGAGGCCGAGATCGCCGGCTTCGTCGACCATGTCGAGATCATCGAGCGGGACGCGACGGGCGTCGTGCACCATTTCGTCATTGCTGCCTTCGCCGCCCACTGGCGGGCGGGCGAGCCGGCGCCCGGTCCCGAGGCGGGGGACGTGCGCTGGGTCCTGCCGGGCGAGGTGACGCAGCTGCCCACGACGCCGGGCCTTGCCGCCATCGTCGCCCGCGCTGCCGCCATCCTCGGCGAGGGCGCGCAATGAGATACCTCGTCCTCACCTGCTGCCTCGCCCTTGCGGCC
>JGI25331J36430_1001378_pt1 | contig 13144 bp, 7 predicted proteins | sample HigsolmetaAR206D_FD_36430 | JGI IMG/M metagenome (IMG submission 36430) | reverse complement strand
GGCCCGCGGGTCGCGCCGCAGGTTGGCCGTCTTCGCCCGCCCCTCGGTCACCGAGACCCGGATCAGCCGCCGGGCGGGATCGTAGGTGTAGACGACGGTGGACAACTGGGGACGGCCGTTCCGTCTGACCGTCGCCAGGACACCGAGTGACCCGCTGCCGAGCAGCTCGAACAGGGCCTGTTCCGTCTGGTTCTCCACCGGGTACACCTTTCGGCCGCGGACACCTCGCCGAGCGGGCCCGGGCCGGCCGCCGTGGTCGCGTCACACCGACGGGCCGGACCGGGCGCCCGACACGTCACGCCGACTCGGCGGCCACCAGCTCGGCGATCTGCACCGCGTTCAGCGCGGCGCCCTTGCGCAGGTTGTCGTTGGAGCAGAAGAACGCCAGCCCGTTCTCGACCGTCTCGTCGACGCGGATCCGGCCGACGTACGTCGGGTCCTTGCCGGCCGCCATGAGCGGGGTCGGCACGTCCGCCAGCGCCACTCCCGGGGCGCCGTCGAGCAGCTCCCGCGCCCGGGCCGGGCTCAGCGGGCGGGCGAACCGGGCGTTGACCTGGAGCGAGTGCCCGGTGAAGACCGGAACCCGGACGCAGGTGCCGGAGACACGCAGGTCGGGGATCTCCAGGATCTTGCGGCTCTCGTTGCGGAGCTTCTGCTCCTCGTCGGTCTCCGCCGAGCCGTCGTCGACGATCGAGCCGGCCAGCGGCAGCACGTTGTACGCGATCGGCGCGGCGAACTTGCGCGGGGCGGGAAAGTCGACGGCCGACCCGTCGAAGGTCAGCGCGGTGGCGCCGTCGGCGACCTTGCGGACCTGCTCGTCCAACTCGGCGACCCCGGCCAGGCCGGCCCCGGAGACCGCCTGGTACGTCGAGACCACCATGCTGACCAGCCCGGCCTCGGCGTGCAGCGGGCGGAGCACCGGCATCGCCGCCATCGTGGTGCAGTTGGGGTTGGCGATGATCCCCTTCGGGCGTACGGCGGCGGCGTGCGGGTTGACCTCCGCCACCACCAGCGGCACCTCGGGGTCCATCCGCCAGGCGGAGGAGTTGTCGATCACCACCGCGCCGGCCTCGGCGACCCGGGGGGCGAGGGCCCTGCTCGTCTCCTTCCCGGCCGAGAAGAGCACGATGTCCAGTCCGGCGTAGTCGGCGGTCGCGGCGTCCTCGACGACGACCTCGCCGTCCCGCCACGGCAGGGTCCGCCCCGCCGACCGTGCCGAGGCGAACAACCGCAACCGCTCCACCGGGAACCGACGCTCGGCGAGTATCCGCCGCATCACGCCGCCGACCTGACCGGTGGCCCCAACGATGCCGATCCTCATACCCGCAGGCTACCCAGTCGCCGGAACGACCTGGCAAGCCGATTCCCACCCGCTGGCCACGGCGGCCCGGCGGGCCTGGTCAGCCCGCGTCGACGACCTCGCCCAGGCCGCTGGCGACGAGGTCGTCCCGGATCGCGCCGGCGTCGCCCTCCACCACCAGGGTCAGCCCCTCGGGGTACAGGTGCGCGGCGGCCGCCGCCGAGACCTCGGACTCGGTCGCGGAGAGCAGCGCCTCCCGCAGCGACGCGTGGTAGTCGTCCGGCAGGTCGTACACCACGAGGGTGGCCAGGGCGTTCGCGATCGCCCGCGGTGTCTGCAGCTCCACGGAGAGCTGGCCGGCCCGCCAGGACCGGGCCACCGCCAGCTCCGCCTCGGTCACCCCGGTGTCCCGGGTGCGGGTGATCTCGCCGACCGCGTCCACCAGGGCGGGCGCGGTGACCGCGGTCTGCACGCCGGAGCTGACCACGAACCGACCGAACCGCCGGGAGTACCCGAACTCGGCCCTGATCCCGTACGTGTAGCCGCGAACCTCCCGGATCAGGTGGTTGAGCCGTGAGGTGAACGCCCCGCCCAGCACCGTCGCGGCGAGCGTCATCGGCACGTGGTCCGGGTGCGCCCGGTGGGGGGCGACGTGCCCCAGCCGTAGCGTGGACTGCACCGAGCCGGGCCGGTCGACCAGGACGATCCGCCGCTGGTCGGGGACCACGAGGTCGAGCGGGTCACCGGCCGGCTCCGCCGCCGGCGAGGCACCGACGAACGCCGTGGCCGCCAACGCGTCGAGGTCGATGCGGTCCAGGTCACCGGCGACCAGCAGGGTCCCCGCCCGGGTCAGCCACTCGGCGTGGAACGCGACCACGTCGTCCACGGTGACCGCGGCGACCGACTCGGGGTCGCCGTCCATCGGCCGCCCCGGCCGCCGGTCCACGCCGAACAACGCGGCGCGCAGCGCCGCGTCGGCCCGGGGACCGGGGTTGGCCCAGTACATCCGCAGCGCCGTCACCTCGTCGTTCCGGACCCGGTCGATATCCGCCGGGTCGAGTCTCGGGGTGCGGACCGCCTCGGCCAGCAGCTCCACCGCCGCCGGCAGCCGGTCCACCGGGACCTGCACCCCGACCTGGAAGGAGTCCCAGTCCACCGAGACCGACAGCTCGGTGCCGAGCCCTTCCAGGGCGAGCGCGTACCCGGTGGCGTCCCGCCGGGTCGTCCCCTCCTCCAGCACCTTGGCGACGACCCCGGCCAGCCCTTCCCGGCCCACCGGCTCCCGCCCGGCACCGGCGTCGAGCAGCAGGACCGCGACCGCCAGGTTGTGGCCGGGCAGGTGGGCGGCGACCACGTCACCCCCGGCCACGCTCCGCCGCACCACGGTCGGGAAGGTGTACGGCCGGGGGGTGCCCGGTACCGGCCGCTCGCTGACCAACAGCTCGCTCACGCCGCCTCCTCGCGTACGCCCGCCGCGTCGTCGGGCAGGTAGGTCAGGGTCACCCGGTCGGCACCGCCGAGCAGGTCCCGGGCCAGCTCGGTCACCTGGTCGGCGGTGACCGACAGCCACCGGGGTAGCCGCTCGGCCGCCCGGGCCGGGTCGCCGAGCTGGGTGGCGTGCCGCCCGAGGACGTCGGCCCGGCCGTCCACCGTGGCGAGTTGCCGCCACCAGGCGGTGGTCAGCAGGGCCCGGGCCCGCTCGATCTCCTCGTCGGTCACCCCGTCGGCCAGCCCCTCGACCACCTCGACCAGACCGGCCTCCAGCTGCTCGGCGGTGACCCCGTCCCGGGCGGTCGCGGTGATGATCAACGGTGCCGGACCGTGCGCGAGGTCGACCCCGAACGCGCTGACGCTGTCCGGCTGGGCGAGCCGGGCACCGTCGGCCAGCCGCCGGTAGAGCCGGCTGCCCCGGCCGCTGCCCAACACGGTGGCGAGCACGGTCACCACGTCGTAGCCCGGCTCGCCGAACGGGTGGGTGCGGTGCGCGAGGTAGATCCGCGGCGCCGGCACGTTCCCGGTCACCGTCTGGCGGACCGGTACGCCGGTGGCCGGCACCACCCGNCCGTCCGGCGCGGGTGGGATGTCCGGCTGNGGGAGCAGCCGCCCGAAGTACCGGTCGGCCAGTTCGAAGACCTCGCTCGCCGAGGCGTCCCCGGCCACGGTCAGCACCGCGTTGTTCGGTGCGTAGTAGGTGGTGTGGAAGGCCTGGAAGGTGGCCAGGTCGGCGGCGTCCAGGTCCTCCATCGAGCCGATGGTCGCGTGGTGGTACGGGTGCCCGGGCGGGTACAGCAGCGGCAGCAGGCGCAGCCACGCGTCCCCGTACGGCACGTTCTCGTACCGCTGCCGCCGCTCGTTCTTGACCACCTCGCGCTGGTTGTCCAGCGTCTCCTGGGTCAGTGCCGGCACCAGCCCACCCATCCGGTCGGCCTCCAGCCACAGCGCCAGGGCCAGGTGCTCGGAGGGCAGGGTCTCGAAGTAGTTGGTCCGGTCCGGGTTGGTGGTGGCGTTCAGCGACCCGCCGGCGCCCTGGACGAGCCGCATGTGCTCGGTCTTGGCCACGTGGACCGAGCCCTCGAACATGAGGTGCTCGAACAGGTGGGCGAAGCCGGTCTGGCCCTCGGGCTCGTGCCGCGACCCGACGTCGTACCAGAGGTTCACCGCCACGACGGGCACGCTGCGATCCTCGCTGACCACCACGCGCAGGCCGTTGTCCAGCCGGGTGGTCTCGATCGGCCAGGGATAACCGGTCTCGGGCATGCCCACGACGCTATCCGATCCGCCGGCCGTACCGGACGGCAACCTCGGCGGAACGCGCCGCGGCCGTGGGGTTCCGGCCGCCCGGGGGTGTNCCCACACCGTGCGGACCCCTATGGTCTTGGTCACCCCGATGCCGATCGATGGCCGGCCGGACCGCGGTGGGTCCGGCCCCGGCCAGCGGCCGACGCAGTCCCAAGGAGACGACCCGTGACGATGCGCTCGCTCCCCGCCGGCACCCGCCGCCGGGCTCCCGACCGGCGACGGTGGACAGCCGTCGCCGCGCCACGGCGGCGGCTGGCCGCGCTCACCGCGACCGCCCTCGTGGCCGGCGTGCTGCCGGTGCTGGTCACCCCCGCCCCCGCCCCCGCCGCACCGGCCCGACCGGACAACCCCTGGACGCGTATCACCGGCACCACCGCACGGGTGGCCGGCCCGAGCGACGTGCGGCCCCGCCGGTACGCGGGGTTCGCCCTGGACCGGACGGCCTTCGCGTCCACCCTGGACCGCGCGCCCGCCGAGGGCGGCCCTGCGGCCCGTGCCCAGGCGCTGGTGGTCCCCCTGCCCACCCCCGAGGGGACGACCGAGCGNTTCGCGCTGGTCGAGTCGCCGGTGATGGAACCCGGCCTCGCCGCCCGCCACCCGGAGATCAGGACGTTCGCCGGACGGGGTGTGGACGATCCGACCGCGACCGTCCGGGCGGACCTCACGCCGCTCGGCTTCCACGCCTCGATCCGCTCCTCCCGGGGAGTCTGGTACGTCGACCCGTTCGGCCGGACCGACCGGGACCGGTACGCGAGCTACTACGTCCACGACACCGCCCACCCCGACGACGTCTTCGTGGAGCGTGAGGACGCGTCGCACGCGGCGGCGGAGCCCGCCGACGACGTCCCGGCCGGCTCGACCGGCGGCGCCGAGGTGCGGCTGCGGACCTACCGGCTGGCCCTGGTGACCGACCCCTCCTACGCCGCCTTCTTCGGTCCGGAGAACGTCACCGCCGCCAAGGTCACCCTGGTCAACCGGGTCAACCAGATCTACGAGGACGAGACGGCGATCCGCCTGGTGCTGGTCGACGCGACCGACAGGACCAACCTGAACACCCCGGCCGAGGCGACCGGCCCGAACGGGCCCTGCGGGGCGGCGCCCTGCTACACCCCGGCCCAACTCAGCTCCTGCAGCAGCAGCACGCTCAACCGCACCGGGGTCGTCCTCGGCCAGCTCGTCGGCGCAAGCAACTACGACGTCGGGCACATCGCGCTCGGGGTCGCCGGTGGCGGGGTCGCCGGGCTCGGCGTGGTCGGCGGGGCGAACAAGGCACGCGGCTGCACCGGTCTGCCGACCCCGGTCGGCGACTACTTCGCCGTCGACTACGTCTCGCACGAGCTCGGCCACCAGTTCGGCGCCAACCACACCTTCAACGGCACCCAGTGGAACTGCTCGGGCGGCAACCGCAGCGCGGCCAGCTCGTACGAGCCGGGCAGCGGCTCCTCGATCATGGCGTACGCCGGCATCTGCCAGCAGGACAACCTGCAGCCGCACAGCGACCCGTACTGGTCGCACCACAGCTACACCGAGATCACCACGTACGTCACCTCCCAGCGGCCCGCCGTCAACGAGGTGCAGAACGTCGCCCTGCGCGACTTCGACACCGACGGCGAGAGCTTCCGGATCAGCTTCCGGGGCCACAGCTCGGAGCCGATCGTCCGGGGCGTCAACTACACCACCGCCGGGTTGAGGTCGGCGATCGAGAACATCCCGGGCTGGCCGGCCGGGGCCACGGTCAGCGTCACCGGGTTCGGCGGTGGCGCCCTCGACGACACCGGCTTCCAGGTCACCTTCGGCGGGACGCTCGCCGCCACCGACGTCGAGTCACTCGCCCTGGCCGCCGCCGACGGCGCCGCCGGACCGACCGGGTTCGTCGGCGAGACGGTCAGGGGCGGTGCCGTCGACAACCAGGGCTGGCGGGTCGAGGAGACCGGCAACCACGCACCGGTGGTGACGGCGCCGGAGTCGTACACGATCCCGGTCCGGACCCCGTTCGCGCTGACCGGCAGCGCCACCGACCCGGACGGCGACACCGTCACCTACCTGTGGGAGCAGAACGACCGGGGCGGGATCAGCGGCGGCAGCACCGCCGGCACCGCGCTGGTCTCCAACACCAAGACCAACGGACCGCTGTTCCGGCAGTTCGGCACGGCGGCGCTCGTCGGCCCGGACGAGACGCTGAAGTACTACTCGCCGGGGCTGAACACCGTCACCACCAACCCGACCCGGGTCTTCCCGGACATGGCGCAGATCCTGGCCAACAACACCAACGCGGTCACCGGAACCTGCCCGCCGGCGCCGCCCCCGCCGAGCAGTGGCAGTGCCAGCAACCTCCCGCCGGAGCTGGTCGACTGCTACTCGGAGTTCCTCCCCACCGCCGACTGGGTCGGCTTCGCCGGGGACCGGACCCTGCACTTCCGGCTCACCGTCCGGGACGGAAACCCGGGCGCCGGCGGCATCGCCAGCGCCGACACCGCGCTGCGGCTGGCGCCGGAGGCGGGACCGTTCCTGGTCACCGCCCCGGCCGACGCCGGCACCCTGGCCGGCGGCTCGGCGCTGGAGGTGGCCTGGGACGTCGCCGGCACCGACGTCGCCCCGGTCAACACCACCGAGGTGCGGATCTCGCTCTCCGTCGACGGCGGGGTCTCCTTCCCGTACGTCCTCGCGGAGCGCACGCCCAACGACGGCGCCGAGACGGTGACCCTGCCGAACGTCGCCGCGAAGGCGGCCCGGATCAAGGTCGAGGCGGTCGGCAACGTCTTCTTCGACCTCAGCGACGTCGACTTCGCGCTGCGGGCCACCCCGGAGGTGTCCGTCGACGGGCCGGCGGTCGTGACGGTCCAGTACAGCGACCCCGTCTCCCCGGAGCTGTACGTCCGGGCCACCGACCCGGACGGCCGGGCCGACGCGCTGACCGCGACCGCGGACGGCCTGCCGGCCGGGCTGTCCCTGCAGGCCAAGGAGGCGGGGGACGGTGCCCGGACCTGGGTGGTCGCCGGTACCACCCGGGCGGCCCCCGGCGAGTACCCGGTGACGGTGACCGTGACCGACGCCGACGGGCTCACCGGCACGGCCGGGTTCGTCGTCCGGGTGACCCCCGAGCGGGCCGAGGCGACGTACACCGGGGATCCCCTGGCGTACGGCGACCGGGCCGGACGCACCACCGCGCTGCTGCGGGCGACGGTCCGGGACGCCGGCGGAGATCCCTTCCCCGGTGACGTCACCACCGCGACGGTGACCTTCGGCACCTCCGCCGGTCCGCTGTGCACCGCGCCGGTGGCCGCGCTCGGCACCGACCCCTCGACGGGCTCGGCGAGCTGCACCGCCACCCTGCCGGCCGGTGACCACCAGGTGACGGTCACGGTCGGCGGCACCTACAGCGCCGACGCCCCGGCCACGGTGGCGGTGTTGCGGCCGGAGAACCGGGTGGTGCTCGGGTCCGCCGGGCTGACCCCGACCCGGTCGGCCGGCGCCTACCCGGCCGATCCGCGGACCCGGGTCGACGTCACGGTGCTCGCGGCGCAGACCAGGATCGGGCTCGACGCCGCGCTGACGGAACTGACGTTCCGGTCCGGTGGCCGCAGGTACCAGATCCTGGGCACCACGGCGACGTCCCTCGGCGTGCAGAGCGTCGCCGGCGCCAACCGGATCGCGCTGCGCGGCGGCGCCCGCCTGGTCGACGTCACCGACGCACGGCGTCCGGTGACGGTCGCCACCGGGCTGGTCCTGCAGCTCACCGCCACCGACCGGGGACTGTTCGGCGGGACGGACCGGCTCGCCGTCACCCTGTACGACGGTGACCGGCTGCTCTTCTCCTCGGACTGGTCCGGCGCCCAGACCGGTGAACTGCCCGTCACCGGTGGACTGGTCGTGCTGTAGGCAGGTCGGTCGCCCGGTGGGCGGGCCGGCGTCCCACCCGTGGCAGGATGGGTCTCTTCGGGGCTTTCGCCCCGAGGGGACCCATCCCATTTACCTGGACGCATGTCCCACACACCGTGGTGCGTCGGGTATCGTTCCCTCCGTGGTGCGCTCGTATCGATGGTTTAGTCAGCCGGCTCGGGGAGCCGGTGACTGGGCCACGACCTGACGTCACCCGATCTCGCGAGCCGGCTGAAGCAGGGACGTCGTCCCTGCTTTTTCCATGTCGACAGCCGGCTCGGCTCCCGGGCGCCGGCCCCGGGCGAGGCCGGCGGAGGGAGCGGACGATGATGACCACCACCGGACTGGGCCGGGTCAGCGACCAACGCATCGACCGGGTCGTACCGCTGACCACCCCGGCGCTGCTACACCACGAGCTGCCACTGGACGAGGAGCTCGCCGCGGCCGTGCTGGACGGCCGACGATCGGTCGCCCGGGTGCTGGACCGCGAGGACGACCGGCTGCTCGCCATCGTCGGCCCGTGCTCGGTCCACGATCCCGCGGCGGCTCTGGAGTACGCCGGGCGGCTGCGCGAGGCGGCGGCCCGGCACGCCGCCGACCTGCTGGTGGTGATGCGGGTCTACTTCGAGAAGCCCCGCTCGACGGTGGGCTGGAAGGGCCTGATCAACGACCCCGCGCTGGACGGTTCCGGGGACGTCAACACCGGGCTGCGCACCGCCCGTGCCCTGCTGCTCGACGTGCTCCGGCTCGGGCTGCCGGTCGGCTGCGAGTTCCTCGACCCGATCACCCCGCAGTACATCGCCGACACGGTCTCCTGGGGCGCGATCGGCGCCCGTACCGTCGAGAGCCAGGTCCACCGGCAGCTCGCCTCGGGGCTCTCCATGCCGATCGGGATGAAGAACCGCCCCGACGGCAGCGTCAGCACGGCCGTCGACGCGATCCGGGCCGCCGGGGTGCCACACGTCTTCCCCGGCATCGACGTCTCCGGGGCACCGGCGATCCTGCACACCCGGGGCAACGCCGACTGCCACCTGGTGCTCCGCGGTGGCCGGGGCCGTCCGAACTACGACGCCGACTCGGTGGCCGAGTCACTCGCCCTGCTGCGCGCGGCCCGGCTTCCCGAGCGGCTGGTGATCGACGCCAGCCACGACAACAGCGGCAAGGACCACCGCCGGCAGCCGGTGGTCGCGGCCGAGGTCGCCCGGCAGCTGGCCGCGGGCCAGCGGGGCATCGTCGGGGTGATGCTGGAGTCGTTCCTGGTGCCGGGGCGGCAGGACCTGGACCCGACCCGGCCGCTGACGTACGGGCAGTCGATCACCGACGCGTGCCTCGGCTGGACGGAGACCGAGCAGGTGCTGGCGGAGCTGGCGGCGGCGGTACGGGCACGCCGGGCGTCCACCGCGTCCGGGACGACGACGGCCGGCTGAAACCGCCCACCCTGGCCGCCGGCTCGCCGGGTGTGACGTACGAGTCAGTTTTCCATCCCGCGTCGTCGAACAATCGTGCGGTCGGGGCATTGTACGGATCGAAAGGACAAAAGGCGCGCGTAGCGTTGTCCTCGCGCCAGGTGCCCGTTGCGACGTACCCACCCCCGTCGACGAGGTTGCGATGCCCCACCCCCGCCGGGTCCACTCCCGCCAGGTCCGCCCCCGCCTCCACCCCCGCCAGGTCCGCCTCCGCCGCCGGCTGCGCGGGCCGACCGTGCTGCTCGGCAGCGCGCTGCTGTCCGGGCTGGTGGTCGCCGCCGCCGCGTTCCCCGCGGTGACGCTGTCCGGGCTGGTGGCCAAGGCCGGTGTCGAGTCGTTCCAGAACCTGCCGGCCGAGCTGACGGTGCCGCAGGTCCCCGAGGCGACCGAGGTGTACGCGGCGGACGGCAAGACCCTGCTGGCGCGCTTCTTCGACGAGAACCGCCAGGACGTCCCGTTGGACCAGATCTCGCCGGCGATGCGCGACGCGATCATCGCGGCCGAGGACCACGCGTTCTACCGCCACCACGGCGTCGACCTGAAGGGGTTCCTCCGGGCGCTGGTCTCCAACGGTACGGGTGGGCCGAAACAGGGCGCCTCGACGCTGACCATGCAACTGGTCCGGATGTCGCTGACCTACGGTGCGACCGACCCGAACGACGTGGTGGCCGCCAGCGAGGACACCACCGGCCGCAAGCTGCGGGAGANGCGCCAGGCGGCGGCGCTGGAACAGCGGCTGGGCAAGGACGAGATCCTGGAGCGCTACCTGAACATGGCGCCCTTCGGGCACGGCACGTACGGGGTCGCCGCGGCGAGCCGCTTCTACTTCGGCAAGGAGCCGCGCGACCTGACCGTGCCGGAGGCGGCGATGCTCGCCGGTCTGGTCAAGTCGCCGAGCTACTACGACGCGCTGGACACCGACGGGCCGGGCTACCAGCGGACCGTGGCGCGCCGGAACTGGGTGATCAGCCAGATGCGCGAGATCGGCGCGATCACACCGGAGGAGGAGGCCGCAGCACTGGCCACCCCACTGCGGGTCAGGGGCCAGAGCCCGGCCAACGGCTGCACCGGCGTGACGCCCAACCACTGGGGCTTCTTCTGTGACTACTTCCGCCGATGGTGGCTGGAGCAGCCGGAGTTCGGACAGACCACGTACGACCGGGAGCGGCGTCTCAACGGCGGCGGGTACCGGGTCGTCACCACCCTGGATCCGGCGGTGCAGAAGGCCGCGCACGCGCGCGTGGAACAGTACCTGCCGACCGGGAGACCGGAGGCGCTGATGGTGGCCGCCGTCGAACCGGGCACCGGCCGGGTACGCGCGCTCGCCACCAACCGGATCTTCGGGCTGGACGACCCCGCCCGTCCGAAGAACCCGATCTCCAGCAACCCGGACAAGGCCGCCGACGGCATCCGGGCCACCTATCCGCGCACCACCAACCCGCTGCTCACCGGGGGTGGAGACATCACCGGGTACCAGGCCGGCTCGACTTTCAAGATCTTCACGGTGGTTGCCGCGCTGGAGGCGGGATACCCGCTCAGCTACCGGATCAACGCCCCGCAGCGGTACCCGTCGCGGTACACCGCGGCAGCCGGCAGCGAGTCCGCCTGTCCCGGTACCGAGCGGTGGTGCCCCGGCAACGACAACCCGCGGATGGCCGGCCCGCACACCATGTGGACCGCCTTCGGCCGCTCGGTGAACACCTACTTCGTTCCCCTGGAGGAGCGGGTCGGCGCTGCCGCGGTCGTCGACGTCGCACAGCGGCTCGGCATCCGGTTCCGGGCCGAGAGCGACGCGGCGATGGCGGCGGACGAGGCGTCGGCCGACGGCTGGGGCGCGTTCACCCTCGGGGTCTCGGCGACCACACCGCTGGACCTCGCGAACGCGTACGCCACGCTGGCCGCCGACGGCCGGCACTGCGAGCCGACCCCGGTCCAGGAGATCCGGGAGCGTTCCGGGGCGCTCCTGGACGTGGCCGAACCCCGCTGTGACCAGGCCGTCGAGCCGGGTGTCGCCCGGGCCGCGATCGACGCCGCCCGCTGCCCGGTCGGCGACCGGTCGGCGTACGGTCGGTGCGCCGGCGCTACCGCCCCGGCCGTACGCCGGGTGGTCGGCCACCCGGTGGCCGGCAAGACCGGCACCACGGACAGCGGTCGGACGGCGTCGCTGGTCGCCACCACGACCACCCTGGCCGTCGCCGGCATCCTGGCGAATCCCGACTGGCCGGAGACCACCACGGTGATGCGGCACGGCATCGTGAACCCGGCCGTCTACGAGACGTTGGCGGACGCGATGCGCGGCAGGCCGGAGCAGGACTTCCCGAAGCCGGACCGGGCGTTGGTCGACGGCGTCCAACGGACGGTGCCGTCGGTGACCTGCCGGTCGGTCGACGACGCCACCGCCGTGTTGCGCGGCGCCGGGTTCCGGGTCGAGGTCGACCCCCACCCGGTCGACTCGGGCTGCCCGGCCGGCACGGTGGCCCGNACCGATCCGGACGGGCAGACGGTCGCCGGNGGCCTGGTCNTGCTGCGGATCAGCAACGGACAGGCGGACGCGGCCACCGGGGCNCGTGGCGAGAACGGCGACGGTCGGACGAGCGGTGAGGAGCCCGCGGCGGACCGCCCGCCGGGCCGCCCGCGGTGACCGCCGGGCTTCGCCCGGGGGTCGCCCCGCCGGTCACGGCGGCGCCGCGGTCGACCGTGGCCGGCGACCCGGGCGCCACACGGCCCCCACAGCACTGCGCCGCCCTGGCGGCGGGCCAGTGCGGTGCGGGTGTCGGTGTGCAGGTCGCCTCTCGGCGAGTGGCGCGACGCGGCTCCAGCCGGACGGTGTTCCGCGACGGCAAAGGGTGAGGCCCGGGGACACTGGACACACCGACGCCGTTTCCAACGGTCCGCCCCCGGTCCGTGTTCCGGCCCGCGACGTGGCGCGCGTCACCATCCGCCCGAGCCGGTGTTCCGGGCCGACGGCCGGTCACGCCTCGCCGCCGGGTCCACCCCCGCTGTCGGGCGCCGTCGCGGGCGACGACTCCGTGACGGCCGCGGCCGGTTCCGTCCGCGCCACCGGCTCCCGGTCACCGCCGGCCGGGACGCTCCCCTCCGCCTTCCCGGCGTCCCCCTCGTCGTCCCCAGCCTCGTCCTCGTCGTCGTCCTCGTCCTCCTCGTCCGCCCCGGCGCCGGCGCCGGCCGCCGCGCTGGTCCAGGTGAACTCGATCTCGACCGACAGCTCGGTGCCGCTCTCGCGTTCGATCTCCAGCTCGCACTCGACCCGGTCGGCCACCGCGACCCGGCCGGCGGCACCGAAGTAGATGTGCCCGTCCGAGTCGAGCTGGTCGGCGAGCTGGCGCAGCCACGCGGCGAGATCGGCCCGGGAGACGGTACGGCTGTCGTTGTAGATGTCCATGGCGGTCATGCTTGCACCCCTCCGGGCGCGAACACCCCCGGGGTTCGCGCGCGGGCTCGTCGGCGCCGCGGACGTGCGGCCGGTGGTGGGCGGGGACGGAACGGCCCGGTAGGGGCCCCGGCACCGGCCGGCGTGCGGGGTGTTTGACCGATTCCCCGTCGGGTAGCTGATCACCGTGACCGACGACGTGTCCAGCGCTGAACTCGACGCCCTGCTCGACGAGCTCTACTCCGGGCAGGAACGGGTCACCCAGGCCGAGATCCACCGTCGTGCCGTCGCCGCGGAGGTACCGGCCGAGCT
>JGI25331J36430_1001371_pt1 | contig 13175 bp, 9 predicted proteins | sample HigsolmetaAR206D_FD_36430 | JGI IMG/M metagenome (IMG submission 36430) | reverse complement strand
AATCCTCCATAAAATAATATCTTTTCAATTATATCATGTCTCAATAGAGTGCGCACATCGCTTGGAGATAAAAAGCGATTTAGCAAAAAAAAAACGTGGCCCTGCCATGCTTTTTTGGGCAAAAAGAGAGCTATGCTGGCCTGTTTTCTTACTAATATAAGAAAACCGCCCTAAGGCGGTTAGACTTGTTGCACACGTGGCGTGCCAGTGGATTGACGTTCAATAATTTTGTGAGGTATGGTGAGACGCGTGTTTTCTGGCGATTTTTGTTCGAGTTGTTTAAACAAAGTGGCAGCAGCACTGTAACCTAAGTCAAAAATATTGATATCCACCGAAGTGAGTGGCGGGTTGGAAAATTCCGCGAGCATGATGTTGTTGAAACTAATAATCGACATATCTTTCGGAACGCTAATCCCGTAGTCGTTTAAAACATTGATGATCCCAAAAGCCATCAAGTCGTCGGTTACTACTAGGCCGGTTGGGGGCTCCGGTAAGGATAATAATTTTTTAATCGCTTCTTGTCCACCTTCTAAAAGAAATTCTTGCTGGACAATATATTTCTCATCAAAGGGCAAGCGAAAGAGGCGCATCGCTCGTTCATAGCCGAGAAAGCGATCCATTGTAACAACTAAATCAAAGCTCCCGCCGACAAAGCCAATCTTTTTATGGCCTAGGCGGATGAGGAAGTCGGTGGCTTCTTGGGCTGCTTTAAAATTATCATTGTCAATATGAAAGATCTTTTCTTCGTATTTATAAGGTTTCCCTACAATAGTAAACGGGAACTGTTTGTCAAGTAAAAAATCAATCAGCGGATCATCAATGCGGGAATAAAGAAGCACGATGCCATCCACGCGACCGCCTTGGACCATGTTAACGACACCGTCATAAATTTCTTTTTGATTGGCACCAGTTGACAAATAGAGGCCATACCCCTTGTCGTGAGCCATTGTGCTGATTCCGCGGATCACTTCAGGGAAAAAGGGATTTTGAAAAACTTTATTCCCCGAGCTCGGCATAATCATCCCAATGGTTTGCGTGCTCCGATTAGCGAGACTGCGAGCGTGATAATTAGGGTGATAACCCAGTTCCTCCATTGCGGCTCTGACAATTTTCTTTGTTCGCTCACTGATTCGCGGACTATCAGCAATAACCCGAGACACCGTTGAAGGCGCAACGTTGGCCAAACGAGCGACATCTTTAATTGTAACGGTCACGGAGTATGCCTCCTTTCTTAATTCAAGTTATAGAATCCTTATGCGGCCTTCATTTTTAGACCATTCTGGTTCGACCTGTTTTCCATTCACCGTAACGATGACATCTTTATCTATGTTATGCAAAATAATATCAGCTTTTTTCCAATTCGGCTCTAAATTTCCTGCACTTTGATTCAGATCAATTTTAATCCTTTTCTCGTCGTATGAATAGTCAAATGAATATTCGTTAAATGCCCCATCGCGGTAATGGAATGTTTGGCCATCATCATCATAAAAGACGAAAGTATGGTTCCCTTTTTTAGGATAAACCTGAAACGTCATTTCAGTAAAAGCTTCGTCAGCGTTTCGGTTCGTTTTACCTTCTGGGATGACGGCTCCTCTTTTGATATAGATGGGGAGTACGTCAAGAGGCGTTTTCGCTATTCGGTATTCCCCGCCAGTAATGATCTCATTTGTCCAATAGTCAATCCATTCCCCTTTTGGAAAATAGACGAGGCGATGAGTGATCCCTGGACGCAAGATTGGCGCAACCAAAATATTTTCTCCCACCATGAATTGATCATAAAGATGAAGGGTTTCGTCATCGTCCGGATATTCCAAGAAGAGCGGGCGCATGATCGGACATCCGGTCGATTCGGCTTCTTTAAAAAGCGTATAAAGATAAGGTAAGAATTGATAACGCAAGCGAATATATTTTTTGATTATCGATTCATATTTTTCTCCGAAGCTCCAAGGTTCTTGACGAGCAAAGTCTAACGCACTGTGATTTCTAAAAAATGGCGAGAAAACACCTAGCTGTGTCCAACGCGTCAAAAGTTCCCCGTTGGTGTCATAGGCAAAGCCTCCAACATCAGTACCAGCAAACGGTACCCCTGAAACGCCGAGATTAAGGAGCATTGGAATGGCCATTTCGAGATGTTCCCAGAAACTGCGATTATCACCGGTCCAAACGGCGGCATAACGCTGGATGCCGGCATACCCGGCACGTGTTAGAACAAACGGACGCCTTCCATTTAAAAGTTTTTTCATGCCTTCATAAGTGGCAAGACTCGTCATGAGACCGTAAACATTATGGTACTCGCGGTGGCTCACCCATTTTCCATCAGCTTGGTGCATGACTTTTAGATCCATCGTTTTTGTTTTGTTAAAAACAGCCGGTTCATTCATGTCGTTCCAAATGCCTTCGATGCCGAGGTCGGAATAAAACTGATGGAGTTCTCCCCACCAACGCCGCGTCTCGCTATTGGCAAAGTCCGGGAATGCGCTTTTACCTGGCCAAACATCCCCATAGTAAATTTGACCGTCGATATACCGACAGAAATGTCCCCCAAGCACACCGTCCCGAAACACACTGTATTCTGAATCAGCTTTGACACCTGGATCAACGATCGGAACGATATGAATGCCATCTTTTTTCAATTCATTGACGAGACTTTCTGGGTTTGGGAAACGCTCGGGATCAAACGTAAACACGCGATACCCTTTCATGTAATGAATATCTAAATGGATCGCATCTAACGGTATCCCTTTTTTTACAAAGGTATCTTTAAGTTGAATGACTTCGGCGTCGGTCATGTAGCTGTAACGCGATTGATGGTAACCCAGTGCCCACTTTGGAGGCAGGGGCATTCTCCCGGTCAAACGGGTATACTGTTCAATCACCTTCTTCGGGGTAGGGCCGCGGAAAATATAATAGTCAAGCATCCCGCCTTCTGCCTCATACCGATAACCGCCATCAAGTGTTTGTAAGTCAAAATATGATTTAAATGTGTTATCAAAAAACAGCCCATATGCCCGCCCATCGAATACGGTCATCATAAATGGGATCGATTGATATAATGCTTCGGTTTCGGGATTATGGGGGGCATAGATATCGGTATTCCACATGGTCGTTTTCGTGCCGCGTTTATTAAGATATCCCGTTTTCTCTCCTAACCCATAGACTCCCGCCTTTTCGGAAAGAGTGTGGTAAGCATAAACATGACCATCAGTGTCATAGCCCATACCGGGATGATGGTCGGAAAAAAGTCGTGTACCGTCGGCGTCTAGCACAGTAAGAGCACTCGTTGTTTTATCGATGAAAAGGGTTAATCCAGCGCTTTTGAAGATTAGTCGCTCAGGTTCTTCTTGGAACGCTGTCTCAATTTTCTCTGGCTGTGAAATGACAGCGATGCTTGTATTTTCTTTAGGGGGTGCCGTCGGATGGAAACTTATCCGAGCGATATCTTCTTGCACGAAACGTACCGTAAGAAACCCGTGTTGGCATTCAAGATGGAGAGCTTGTGGCTGTGTAATAATCTTTTGGATGTTGCCACAGGCAACAAAATGGTTGTTCGTGGTGTGCCCATGTTTTTCAGGGTGAATAGCAAAACTTGTATCTTCCATAGGTACCTCCTGTTGTGATGAAGATGACCAAGCATTAACCTTTTGTACCACCGGCTGCCAATCCAGAAATCAGAAAACGTTGTAAAGCAAGGTACAAGATGGCTACCGGAACGGCGATTAATATGGCTCCGGCTGCAAATTGGGTAAAGTTATTTGAAAATTGGTTATTCACAAAGTTATAAAGGCCGACAGCCAAAGTATATTTTTTCGGATCACTGATAACAATCGTTGGTAATAAAAAGTCAAATAAAGGTGCCATGAAATTAAACAAGGCGACAACAGACAAAATCGGTTTGCAAAGCGGTAAGATCACACTCCAAAAAACCCTAAGATGTCCAGCTCCATCAATTCGCGCAGCTTCATCGAGTTCTTTCGGGATCGATGCATCCATATAGCCTTTCACAAGCCACGCGTTAAACGGAATTTGTCCGCCGACATAAACAATGATTAATCCTAATAGGGTATTAGCTAATCCAATTTGAATGAGAAAAATATAAATCGCAACCATACTGAAGATGACTGGAAACATTTGAAGCAAAAGGAATAAATATAAACCGTATTTCCGCCCGAAAAATTGATAGCGGCTGAAGGCATAAGCTGTAAAAATTGTGAAAATGACAGATAAAACAGTGTTGGCAATGCTCACAATCATGGAATTTTTATACCATAATAAGTAATCGCTCTCTGGGCTAGTAAATAACCATTTGTAGTGTTCAAACGAAAAGTGCTTCGGAATCAAAGTGGATGAATACAAACTCGATCCTTGGTTAAATGACATCATCACGGTCCAAAGAAGCGGGTAAAAAATAATGACGGCCATAATGATAATAATGAGATAGATGCAAGTCACCTCTATACGCGATTTCCATTTTGGCTGCATTAGATTTGCCCCTCCTCTTTAAATGCTCTTGTATGGCGGAATTGGAAGAATGCAATGATTGAAATAAACAGTCCCATAATAATCGTCACAGTGGCTGCCATACCGTATTGGTTATTATCAAAAGTGAGTTTGTAAACCCAAGAAATTAAAATATCCGTTCCGCCAGCATATTGGCCTTCTACCGCTGGTTTACCGTTATTAAAGAGATAAATAATGTTAAAGTTATTGAAATTCCCGGCATATTGGGTAATCAATAACGGAGCCGTTGCGTATAGGACGTGGGGAAGGGTAATGTAACGGAATTTTTGCCATTTAGAACCGCCATCGACATCTGCCGCTTCATACCATTCCTGTGAGGCGCTTTGTAAAACCCCGCTAAATAAGGCGAATAAGAACGGAAAACCAAGCCATGTTTGAATCATAATCAAGGCCAGCTTTGTGTAGAAAGGATCCAAAAGCCATGGCAAGCCTTTTCCGCCAAATAACGGGATAATAATGTCATTGTTAATGGCTCCAAAACCATCATTGAACATCGCTTTAAAAATTAAGATGCTGACAAATGCGGGAACGGCCCAAGGAAGAATTAATATCGTGCGGATGGTTTTTTTCAATTTGATCCGTTTGTCATTGACAATCACGGCCAAAAACAAACCGAGAACGATTTGCATAGTGGTTGCTACAATTGTCCAAACGATGGTCCATGAAAGGACGTCAAAAAAGCTATTGCTCCAAACGTCTTCACTAAACAATTGTTTGAAATTTGAAAAACCGACCCAATCTACCAAGTGGCGGGGTGGGGAATGGTAGAGATTGTAATTGGTAAATGCCAGAGTCAAGGAAAAAATTAATGGGAATACAACGACGAATATTAGTAAAATCAAGCCGGGTAGAGTGATGAAATATGGGAAGCCTTTATCATAAAAGGCGCGTAAGGCTTCTTTCAGACCCGGCAGTTTACCGTTTTCTTTTAATAAGATAGCCTGTTTACGAGCATCGACAATATTGAAGATATAAAGCCCAATGGCAAAAACAAGTAAAATAATCATGAAAATGCCAAAGACAAGGAGCTGAATGGAGTCATCGAGTCCTGGTATTTCACCTAAAGTCGCAATACCCCAAAATCCTAATTGGATATCATAGCCAAATTCATAGATAAAAGAAACCTCTAATAATATGAAAAGAAGCCCCTTCATCCATCGGCGATTGTACAGTTGTCCGAGTCCGGCAAAAAGAATCGACAAGGTCATGGCCAAAGCTGGATGATGGTTTTTAAAGCGGTGACCGTTCTCATCTTTAGTGTGAGGAGCACTGTACATTGAAACCCTCCTATTGTTTTTGATTTAAAAGAGACCCCGGGACGGGTAATCAGTTTCCGCCATAAGCCGGGGCCCCTTGACATTATTTTTTCATCGTATTAATTTTTTTAGTTATTTGTTTAGCAGCATTTTCGAGCGATTTTTGAACATCGTTGCCTTTCGCTATGAATTGTAGAGCGTTACCCATCGGATCCCATACTTGTGACATTTCTGGAATGTTAGGCATTGGTTCGGAGTGCTTGATTTGTTCCGTGAACCCTTTGTTAATGGGATTATTTAATTGGTCGAGAACCGTAGGACGCGGAACCATTTCTCCGGCATTATCAAAGTAAATTTTGCTGTTTTCGTCATTTGTCATAAATTTGGCTAAGTCAGCTGCCCAATATTTGTTTTTGGAATAATAAGAGACGAGCCATGATTTGACGCCGCTGAAAGAAACAGCTGGAGACCCGTTCAGAGTCGGAAGCGGTGCAGTTGCCACTTTATCCCCGAGCGCTGTTTGATAATCCTTAATAGCCCAAGGCCCGTTAATGACCATAGCCGCTTTTCCTTCTTTAAATAGACCGTTGACGAGATCGGCGTTAATCGTTTTCGGAATTAAACCCTCGGTAAAGAAAGATTGTAATTCCTTGAACCCTCGAACGGCCCCTTGACTTGCGACATTAATTTGGCTTGGATCGTAGTTACCTGGCTCACCGCCGAAAATTGATGCATTGTAATTTTTCAGGAACATGTAGGTGTAATAGAAGTTATTTCCTTCAAATACAAAACCATATTTTTTCTGAGCAGCATTCGTTAAGTCTTTTGCTTTGGCTTTTAAATCCTCAAAGGTAGCCGGAGCTTCCGGAACCATAGATTTATTGTAGAATAAGGCATACGTTTCGATGACAGCTGGAAAACCATAAATATGTGGTTTTGCCTCTTTATCTCCGGTTTCTTGATAAGTATACGTGACGGCTTGGATGGCTGATGAGCTGTAGCCATCAATTTCTTTTTTAGATAAATATTGATCCACTGGTGCGGCTAAACCTTGTGTAACAAGGTCACCGATGCGGTCTTGGGGTTGGAAGAATAAATCAGGGCCTTTTCCTTGTGGACCAACCACCGCTAATTTTTTCTGTTGGTCGAGCATGTTTATTTGTGTGAGTTTAACTTTAATGCCCGTTTTTTGTGTATAAGCATCGGTAATTTGCTTGATCGCTTTCACTTGGGCGGCTTCAGCATTCACCCATACTTCTAACTGATCGGGTTTGGCTTCTGGCTTTTTGGTTTGGGTTGTTTTTTGATCTTTTGCTTGCTTGCCGCGGTCAGGCCCGCAACCTGTCAGGATCAGTGAGATAGCCAAAATCACTGATACGATCAAAAAACCAATTTTCCCCTTTTTCATTGATAAGGCTCCTTTCCTTATTGTGCAAACGTTTGCCCAAACGATAAAAAATAAAAGGTGTAAAGAAATACAATATTATAGCATGCGAAAACGCTTGCACTTGCTTTTTTTCATCGTATATTATCATGCAAACGTTTGTCAATTCTTTTTGAACATATTTTTACGCTTTTTTAACTCATTTGGAGATCCACATGATAAGTCCACAACGTTTGACAGCCTGTTGTGCTTAGGGCACGGCAAACCTTTAAACCGATGGAATCGCCTTCAGTATAGAGAGACAGTGAGTTAAGTTTTTAACATTTTTCTTTTCCTCCTAAGTTTTTGACATGTCTTCTTACAATAGTTATAATGAAGTCAACAATTTGAGGGCCATGCTTTGTCAAAATGACAACAACCCCGGATCGCACTGGTACGGCGATTCGGGGTTTTTTGCACTCTATGGGGATTTACATATAAGGTCCTCTTGTTGTCGGAAAAAAGCTAACACAACCATTACCAGCATATCCCATGTGATTCCTTATTCTTAACCGATGCGAGGGACAAAAATTTTCAGTTTGGAGGGTTAATCATGTTTAAAGAAGCCATCATGCACAGACCGAAAGACCAATTTGTGTATGCCTTTGATGAAAAAACAGTTCATATCCGCTTGAGCACAAAAAGAGACGACATCGAGCAAGTCAACCTAATTTATGGCGACCCGTATCTGTGGGAAAATGGTCAATGGCAAACCGAAAAAATGCCGATGAAAAAGTTAGGTCATGATGCTCTGTTTGACTACTGGCAGGTCGAAGTGAATCCACCTTTTCGTCGCTTGCGTTATGGATTTGAGATCTCGGACGGGGAAGAGAAAGCAATTTATACTGAAAAAGGCTTTTATAAAGAAATTCCACGGCACACGCAATACTATTTCTGTTTCCCCTTTTTAAACGAGGCCGATCTTTACAAGGTGCCAGAATGGGTCAAAAACACTGTGTGGTATCAAATTTTCCCGGAGCGATTTGAAAATGGTGATCCGAATAACGACCCAGAAGGAACAATGCCGTGGGGGCAAGGTCAACCAACGCCGAGCGTGATGTATGGGGGAGATTTAGAAGGGATTATCAGAAGGCTGGATTATTTATCGGATTTGGGCATAACGGGTATATATTTAACACCAATCTTCCATGCTAAATCCAACCATAAATATGATACGATCGATTATTTAAAAATCGACCCGCAGTTTGGCGATGAAAGAACGTTTCGCCGACTGATCACGGCCTGTCATCAGAGAGGCATTCGTGTCATGCTGGATGCGGTATTTAATCACAGTGGATTTTATTTCGGGCCTTTCCAAGATGTGGTAAAATATGGCGAAAAGTCAAGATACAAAGACTGGTTCCATATTCATGAATTTCCGTTAAAATTTGAACCCCAACCCAATTATGATACGTTTGCGTTCACGCCTTTTATGCCCAAATTAAACACCGCAAATCCCGAAGTGAAAGCTTATTTGTTATATGTGGCGCGTTATTGGGTAGAAAATTACGATATAGACGGATGGCGGCTGGATGTAGCTAATGAAGTCGACCACGCTTTTTGGCGGGAATTTCGGAAGACCGTACGAGCGATCAAACCAGATCTTTATATTCTAGGTGAAGTTTGGCATGACGCCATGCCTTGGCTTGGTGGGGATCAATTTGATGCTGTTATGAACTATCCATTTACTACAGCTGCCCTTGATTTTCTAGCCTATGAAAACATCGATGCCCAAGATTTTCAGAAACAATGGTCGAAGGTGATGTATTCTTACCCTCAGCCTGTAGTCGAGGTCGCTTTTAATTTATTAGGAAGCCATGATACAGAACGGGTGTTGACCGCATGCCAAGGAGATGCTGAACGGGTTCGCCTATTGTTTGCTATGTTACTGTCGTTTCCAGGCACTCCATGCATTTATTACGGTGATGAAATTGGCATGGAAGGCGGAAATGACCCGGGATGTCGTGCCTGTATGAAATGGGAGCGGGAAGAACAGAATCAAAACTTGTTTATGACCGTAAAGAAACTGATTAACCTAAGAAAAATACATCCAGAGCTGGCTAACGAAGGAACATTGATGTTTATGGATAGCTCACATCCAGATGTTCTGATATATGCCCGACGCGGGAACGTCAGCACGGTTCTTTGTATACTCAATTGTTCAAGAAAACCTATGGAAGTGACCGTACCGCAAGAATTTGTCGGTCAAAGTGTCCAAGACTTATGGAATGAGCAGAGGCTTGTTTTAAGCTCATGCATCAAAATGGATGCAAATTCATTTAGGATACTTAAGACCATGTAATACGAAAGAGTGGGATAAAAAATCATATAGAATTTTAAGAAAAATTCTGATACAGTATCATTAAATGAATCCACATTAAGGGGTTATACCCAACACAAAATGAAAGCGGGAGACTTTTGGCGGTTTGTCATAAAATGAAAAAAGTAAGCTCAATTTCCTTTGGATCACTTGATTTGCGTGACCAGAAAAAAGGGAGAGACGAAACTTCGGAGGTGGATAGGTTGAAACCGTTGATTGGAATAACGTCTTCCGTTGGTAAAAATGGGGAGGCGGTCGTGGGAGATGCCTATATTAAGGCGGTTTTAAAGTCAGGTGGGATACCGGTTGTGCTTCCGAATCTGACAAATGAAGAAGCGATCGAGAAGCTTGCCGAAAAGCTTGATGGCCTGTTAGTGACAGGTGGTGGAGATATCGACCCGACGTTGTTCAATGAAGAACCCCATCCGGGATTGGGCGAGATTACGCCCGATCGTGATGTGTTTGAGCTGGCCATAATTCCGAAGATGTTAAAGGCAGATAAGCCGGTGTTGGGCATATGCCGCGGCGTTCAGATCCTTTCGATTGCGACAGGCGGGGACATGTATCAAGATGTTTACAGTCAGATTACTGACCGGCCGTTGCTTCAACATCAGCAAAAGGCGCCGCGGGGGCATGCCTCGCATTATGTAACGGTAGAAAACGGCTCTCTTTTGCACCGCATTATAGGATTGGAGCGCTTTAAAGTAAATAGCTTTCACCATCAAACCGTGCGCCGTCCTGGCCGAGGATTTCGCGTCAGTGCCGTATCCAGTGACGGCCTCGTTGAAGCCATCGAAAGCACCGAGCACCGCTTCGCCATCGGCGTCCAGTGGCACCCCGAATGCCTGCTCGAAGCTGGCGACACCAGCGCCGCCAAGCTATTCGCTGCATTCATTTTGGGGGTCAGTCCCCCAACGCGTTAATGCTTTAAATGGTGAAAGTTGATTTTATTGGTTTTTTTTATGGATTTGCTTTAATACTTTAAAGAAGTGGGGGACTGACCCCCTTCTTTTTTTATGGTAATTTGCGGTCATTCCTGTGAAATTTTCCTTTAGATGAAGGCTATGATAAAGGAAAAGGCCTTTTATTTTGCGGTTTGGATGTAGTTCTATACTGCTTTAAAGTAATGGGGGACTGACCCCTTTATTGCGTTAAATGACTGCTTTACTAGAGTGCTAAACGATAGTATAATTATCTAAACGGATTGGCCTTTCCCATTTTTCTTTAAATTACGATTGAATGAAAAAGGGTTAGGACTCATAAAATTTTATAAATCTATTAATTTACTTTTATTCTTAAGGAGGAAACCGCGTGAAGAAGCGTTTGGCACTCATTGTTTCTCTATTTTACCATTTATGTTAGCGCTTGCGGGGTGCGGGACAAGCCAAAGCGAAGGCACGTCCGGCGGCGGCAAAGAAATGAAAACATTAAAAGTTGCGACCGACGCCGCTTATGCACCATTTGAATCTTTGGAAAATGGAAAGATCGTCGGCTTTGATGTTGATCTTGTCAATGCGGCTGCAAAAGAAGCAGGTTATAAGGCCAATGTTGTCAATGTCGGTTGGGATCCGCTTTTCGTTGAAATTAAAGAAAAAAAATCGGATCTTGCCGTCTCAGCCATCACTATAACTGATGACCGCAAACAAACCTATGATTTTTCTGTTCCCTACTACCTTTCAACGAATGAAATCCTAGTTCCTGAGAACAGCACGATCAGTAGCGGTGCTGACTTAAAAGGTAAAACGGTTGCGGTGCAAAACGCCACGACAGGTCAAGAAGTGGCAGAAAGCATTCTGGGTAAAAATAGCCCCCATGAATTGATTTCATAATTGCTTTTGATTAGAAAAAGCATAGAAGCAGAATTTCAGTATTCCTTAAAAAATTACATGGTTAGCTATGTTCGCGGAAATAAACTCATCACTTTCCTCGGACAATCCACATTCCTAGTTCGTATCCTTAAACACTTGGGTCTTACCCATTTCATTCTTCTTGCAGGTTTCTAGCCTCAGCTTCTTAAGCAAGCGAGGCTAAAGAACACGCCGTATATTTATGTTCAAAATCTCACGATTTTCGTTGTTCGTTAAGCTGCCTTTTGATTTAACACACGATTGATGCGATCACAAGCCAATTTTGAAGCATTATAGATAAGTGTCACAAGATCAAAGTGAACTTTAGCCCGTTTCCCTGCGCGATAACGAACATTGTTAAGTTGAAAATATTCCTTGAGATAGGCATTCACACGTTCAACAGCGGTTCTTTGCTTAAATAAAGTTTTCCAAGCTTTTGAACCACGGGCAGGGGCCGTATACTTTCTCAAATCTGTCGTGATTTTCACTTTATATACTTTTTGACAAAGCTCATCATGTGCTAACGGACAATCGACGCATTCCTTCGGCCGTGTATATTTGATGGTTTCATATTTGGCATCGTAACTATCATAACGATAAGAATGTTCCCTGACACAAGTGGGAGCGAAATGTTGATCAAACCCAATAGGTTCAGACTCATTGCGTCGATTATAGGCGATCACCGCAAGGTGTCCCATTCGATGAATTTGTTCGTAGATGGGTTCATAGTCGTAGCCTGCATCCATGATGTCATATCTCAGAAAAGGAAGAGATAGACGTTCAGAAATTCCCTTTAATAAAGGGATGGCCGCTTTTCCATCATTCAAATTTCCTGATGAAAAAAGAGATTGTAAAATGTATTGCGAAGTTGTTCCGACAGCTAAATGGGCTTTATATCCATACCAGAAGACATTTTTGCCTTCACTATTTTTCTTCACACCCCACTGCGGATCCTGTGGTATATGAGCGCGAAGTTCATCGAGAGACACATCCAGTTGGGCCTCAATTTTCTTTTCAAAAAGGGGAAGATTGGCTTCACGTTCGGCTTGTTCCATCAGCCATTGTTTACGCTCCGCCTTGGTCTTTCGACCACGCTTCTTTGGCTCGGCTTTTGGTTTTTCTTCCTTTGGTGGTGCTTGGTCACGCGCTTCAAAGTGAGTGGCATCAATGGCTACAGCTTCATCCGTAATAAACCCTTCGGAAATAGCCATATTTATCAGAGTTTCTTTAACTGCTTCGAGAACATTAGATTCGGCAAGTTTGGTGACTAGTCTTGAAAAAGAAGCCTCCGATGGAATACGATCTGAGACAAGAAATCCGCCATTCAGTTTAAAGATAAAGTCCTCATTTAATCTCCTAACCAAGTCTTTTATGGTGGGAATGCGTTCGATGATCCGAATAAAAATGGCGTTAATCATCGCCCCATAATTTAATTCGGTTGGAGCGCCTAGCCAAGATTTTTTACTGACTTTATAATGTATAGCATCGAGATCAATAGCGGATAAAATCGCATCATAACGATGGGTAGGTTCTAAATTAAATAAATCCTGTAGGTCAAACAGGCTTCCTTGTCGTATAATAGACATAGGGAGTATCCTCCAATCTCTAAAAGTTTTGTGTCGTACTTAACTATTTCGAGATTTGGGGAGGTACTTCCTTTTTTATGCTTTGAAAACCTTGTCCCGTAAGTCCTACGGTGTGATGTCAAGTGTTAAAAACAAGTGAATTGGAAATTCTTTTGGCCATATGTCATAAAAAAGGGTGCACTAAACCAAGCCTCCAGTATAATGTAAATAACTGGAAGCCCACAT
>JGI25331J36430_1001363_pt1 | contig 13226 bp, 10 predicted proteins | sample HigsolmetaAR206D_FD_36430 | JGI IMG/M metagenome (IMG submission 36430) | reverse complement strand
GATTAGCCCGTTATTCCCGCCCCTTTCAAGCAGCAGTTGCAAAAATGAAAAAGTTGATCCAACAACCGCGACCTTTCTGGGCTGATTCGTATACGTCTTTCAGGTTGCAAAAAAAGAAAAGGTTGGGACCAACAACTGGCCTCAACCTTATCCTTTTTTAATTCGTCTTCACTGCTTGAACTTGATAGCCTGTTTTTTCAACGATTTCTTTCAATTCATCTGCCGAAACCTTTGCCTCGTCAAAATCCACTTTTGCTTTGCTGGCGTTGAAAAGTACTTTCACATTTTCCACACCTTCCACTTTGTCCAGCGCGCCTTCTATTTTTTTCATACAAGACGGACAGGTTAACGTTTCTAATTGCATCACGGCTTTTTTCATTCCGTTTCCCTCCTTTTGTTTTTATTTTACATGCCGCACTGGTTTCCGTAATTGATCTCCATCAAGTTGGCCGATTTTGCTGATCTTGAACTTCTGCCGTCCGCCCTTTGGTGCAAATCCGATCAACCGCATTGCATTTAGAATAACAGCTAAAACGCTTCCTTCATGGACAAACATCCCGGCTGCAAGGTCTACTTGTCCCCGAAGAACACCAACAAGCAAAAATACGACGACCGAAAGTGCAATTGCTATATTCTGTTTCATATTCCGCATCGTTTTTTTCGACAGGGCAAAGGCATGGGCATATTGGGAAAGCTTGTCTGCCATCAAAACGATATCAGCCGTTTCGATAGAGATATCCGTTCCGCCTTTCCCCATGGCAAGCCCGATATCTGCCGTTGCAATCGCAGGGGCATCATTCATGCCGTCTCCTGCCATCGCCACAACAGCTCCTTCCTCTTTCAGTTTCTTCACATAGTCCACTTTTTCATCCGGAAGCAGCTCTGCATGAAAGGCATCAATACCCAATTGGTTGGCGACGGCTCGGGCGGTATGGCGGTTATCGCCTGTTAACATGACGATCCTTTTGATCCCGGCAGCGCGCATGTCCTCCAAGGCAGCCCGGGCATCTTCACGGATTTGGTCGGCGATGGACAGAATGGCTTCCAACTTTCCATTGACCGCAATAAAAATAGCAGTATTCCCCATTTTTTCACGATCGGTTGCGTAACTGCCCGCTGATGGAGAAATGGTGATGCCTTGTGCTTCCATCAATTTGCGGTTCCCCACAGTAATGGCTATGTCATCAATTGTTGCCGTCATGCCTTTCCCTTTTATCGCTTCACCTTCCTGCAAGTGATACCGGTTAAACGGGATGCCCCTTGCTTCTGCTTCTTTCACAATCGTTTGGCCGAGCGGGTGTTCAGAAACGGTTTCCGCCTTGGCCACAAGCCCGAGCACTTCCTCTTCGCGCCTTGTGCCAAGCAGGTGCAAATCCGTGACTTCCGGCTTCCCTTTTGTCAGCGTGCCGGTTTTATCAAATACGAGCGTATCCACTTTTGACAGTTTTTCCATCACATCCCCGCCTTTGATCAGCGCACCGTGTTTCGCGCCGTTTCCAATTCCCGCTACGTTTGACACGGGAGCGCCAATCACGAGCGCACCTGGGCAGGCAATGACCAGGAAGGTAATCGCTTTGTGAAAATCACGGGTAAAAACAAACACGGCGAGTGCAAGGATGACAATCGCCGGTGTGTAATAGTTTGCAAACCGGTCGAGGAAACGTTCGGTTTTCGATTTTGCATCCTGTGCTTCTTCCACCAGTTCAATCATCTTTGCAAAGGTTGTGTCATTCCCGACCTTTTCAGCGATCATTTCGATATAGCCGTTATCTAAAATCGAGCCGCTAAAAACAGGATCGTTTTCTTTTTTCATGACGGGGGCCGGTTCCCCGGTAACCGCTGATTCATTCACGAATGCCCGGCCCTTTGCAATCGTCCCGTCAACCGGTATTTTGCCGCCCGGGAGGACTACCAGCTTGTTCCCCGCCCGGACGCGATCTGCGGACGTTTTTTTTCGGGTTCCGTCTTCTTCAAGCAAGATCGCTTCCTGCGGGGCCATATCTGCCAATTGCTTTAAAGATGAACGGGTTTTCTTCAATGTCCTGGCTTCTAAATAATCGCCGAACAGAAACAGGAAAGTGACAGCTGCGGATTCCATATATTCGTGGATCAGGAAGGCGCCTGCAACCGCCACCGTAACGAGCAACTCAATACTGAACGTTTTCATCCTGGCCGCTTGCCAGGCTTTGATGGCGATGGGAAGGGCAGCAGCAACGGTTGCCGCAATCAGAAAACCGTCCCTCCAGGCGTAAAAGCCCATCCAGTTCATCCATAAACCAAGAACGATCAAAACGCCGGCGATCCATGCCAGATGATGCTTATGTTGATGGATTTGTTCTAACATTGGAACTCCCCCTCACCTGTTATACGATTATTTTAAAAGAGCCACTTGCTTTCATCATTGACCCTTGTCAAGATTTTTTTAAAAATACATCGCAGGCCGGGTCCATTGAAAAAATGCGCAGGCAAAATTTTGGACACACAAAAAGCGGCGGGTCACCATTATTAGTGGTTTCCCGCCGCTTGTTTATTTTTTCAGCACTTTTTCAGTGGTGGCCGCCGGCTGACGTTGCCTCATCTGCATACAATAACAGCTCGTCCAAGTCAGGAATTTTGACTTTCTTATTTGGCAACTGTTCTATTAATCCCTGTTTTTCCAGATTTGTAAACTTTCGGCTGATGGTTTCGGGGGTTGTTCCAAGATAAGAAGCCAAATCTTTTTTAGACATTGGCAAGGCAATCACTGTATCATTCGTCCCGCTTTGTTCCACACAACTGGCTAAAAAGGAGATGATTCTGGATTCCACATTTTCGACCGCTACCCGGGCCGTTTGTTTTTCCGATTCTTCCAAACGCTTTGTGATTTCCGTTAAGATTTTTAAAGCGATTTGGGGATATGCCAGCAAATAGGCTTGAAGGTCCTTCTGTTTCATCCTGCAGATGGTCGAATCCTGCAGGGCCTCTGCGTAATTTTCATGAATTTCCCCCGGTTGAAAAACAGCCAGCTCGCCGGTAAAATCACCCGGATTTAATATGCGGACAAGCTGCTCCTTTCCCGAATCTGCCAACCGGTAAATCCTCACTTTTCCGGTATGGATAATATACAGCGTATCATCTCTTTCCCCTGCCCGGAAAAGTATTTCCCCCTTTTGTAATGCCAGCGTTTCAACAGACGCCCCGATTTTCGCCATCTGTTCTTCTTCCAGATGGTTGAAAATAGGCACGAGCCGTATGCATCCCGCATGGTTTTTACAACCATGCCCGGGATGGGAACCATGGATATGATGATGGCACTCCATGTGATGAGCCCCCTAAAAAAATTTAGTTTTGCTCAAGCTCTTATTGTCATATGATGATGGCTTAGCTTCTCATGCCATTTTAACCGGAAAACGCTTTACAGACAAGTGATCCCGGCCTCGGTATGGCGATTACGAAACAGCTCGTGGAACTTCACGGGGGCTCTATCAATGTAAAAAGCGAACCTGGCAAAGGCACTGCAGTACGCATTCTTTTGCCGATATTGCCGTGAAATATGCGGCAGTCTACACCGTTTCAAGCTCCATTAACGAAACCTTTTCTTCCAGCGCAATACGCGCATTTTTAGTTGCCAGCTGCACCATTTCTTTTTTCTGCCCGCGTTTCGGCTGTACGATACGGGCGGAAACGCATATTTCGGCCGCTTCCTTCCCAACTGCTGCCGGAATGAGCATTTCCTTTGGCAACGTATTGCCACTCTCGCCATAAAAATGCTGTAAAAAGTCAAGAAATGCCCTTTTCGGTTCCTTACTTCCAATTGGTCTGAAAATAACCTCCCGCTCTATAATCCTGCCGTCCCGCATATAAAAAACGTGGACACACATGAACCCGTCTTGAACAGCAAAGCCGAATATATCCCGGCTTACAGGGTCGTTCAGCACGATATTTTGATCTTCCATGGTCACTTCAATTTGCATGATTTGTTCCTTCAGTTGTTCCGCTTTTTCAAAATCAAGCTTTTTTGCTGCCTGCATCATTTCTTTTTTCATGTCTTTTAAAACTGCTCGGTAACCGCCGTGGAAAAAATGGACAATTTTGCGGATTTGTTCCTTGTATTCTTCTTCACCCACTTCCCTTGCACAGGTGCCAATGCACAGTCCAAGCTGGTAATACAGGCAGGGGCGGGTGCTTGATTCCGGACAACGCCTGAGCGGATAAAGCCTGTCCAGTACTTTTTTTGTCTCCGCTGCCGCCCGGGCATTCGGAAACGGGCCGAAATATTTCCCTTTATCACGGCCTGCTTCGCGCGTTAAAATGAGCTGAGGGTGCCGTTCATCCGTAATTTTGATAAAGGGGTAGCTTTTATCATCTTTTAGCATAATATTGTATTTCGGCCGGTACTGCTTAATCAGATTCATTTCCAGCACCAAAGCCTCCGTGTTGGTCGCTGTGACGATCCATTCCAGATCAAAAATCTCTCCGACAAGCTGGGTTGTTTTTTCATCATGGGAACCGGTAAAGTAAGAGCGTACCCGGTTTTTCAGCTTTTTTGCCTTTCCAACATAAATGATTTCCCCTTCCCGGCTTTTCATCAAATAGCATCCCGGCTCTTCTGGCAAAAGGGAAAGCTTGTGCAGGATGACGGTGTTCATTGCTGCACAAGCCCCAGCTCGCGGCAGCGCAAATCAAGTTTCCGGGCAAAATCTTTGCAGGCGGTTTCGATTTCCTCATCCGGGACGACATCCACTTTTAACCCGTCCAAAAGCAGCTCGCACCCCTGCTTTTTCAATGCTTCCTCCATCGTATCCACCGCGGTGGCGAAATGCTCGTAAAAAGAGTCGCCGGCGCCAAACACCGCACCTTTTTTGCCGGTTAAATCGACTTCCGGAAGTTCCTCATAAAAATCGATCATCTCATCCCAAAGATCGCCCTCGTCCCATGTATTTGCGCCGATCAGAATCAGATCATAACCGGTAAGTTCATGCGCGCTTGTATTGGTTGATTCTGCTATATCAACGGCATAACCCGCTTCTGTCAGGGCTGCCGCAATTTGTTCTGCCATAAATTCGGTTGTACCTGTCATGGTTGAATACACAATGATCGTTTTCATCTTTTTTCACTCCGATCTGTTGAATTCCCCCTCCCTTTATTCTATATCAATTGTGAAAATCTGCATTTGATCTGCATCAAGTTTAGATACCAACTGAAAATTTCCATGCGGACCGGCGGGCATATCTCTCAGACTATGAAAAAGTTGAAATCGAAAATATTTTACTTTCCCGCAACAAAATGGCCATTTTTTAAAGGAATTTCCTTATTGTTTGATTAATAATGATAGATGAAGAATTGGTAAAAATGTGATGGAAAAAGATGGACAGGCATTACGCGGATTGGTAAAAAGTGTTAATAAAAAGGGGGCCGGGTCATGAAAAAAAGTACAAAAATTATGTTGTTTACAATTATTGGAATACTATTGTTCCTTTGGGTTGTTGGCATAATAAGCTTCTACTCAATATGAGTACAATTAAGAAAGAATCAAAGAGTAAAAAGCCTCGAAACAGCTTAAGAGCCTTTCTTTAGACCTCTAGCCGTTTTGAGGCTCCACACTTAACGGAGGTAAAGCTCTTGGAGCGTCTGGGGAGATCCGATCCAGTTTTATACCACCTGAAACTTCCCATTCCGGATCGATGGAACGCTTGTATGCAGATAAGTGGAAAAAATAGGAATACATTCTCTTCCTTGACAACCCCTGTTCGATCAACTATGATGGATTTGAAAACGAAAACATTTTACTTTTTCACAAAAAAGAAAGCGCTCACGATTCAACTTGTCGACAAGTATACTAATCTTACAATCTTACGAGAGGAGGATCTCTTATGGAAATCGGGATCGTTGGACTTGGAAAAATGGGGTTGAATTTATCACTCAATATGCTGGATCACCAAGTGGATGTAAAGGCGTATGACACGTCCAGAGATGCAACCGCACTGTTGTCATCCCTTGATTCACGGGCAAAATGCTTTCCTTCATTGGAAGCGCTGATCCAAAATCTTGAAGCCCCTAGAAAAATTTGGGTGATGGTGCCGTCCGGGGAACCGACAAACGAAACCATTCACAAGCTCAGCAACTTGCTCAGCGCCGGCGATATTGTAATTGACGGCGGCAACTCTCATTATACCGATTCATGCAGGCATTATACTTTGCTTCAAAACAAAGGCATTCATTTTCTTGATGTCGGCACGTCCGGCGGGATCAACGGAGCCCGGAATGGCGCCTGCCTGATGATCGGGGGTGACAAGCCGGTATTTGATCAGTTGGAGCCCCTTTTTGAAAAAATTTCAGAAAAAGACGGGTATTTATACACCGGAAAACCGGGAAGCGGCCATTTCCTCAAAATGGTGCATAACGGTATTGAATACGGCATGATGGAAGCATTGGCTGAAGGATTTGAAATTCTCGAGAAAAGCCCGTATGACTACGACAACCAGGCTGTTGCAAAAGTGTGGAACAACGGATCCGTCATTCGCAGCTGGCTTGTTGAACTATTGGAAGATGCATTTTCAAAAGACGCCCATCTCGATGAAATCAGTGGTGTCATGGCATCATCCGGCGAAGGCAAATGGACGGTTGAAACCGCACTTGATTTGCAAGCATCCATACCGGTCATTGCCTTATCCTTAATGAACCGGTACCGTTCCCTTGAAAAAGATACTTTTACCGGCAAAGTCGTTGCCGCACTCCGGAATGAATTTGGCGGACATGCAGTGACCCGGTCCGGCCAGTAAGCCGCCTGAAACGGAGACAGGCTTTTCGGGATCAAATTTACACGAACGGGAGTTTTGAATATGCTGCAGTTCCCTGAACAATGGATGAAAAATGCTTCTCTTGGCGAGCAGATCGCAAATGAATTGCGCCTGCTGATCCTTACAAATGAAATCAAGCCTGGTGACATCATTTCCGAAAACCAGATTGCCCGGAAATACGGGACGAGCCGTTCGCCGGTCCGTGATGCATTGAAAGCCCTTGCCAACGACGGTCTTATTCAATTGGAAAGAATGGGCGCCCGCGTACTGGGAATGGGACTGACAGATATTCATGAACTGTACGACGTACGTGAAATGATTGAGATTTTTGCGCAGCAAAGAGTGTCTGCTGCTCCTCAGGAACAGTTGATCCAATTCCTGAACGAGACGATCGATAAAATGAAGATTGCAGCAAAATACGAGAATCACAGCGATTTCGCCTATTACGATTTTTCTTTCCATGATCGGATCATCCGCCATGCCGGCCATAAACGGATCTTGAATCTTTGGAATGGCATGAAGTCCTTGATCATGGCCGTACTCCTCGTGACAACGGAAGATGTTTTTGCCCACGGCCCTGACCATCTGGCATGGGTCATTGAAAAACACCGGAAAATCGTAAACAGCCTTTTAACCGGAAATGAAGAAAACGTGGAACAATCTGTTTCTGCTTATTTTAAAGACTCAAAAAGAACACTCGATAAATCTTTTCCGGCAGAGGGAAAAACGGAGTAGGCGCAGCCTGCCTGGCACAGGGTTTTATGTTTCCATTTCTTTTCGGCAATCTGGCCCGGCGGCATCACTTTTTATTACATTCAAGTTGTCGACAAGTATTCAATGAATTTGCTACGTTCGCTTTAACATACTAAAAAGGAGGCTTTTACGATGCATGACGCCTGTATGATAGGGGTTGATATCGGCACAACCAGCACCAAAGCTGTGCTTTACAAAACCGATGGAACCATCATCGCAAATGCCAATCAAGGTTATCCGTTGTATACGCCGGATGCATTTACTGCAGAACAGGATCCGGAGCAGATTTTCCAAGCTGTCCTTCATGCCATTCAGGCTGTTACAGAGAAGAGCGGTCAAAGCCCCGAAACAATCCGGTTTGTCAGCTTCAGCTGCGCCATGCACAGTGTCATCCCTGTAGACCGGGAAGGCAAACCGCTTATGCGCTGCATCACCTGGGCGGATAACCGGAGCATCGGCTGGTGCCGCAAACTGAAAGAAGAATTGGGTGGCCATGAAATCTATATGCGGACGGGGACGCCGATCCATCCGATGTCCCCATTGCCAAAACTGATGTGGCTGCGGCATGAAAGGCCTGAAATCTTTCAAAAAGCAGCAAAATTTATTTCGATTAAAGAATATGTTTTTTACCGTTTGTTCCATCAATACGTTGTCGATTATTCCATTGCCTCCTGCACCGGTCTGATGAGAATGGACACCTTGTCCTGGGATGAAGAAGCATTAAAACTGGCCGGATTAACAGCGGACCGGTTATCCAAACCTGTTCCGACCACACAGATCATGAGCGGGCTTGATCCCCAATATGCAGACCAAATGGGGTTGGGCAAAGATACGCCATTTGTGCTCGGCGCAAGCGACGGTGTGCTTTCAAATCTCGGCGTGGACGCGATTGATCCGGGCGTTGTTGCGGTCACCATCGGCACAAGCGGCGCGATCCGGACCGTACTGGACCATCCTGCTGCTGATCCAAAAGGCAGGCTTTTCTGCTATGAATTGACGGAAGATAAATGGGTGGTAGGCGGGCCTGTCAATAACGGAGGCGGCATATTGAGATGGGCAAGGGATGAATTTGCAGCTTCCGAGGTTGAAACGGCAAAGCGGCTTGGCATCAGCCCTTATGATGTGCTGACAAGAATGGCATCGCGTGTGAAGCCGGGTGCGGACGGGTTAATTTTTCAGCCGTATTTCAGCGGTGAACGCGCACCGTTGTGGAACCCGAATGCCCGGGGCGCCTTCTTCGGCCTCACTCTGCATCATGAAAAACAACATATGATCCGGGCCGTGTTGGAGGGCATTATTTACAACCTTTACAGTGTCATGCTGGCCATGAAGGAAAGAACCGGAGAACCGGCACGGATCCAGGCAACCGGGGGATTTGCCCGTTCACCGCTTTGGCGCCAGATGATGGCAGATATTTTCAATCAGCCGGTCAATGTCCCGGAAAGTTTTGAAAGTTCCTGCCTGGGGGCGGCTGTACTTGGCTTGTATGCGGTAGGAGAAGCGGACAGCCTGGATGTCGTTTCCACAATGGTTGGTTCTGTACACAGCCATCAGCCGATCCCGGAAAACGTGGCGGTTTATGAGCAGCTATTCCCGATCTTCATCCGCCTTTCGCGCAAACTGAACGATGAATGGAACGATATTGCTGCTTTTCAACAATCGCAATTTGGAACAGACGCGGAAACATGAACGATATAAGCTGAATTTGAGTTTTTATATCAAACCCGAGCACCCATGCATGATGCCTATTTTTACAGCAGGCAACAGTACTGCGATATTTTTGTGCCTTTTATACAGGTATTGACCGCGGCTTGAATAACCGTTCCGCCTTTGCATAACGAATGCGGGGCAAGCATGAGCCACGATTTGAAGCTTCCATTGCCTGACGCCAGCCGCGTTTTAAAGCCGCAGATGAATGCCGGCTCTAGCCGGGTATTTTCGCCGTTTGAACCGGGAACGCTTTTTAGCCGGTTCCAAAAAACAAGTCCTATTTATACATCAGCGGTGTTGCGGCCGGGGGAAGGGCCCCCTGTTTTGCATCAACGGATAAGAGGCATTCGCTTCATCAGCAATCGTACCCTAAAAATTATTAAAGAAAGCAGTGATTTTCATGAGCAGTGCGTATCTCATCACGATAACCATCCTTGCCATTGTACTCGTCATTGTCGGGGTCACATGGTTAAAATGGCATGCATTCATCAGTCTGTCGGTTGCAAGTTTGGCTCTTGGCCTTGCAGCCGGACTGCCAATCACAAAAATTGTGACAGATTATGAACAAGGTGTCGGGGGTATTCTCAGTTCATTGCTGGGGATTCTTGCACTGGGCACCATTCTAGGGAAAATGATGTCCGAATCAGGCGCCGGTATACAGATTTCAAATTATTTCACCCGGGCATTCGGTGACCGGAATCTTCCATGGGCCACTTTCTTTGCCGGCTTGATTATCAGTATTCCGGTATTTTTTGAAGTCGGCCTTGTCATTTTACTGCCGCTTGTGATTGCGATCCAAAAAACAACGAAGAAAAATCTTTTGCTGATTGCGATCCCGATGATTTCTGCTTTATCCATTTCACACGGCATCGTCCCGCCCCATCCGGGAGCAATGGCAGCGATCGGTATTTTTCATGCCGATGTGGGGCAGGTTTTGCTTTATTCATTGATTGTCGCTTTGCCGGCCGGTATCATTGGCGGCCCGTTATTTGCTCATTACATTAGTAAACGGGTAAAACCGGAAACAGAACCGAAAGTAGTGGCGGCAAATGTTTCGGCAACATCTTATCCGTCTGTCGGGGTTTCCTTTTTTACGATTTTACTGCCAATTATCTTAATGATCGGAACGGTTATTGTACCGTTCGTCCGGATGCCTGCCCAATTGGCCCATTTTTTAAATTTTATCGGAAACCCGTTGATTGCATTATTGATTTCAGTGTTTGTCGCTTATTATTTGCTTGGGACCAGACAGGGCATCGGGCGGAATTTGATCAATAAACTGACCGGGGAGTCCCTCGCTCCTCTTGCCTCGATCATGATGATCATCGGTGCAGGCGGGGCATTTAAACAAGTGCTGATTTCCTCCGGTGTCGGTGATGCGATTGCCCATGTTGCCACGCAATGGCAACTTTCCCCGCTTGTCATGGCCTTTGTTGTAGCCGGCCTGATCCGGATCGCAACCGGTTCTGCGACTGTCGCACTGACCACGGCAGCAGGCATCGTCGATCCGATTGTCGTCCATATGACGGGGATCAATCTTCCGCTGTTGGTTATTGCAACCGGTGCAGGATCACTCATGTTCTCCCATGTCAACGATGCCGGTTTTTGGCTTGTTAAAGAATATCTCGGGCTGTCTGTCAAACAGACGTTTAAAACCTGGACCGTATTGGAAACCTTGTTGTCGTTTGCAGCATTCTTTATTGTCCTGATCATCAATCTGTTTGTATAATCAGGAAAAACACGGGAGGATTCCTCCATGCACAAAAATACCCTGGCGAACATTGCCAGGGTATTTTGCACTTGGCTTTAAACAAATCCGCTTACCGGTGCTCCCGCCTCGCGAAATCGACAAACCGGAATTTGTCCAGCCTGTGGCGCGATTCGGTATATTGCAAAAGGCTTGCATCATCCAAATAAACATGGTTCCGGACAACGACGACATGATTGTACTCGTCCATGTCAAGATACTTGTAGTCTTCCTCTGTTGCTTTTTCGACTGTGATTTCTTTTTTCGCAAAGCTGATCACAAGGCCGAGTGTTTTTTCAAAATACTGGTAGAGCGAGATTTCACAAATATCTCTTGTAATCGACGGGACAAACTTTTTCCGGATGTAATCCTTATCCAAAATGATGTTCTCATGGTCAATTTCCCGCGACCGGACTACCTGCCATACTTCTTCTTTTCCGGATATTTTCAACTGCCGGGCCAGGGCATCGTCAGGTCTAATAAGGACAAGTTCATGGACATTCGTGCGCCATGGCTTCCCTGAGCTTTCCGCAATTTCACGGAAGCTGACAAGGCCTGAAACCGGAAAATCAAACTTTTTTACGTCCAGTACAACAGAACCTTTTCCCCGGATTTTTTGAATATAGCCATTCTGGGATAACAGATTGAGGGCTTTCCGGATCGTCTCCCTTGAAGCCCCGAATTGTTCCGCCAAAATATGCTCGGATGGCAGGAGGCTGCCTGCTTCCATCTCCCCGTTTTCGATTTTTTCAGCAAGCTGATGGTAAATCGTGTAATACTTGTTTTCTTTCATTTGGGATCACCACTTGTATTGTACCATGGCAAAAACGGCATTACGATTTTGTCAAAAAGTACACAACAGATTCATACGGACGCAGGGTGAAAGAATGAAAATCCAGAGAAGAATCGGGATAGTTGGAAATCAATATTTCAGCTGCCCCGTCCAGCGTCCCCGGCAGCTCAAACTGCACCGGTTCTCCGTAAAAATTATTCACGACCAGCAGCTTGCTGTCTTCACTTGTCCGCAAATAAGCAAAGATTCGAGGATGATCCGGAAGCAATAGCTGAAAGTCCCCATCTGTGATGACATCATACGTTTTTCTTAACTGAATGAGTTTTTGATAATGGTAAAAAACGGAGTTTGGATCTTTCAGCGCTTTTTCTACGTTAATATCAGGGTAGTTGGAAGCGACCGCAATCCATGGCGTGCCTTCAGTAAACCCGCTGTTTTTCGTACTGTCCCATTGCATCGGCGTACGCGAATTGTCCCTTGATTTCCGCATTAATATTTCCATGATTTCCGCATGGCTTTTTCCGCGGCTTTGTAAAATGTTGTACATATTAAGGGACTCGACATCCCGGTACTGTTCAATCCGGTCAAAATGCGGATTGGTCATGCCGATTTCTTCCCCCTGGTAAATATAAGGCGTTCCCTGCATCATATGGATTGCCGTTGCCAGCATTTTCGCCGATTCCACCCGGTACTTGCCGTCATCGCCGTATCTTGATACGATTCTCGGCTGGTCGTGATTGCACCAGAATAAGGCGTTCCAGCCGCCGCCTTTATGCATGCGCGTCTGCCATGTGGACAGAATCTTTTTCAGTGCTAGAAAATCAAAATCGGCAGCCGTCCACTTGTCGCCGTTTTCGTAATCGACCTTCAAATGATGAAACTGAAACACCATGTCCAGCTCACGGGAAGCCGGGTTCGTATAGCGGATGCTGTTTTCAATCGTGGTTGAAGACATTTCCCCGACAGTCATCGCATTATATTTTGAAAACACTTTCTCGTTCATTTCATGCAAAAATTCATGGATGCGCGGGCCGTCCGTATAAAATTTGCGCCCGTCGCCCGGCGGGACTGATCCGTCATCATCGGGGAAATCCTGGTTTTTGGAAATCAAATTGATGACATCAAGGCGGAAGCCGTCAACCCCTTTTTCAAGCCAAAACTTCATCATGGTGTAGACTGCTTCCCGGACTTTTTCGTTTTCCCAGTTCAAGTCCGCCTGTGTCACATCAAACAGGTGCAAGTAGTACTGCCCGGTTTTTTCATCGTATTGCCATGCCGGCCCGCCGAACTTGGAGACCCAGTTGTTCGGTTCTTTCCCGTCTTTCGGGTCCCGCCAAATGTAGTAATCCCTGTACGGGTTGTCTTTCGATGATGCGCTTTCGATAAACCATCTGTGCGCGGTTGAAGTATGGTTGACAACGATGTCCATCATGATTTTTATATT
>JGI25331J36430_1001360_pt1 | contig 13244 bp, 8 predicted proteins | sample HigsolmetaAR206D_FD_36430 | JGI IMG/M metagenome (IMG submission 36430) | reverse complement strand
CCGAGACCGTCGAGGTCACCTTCACACAGGACAAGTCGAAAGACATCCGCTCGATGCTGCACGAGCTGCAGAACAGCGTCATCACCGCCGTTCTGCTGGTCNTCGTCATCATGCTCTTTTCGCTCGGCGGCCGGGCGTCGATTTTCATCGGCATCGCCATTCCGGCNTCGTTNCTCACCGGTATCCTCGGGCTGCAGCTTGCCGGGCTGACGGTGAACATCGTCGTGCTGTTCTCGCTCATCCTCGCCGTGGGCATGCTCGTGGACGATGCCATCATCGTGTCGGAGTTCGCCGAGCGGCGCATGGCGGAGGGCATGCCGGCCAAGGCCGCCTATTCGATGGCCGCCAAGCGCATGGCNGGGCCGGTGATCGCCGCCACGGCGACGCGCATCGCCGCCTTCTCGCCGCTGATGTTCTGGCCCGGCGTCGTCGGCGAGTTCATGAAATACCTGCCGCTGACGCTCATCGCGACGCTGTCGGCCTCCCTGGCGGTCGCCCTCTTCTTCACCCCGACGCTCGGTGCCCTCATGGGCCGTGCCACCGAGGTCAAGGACGAGCGCGCCGCCGACCGTGGCTTCTACATGCGCACGGTGCGCCTCGCCCTGCGCCATCCGCTGGCGACGCTCGGCCTGGCGGTGCTGCTGCTCATCGGCGTGATCCAGGCCTATGCGCGCTACGGCAACGGCGTCGAGTTTTTCCCCGAGGTGGAGCCCGACTATGCGCTCGTGCAGGTGCGTGCGCGCGGCAACCTCTCCATCGCGGAGAAGGATGCGCTGGTGCGGCAGGTCGAGCAGACGCTCCTCGACATGGAGGAGCTGGAGACTGTCTATGCCCGCGCCGGCGAGGGCCAGCGCGGCTCCAACGAGGTCACCGAGGATACGGTCGGCACCATCCAGTTCGAGTTCGTCGACTGGCGCCAGCGCCGTCCCGCCTCGGTCATCATGGAGGAGATCCGCCGCAAGACGGCGCACATTCCGGGCGTGATCATCGAGGTGACGAAGCCGGCGGCCGGGCCGCCGACGGGCAAGCCCATCACGCTGCAGATCACCTCGCTCGATCCAGACAAGCTCTTTCCCACGGCGGCGCGCGTGGCCGAGATGCTGCGCGCCATGCCCGACACGCGNGACGTCGATGACGGCCTGCCCCTGCCGGGCATCGACTGGCGGCTCGACGTGAACCAGGCGGAGGCCGCCAAGTACGGCGCCAATCCCGCCTCGGTCGGCACCGCCGTGCAGCTCGTTACCAACGGCGTGAAGGTGGCCGAGTACAGGCCCGACCACACCGACAAGTCAGTCGACATCCTCGTGCGCTTCCCGGAGAACCGGCGCAGCATCGACCANCTCGATGACCTGCGGATGAACACGCCCTCGGGTTATGTGCCGATCGGCAACTTCGTCACGCGCGTGCCGGAGCAGAAGGTGGGCCTCATCAACCGCGTCAACGGACAGCGCGTCGTGACGGTGACGGCCAACGTCGCCGAGGGCGTGCAGACCGCCCAGGTTCAGCAGGCGGTGATGGAGGCGCTCGCGAAGGAGAACTTCGGCGAGGGCATCGCCTTCAAGATGAAGGGCGAGGACGAGGAGCGCGAGAAGGCCGGCGCCTTCCTGATGAAGGCCTTCGGCGCGGCCCTGTTCCTCATCTTCGCTGTGCTGCTGGCGCAGTTCAACAAGTTCACCAGCGTCTTCCTGGTCCTGACCGCGGTTGTCCTGTCGACCATCGGTGTGCTTGTCGGCCTCCTCGTCATGGGCCAGGCCTTCGGCGTCGTCATGACCGGTATTGGCATCATCGCCAACGCGGGTGTCATCGTGAACAACAACATCGTTCTCATTGACACCTATGACCGGCTGCGGCGCGAGGGCTGGGCGCCCTACGACGCCATCATCGAGACCTGTCGGGAGCGTGCGCGGCCNGTGGTGCTGACGGCGGTGACGGCGGTGCTCGGCGTGGCGGCCATCGCNTTCGGCGTCAACATCGACTTCGTCAACCGCGACGTCTTCGTCGGCGCGCCGTCGACGCAGTGGTGGGTGCACCTGTCGACCGCCATCGTCTTCGGNCTCGGCTTCGCGACGATCCTGACGCTCATTGTNACGCCGGCTGCGCTGATGGCGATCGCCAACTTCTCCGCCTGGCGTGACGAGCGCCGCGCCCGCCGNCGCGAGCGCAAGGCTGGCGCAAGCGGTACCCCTGCNGCCGGCGCGACGCCGGCAGAGTAGTCGCAGTGCCTCGCGGCCCTCGCGCCGCGAGGCATTTTCAGGCNCCGTCATCGCGGGTCTTGGCGAGCCCGCCCGCGTCGGTAACGATATCCTCTCGATCCGAGCGTCCCGCGTGCGTTCGGAAGGTCGGGCGCACGGCATGGAAGGCATCGGCCGGTCGCCGTTGACGACCTGTCGCGGCGAGGGCGCGNGAGTCGGGGCCGGGCGATTTGTCATCGTTCGGCGCAAGGGCCATCTGGCAATCGTCGCCGGCTCTTCCTACCTGCCGGGAAGAGAGGGCGGCGAGCAGCGCCCGCAACAGGGAGAGAGGGGATGTTCGACGCCAAGAAGCTTCTCGATGCGCTGGTCGGTTCGGCTGCTGCCGGCAGCCATGGCAAGCCGGCCGATGCCGGCCTCGGAAACATGCTGAACGACGTGCTCGGGCAGTTCACCGGCGGGGCGGGCGCTGGCGGCAACATCGCGGAAAAGGCGATGGGCTATCTCAACACCCCGCAGGGCAACATGGCGACGAGCGCCGTCATCGGCGGGCTTGCGGGGCTGCTCATGGGCTCGAAATCCGGCCGCAAGCTGGCCGGCTCGGCCGCGAAGCTCGGCGGCCTCGCGCTGATCGGCGGCCTCGCCTACACCGCCTATCGCAACTGGAAGGCCGGGCAGCAGCCGGCCGCATCNGCCGCCACGCAGGNCGATGGCGGGACGCCGATGCTGGCGCCGCCCTCGCAGTCGCCCTTCAGCGCGGATTCGGCGTCCCAGGACACGGCGCTGGTGCTGCTGAGGGCGATGATCGCCGCCGCCGCTGCGGACGGGCACATCGACACCCAGGAGCGCGGCCGCATCATCGGNGGGCTGAAGCAGGCCGGCTTCGACATCGAGGCAACGCAGTTCCTCGACAGCGAATTCGCCAATCCNGCCTCGATCACGACGCTTGCCTCCGCCGCCCGGACGCCGGAGCTGGCGAGCGAGATCTACACGGCCGCGCGCCTCGCCATCGAGCCGGACACCCCGGAGGAGAAGGCGTTTCTCGCNCAGCTCGGGGATGCGCTTGGTCTCGACAGGGCGCTCATCGCCCACATCGACGCGGCGGCGACGGCGGCCAAGGCCTGAGGGCAGGCCACCCCGGACGCGCCGCGCCGCGCCTTGCGGATGCGGCCGTCCGGGGCAGGCAGGCTGCTGCCGCGCCTAAGCCGCCTTGTGCGAGGCGAGGAAGTCGCCCATGCGCTCCAGCGCCTTCAGGATGTTCTCCGTGGAGTTGGCGTAGGAGAGGCGGATGAANCCCTCGCCGTGGACGCCGAAGTCCGGCCCGCCGATGACGGCGACGCCCGCCTNCTCGAGAAGGGCGGAGGCGAGCGCCTTGGCCTTCCAGCCCGTGCGCGAGATGTTCGGGAAGGCGTAGAAGGCGCCCTTGGGCGTGGCGCAGGAGACGCCGGGCAGCTTGTTGAGCCCCTCNACGACGACTTTCCGCCGNCGGTCGAACTCGGCCACCATCTCGCGCACGCAGTCCTGCGGGCCGGTGAGGGCGGCGAGACCGGCCCACTGGGCGGCGGCGTTGACGCAGGAATAGGAGTTGACGGCCAGCTTGCGCGCCGCCTCGTAGAAGGGCTTCGGCCAGACCGAGTAGCCCATGCGCCAGCCGGTCATGGCGTAGGTCTTCGACCAGCCGTCGAGCAAGATCAGCCGGTCGCGGATCTGCGGATAGGCGAGCAGCGATACGTGCTCCTCGCCGTCGTAGGTCATCTGGCCGTAGATCTCGTCCGACAGCACGGCCACGTGCGGATGGGCGGCAAGCCCCGCCACGAGCTTCTCGACCTCCGCCCTGGGCGTGACGCCGCCGGTGGGGTTGGCAGGGGAGTTGAGGATGACGAGCCGCGTGCGCGGCGTGATCAGCGACAGGGTCTCCTCGGCAGAGAAGGCAAAGCCGTTCTCCTCGCGGATCGGCACCGGCACGGGCTTGGCACCGGTGAACTCGATCATCGACCGGTAGATGGGGAAGCCCGGGTCGGGATAGAGGATCTCGGCCCCCGGCTCGCCGAACATGAGGATCGCCATGAACATGGTGACCTTGCCGCCGGGCACGATCAGCACCTCTTCCGGCGAGACCGATACGCCAAGGCGCCGGTGGATGTCGGCAGCAACGCCCTCGCGCAGCGGCAGGATGCCGGTGGCCGGGGTGTAGCCGTGGTGCCCGTCGCGCAGGGCCTTCACCGCCGCCTCGACGATGTGGGGCGGNGTCGGGAAGTCCGGCTGGCCGATGCCGAGGTTGATGATGTCGCGCCCCTCGGCGGCGAGCGCCGTGGCGCGCGCCAGCACGGCGAAGGCATTCTCCTCTCCGATGCGCCCGAAGGCGTCGACGATCCTGGGCATNCTCACTCCCTGCCTGTTCAGTTGGCGTCCTGGTTGGTCTTTCGTCTGCCAAGGGCACAGTCGCGGTTGGCGCCGGCGCCCGGGGCGTTCTCGAAGGTGCATCTGAGCTCCGGCTGCGGTCCGCAGACCCTGGCGAGGTCGCGGAAGCCGACGCAGCGGCCGTCCGGGCCGCGATAGCCGGGGCCGCCCTTGCAGCCGCAGCCGCGGCACGGCGGCCGCTCTGGGCANGCCGCGAGCGCCTGTCCCGCGAGCGCGAGCGCGCCGGTGGCCACCGCTGCCGCAAGGAGCTTCATGACTGGGGCGCCCGCCCCCCGTGATCGCTTGCCAAGCCTCCATTCCCCGTCCGCTGCCAGTGTGAGACAACGGAGCCCTGCCTCCAATGCATCGGTCCGGCGATTGATTTTCCGCTGCATTTAGGGCGATGCTGGCAGGGAAATCAAACGGCTAAATCGTTTTATAGTGCCTTTTCAAAAGGGCCGGGAACGGGAAGGAAAACGCCATGACTGCGCAAGCCCGAGACAAGTCAAAGCTGCGGTCGCGCCTCTGGTTCGACAATCCCGACAATCCGGGCATGACCGCGCTCTATCTCGAGCGTTACCTCAACTATGGCCTGACGCGGGAGGAGCTGCAGTCTGGCAAGCCGATCATCGGCATCGCCCAGACAGGCTCGGACCTTTCGCCCTGCAACCGCCACCATCTGGAGCTGGCGCAGCGCGTGCGCGAGGGCATCCGGGCTGCCGGTGGCGTGGCCATGGAATTCCCGGTCCATCCCATCCAGGAGACGGGCAAGCGCCCGACNGCCTCGCTCGACCGCAACCTCGCCTATCTCGGCCTCGTGGAGGTGCTCTACGGCTATCCGCTCGACGGCGTGGTGCTGACCACGGGTTGCGACAAGACGACCCCGGCCTGCCTCATGGCTGNGGCGACCGTCAACATCCCCGCCATCGTGCTCTCGGGCGGGCCGATGCTCAACGGCTGGTTCCGCGGCGAGCGCACGGGCTCCGGCACCATCGTGTGGAAGGCACGCGAGCTGTTGGCCGAGGGCAAGATCGACTATGAGAAGTTTATCGAACTTGTCTCGTCGTCGGCGCCGTCGGTCGGCCATTGCAACACCATGGGCACGGCCTCGACCATGAACTCGCTTGCCGAGGCGCTTGGCATGAGCCTGCCCGGCTGCGCCGCCATTCCCGCCCCCTACCGCGAGCGCGGGCAGATCGCCTACGAGACCGGCAAGCGCATCGTGGAGATGGTGTGGGAGGACCTGAAGCCGTCTGACATTCTGACGCGCGAGGCCTTCGAGAACGCCATCGTGGTCAATTCGGCCATTGGCGGCTCGACCAATGCGCCCATCCACATCAACGCCATTGCCCGGCACATCGGCGTGCCGCTGACGGTGGAGGACTGGGAGCGGGTGGGGCACAAGGTGCCACTGCTCGTCAACCTGCAGCCGGCCGGCAAGTATCTCGGCGAGGAATATCACCGCGCCGGCGGCGTGCCGGCAGTGATCAATGAGCTGATGAAGCACGGGCTCATCCACGAGAACGCGCTGACCGTCAACGGCAAGACCATCGGCGAGAACTGCCGCGGCCGGGAGGCCGAGGATCGCGACGTGATCCGCACCTTCGACAATGCCCTGATGCAGGATGCCGGCTTCATCGTGCTCAAGGGCAACCTGTTCGATTCGGCGATCATGAAGACGAGCGTGATCTCCAAGGAGTTCCGCGACCGCTATCTCTCGAATCCCGACGATCCCGACGCCTTCGAGGGGAGGGCGATCGTCTTCGACGGCCCGGAGGACTACCACAAGCGCATCGACGACCCGGCGCTGGGCATCGACGAGCACTGCATCCTCTTCATGCGCGGGGCCGGGCCCATCGGCTATCCGGGGGCGGCCGAGGTCGTGAACATGCAGGCGCCCGACTACCTGCTGAAGAAGGGCATCACCTCGCTGCCCTGCGTCGGACGGGCGCCAGTCCGGCACGTCGGGCTCGCCGTCCATCCTCAATGCCTCGCCCGAGGCGGCGGCCGGCGGCGGCCTGGCCCTGGTCAGGACCGGGGATCGGGTGCGTATCGACCTGCGCAAGGGCAGGGCCGACATTCTCATCTCCGACGAGGAGCTGGCCGCCCGTCGGGCAGAGCTGGAGAAGAACGGCGGCTATCCCTATCCGCCCAGCCAGACGCCGTGGCAGGAGATCCAGCGTTCGATGGTGGACCAGCTCTCAGAGGGCATGGTGCTCAAGCCGGCGGTGAAATATCAGAAGGTTTCGCAAACCTTCGGGGTGCCGCGCGACAACCACTGACGTTGTTCTCACCCGGCTCGCCCTTCCTGAAGGAGAGAGCAGTGAGCTCCATCCACGACCGCCGTCACATCTTCCGCCGGCTGCACGAGGCCGGCGGCGCCTTCATCATGCCGAATCCGTGGGATGTGGGCACCGCCCGCTTCCTGCAGAGCCTCGGCTTCAAGGCGCTGGCCACGACGAGTGCCGGCGTCGCCTTCTCGCAGGGCTTCCCGGATACCGACTGGGCCGTTCCGCGTGATCTGATGCTGGCGCATATCCGTGAGATCGTTCAGGCTGTCGACGTGCCGGTGAATGCCGACTTCGAGTCGGGCTATGCCCATGAGCCCGGCGATCTCGCCAAGAACGTGCGGCTGTGCGTGGAGACAGGTGTCGCCGGCCTCTCCATAGAGGATGCGACGGGCGAGCGGTCCCGCCCGCTTTACGAGCTGTCCCTGGCCAAGGAGCGGATCGCGGCGGCACGGGCAGCCATCGACGAGGCCGGCAAGGGCGTCGTGCTGACGGCCAGGGCTGAGTGCTGGCTGGTCGGCCATGAGGCGCCGCTCGACGAGGCCATCCGCCGGCTTGTTGCCTATTCCGAGGCCGGGGCCGACTGCCTCTATGCTCCCGGCTGCCGGACGCCGGAGGAGATCCGCGCCATCGTCGAGGCCGTCGCGCCCAAGCCCGTCAACGTGCTCATCCCCGCGGGCACGACGATGGGGCTTGACGATTTCGCGGCGCTTGGCGTTAAGCGGCTGAGCGGCGGCTCGGCCCTGTGCCGTGTCGCGTGGCAGGCCTTCATGCAGGCTGCGCGCCAGGTCGCGACGACGGGGCGCTTCGACGCGCTCGCGCCGGCGGTGCCCTTCGACGAGATCAACGGCTTCTTCCGCGACGATCTTGCCCGTGGCAGGAGGCCGAGGCGATGAATGCACCCGTCGTTGGCCCGGCGCGCGGCCTGCCGGTGCGCCGCGAGCACGTGGGGCAGACGGTGGTTGTCGCGCCTCTCGACGCCAGGCGCCATGCCGGAGACCTCTGGGCAGCCTTCGCCGGCCACGACAGCCTGTGGGACTATATGTCCTATGGCCCCTTCGCGGACGAGAAGGCCTTTGCCCTGTGGCTCGGGGGGCGGGAGGAGCTGAGCGACCCGTTCTACTTCACCGTGATCGACCGGGGCACGGGCCGGGCCGTCGGCCTCGTGACGCTGATGGAGATCCGTCCCGCCCATGGGGTCGTCGANGTGGGGCACATCGTCTTCTCGCCGGCGCTGCAACGCACCCGCGCGGCAACCGAGGCGATCTTCCTCCTCGGGCGTCACGTCTTCGAGGATCTCGGCTACCGCCGCTTCGAGTGGAAGTGCAATGCCCTCAACGCCGCTTCCCGGCGGGCGGCGCTGCGCTTCGGCTTCAGCTTCGAGGNGGTCTTCCGCCAGCACATGATCGTCAAGGGCAGGAACCGGGACACGGCCTGGTTCTCCATGCTCGACAGTGAATGGCCGGTGCGCAAGCGCGCCTTCGAGGCCTGGCTCGCACCGGAGAACTTCGACGCCGGGGGGCGCCAGCGCGTGAGCCTCTCCGCCTACAACGCACTCACGCTGCCCTCGGGCCTGCGCCGCGCGAGCCTTGCGGACCGCGCCGCGCTCGAGGCGCTGCAGGCCGCTTCCTACGCGCGCAACCGTGAGATCCTCGGGGTCGAGCCCATCCCGCTCCTGTGGGACTACGGCACTGTGCTCGCGACCAACGAGGTCTGGCTGCTCGAGGAGGAAGGCCGGCTCGACGGTGCGCTCATCCTGGAGCCACGGCAGGATGATCTGCTCATCGAGAGCATCGCTGTCGCCCCCCATGCGCAGGGGCGCGGCATCGGCAACCGCCTGCTCGAGGCAGCGTTGGCCCGCGCGGCGGAGCTGAAGCGGCCTGTCGCCCGGCTCTACACGGGCGCGCCGCTCACGCGCAACATCGCCTGGTACGGCCGCAAGGGCTTCGCCATCGAGCGCGAGGACGTGCGGCCCGACCGGACGGTCATCCACATGGCAAGATCGATCACCGCCCCGGTCGAAGGGGCGGCTTCCACGACCACAACAAGCATCTGAGGAGGCGACTATGGCCGGAAGGCTAGAGGGCAAGCGCGCGCTGGTGACGGCGGCGGGACAGGGAATTGGCCGCGCGATTGCCGAGGCGTTCGTGCGTGAAGGGGCGTCGGTGGTGGCGACCGATCTTTATACAGAGAAGCTGCAGGGGCTGAAGGGCGCGGAGATCCGCCAGCTCGACGTGCGCTCCACCCCGGCGGTCGAAGCGTTGCGCGCCGAGATCGGCGCCGTCGATGTGCTCGTCAACGCTGCCGGCTTCGTTCACCACGGCACCGTCCTCGAGTGTTCGGAAGAGGACTGGGACTTCTCCTTCGACCTCAACGTGAAGTCCATGCACCGCACCATCAAGGCCTTCCTGCCGGCCATGCTGGAGAAGGGCGCGGGCTCCATCATCAACATCGCCTCGGGCGCCTCCTCGGTGCGCGGAATCCCGCACCGCTACGTCTATGGCGCCAGCAAGGCGGCGGTCATCGGCCTCACCAAGGCCGTGGCGGCGGACTTCATCCGCAAGGGCATCCGCGCCAACGCCATCTGCCCCGGCACGGTTGAATCGCCCTCGCTCGACGAGCGCATCGCCACGCTNGCGCAAAAGACCGGCCAGGCCGTCGAGGCCGTGCGCCAGGCCTTTATCGATCGCCAGCCGATGGGGCGCCTCGGCAAGCCCGAGGAGATCGCCGCGCTTGCGGTCTACCTCGCTTCGGACGAGTCGGCCTTCACCACCGGGCAGATCCACATCGTCGACGGCGGCTTCGCGCTCTGAACATCCACAGGGCCGGNGCGGCGGCGCCTCCGGTGCGCGCCGTCCCNACCCTGCGGCCTTCTGAAAGGATCCAGGAAGCATGCATATTCTCATCCTCGGCGCGGCCGGCATGGTCGGCCGCAAGCTCACGGAGCGCCTCGNCCGGGACGGCGCGCTCGGCGGCANGGAGATCACGCGCGTCACGCTGCACGACATCGTGGAGCCGACCGCGCCGGCTGGCGCGCCCTTCGCGGTCAAGACGCTGGCCTCCGACTTCTCGCAGCCGGGCGAGGCCGAGAAGCTGGTGGCAGAGCGGCCCGACGTCATCTTCCATCTCGCGGCGATCGTCTCCGGCGAGGCCGAGGCGGACTTCGAGAAGGGCTACCGCATCAACCTCGACGGCACGCGCTATCTTTTCGACGCTGTGCGGGCCATCGAGGGATACGTGCCGCGGCTTGTCTTCACGTCCTCCATCGCGGTGTTCGGCGCGCCCTTTCCGGAGGCGATCGGTGACGAGTTCTTTACAACGCCGCTGACAAGCTACGGCGCGCAGAAGGCCATTGGCGAACTGCTGCTGGCGGACTACACGCGGCGTGGCTTCTTCGACGGCATCGGCATCCGCCTGCCGACGATCTGCGTGCGGCCAGGCAAGCCCAACAAGGCGGCGTCCGGCTTCTTCTCCAACATCATCCGCGAGCCGCTGTCCGGCATGGAGGCCGTTCTGCCGGTGAGCGAGGACGTGCGCCACTGGCACGCCAGTCCGCGGTCGGCCGTCGGTTTCCTCATCCACGCCGCGACCATCGACGGCGAGGCNGTGGGGCCGCGCCGCAACATCACCATGCCCGGCCTGTCGGTGACGGTGGGCGAGCAGCTCGAGGCNCTGCGCCGTGTGGCAGGCGACAAGGCGGTGGCGCTGGTGCGCCGCGAGCCCGACCCGGTCATCATGAAGATCGTGGCCGGCTGGCCGCGCAACTTCGATGCGAGGCGCGCCCTCTCCCTCGGCTTCAGGGCCGAGACGACCTTCGACGAGATCATCCGCGTCCACATCGAGGACGAGCTCGGCGGCAAGCTGGGCATCTGATGCGACAAGGCCGGGCGGATCGCCCGGCCTTTTCTTTTGCTCACGGGTTGGCAGGCCGCTCTTTCGCGACCTGCCCTGGCTCGTTCGGCCCTGCCGTCACTTGCGCGGCCAGGGCGTCTCGGGGACGGGCGTCTTCGGGCCCTTGCCCTCGAACCACGACACGAGGTTGTCGACGACGAGCTGGCCCATGGCGTTGCGCGTGTAGACCGAGGCGGAACCGACGTGGGGCAGCAGCACCACGTGGTCCATGGCGATGAGCTCGGCCGGCACATGCGGCTCGTTCTCGAACACGTCGAGGCCGGCGGAGAGGATCCTGCCGTCGCGCAGCGCGGCGATGAGCGCCTTCTCGTCGACGACGGTGCCGCGACCGACGTTGATGAGGATGCCGTTCGGCCCGAGGGCGTTCAGCACCTCCTCGTTGACGATGTGATAGGTTGCGTCCCCGCCCGGCGCGACCACCATCAGCACGTCCACGTCGCGCGCCATGTCGACGAGGTTGTCGTAGTAGCGGTAGGGCACGTCGTCCTGCCGGCGGCGGCCGTGATAGGCGATCTCGAGGTCGAAGGCCTCGCAGCGCCTGGCGATGGCCTTGCCGATGCGGCCGAGGCCGAGGATGCCGATCTTGCGCTCGCGCAGGGTGGTGGTGAGCGGATAGGGCTTCTCCAGCCACTTGCCGGCACGCAGGTAGCGGTCCACCTGCGGAATCTGGCGGACGGTGGCGAGCAGCAGGCCCAGCGCCAGGTCCGCCACCTCGCCGGTGAGCACGTCAGGGGTGTTGGTGACGATGATGCCCCGCTCGGCGGCCGCCTTCACGTCGATGCCGTCGTAGCCGACGCCGAAGTTGGCGATGATCTCAAGCGCAGGAAGCTTCTCGATGAGCGCCCGGTCCGCCTTTCCGGCCCCGCCGGCGGCGACGCCGCGGATGCGCGGGCCCACCTCGCGGAAGAAGGCTGCCTCGTCCCCGACCTCGGCCAGCTTGTGCAGCGTGAAGTGCTTGGTCAGCCCCTCTTCGATGAGCGGCATGATGGGGCGGACAAGAAGAATCTCGGGCTTGCTCACGGGTGCGTTTCCTTGGCTGTCGTTGGGTTTCGCCGGCTTAAGCGTTTAAACGATTGAATTCAAGTTGAGACCCGGCTAGCGTTACGGTCAACAAGGTGTCGCGCAGATGCGGCACACCAATGACAGCCGGATCACCGGCGAAGGGGAAACGGCCTTCANGGGCCCAGGGGAGGGAGACGGCGTGCACGACAGGTCGCGCATCTCAGCTTTTCGCGATGGCAAGGTTTCCGTCTTGCGCAGAAACTGCGTTTGACGAACGATTTCGCGTGTCCTGATGCCGCTCAAGGCTTCGGGGCGAGTAGTGTTGCGGCCGGAAGAGCCGCCTCAAAAGGGACGGTCGACTTAAATGGCATCGGTTGAGATTCGAGACGTTCGCAAGGCGTTTGGCGCGACGCAGGTCATCCACGGCGTTTCTATCGACATCGCGGACGGCGAGTTCGTGATTCTCGTCGGCCCGTCTGGATGCGGCAAGTCGACCCTGTTGCGCATGGTGGCAGGCCTGGAGAACGTCACCGGTGGCGAGATCCGCATNGGCGACCGCGTCGTCAACGACGTGCCGCCCAAGGAGCGGGACATCGCCATGGTGTTCCAGAACTACGCGCTCTATCCGCACATGACGGTGGCGGACAACATGGCGTTCTCGCTCAAGCTGCGCAACGCGCCCAAGAGCGAGATCGAACAGCGCGTGAAGAAGGCCGCGGACATCCTGGGGCTCGGCCACCTGCTCGACCGCTATCCGCGTCAGCTCTCCGGCGGCCAGCGCCAGCGCGTCGCCATGGGCCGCGCCATCGTGCGCGACCCGCAGGTCTTCCTCTTCGACGAGCCGCTGTCGAACCTTGATGCCAAGCTGCGCGTGCAGATGCGCACCGAGATCAAGGAGCTGCACCAGCGCCTCAGGACGACNACCGTCTACGTGACGCATGACCAGATCGAGGCCATGACCATGGCCGACAAGATCGTCGTGATGCACGACGGCATCGTCGAGCAGATGGGTGCGCCGCTGGAGCTCTACGACCGGCCGGCCAACATGTTCGTCGCCGGCTTCATCGGCTCGCCGGCCATGAATTTCATCAAGGGCAGCATCAAGGTCAACGGCAAGGCTGTCTTCAAGGCCGAGGGCGGCCTGGAGCTGCCACTCGCCACGGCGCCGGCCGGTGCCGACGGNCGCCCGGCCGTCTACGGCATCCGCCCCGAACATTTCGTCATCGATGCGCANAACGGTATCCCGGCCGAGGTTGTNGTCGTCGAGCCGACGGGGTCGGAGACGCAGGTCTTCGCCAAGCTGGGCGGGCAGGACATCGTCGGCGTGTTCCGCGAGCGTGTCACCGTCGGGCCGGGCGACACCATTCCGCTCGCGCCCAATCCGGAGCTCGTGCACCTGTTCGACGCGCAGACGGGTAAGCGCCTCTAAGGGTTTCGGCCGCAGCCCCGGGGG
>JGI25331J36430_1001359_pt1 | contig 13248 bp, 10 predicted proteins | sample HigsolmetaAR206D_FD_36430 | JGI IMG/M metagenome (IMG submission 36430) | reverse complement strand
CTGGTGGTGCTGGTGGCGCTGGGCGCGACCGCGCTGGCGCTGGCGCACTGCGTGCGCCGCTTCGGCGGCGTCACCGGGGACGTGCTGGGCGCGGCGGTGGAGTTCACCACCACGCTGACCGCGCTCGGGTTCGCCGTGCGCTAGTTCAGCCGGGTCATCCAGCCGTGGGTGTCGGCGAAGGTGCCGCGCTGGATGCCGGTCAGGGTGTCGCGCAGCGCCATGGTGATCTCACCGGGGGTGCCGTCGCCGATGGTGAACTCGCCGTCGGCGTACTTGACCCGGCCGACCGGGGTGATGACCGCGGCGGTGCCGCAGGCGAACACCTCGGTGATCTCGCCGGCGGCCACCTTCTTCTGCCACTCGTCGATGTCGATCTTGCGTTCCTCGACGGCGAACCCGGCGTCGGCGGCCAGTTGCAGCAGCGAGTCCCGGGTGACCCCGGGCAGGATCGAGCCGGACAGCTCCGGGGTGACCAGCCGCGCCGACGCGCCGCTGCCGAACACGAAGAACAGGTTCATGCCGCCCATCTCCTCGACGTAGCGGCGTTCGGCGGCGTCCAGCCACACCACCTGGTCGCAGCCCTGCTCGGCGGCCTGCGCCTGGGCCAGCAGCGAGGCGGCGTAGTTGCCGCCGAACTTGGCCGCGCCGGTGCCGCCCGGGCAGGCCCGGACGTACTCGGTGGACAGCCACACGCTGACCGGCTTGATGCCGCCCTTGAAGTAGGCGCCGGCCGGCGAGGCGATCACCAGGTAGCGGTACTCGTTTGCGGGCCGCACGCCCAGGCCGGGCTCGGTGGCGAAGATGAACGGCCGCAGGTACAGCGACTCCTCGCCGCCGGCCGGCGGCACCCACGCCTCGTCGACGGCGATGAGCCGGCGCAGCGACTCCAGGAACAACTCCTCGGGCAGTTCCGGGATGGCCAGCCGCCGGCAGGAGGCCTGCATGCGGCGGGCGTTGGACTCCGGCCGGAACGACACGATCGAACCGTCGGCCCAGCGGTAGGCCTTCAGCCCCTCGAACACCTCCTGGGCGTAGTGCAGCACGATGGCCGAGGGGTCGAGCTGGATCGGGCCGTAGGGCATCACGCGCGCGTTGTGCCAGCCCTCGTCGACGGAGTAGTCGACCGAGATCATGTGGTCGGTGTAGTACTTGCCGAAGCCGGGTTCGGCCAGGATCCCGGCGCGTACCTCCTCGGTCGCGGGATTCGCGTTGCGCTCAACCGTGAATTCGAGGAGGTCATCTGTCATGAAGCGATTGTATAACCGCCTGCCAGCGATTTTTCCGCCGCGCCCGTCCCTCNCCCAAACGCACCTTTGGGCGGATTTGTGCGAGCAGAATCCGCCAATTCGTCGATCTCGGCGGGGAACGTCAGCGGACCCGGGACGGCACGAACGGCGGCCGGACCACCTCGCAGACCAGCCGCCGGCCGCGCACGTCGACCGCCACCCGCGCCCCGTCGGCGATGTCGTGCGCAGTGTCGATCAGCGCCAGCGCGATCCCGGCCTTGAGCGTCGGCGAGAACGTACCCGACGTGGTCACACCGACCCGGACGTCACCGACGTAGACGTCCTGCCCGGCGCGCAGCACGCCGCGGTCGATCGCGCGCAGCCCGCGCAGCAGCCGCCGCGGCCCGACGGCCCGCTCGGCCAGCAGCGCCTCACGCCCCCAGAACGCGTCCTTCGTCCAGCCGACCGCCCAGCCGCAGCCGGCCTGCAGCGGGGAGATCTCCGGGGACAGCTCGTGACCGTGCAGCGGGTAGCCCATCTCGGTGCGCAGCGTGTCGCGCGCCCCCAGCCCGGCGAGCGCTCCCCCGGCGTCGCGCACCGCGTCGACCAGCGCGTCGAACAGCGGCCCGGCGGTGTCCCACGCCGGCAGCAGCTCGTAGCCGTGCTCGCCGGTGTAGCCGGTGCGGCACACCCGCACCGGGGTGCCGTTCCAGTCGGCGTCGACCCAGCTCATGTAGTCCAGGCCGGACGGCAGGCCGAGCGCCTCGAGCACCCGCGCCGACGACGGGCCCTGCACGGCCAGCACCGCGTAGTCGCGGTGCAGGTTCGTGACGGTGATGCCGGCCGGGGCGCGCTCGGCCAGGGCCGCGACGACGGCGGCGGTGTTGGCCGCGTTGGGCACCAGGAACAGTTCGTCGTCGGCGACCCGGTAGACGATGAGATCGTCGATGACACCGCCGGTTTCGTCGCAGCACAGGGTGTACTGCGCCCGCCCGGACCCGATGCGGCGCAGGTCGTTGGTGAACGCGGCGTTGACGAACTCCACCGCCCCGGCCCCGCGCACCAGCGCCTTGCCGAGGTGGCTGACGTCGAACAGGCCCACCGTGCCGCGGGTGGCGTGGTGTTCGGCGACCGTGCCCGCGTAGGACACCGGCATCAGCCAGCCGCCGAATTCGGCGAAGCTCGCGCCGAGCTCGCGGTGCCGCGCTTCCAGGGGGCCGTGCAGGGGCTCGCTCACGCCGAACACTCTAGGGTGGACAACCGTGAGCACGAGCAACACCGGATACCAGGCCCCCACCGTCACGGTCGCCTCGGCTTTGCCGACCGGTGGCCTCGAAGAGGCGGTGCTGATCGTTCCCGTCGGCACNCGTGACGACGCCGCGTCGGTCCTCGCGGGTGCCCCGTTCCTCGACGATGCCGCGGTCGCCGACATCGAGGCCGCGCTGCGCGCGGTGGGCGGCACCGGCGCCGAGGGCCAGGTGCACCGGCTGGCGGTCGGGTCGCTGCCGGTGGGCAGCGTGCTGACCGTCGGGCTGGGCGGGGTGCGCGACGAGTGGCCNGCCGAGACGGTGCGCCGCGCCGCCGGCAACGCCGCCCGCGCCCTGGACAAGGTGTCGACGGCGCTGACCACGCTGTCGGCGCTGGACCTCACCGCGGCGGTGGAGGGGCTGGTGCTGGGCTCGTACCGGTTCACCGACTTCCGCAGCGCCAAGACCGCCCCCAAGCACGACGGGCTGCGGTCGGTCACCGTGCTGGTCGCCGACGCCGGCGCCGAGGCCACCGCCGCCGCCGAGCGGGCGAGCGCGGTCGCGGCCGCAGTGGCCACCGCACGCGACTTCGTCAACACCCCGCCGAGCCACCTGTACCCGGACGAGTTCGCAAGGCGCGCAAAGGCTTTGGGCGAGGCCGCGGGTCTGCAGGTGGAGGTGCTCGACGAACAGGCGCTGGCGGCGGCCGGGTTCGGCGGCATCATCGGCGTCGGCCAGGGCTCGAGCCGTCCGCCCCGGCTGGTACGGCTGATCCACAAGNGGCAGCCGGGCGCCAAGCGGGTGGCGCTGGTGGGCAAGGGCATCACCTTCGACACCGGCGGCATCTCGATCAAGCCGGCCGCCAACATGCATCACATGACCTCCGACATGGGTGGTGCGGCGGCGGTGATCGCCACCGTGGTGCTCGCGGCCCGGCTGCAACTGCCGGTCGAGGTGATCGCCACCGTGCCGATGGCCGAGAACATGCCGTCGGCGACGGCGCAGCGCCCGGGCGATGTGCTGACCCAGTACGGCGGCACCACCGTGGAGGTGCTCAACACCGACGCCGAGGGGCGGCTCATCCTGGCCGACGCGATCGTGCGGGCCTGCGAGGACGAACCGGACTACCTGATCGAGACCTCGACGCTGACCGGCGCGCAGATGGTGGCGCTGGGCACCCGCACCCCCGGTGTGATGGGCAGCGACGCGTTCCGCGACCGGGTGGCCGCGCTGTCNCAGGCGGTTGGTGAGAACGGCTGGCCGATGCCGCTGCCCGAGGAGCTCAAGGACGAGCTGAAGTCCACGGTCGCCGACCTGGCCAACGTCAGCGGCTCGCGCTGGGGCGGCATGCTGGTGGCCGGCACCTATCTGCGCGAGTTCGTCGCCGACGGGGTGCAGTGGGCGCACATCGACATCGCCGGGCCGGCGTTCAACTCCGGCGGGCCGTGGGGCTACACGCCCAAGGGCGGCACCGGGGTGCCCACCCGCACGCTGTTCGCGGTGCTGGAGGACATCGCGGCGAACGGCTGAGCCCGCTTCCCGCCGAGCAGACGCCGACACCCCCGATTTCGGGGGTGTTCGCGTCTGTTCGCGGGGAAGGTCAGATCACGCGCCCGCGGGCGGTGCTGCGCAGCACCGGCGGCGCCAGCCGCGACACCGCGTAGACGAGGTAGGCCTCCGGCATCACCGGCCGGATGGGCTTGTTCGCCCGCACCGCCGACACGATGGCCCGCGCCGCCTTGTCCGGGCCGTAGCGGCGCAGCCGGAACAGCCGCTCGAGCCGGGCGCGCCGTCCGGCGACCCGTTCGTCGGCGCCGGCCGGGGCGGCGAACCGGGTGGTGCGCACGATGTTCGTGTCGACGGTGCTCGGGCAGATCGTGGTCAGTCCGATACCGGCGGCGTCGAGTTCGGCGCGCAGGCAGTCGGAGAACATGTACACCGCCGCCTTGGAGGTGCAGTAGGCGTTGAGCGACTGCAGCGGCGCATACGACGCCATCGAGGCGACGTTGACGATGTGCCCGCCGGTGCCGCGCTCGACCATCCGGCGCGCGAACGCCCGGCAGCCGTTGACGACTCCGCCCAGGTTGACCGCGAGCACCCGGTCCCAGTCCTCCCGCGGGGTGTGCAGGAACGGCCCGGCCTGCCCGATGCCGGCGTTGTTGACGACGATGTCGGGCACCCCGTGGGTGGCGCACACCTGCTCGGCGAACCGCTCCACCGCGTCGGCGTCGGCGACGTCGAGCCGGTAGGCGTGGGCGACGCCGCCGCGCGCGGCGATCCGCGCGGCGGTGTCCTGCGCGGCGGCCTCGTCGATGTCGCTGACGACGACCTCCGCGCCCCGGGCGGCGAATTCCAGCGCGGTGGCCCGGCCGATGCCGCTGCCGGCGCCGGTGACCGAGACGAGCATGTCGCCGAACGGGCCGCGGTCGCGGCCGACCCGGGCACGCAGCAGCTGTCGCGACGCGGGCCGGCCGTCGAGGAAGTCGGCGAGTTCGGTGACGGCGGTGGCCAGCACCTGCGGGTGCGACAGCGGCGACCAGTGCCCGGCCGGGATGTCCCGTCGCCACAGCCGGCGCACCCACCTCGGGGTCTCGTCGAACACGTAGGGGCGCACGTAGGGGTCGCGGGTGTTGACGATCAGCTGCACCGGTACCGGGACACGCGGGTCGCGCCGGGCCGAGCGGCGCAGGACGTTGGCCGGGTAGACCCGGATGCTGCGGGCGGCGTCGTCGCGCAGGGTGCGGGAATGGTGCAGCTGGTCGGGCCGCAGGCGGTCACGGACCAGCAGCGACCGGCGCAGCAGCGGGGCGCCGGCCAGCCGCACCAGCAGCGGGGCCAGCACCGGGATGGAGAAGAACCCCATGTAGGACATGCGCAGCAACTGGGCCAGCGAGCGGGCGAACCGCCGCGGCCGCCACGGGGTGGCCAGCCCGCCCCTGATGTAGCGGTTGACGTGGTCGGCGCTCGGGCCGGACACCGAGGTGAACGAGGCCACCCGGGCGGCGGCGCCGGGCCGGGTCAGGAACTCCCACACCGCCACCGAGCCCCAGTCGTGGGCGAGCACGTGCACCCGCTGCCCGGGCGCCAGCGCGTCGGTCACCGCGGCGAAGTCGTCGGCGAACCGGGCCATGGTGTAGGCCGACACCGCCCTGGGCGCCGAGGAGCCGCCGACGCCGCGGTTGTCGTAGCGGATGACGCGGAACCGGTCGGCCAGCAGCGGCACCACGCCGTCCCACAACACGTGCGAGTCGGGCCAGCCGTGTACGAGCACCACGGTCGGCCCGGCCGGATCGCCCTCCTCGTAGGCGGCGATGCGCACGCCGCCGGTGCTGTCGACGAGGTGTTCGGTCGCCATCGGTCCTCCTCGAATCACCCGCCGGAGTCCTTCCCGCAAGCGTTCCCGCCCGGCTTACCGCATCGTGCCAGAGCGAGGTGGGCCGGTCCGTCACGAAGGTTCGCCGCGGACGTGGAAGGATGGGACCGAACACACTTCAGACCCGCGACGACCGACGTTNACGAGGGAGTCTTCACCTATGGCCATCTCCGTACAGATGCCCGCGCTCGGCGAGAGCGTGACCGAGGGCACCGTCACCCGCTGGCTCAAACAGGAGGGTGACACCGTCGAACAGGATGAGCCNTTGCTGGAGGTGTCGACCGACAAGGTCGACACGGAGATCCCGTCGCCGGCCGCGGGCGTGCTGCAGAAGATCATCGCCAAAGAGGACGACGTCGTCGAGGTCGGCGGCGAGCTCGCCGTCATCGCCGAGCCGGGCGAGGCAGTCGGCGGCGCCGAGCCGGGCGAGGCAGTCGGCGGCGCCGAGCCGGGCGAGGCAGTCGGCGGCGCCGAGCCGGGCGAGGCAGTCGGCGGCGCCGAGCCGGCCCCCGCCGCACCCGCGGCCCCGGCGCCGCAGCCGTCCTCGGAGTTCGTCGAGCCCGCCCCGACCGCCCCGGCGCCCGCCGCGGCTCCGCCCGCCGCACCGGCGGCCTCCGGCGCCACCACCCCGGTGCTGATGCCGGAACTGGGCGAGTCGGTCACCGAGGGCACCATCACCCGTTGGCTCAAGCAGGTCGGCGACCGGGTCGAGGTCGACGAGCCGCTGCTGGAGGTGTCCACCGACAAGGTCGACACCGAGATCCCCTCGCCGGTGGCCGGCGTGCTGGTGTCGATCACCGCCCAGGAGGACGACACCGTCGCCGTGGGCGCGGAGCTGGCCCGCATCGGTGACGCCGCNGNCGCNGCCGCCNCGGCCCCCGCCCCGGCCCCCGCCCCGGCCCCCGCACCAGCGCCAGCGCCCGCGCCGGAGCCGACCCCGGCGCCCGCGCCCCAGCCGGCCCCGCAGCCGGTGCAGCAGGCGCCCGCCCCCGCCCCGGCGCCGGCCCCGACTCCCGCCCCCGCGCCGGCTCCGGCCGCTCCGGCCGCACCGGCCACGTCGTCCGGTGACGCCACGCCGTACGTGACGCCGCTGGTGCGCAAGCTGGCCGCCGAGCACGGGGTGGACCTGTCGACCGTCAAGGGCACCGGTGTGGGCGGCCGCATCCGCAAGCAGGACGTGCTGGCCGCGGCCGAGGCCAAGAAGGCCGCCGCCCCGGCCGCCTCCGCCCCGGCCCCGGCTCCCGCCGCGGCGTCCGCCCCGGCGGCGCCGTCGCCGCTGGCGCACCTGCGCGGCACCACCCAGAAGGCCAGCCGCATCCGCCAGCTCACCGCGAAGAAGACGCTGGAGTCGCTGCAGACCACCGCCCAGCTCACCCAGGTGCACGAGGTCGACATGACCCGCATCGTGGCGCTGCGCGCGAAGGTCAAGGACGAGTTCTACGAGCGCGAGGGGGTGAACCTCACCTACCTGCCGTTCATCGCCCGCGCGGTGATCGAGGCCCTCAAGGCGCACCCGAACATCAACGCCAGCTACAACGAGGACACCAAGGAGATCACCTACTACGACGCCGAGCACCTCGGCATCGCGGTGGACACCGAGCAGGGCCTGCTCTCGCCGGTGATCCACAACGCCGGTGACCTGTCGCTGGCCGGGCTGGCCCGGGCGATCGCCGACATCGCCGCGCGCGCCCGCTCCGGCAACCTCAAGCCCGACGAACTGTCCGGCGGCACCTTCACCATCACCAACATCGGCAGCCAGGGGGCGCTGTTCGACACCCCGATCCTGGTGCCGCCGCAGGCGGCGATGCTGGGCACCGGCGCGATCGTGAAGCGGCCGCGGGTGGTCGTCGACGCCGAGGGCAACGAGACCATCGGCATCCGGTCGGTGTGCTACCTGCCGCTGACCTACGACCACCGCCTCATCGACGGCGCCGACGCCGGCCGGTTCCTCACCACCGTGCGCAAGCGCCTGGAAGAGGGCTCGTTCGAGGCCGAGCTGGGACTCTAGGGCGATGACCAGGGTCGTCGCGGTCGCCGGATCCTCCGGGCTGATCGGGTCGGCCCTGGTCTACGCGCTGCGCGCCACCGACCACCGCGTCCTACGCCTGGTGCGCCGGACCCCGTCGAACCCGGACGAGCTGTTCTGGGACCCCGACACCGGGGAGTTCGACGCGGCCCGACTGCGCGGGGTGGACGCGGTGGTCAATCTGTGCGGGGTCGGCATCGGCGACAGACGCTGGACCGGCGCGGTCAAGCAGACGCTGCGCGACAGCCGGATCGGCCCCACCGAGGTGCTGGCCGCCGCGGCCGTCGAGGCCGGGGTGGGTGTGCTGGTCAACGCCAGCGCGGTCGGCTACTACGGCGACACCCGCGACCGGGTGGTCGACGAGTCCGCTCCGCCCGGCTCCGGCTTCCTGGCCGGGTTGTGCCGGGACTGGGAAGCCGCGGCCCTTCCGGCGGCCGATCACGGGGTGCGGGTGGTGCTGGCCCGCACCGGCCTGGTGCTCGCCCCGGCCGGCGGCCTGCTGACGCGGCTGCGGCCNCTGTTCTCGTTCGGGCTGGGCGGCCGGCTCGGCGACGGCCGCCAGTACATGCCGTGGATCGGCATCGAGGACGAGGTGCGTGCGCTGCGGTTCGTCATCGAGCGCGACGACATCAGCGGGCCGGTGAACCTGACCGGCCCGGCCCCGGTGACCAACGCCGAGTTCACCGCGGCGCTCGCCCGCGCGTTGCACCGGCCCGCCGTCCTGCCGGTGCCGGTGTTCGCGCTGCGGGCGGCCGTCGGCGAGTTCGCCGACGAGGGCCTGCTGGCCGGGCAGCGGGCGGTGCCGGCCGTGCTCGAGCGGGCCGGGTTCGAGTTCCGCCGGCACACCGTCGGCGAGGCCCTCGCCTTCGCCCTCCGCGCCCAACGGGACGTTTCGGCGGAAATGTTCGAGTAGATCCCGCCCGATCGTCGATCTCGGCGCACGCGCCGCGGCCGAGTACGGTTTCGGTATGGATTCCATCCGCGCGGCGCGGACCCCGATCGAGGTGCGTCGGCTCGGCCGCGTCGACTACCACGCCGCCTGGCGGTTGCAGCGCGAACTGGCCGACGCCCGGGTGGCCGGCGGGCCGGACACCCTGCTGCTGCTGGAGCATCCCCCGGTCTACACCGCGGGCAAGCGCACCGAGCCGCACGAGCGGCCGGTCGACGGCACCCCGGTGGTCGACGTCGACCGCGGCGGCAAGATCACCTGGCACGGCCCCGGTCAGCTCGTCGGCTACCCCATCATCGGCCTGGCCGAACCCCTCGATGTGGTCAATTTCGTTCGGCGCCTTGAGGAATCGCTGATGGCGGTGTGCACCCAACTGGGCCTGCGCACGGTGCGGGTGCCGGGCCGGTCCGGGGTGTGGGTGCCCGCCGACGACCGCGGCCCGGACCGCAAGATCGCCGCCATCGGCATCCGGGTGGCCCGCGCGGTCACCCAGCACGGCTTCGCACTGAACTGCGACTGCGATCTGGGGGCGTTCTCGACGATCGTCCCGTGCGGCATCTCCGACGCCGGGGTGACGTCGCTGAGCGCCGAACTGGGCCGCCGGGTGGGGGTCGACGAGGTCGTCGAGCTGGTCGCCGCCAACGTCTCGGACGCGCTGGACGGACGGCTGCCGGTAGCATCGACACAGTGACGGTGTCCCCGGAAGGCCGCAGGCTGCTGCGCCTGGAAGTTCGCAACGCCCAGACGCCGATCGAACGCAAGCCGCCGTGGATCAAGACGCGCGTCCGGATGGGTCCGGAGTACCGCGAGCTCAAGGACCTGGTGCGCCGCGAGCAGCTGCACACGGTGTGCGAGGAGGCCGGCTGCCCCAACATCTTCGAGTGCTGGGAGGACCGGGAGGCCACCTTCCTCATCGGCGGCGAGCAGTGCACCCGCCGCTGTGACTTCTGCCAGATCGACACCGGCAAGCCCGCCGAGCTCGACCGCGACGAGCCGCGCCGGGTGGCCGAGAGCGTGCAGGCGATGGGGCTGCGCTACGCCACCGTCACCGGGGTGGCCCGCGACGACCTGCCCGACGGCGGGGCGTGGCTGTACGCCGAGACGGTGCGCGCCATCAAGGCGCTCAACCCCGGGACCGGGGTGGAGCTGCTCATCCCCGACTTCAACGGGGAGCGCCCGCTGCTCNAGCAGGTCTTCGAGGCCCGCCCCGAGGTGCTGGCGCACAACGTCGAGACGGTGCCGCGCATCTTCAAGCGGATCCGCCCGGCGTTCCGCTACGAGCGCAGCCTGGCGGTGCTGACCGCGGCCCGCGAGCACGGGCTGGTCACCAAGTCCAACCTCATCCTCGGCATGGGCGAGACCCCCGAGGAGGTGCGGGCCGCGCTGCGCGACCTGCACGACGCCGGCTGCGACCTGGTCACCATCACCCAGTACCTGCGCCCGTCGGTGCGCCACCACCCGGTGGAGCGCTGGGTGCATCCCGACGAGTTCGCCGAGCACGAGCGCTACGCCCGCGAGCTCGGGTTCGCGGGGGTGCTGTCGGGTCCGCTGGTGCGCTCGAGCTACCGGGCCGGGCGGCTCTACGCCGAGGCGGNGCGGCTGCGGGCGCTCGACCGGCCACCCGTATCCTGAAGGAATGGCGAAGTCCCGCGACAAGGAGGCCGTCAAGGCCGCCAAGGCCGCCCGCAAGGAGGCGGCCAAGCAGCGCCGCAGCCAGCTGTGGCAGGCGTTCCAGATCCAGCGCAAAGAGGACAAGCGGCTGCTGCCGTACATGATCGGCGCGTTCGTGCTGATCGTGGCGGCCTCGGTGGCGCTCGGCGTGTGGATCGGCGGCTTCACCATGTTCATGCTCATCCCGCTGGGCGTGGTGCTGGGCGCGCTGGTGGCGTTCATCATCTTCGGCCGTCGGGCCCAGAAGTCGGTGTACGCCAAGGCCGAGGGCCAGGCCGGNGCGGCCGCCTGGGCGCTGGACAACCTGCGGGGCAAGTGGCGGGTGACGCACGGCGTGGCGGTCACCGGCAGCTTCGACGCGGTGCACCGGGTGATCGGCCGGCCGGGCGTGATCCTGGTCGCCGAGGGGAACCCGAGCCGGGTGAAACCGCTGCTGGCCCAGGAGAAGAAGCGCACCGCGCGGCTGATCGGCGAGGTGCCGATCTACGACATCGTGGTCGGCAACGGCGAGGGCGAGGTGCCGCTGTCGAAGCTGGAGCGCTACCTGAACCGGCTGCCGGTGAACATCACCGTCAAACAGCTCGACGCGCTGGAACAGCGGCTGGCCGCCCTGTCGTCCAAGCAGGCCCCGCTGCCGAAGGGGCCGCTGCCCACCCAGGCCAAGATGCGCGGCGTGTCGCGCACCGTGCGCCGGCGCTGAGCGCCCGGCGGGGACGGCTCAGCGCCGCACCACCGCGGTGTTGGTGAACCGGTCCTGGTAGCCGCGGAAGTCGCGATCGGTGAACAGCGCCGGGATGACCGGCACGATCAGCAACCCGCGCACCAGGGCCCGGCCCAGCCCCACGCCCCGGCCGTCGACGGAGACCACCTGCAGCCCCATCGCGTACTGGCCGGGGGTGAACCCGAACAGCCGCACCGCGGCGACGCCGAGCACCAGCCACACCAGTAGCGGCGCCAGCGACCCGACCTGGGACTCGAGCAGCTGTTCGCGGGTGATCAGCCCGACCGACACCGCCAGCCAGCACAGTCCGTAGGCGATCATCCAGTCGATGAACAGGGCGGCGATGCGCCGGCCGAACCGGGCGATCGACCCGGGGCCGGTCTCCGGGAACCCGAGCCGCTTGCCCGGATAGTCGTCGTCGGTGGTGGGTCGGTTCGATTCGGGACCGGAGAGCCAGGATCCCAGTGCGCGGGCCATACTGATGAGGATAGGCGGCACCCGGACACNGTTATCCCGGCCACCATCGGGACCTGAATTTCCCGGAAAACCGCAGCGTGACGCGGATCGGACGATTGCGTAACGTCCGCGCAACATTCGGTTGATGACCGCGCAACATCGTGTCCTTAGCGTCAACGCGCGAGTTACCGAGTAAAAGGAGAACTTCAGGTGGCAGGTAAGACGGCCGACGACATTCTCAGGCTGATCAAGGACGAGGGCGTCGAGTATGTCGACATCCGGTTCTGCGATCTGCCGGGTGTTGTCCAGCACTTCTCGGTCCCGGCTTCGGCGTTCGACGAGCGCGTCTTCGAAGACGGGTTGGCGTTCGACGGATCCTCGGTCCGGGGGTTCCAGTCGATCCACGAGTCCGACATGATGCTGCTGCCGGACCCCGAGACCGCCCGGATCGATCCGTTCCGCAAGGCCAAGACCCTCAACATCAACTTCTTCGTCCACGACCCGTTCACCCGGGAGGCCTACTCGCGCGACCCGCGCAACGTGGCCCGCAAGGCGGAGAACTACCTCATCAGCACCGGCATCGCCGACACCGCCTACTTCGGTGCCGAGGCCGAGTTCTACATCTTCGACTCGGTTCGGTTCGACTCGCAGATGAACGGCACCTTCTACGAGGTCGACTCCGAGTCGGGCTGGTGGAACACCGGTGAGGCGTTCGAGGCCGACGGCAGCCCCAACCGCGGCTACAAGGTGCGCCCGAAGGGCGGCTACTTCCCGGTCGCCCCGTACGACCACTACGTCGACCTGCGCGACGAGATGGCCACCAACCTGATCAACGCCGGCTTCGAGCTCGAGCGCGGTCACCACGAGGTGGGCACCGCCGGCCAGGCCGAGATCAACTACAAGTTCAACACCCTGCTGCACGCGGCCGACGATGTGCTGCTGTTCAAGTACATCATCAAGAACACCGCGTGGCAGGCCGGCAAGACCGTCACCTTCATGCCCAAGCCGCTGTTCGGTGACAACGGCTCCGGCATGCACGTGCACCAGTCGCTGTGGAAGGACGGCCAGCCGCTGTTCTACGACGAGTCGGGCTACGCCGGGCTGTCGGACCTCGCCCGCCACTACATCGGCGGCATCCTGCACCACGCGCCGAGCCTGCTGGCGTTCACCAACCCGACGGTGAACTCCTACAAGCGCCTGGTGCCGGGCTTCGAGGCGCCGGTCAACCTGGTCTACAGCCAGCGCAACCGCTCGGCCTGCATCAGGATCCCGATCACCGGCAACAACCCGAAGGCCAAGCGCATCGAGTTCCGCTGCCCGGACAGCTCCGGCAACCCGTACCTGGCGTTCGCCGCGATGCTCATGGCCGGCATCGACGGGATCAAGAAGAAGATCGAGCCGGCGGCTCCGATCGACAAGGACCTCTACGAGCTGCCGCCGGACGAGGCCGCCAACATCCCGCAGGCGCCGACCTCGCTGGCCGAGGTGATCGACAACCTCGAGAAGGACCACGACTACCTGACCGAGGGTGGCGTGTTCACCGAGGACCTGATCGAGACCTGGATCTCCTACAAGCGGG
>JGI25331J36430_1001326_pt1 | contig 13421 bp, 12 predicted proteins | sample HigsolmetaAR206D_FD_36430 | JGI IMG/M metagenome (IMG submission 36430) | reverse complement strand
CGACCGGCAGGGAGACTTGCCGGACTTACCTGCCATACGTCAGGTCATCAGGTCCATCTTTCTATCAAAGGGAAATTTACACAATAAAATGGACTTGACCACGAATGACCGCCTCTAGATTTCCAAATTGTGAAAGGGGAGTTATTTCCTATTACTTTTTAGAGCATAGGGTAAGCTGAAAAACCGCGGTTTTCCATAATTTAGTAAGCTGATGTTCATGGCGCGGTCACACGAAGGCCTATGCACGGGTCAAAGCGATGGATTCAGCAAAAGCGAGGTCTCTCGGATTTGCAAAGATGGATGAGGGGCCATCAAGAATCGCCTGTTGGAAGGGGAACACCCTACATGGGTTTGAGGCGGCTTTTTCAAAAGATATGAAAGATGGGCAGGTGCCAATCGTGGTGTTTATGCTCGCCACCGGTATCAAAATGGCGGCAAACGAGAAGGTAGGGGTTATGGTTTAGAAACGGGGTTGACGATATTGCGGAGGGGTGCCGGGAGTGCTTCTTCTTCCGTTGCGGTCTCAAGCATATGACATTATTTTTTAAAACAATTCGTGTATATTTATATATCATGATGTATGCTTGTGGTTAAGCCTTCATCCGGGGCCGTCCGGTTGTGGGCTCATTATTTTTGGAAAGGAGATGCTTCGTGGAAAGCGTGTATGACCTAAAACAGGAGAACGATAAAATTTGGACGAAAGACTTTCTGTTTATTTGTATAGCGAACTTTTTCGTTTTTATCGGCTTTCAAATGACGTTGCCGACGCTGCCGCTCTTTGTTGAAAAGCTCGGCGGCAGCGATCAGCTCATCGGAATCGTCGTCAGCATTTTCACGTTGTCCGCCTTGCTGATCCGGCCGTGGGTCGGCCATGCCTTGGAATCGAAAGGGCGCCGGTTCGTTTATCTCGTCGGTTTGGGCATCTTCGTCGTCTCCGTCGGTTCTTACGCTTTTATGTCGAGCCTCATTTTGCTTTTTCTCATGCGCATCATCCAAGGGCTCGGCTGGGGCATGTCGACGACGGCCGGCGGGACGGTGGCAACCGATATCATTCCGAAGAAACGCCGCGGCGAAGGCATGGGTTACTTCGGCTTATCGGGCAACATTGCGCTCGCCCTGGGTCCGAGCCTCGGCTTGGTTCTCGTCTCGCTCATCGGCTTTTCTTATACCTTTTTGTTAGCGGCTTTTGGCGGTTTGCTCGCCCTCATCTTTGCAGCTATGCTCCATTACAAACCGGTTGAAAAAAATGCCGCTCCGCATAAAAAATGGGATATCGTCGAGAAGACGGCGTTGAAACCCGCGTCGCTCATGTTTTTCATGACGATGTGCTTCGGCGGCATCGCTTCCTTCCTTCCGCTTTACGCGCATCAAAAAGGGGTCGGCGGCATCGAATGGTATTTCATCGTCTACGCCGCGGCTTTGATGGTGTCCCGGACGTTTTCCGGGCGCATTTATGACCTTAAAGGCCACCAAGCGGTCTTTATTCCCGGAGCCGTTTTAATCATCGCCGCGATGCTGTGCCTCGCTTATCTTGGAAATTTTGTTTACTTGATCACGGCCGCCACTTTATTTGGCTTCGGTTTTGGGGCGATACAGCCGGCCATGCAAGCCTGGGCGGTTGAGAAGGCGCCGATGAACCGCAAAGGCATGGCCAACGCCACGTTTTTCTCGTTCTTTGATTTAGGCATTGGTTTTGGGGCTTTCTTCTACGGCTTCATCGCCTCCCATTTCGGATATGCCGATATTTATCTCACGGCCGCTTGTTCGGTGTTCATTTCTGTTCTATTATATTTGTTCTATTTGTACCGAGATACGAAACATAAACATCAACCATGGACCGCCAATCGTCCGATCGCGTAAGGAGACCCAAGTCCATCGGCCGGCCGGGAGACACCGCGGCGAAACGCCCCCTGAATCTGGTTTGATGCATGAGCGTGCCCGCCCAAAAGCGACGGGCAGGATGCAGGAATGTCCGAGGCAGCATATCCCGTTTACAGGTTGATGATCCGAAAACCGTGGGGCCGCGGGCTGGCAGGAACAGATTAGATACCATGTCTCGCCGGCTGGATTAAAGGAGAATCGGTTGACATGGGCCATATGCATTTTCATCGCGCTTTCGGTGTTTAAGGGATTTGTAAACAGGAAAACAAAATGCTCGTTATCAAAAAGAACGGCGGCCCCTATATTCATCGCTATGATTTGCCGGGGGAAGTCTGGAACACGGTGAAGACCTGGCCACGGCTTTGCGCAGAGAGTTTCGGGAAGAAACCGGTTATGAAATCGAGATATTGGAAAATATCGGCGTCAAAGATTTTAAGCTGCCTTGGACATGGAAGGATTATAACTATGTCCACCATATGCCGTTTATTATTTGGTGAGAATCATCGGGGGAAAGATCGTTGCGCCCGACCAATTTGACGGGCAAGATTCTCTGGGCGCCGTGTGGATCAACATAAACGGCGTCAACATCGATAACGCCTTCCCCTTGGTTTTGGAAGCCATTAAGTGGCTTGTGCAAAAACGCTTCGATATTGAAGTGAGTATCTATGAAGATTGGAAAGTGAAAGGAAAAATGACCCGCCCATCTTATTCGGGCGATGACGTTTAAAAAGATAAAATCTATCAAAGGGCTGTGGCCGTATCCATAACGATGTGAACGCACATAGGTTTATCGTAAAGACTGGGCTTAAGGCCCAGTCTTTACGTTTTTTTCAAGCTCTTTTGACTTACCACTTCAAATGAGCGCTCTTCCATAAAAGCGATTTGTCTTATCAAAAGCGACAGAAAAGGATGCTCTTCTTCGTTTAAAGTTTTAATAATCCTTTCTTTAAAATTCGACCATTTGACCATCGCCAGCGCTTCTTCAATCGTAAAGAAACCGACCTCTAGGCTTTCGTCGGATGTTTGTGGACGGCCGCCAATCGCTTTGCCCAACCAGCAGGTCGCGCAAACATTCGATGTTAAGTTCTGATAAATGCCGCAAAACTTTATGATCTCAATGTCAATTCCGGTCTCCTCTTTGACTTCTCTTTTAACGGCCTCTTCAATGGATTTGCCCAATTCCACATGCCCGCCGGGTTGTTCCCATCCCCTGCGCGGGCCCCGGATAGCAAAATCTTTCCTTCATCATTTAATACGACCGCGCCGGCTGAGACAAAACACCTTTCATCATTTTTGGATGTCACTTATAACTTTGTTAAACGGCATTCCTTCATTGCTTTAAGGTATATATACTACTCTTCGTATGTATCAAGAATTGGAAGGAATAGGAGCACTTCCGCAACATCAGCAACATATTCATAAGCTATATATCGTTAGGTTATTAAAGACTATACGGCTATAACATTAACCAATATACGTAGTCAATTTTTGCGCTGCCACTTTCAAACGCTTAACAAGGACGACTAGCCTCGCAATTTTTCCAATCCCCGCACCTCTTTGTTGAATAAAGGCAAGAGCCCCATGAGGATGCCCCAGCAACCGGAAACATAGAAGATATATTTGATCGGCAGCACATCCGCAAGAAAACCGCCCAATAAAGTCGTAATGGGCATGGCCAACGAAGAAAGAGCGATGACCAGCGAATTCACCCTTGCCCGCAATTCGGGATTTACGAGCGTAATGGACAGCGTGGAAAAGACGGTCATATATAAAACACCCATAAAATTTTGGATTGCGCTGAATATAAACATCAGGATCAGGTGATGGCACATACCGATGAGGATCATGCAGCTGCTTGAGAGGATGAGCGAGGCCATTAAAATAAGACCGGGTTTCATTTTTTTCGCCAAGCGTCCGGCCAATAACCCGGCCATCATCGAGGCGATCACTCCCGTTGCCTCAAAGACGCCGTATGCCGATGAGCTTCCGTGGTATTGATTTTTAAAAATGACGATATACAAATACCCGATTGAAAAGATATTGATGCCCATGTTCATTAAAGTAAGAACGAGCAGAGCCTGATGGCTTTTTAAGGCTTCGACGCCTTTCCGGAAATCTTGCCAATATCCTTTCCTCGTAAAAGCCGTCTCCTTCGTTTCAGCATTTGGAACGACGAGACCCAACGTCAGAAGGGCGGCCAGCAAAAAAATAAATGAATGCGTCAACATCACCCCGACAAACCCGATCATCGTCAGCAAGAAGCCGGCCAGTGCATTGCCGATGAGGGAAGCCGTGCTGTTCGCCGTCGACAAGTAGCCTTTCACTTCAGCGATGCGCTCCATCCCGATCAACTGCGGAAGCATGCGGGTGATGGACGGGTTGATAAACATCTGGGCGAGGTTGTTTAAAACGACCACGGCAAGAATGGAAAAGACGATGTAGTTTATAAAAAACAAATACGAAACGACCATGATGATGCCGACTAACCCCATGGCCACATAGGCGTTTTTCAAGGCCGATTTGGGATTCATCCGATCGACGATGACACCGATGAAAGGTCCGGCGAAAACATGGATGCACATTGAAAGGGTCGTGATGATGGAGGTGATAAAGGCGGATTCCGTGCGGTCCAGGACATACCACAACACACCGAGCTCAAAAATGGCGTCGGCAATGACGCCTAATCCGTTGTTTCCAATAATTAATCCCATGTTCCGCTTAACGGGCATCTCGAAGCGTTGTTGTTTCCCTTCACTGGTCATCTGTCACCCTCCAAAACTTTCCATAGCACTTTGGCTTCAACGCAAGTTTTTAATGAAACGCCTCTTTCTTAATTCGACATGTTCCGGCTAAAATCCTTGTGAATTCTGATTTTTTGCGCATATCTTGCCCATCGGTTGGTGTAAATTGGTGCGGCCGCCCATCCCATCACTCACTACAGGGAAGGCAGCTTGACATCAGGTCCGGCTCGTTCACCCACGTTTGCAACCTACCGACTTCTACATTAATAGGGCCGGCGCGCCGGCAACGGAGATTTTCCCGACATTGTTCGGAATGGGTTTGAGGAGCCGAAGGCCTTATACTAATGATAAGGCGCATAAGCAACGGAACGCATGGCAAAGGTGGATGAAGGAACGGGCAGATTTTTTCGATGAGCTGGCGGTGTGTTCGGACCCGCTTGCAATGGGGACAGATCGGGGAAGAACCGGGTTCGAGGCGGATCATCGGCTCTCGTGAATAATTTTTTGAGGGGGATGGGTGCGAAAATGGTTCACGAAAGCTTTCAAACCGTGAAAGGACAGATTCATTGGGATCATCCGATGTATCGGTTGTATGAAAAGGCGAAAAGGAACGGAAAGTGGAATCCGGCCGATATCGATTTTAGCCAAGACAGGGAAGATTATAACAACCTGCATCCCGACGAAAGAATCGCGATTTTGCCGCTGATTTCTTCGTTTTCCGCAGGGGAGGAAGCCGTCACCCTCGACATTTTGCCGATGGTTCAAGCGATGGCGCGCCAAGGGCGGCTGGAAGATACGATGTTTTTGACGACGTTCGTCCACGACGAGGCGAAACATACGGAGTTGTTTTCCCGATGGCAGCAGGCCGTCGGCGTCGGCGACATGGACTTATCCGTCTTTCACAGCGACAGCTACAAACGGATTTTTTATGAGGAGCTGCCAGCGGCGATGGACCGTTTGAACACCGACGATTCCCCGGAAGCGGTCATTCGCGCGGCAACGGTCTACAACATGATTGTGGAAGGGGTACTCGCTGAATCGGGGTATTATTCCTTTAGGCAAGTTTTTAAAAAAGCGGGTCTCTTTCCGGGAATTTTGCAAGGCATTGATTACTTAAACATGGACGAAGGCCGCCATATTCAATTTGGCATTTACACCATTCAACGCCTGGTCGTCGGCAGCGCTGCCAATTATAAGATTTTTAACGATTATATGGATGAACTTTGGGAACACGCTTTCGGCATTGTGGAATACTTAACCTCTTTAGCGGAAGAGCAGCGAAAGCAAGCCGCGTTTCAGTCTTCGCTCGAATTCGATCCGGATATGATGAAAGAATACGCCGTGAAACAATTTCACATTCGTAAAAGCAAGGTGGATCGGGTCAAGCGGTATCAAAGCCTCAGCGAGTTGGAGGCGGCCGTCACAGGCGACATATAAAAGGCGGGTTTCCCCTCAAATGCCGGCTAAACGGCCGCGGTTCGGGCGCTTGTAATGGGGCGGCTGAATCAACATGGGAAGAAAGGGGTCTATCCCGACGTTTTGGCTGTGTCCAATGTTGACAGCGTCAAGTTTCAAAACCGTTTTTGTCGGAGTGATGGAAAAGCGGTTTCTCGGCTTGATAGCCTTTGGGTTTTGCGCAGGCATATTTGAATAGCTCCGCCAATTTTCTTCTAAACGGCGGGCTATTTTTATTGAGCGATCGTTAAAAGATATATGGCCTTCCGGATGGATGGCCTGCAGATGAAGCGGCCTTTACGGCTGCTTTTTTGCTTCAAAAGGTTGATGAATGGTTTAAGCCTTTGTTGGGAGGGGACTTAACCAATCAATAGAGTTCCCCGGATAAATGCGAGAAGTTTAATGGGCGTGCGGTTCAAACACCTTTCAAAATCTCCCGAATACCTTATTAAAGAGAATCGTTTGGTATTTTTTTGGACAACATCCCGGATCAATGGGCGGCGCGGCAACCCGTCTGAGGCTGGTCGTGGCGGTCAGGTCTGCCGTGCCAAATGAGCCTGGGCCATACAAATTCCGATGGGGATATTGAAAAGCTTTATTTATGAATTCGACACTTTAAGGGAGAGAACGTCTTGGCGATAAAAAATATGACCGTTCATGAGCTGGCTAAAAAAATCCTCAACGAGGAAAGACTGTTTATTCTTGATGTGCGCAATCCCGATGATTTCGATGATTGGAAAATTGAGGGAAGACACGTAGAGATCGTCAATGCGCCGTATCTTGAGCTCCTAGATGGCATCGATGGCCTATTCGAAAAGCTGCCCAAAGAAGAGCCGATTTTAGTCGTTTGCGCCAGAGGCCGTTCTTCGCTCGTTATCGCGGAACAGCTCGCCGAAGCCGGCTTTGCCGACGTCTATTCATTGGAAGGCGGCATGACGGCTTGGAGTGAATGCCTGGAACCCGTCAAAATCGGGGATCTTCAAGGCGGGGGAGCGATTTACCAATTTGTGCGTTTGGGTAAAGGCTGCCTGTCCTATTTGATCGCCTCCGGAGGGGAGGCGGCGGTCGTTGATGCCGCCCGCATGATCGATGTTTACCGACGTTTTGCGGATGGACATGGCCTTGTCATTAAATACGCGCTGGATACCCATCTGCACGCCGATCACATTTCCGGCGGGAAGGCATTGGCCGAAGCGGTCAACGGCATGTATTATTTGCCGCCCAAAGACGGCGAACAAGTCGGCTTTGCATACCAACCGTTAGTCGAAGGCGGCGACATTTCCGTCGGGCAAACCAAGATCGTCATTCGGCCGGTATATTCTCCGGGCCACACGATCGGCAGCACTTCTTTGATCGTCGACGGCAAATATTTGTTGACAGGCGATACGCTCTTTGTCGACTCCATCGGCCGCCCGGATCTCGCGGGCAAAGCCAGAGAATGGGTCGGCGATCTGCGCAACACCTTGCATAAAAAATATAAGGGGCTTCCGCAGGACTTGATCGTGCTTCCCGCCCACTTTGCCCGCATCAACGAAATGGAAAACGGGCGGATCCAAGCGACGTTGGCGACATTATTTGAGAAGAACGTCGGGCTTCGCGTCCAAGATGAAGAGGCGTTCCGCAGGATGGTCACGGGCAATCTGCCGCCCCAACCGAACGCGTATCAAGAAATCCGGCAAGTAAACATGGGAAAATTAACGCCGGAGGAAAACGAACAAAGAATGATGGAAATCGGACCTAATCGTTGTGCCGTCCATTAGTGGACACTTGTTGGTCGAAGGCTTTAAAAAGTATTCTTAGAAATTATCTGATCACTAGATATTTGTCAGATGTGCCGATTGCGGCACATCATTTTTTGTATAATAAATTTAAGATCGACGGGCGGCGGTTTGCTCGTCTCGCGCTAAGCGAAGATTTATTTTTATTATGTCGTCCATGGCCCGGACAGAGGAGGGAAAGCGTCACTGCGAATAACGACGTTTTTAGCCGGATCGCAAAGGCCGTTCAACACAGACCGGACTGACGTTAGTTGCCATTCATCCGATTTAAGATGGTTAGAGAGTTGTTGAGCCATTTTAGAAAAATGGTATGGTGACAGATTGACGAATTTGAGGAGGGACAGGAATGGGCATTTTCAGCGGCATACTTGGCAATGCATGGAATGTCAATAAGAATGACGTAAAAAAAGAATTGGCAAAGGTTTTGAACGAGAATGAGGACATCAACGCCGCTTTTAAACTCGTCCGCGATTTAATTGTTTTCACGGATAAACGTTTAATCCTCGTAAATAAACAAGGCGTGACCGGGAAGAAAACGGAATACCATTCCATACCTTATAAAAGCATTTCCCACTTTAGCGTGGAAACGGCCGGTCATTTCGATTTAGATGCGGAGTTGAAACTATGGATATCGGGAGCTGTTGAACCGGCGGTTTCTTTGCAATTTAGAAAGGATGAGAGCATCTACGACATACAGAAAATTTTGGCCGCCGTTTGTGCGTAAGCCAATTTTTTTACGAAGCAACGTTAGTAAACATTCCGTTTTTGGCGGGACACGGTTTTGGAAAAGCAGAGGATTACGAAGCGGCAAGGTCATTTTACCGGACAATGAGCAGGTTATTGTGAAGAACTATGAGAAATATACTTTTTTGGCGCATGATGCCCTCATGTTGATGACAACAACTTGCAGCGGTGTGCCGTCAAGTCGTATAAAAGTGCATTTAGTTGATAGGATGCAATTCTGCAGTTCTAATCATCGCCTGCCGCTCCGTGCAACTTCTGTCCGAGAACGCTGTCCCGCCGTTTTTTTCACATGTTCCCCCTTGACAATTGACTCCTTAATTATGATTGGCCGCATAAGGTTGTTGAACCGATCGAAAAAATTGATTCCACAACATATTTCTTATTAATTGATGGAGAGAAGGCTTATAGGACTGTTTAACGCCATTAGGCTTTGTGATGTAGCTTGCCTGCCACTAATAACTAATGGAGTCTTTCCTAAGCTGTTTTAAGCAGGGCGCTTCGTCATCCATCAATAGGAATATTTTACCATAATAAAAAATAGTCATTAAGACCTATTTATTAAGATCATTAATTTATAGAATAATTATTATAATCGAAATTGATTTGAATGGAGAAAACATTGATCCATATGGATAATCATCAAGAATAATGGAAATTTAAGGGGGAAGGTTAAACAAATTTTGTTGATTGTAGGCGACTTAAGCAACCATTTGACTTATCGAGAATCCGCTAATGAAAAAACAATTAAAGTTAAAGAGAGTGTGTGTTTAATTATTTATTGACAAGAATTGTGGATAATAGTGGGATTTTCAGTATTCTTGTAGGGATTATTCTTGTTGTATACAGTTTAAAGTTTAGGAAAAAGAACACGGCTGGATTTATAGTTTCCCTGCTGATTGGTTTGCTGTTTTTATCATTTTCCATCTATCTAGCATTACCCAAATGAGTGATATGTCTTGCTTTTAATGGAGACGAAAAAACATTATAGTTTCACACAGTGGAGCGGAAGCATAGGCCAAATAAATGCGAAAAATGTTGGAGGCATCTCTGGTAAGGTTGAATTTGTCAAACAATAATTGCCCAGGTTTATCCTGGTTTGTATGAAAAATTATCCGAAAACCTAAGTGGGGTGAGAGTTATCAAAGACATCCACGAAACGGAGAAAGCGGAAGAATTTCAAAGGCACAATGACGATGAGCTTTATTCTTCGATTGAAGACTTACAAAGAATTGCGGGGGGTGGACCACTAAAAAGGAGCAGTTTTAATATCCAATCTTTTCCCTTAGGGATTAAACTTTTAGGGTATTTTTTTATCGGCTTTTTGGTTGCGGCTTTCTTGCTCGTGGTGATTTTCAATTTATTGGGTTAAACCGTATCCAAAGCGTTGAGAACACTCTCACCGCTTTTTTGTTTAGAGCGCTCTCGGAGCCCGCTATCTGCTTTTTCTTTACTGAGATGGGGATTGTTTTGGAACAGTACGGGAAAGAAAGCGTTCATCTTAATGTTAAAAGACATTTTTTGCGTATTATTTCATCAGAAGTTCAGGCGGGTTGACAGCGATTCAATTGTGGACGGAAAAAATTCAACAAAAACGGCTGCGAATTCAACGAAAATGAGAAGTAATTCAATGAAAATCGTATGGAATTCAACGAAAACCAGCGGCAATTCTACAAAACTAAAATTTCAGATATAAAGAGACCGACGATTCATGAAAAAGAACCATTCGCCTTGCTTTGACATGGATAGGCCGGCACTAATGCATAAGTTCCGTGTTGCAAAATAAGTGAATTTTTTATAATTTTCCGGTCCCTTTGCAGGGATTTAAAAAGCGGATGTCGAATCGATAGCGCAGAATTGTTGCCGCCGATGAACTTGTTTTGATTAACGACTGAGAGGAGAAAAGATCATGGGTATAGCCAGCGGATTAAGCGTGATTAACCTTCTCTTATTTGTATTGATCGTTATGTTTCTGTATAACGGTTATGTTTATTTTCGCCGGAGCAATGAAGCGAAAGAGAAACTCATGTACAAATTGGATCGAATCATCGAGATTCTCGATAAAGAAACGCATGGCAATAAAAAAGAAGAATAAATTCGTGAGCCATCGTTTTATGGGAATGTTGGACGAGCGTCATGCCCGTGAATAACGAGAAAAAGGACCATAAACGGTCCTTTTTCTCTTGCCATTGAATCGGGAATGCATTAAAAAGCCCAGTTGCCGTTGCGGAACAGCGGGATGCGTTCGCCGTCCGCGGTTTCCCCGTCGATGTCCAAATCGGCGGAACCGATCATGAAATCGGTGTGGCCGACGCTTTGGTTGACGCCTTTTTTTACCAGTTCTTCTTTCGACAATCCTCCGGAACCTTTGATGTTCATGGTGATCGCCGCGCCGAGCGCCAAATGGCAAGACGCGTTTTCGTCATAGAGCGTATTATTGAAAATGATATTGAGGTTCGATATCGGCGAATCATGCGGCACCAGGGCGACTTCCCCGAGATAGCGCATGCCTTCATCCATGTCCAAGGCCTTTTGCAAGGCTTCGAGGCCTTTTTTCGCCTGAACGTCGACGACCTTGCCGTTTTCAAAGGCCAATATAAAATCTTCCACCATGTTGCCCATGAGCGACAACGGCTTCGTGCTCCTGACGGTTCCGTTGACGCCCGTTTTAAGAGGCGCGGTAAACACTTCTTCCGTCGGCATGTTCGGGATGTAACGGGTGCCGAACGTCGACTGGTGGCTGCCGCCGAGCCAGACGTGGTCCGGATGAAGGTCGATATGTAAATCCGTCCCCGCGCTTTTATAATGCAAGGTTTTAAAACGCTTTTCGTTCAGAAAAGCCGTTTTTTCCTTTAAATTCCGTTCGTGCTCACGCCAGGCTTGCACGGGATCGGGTTGGTCGACCCGAACGGTTTTAAAAATCGCCTCCCATAATTTCGCGATCGCTTCTTCGGTTGGGAGATCGGGAAAGACCGTTTGGGCCCAGGCCGCCGTCGGCACACCGACAATGGCCCAATGGATATCGCCTTTTAATTGCGCGACTTGAAAGAAATGAAGCTGTTCGCCATTGGCTCTGGACGTGAGCATTAACCGCTCAGGATTGATTCCTTCATAGGCGCGCGGGTTATGGCCGGTCACGCTGAGCAGGCAATCGTGGTGGTCGACCATTTGCCGATACCTCTCAATATCCCAAACCGGCACTTCTTTCAGCGTGGCTTCGGGCGCTTTTTGCAAATGTACGCGTTGCGTTTCGTCATCATGCCAATTCACGCTGACGCGCTCCGCACCGTTTTCATAAGCCTGTTTCACGACGCGGCGAACAAAGGGCGCCGCTTCAAGCGGTGCGTTGATGAACAAACGTTGCCCTTTTTGCAAGTTAAGGCCGACTTGAACCGTTAATTTTGCATAATCATCCATGCGCTTTGCCAATGAATCGGTCATCGTAACTCTCCTTTATCCTAGGTCATTTTCTCTCTCTTAACTTTACAATAATTCCCCCAATTTTTGAAGGTGAAGAACAGGGAAGCGTCCGTTTTTTCTAAAGAAGGATTTTTCTTAATAGATTGCGAACATATCGTAAGGCAGAGGTCGGCATGGTTTCTGCGTTGGATGTAGTGTGGGCTTATCAGCGTAGTGCAGGTAAGCGCAGGTTGCTCGTTTAATAGTTTGATAGAGGTGAAAACAATGAGAATAACGGATATCCTGTACGATGAATGGCAGATTGACGGGGTTCTTGAAGAGTTAATCATGAGCAAACCTGTGCAAAGGTTGAAAGGAGTCCATCAAGGGGGAGCGAGCTATTTAATCAATGAGAAATGGAATGTTACGCGCTATGAACACTCCGTCGGCGTCATGCTATTAATTCGAAAGCTCGGCGGTTCGTTGGATGAACAAATCGCGGGGTTGCTTCATGATATTTCGCACACGGCCTTTTCGCACGTCATTGATTTTGTGTTTGAAAATCAAGCGGAAGATTTTCATGAAAAAATCTACCATCGTGTCGTCGGCGATTCAGAAATTCCCGGTATTCTGGAAAAATATGGGTACCATTATGAAGAGATATTATCTGACCTTTCGAAATGGACATTGCTTGACCAGCCTGCGCCCGAATTGTGTGCGGATCGTGTCGATTATACGTTGCGCGATATGGTTCAATATGGGTGGATATCATTGGAAGAAGCCAAAAGATTTTTGGAACATTTAACCGTTATAAATGGCAGAATGTACCCCAAAGACGTCGAAGCGGCCGAATGGTTTGTAAAAACCTATTACAAAGAAGTCATTGATTTTTTCATGAACCCTCTAAATGTGTACGGTTACCATACTTTAGCCAAAACGTTGAAAACAGCTTTAGCAAAAAACGTCATCGATTTCAATGATTTGCTCGGCACAGACGAAAGCGTCATGAACATCCTAGATTCATCAGAAGATGACGAGATTCGAAGTCTTTTAAGGCAAATCCGCCGAAACGCGCGGGTAAAAGAGGATCAAAGCAACTTTGATTTCCATTTCAAAAATAAAGTGCGTCTGCTAGATCCCTCCGTTCCTTTCGAAAATCGGTGGGTCAGAGCCTCCGCCTTGTCAGAAAACGTAAAAAGAATGGGAAAACAGGCCTACAATAAGATGGTGAACGGAATCTACGTCAAAATCCTTTCGAACGAATGACGGACCGCTCCATCTTAAAACAAGATAACCTGGTTTTTTAAGGAGAGAGCTTTCATCACTGAACTTACCCCTGTCAAGTAGACAGTAAATAAAAAGGATCTTATTAAGCAGCTGTAGTCAGATATTCTCTAGGACTACAGCTGTTTAATTTCGTTTGGAT
>JGI25331J36430_1001321_pt1 | contig 13475 bp, 9 predicted proteins | sample HigsolmetaAR206D_FD_36430 | JGI IMG/M metagenome (IMG submission 36430) | reverse complement strand
CCCCCGGCGGAAAAGCCACACGCTCGCCGTGCCCTGGCCGCAGGCGATGTCGAGGGCGTGACCGGCACTCGGGAATAGCGATGCGAATCGGGCGAAGACCGGCGACAGTGCGACATCGGTCGCTACAGTCCGCGATCGCCGACGATGACGTGCTTCCCAACGAATGCGATTTGCTTCAGCCACACCATCATTGTCGTTTCCCCATCCACTTGATATATATAACTGTAACCAAGTTCGATACTGGAACAAAAACAGGACGCTAGGGAGACCAATGGCACTAATAACGGAATTTCAGGAGATAACCGCCGACAGCAACCGCCTGCATGGTCCCGTGCTGTGCGGTTGGCGCCGATTCACCGCCGATGATGGTCGAACGATTCTCCAACTGGACACGTACGGTAGCCCCCACCGAAAGATCCCGAACAAGGTATCTCAATCAATACAGCTTGACCAGGAAGCCGCCAAAGCCCTCATGCAGCTGATCACAGATACATTTGGAGAGCTGTAACCAGTCGGACAACGCTGCGGTCATCGAATTCGTTCCACCGCCTCCTTTGCAGTCGGCGCCGCGTGGGCGAAACCATACACTAAAGACCACAGCAGCGCAGCGTCGGCGAGAGCCCCTTCGCCTGGCGATACCCACTACATAACTGTTGCGCGCTACGACTCTTCCGCTCGGGGGCCAATGCCACACCATATACTTCGACCCTGCACCCCCTTTCCGGCGCGGATAACGCCCCTCATCCACGCTACTCGCCGAACCGTAAGGATTACCAGTCGCGTGACGCAAAATGGGAACTGTCCGCCATAGCGGCGACCAGTTCCATCACCCATGAATGATTCGGGTCAGTCTAAACGATCGCGAATATATTGCTCAACATCCTGCCGAATTTGGTCTGGCGTCTCTTCGCGCGGGGGAAACTTTTCGGCCCACCCCCGGCCTGGGTGCAAAGTATCCCAAGCCGATCGACGTCCATTAATTCGCCCCTTACCGGGATCATGGTTTCCAAATCCGTCGACCACCGCATTCCACACTGGGCGATAGCGTCGAATCATCGCAGACTCCCCAAGCGCAATCCAGATATCTTCCACAACGAGCCACCGCACCTGGAAATGAGCTATGTCGAGATTCGTCGCAGCGCGCACACTGACAGCGTGGTTGCGAAGACGTGAGCATAGTGCGGTTGAGCGGCTATGATCCAACGATTCAAGCCCTCGCCGACCGCCTTTCGGAACCGCCTTGCCGACATAAATTGGATACACCAATGCGTAAGAATTCTCTTTAGCGAGTCTACGATATGCCGGAAAATCTCCGCGATAATAAATCGCATATATCCCTGCGCCTTTGAAGTTTGGCACCTCGTCGAGCGGAACCGGATCCATCTTCTCGAGATGAAGAACAATCGACTCCGCTAAATTTTTCATATCCAACGGATTAAATGCGCCTGTCAAGCCGACTCCACTTTCTTCAGGTTTATCGGCGTCCGTAACGTGGTGGCTGCGCGCATAGAGGCGTGGTCGAGATGCTCCCTGACCGACAGCGCAACGGTTTCCGCCAGCAAGACCGGCACCGCATTTCCGAGTTGCCTCATCGCTTCTCCCCACGGGCCATGGAGTCTATATCGATCTGGAAATGTTTGGAGCCGCGCCGCTTCACGCACAGTAAAATAGCGAACCGATCCGTCAACATCACGCAGCATATTCTCCCCGCCGGGAACCCCATGCACCCCCGCTTTTAGCGCCTTTGCCGGGGCGTCGATATACGATCCCGTATGCCCGGGGTACGATCGCGCACCCGGTTGGAATACGTGATTCAAATACTCACTGCTCCCTGACGCGCTAGGCGCAGGCAAGTCGCCAATAGCGTCCCGAACAGTTCTCCAAGGTTTGAGCTCAGGACCATCCTTCTGTGCACAGCGAATTTCGACGCGACGATGCCGCTTTGGAATACGATGACGCTCCCAATACTCCCCATTCTCCTGAATGCGCTTTAACGCGGATGCGCTATGAGTTGCTTCAGGAAAGCTCCATTCTGCATCGACATCGGACCGAAATCCAACAAAGAAGACTCGCCATCGTTGCTGTGGCACACCATAATCGGCCGCGTTGACCAGTGTGGTGATTAGATTGTATTGAAGATCATTGCGGACCGACGTATGCTCCGCCTGCAACCGAGCATAATGTTCCCACCATGATTCACCCTCCCTGCTGGCCAATTCGGGATGAGTTAGACGCAACTTGATATACGAGAAGTAATCGGAGAACGCGGGTCGAGTCAGCCCCCGCACATTCTCGATAATAAAGGCCCGAGGACGGAGAACGCGAATCACCTCCGCAGTCGCCGGGAACATGTCTCGATCGTCATCGGCTGCCCTACCTCGTCCCCCAGCACTAAACGGTTGACAGGGAGGCCCACCGCTTACGAGGTCTATCTCACCCTCTACCTGGGTCCAGTCGACGTGTCGCACATCGCCTTCTCGGACGTCGATGCCCTGCACCAGGGGGTAACCCGCGTCCCGGTTCTCTCGCAGCGTGTCGCAAGCCCACCTGTCCCACTCGGCTACGACCTCGGTCGAGAAGCCGGCAAGATGGGTGCCGAGAACTAACCCGCCTCCACCAGCGAATAGTTCAACGCTACGCATGGCGCGCAGTGTAACCGGCCTCTCTGACAAGTCCGTCTAGACGCTCCGCCCGCCGACCGCGGGCCAAACGCGGTCGTTTCGCGTCGGTACCGCCATGGGCCCCGGTCGACTGTGGAAACTTGACGTCATGGCTGAAAGTTGGGCTACGAGTCCCGCAGTGCGGGCAGCGATGCGGGGGAACCGGCGCCGCGATACGAAGCCCGAGCTCGCCGTCCGTCGTCTCGTCCACGCTCTAGGCCTGCGCTATCGCGTGGACTTCCCGCCGCTCGCTAATTTCCCACGTATCCGTGCCGATCTCGTATTTCCGCGCGCCCGTGTTGCAGTGTTTATTGATGGCTGCTATTGGCATAAGTGTCCGGAGCACTACAGGCCCGCCGTGACAAATTCGAAATTCTGGCATGAGAAAATAGAATCCAATGCTAACCGCGACTCCCGAGTAAACGAACTTCTCAAGGCGTCCGATTGGACAGTGCTTAGATTTTGGGAACATGAGGATCCCCAATACGTAGCGGCACGCATTAAAGATACTGTCCAGGAAGCAACTCGCGACGCGGGCTGAACGCATTGGTGTTCAGGCTCGGGGTCAGGCTATGCCTCGCCTCGCCAAGGAGGCGGGAACCGCAGTCTATACTTCGCTGTGAGAGACGCTCTCCGGACGCCACCGTATACCGCGGCAGTACCTCCGAATTACGGGGTGCCAACCTCCTGAGACCAGCCTCTGATAGAGCAGCGAGGGCCGCAACGAGGGCTACCACTCGGCTCGTCGACGTCTTTCTCGACCTAAACGGACCTTCGTAGTCGCCCGCAGTCCACTACATTTTCGCGTTGTCGTACCCTTGCGGCACACTACGCGCCGAAGCAAACACCGGCGTGTACCTCGCGGGGGGCACAGCGAGGCGTTCTCGCGGACGAGGAACGTATAGGGAGGGGTGGCCTTGCCGGCCGACAAGTGGGACGCGTACCTGACCTGGAACAACTCGATCGCCGACGTGATCTATCCGTTTGGCAACGAAGCACCGGCGTATATGGATTTGGAGTCCGACGAGCTCGCAGCCATCGCGGAGCGAGCCGGGTACTCCGGTCCAGACCCGGACAAAGCGTTAGGTGAGGTCGTGCGCTCTGTCGTGGTGGACTGGGATAACAAGCTGCACCTTCGCCCACTCGTGTTCCGAACCACGGAGTGGAAGCGCCGAGGCGACAGAGACGTACCTCCCCCGTGCCTGGCTTTCCTCGCGGTTACTGCGTTGGCGGCGGAGGACATGGGACAATCTGACGATAAATTCGCACCGAACGCGTACTATCCACGCCTAGCGCGTCGACTCGGTGTACCCACGACTGAGAAGTCGATCGAAGCCCAATACCGCAAATACGCCGAGTTCTTCTGGCAGTGCCTGAATACCTGGCTGGAAAGCAATGACGGGCTTCGTGGACTGCCCACCGCCTACGCATTAACTCACCGCTACGTTGGCTTGCCTATGTCGCAAGCTCTTATTCGTGAAGGGGACCGCCGGAAATTCCCCGAGATGTTTATGCAGTACGGCCTCAGTCCAGGAATGCAAGTCGCACCCGAGGCCCTGACCGGGTACCTGGATGATTGGCTTAGACCAAACTCTCATGCACCGGGAAATCTCATCAAACTCTGGCAACGCCCAACAAGTCATGAGCGGATTGCATCGATCGCCGCGGTTGAGCTGAGCAACTGGGACGGCTCCCTCCCAGAAACGGACTCAACTGGTGGACACACAACAAGGCCGCATGTCGGTCTCGTTGTCAATCTTCGGTCGAGTTTCCGTGGATCATCACTCGAACTCGCATTAGGTCTTCGGCTACCAGCCGATGCCGATGGCAACATGTTCGTTCGGTCTAGCGATGGCTCATGGCTTCCGATCAACCTTGCACCCGGCATTGGCGGACTTTGGAGGACGTCCTACACCGAAAGCATCGACGCCGCTTCAATGCTCGAGGGGGTCGTACGGATTCGCGGGAAAATCGAAGGCGATGCACCCGAGTTCAATCGCTTTCCAAGGCATATTGTTCCCTTGACCTACGACGAGCTCCAATCCGCATTCGTGGAGTCCGAGCGCTTGCAGCTCGGTGTCGATTCCCTCTTGCTTGTCCGAACTCGCACCCAGAACCAACCGAGGTTCAACATTGCGGCTCAAGTAAAGGCTGCGCTACAGGAAGCCGCGCGACCCGGGTTTGAGGTCGTGGAATCACTGAAGGGACTACCAGAGGGCTGGTTACTCTTCAAGAACGTCCAGTTGTTCCGTACCCCTAGTACAAGTCTCAACGAGTTGGTCCCGATCGCCCAGAACCAGCTTGCGATCTCTGGTGGATTCCGAATACCAGCTCGCATACGGAAGTGGTCGACGTTCGCGCCACCGGAAATCCGTGCGATCGCTCAGACTGAATCTCATGTTCGCGTGACCCTATCGCGCATCGATTCCGACGAACACATCAGCGAATGGGAAAGCGATGAGGGCGCGCTCGTCGCCCCACTCAAGGGACTTCCGCTGCGCGATGCCGATTACCGTATTTCGCTCTATGTGGGCGCCGGTAAAGATCCAGTACAACAGGCATCCATTCGACTACGCTCCAGCCGCACTGTCGACGTTTTCTGGAGCGAAGCACCACGTCTTGTGTATTCCCTAGATCACCCCCTCGGCGCGGTCAGGGCAATCGAGTTAAGCAGTGAGGGATCCGCATCCCTGGTGGACGGCCTCTGCACTTCCGGGGAGCAATCAGGAATCGAGCCGACAATCTCCGCGACCGCAACAGTCGACTGGGGCAACCCAAAGCCCACAGAGGTACGTACCCCCATCCAACTCGGAACGCCGGACCCTAGCTCCTGTGTCGTCACCGGCGCTCACTACCTCGAGTACCCGCCGTATCGGGGTGGCTGGCAACCGAAATATATCGATGGAACCTGTCGCTATTGCGGCCTGGTTAAGCGATCTCCTACCTGGAAACGGAAAACGAAAAATAACCAGGGAGGCCTGTCCTCGACCTGTAGTACCGTCGTGGTCAAAAACCTTCCCCGCGCGAACAGCAGCACCGCTGACTGGGAGGCGGCGTTGGACGCCATCCGCCACCTTGGCGGCGGACCGGCATCGTCGCTCAACCAGATCGCGCTCCAACTTGAAGGTACTGCGCTTTTCGCGGACACCTTTCGACGATCGATGGAAACCTTAGGGCACATCGCTGTCGAGTACGACGAACTTTGGCGCCCAGTTCGGTGGGAGGTATCCCCGCCTTGCCTCGCCCAAACCGCAGACGGCAGCTATCGGTTCGTCGGCTTCTGGACGCCCGATGACATCATGGACATCGCCGGTACCGTAGCTGAATACGGCGGTCAGTACTTCCAGCTCCCATCCGCCGAAGCCCCGCTGAAATGCGGCATCATTGGCATCGGGGATGACGTCGTGGAGCTTCTAGCCGCCAGCCACACCGACGTCACAATCGTTCCCAACGCCGGCATGCGAATGCTTCGCTCTCTTCCACGGCTGTCAGATGTCGCCGCCGCCCTACCGCGTAAACCGATGGCTGGCTTCGACTCCGCTGAGATCTTTGACGTTGCCTCGGCGAGCTGGGCACCTACGGTCACCGCAGTGACACCCGGCGCGTACCGCCTGCGTCGAGGATTCGAGACGTTGTATATCGTCCGATCGTTAGATGACATCGAATCATCTACGATGGCGGTCGGTACACCGACGTTGGTTAAGCACATCGCCGCGAATATGCTTGGTAAGCGTTTACTCAGCTACCAGAAGCAATCCAAGCTACTGCTCGTCCCCCTCGGAGCAGAACTACCGGGCCTCTATGGCCGGGCTATTGTTGCCCTGTCAGGCGAACTTCCCCAGCGCAAGACGGTCTCTACCAATAACGCTTCTCACAAGACCGTCCTCGCCTACGAAGCCGTCAATAAAGCAGCCGCCGACCTCCTGGCCACGCTCTTGAGTTCATAGGAGATCAACTTGGACCATCAAATTACGCCAATTACTCTGGCCAACGATCTGCGTGAAGCGTTCCTTCGCTACTTTGACACCGCGTTCTGGCTCAACGACGAATCTGTACTGGCCGAGCGTCGAGAACTGCTCGAAAAACCTGGGGCACTCGTTGGCGACATAATGCTCGAACCAGTGATCCCATACACGAGCACAGAGCCTATCCTCGCCGTCGCCGAGCGCAGCGGCATCCCAGAGGAAGTCGCACGCAATGTCGCCAGTGCTGTATTCCCTCAGGTCAACGCAGAAAGTCTCAAGCTTCGGGATCATCAAGCCAAATCGATCCTCCATCACTTCCAGGACGGAAATACCGCCAAACGCAACGTTGTCGTTACTTCTGGTACTGGTTCGGGTAAGACCGAGGCGTTTCTGCTACCGCTGTTGTTGCGCCTCGCCTCGGAAGCGCGAACCTGGTCAACTCAGCACGAGGCCCACTGGTGGTGGGAGGCGGATAATCCGTCCTTCGTGCCCATGCGGCATCCGGAGACCCGCCCACCCGCGATTCGCGGCCTCATCTTGTACCCCACGAACGCGCTTGTCGAGGACCAGATGACCCGTCTGCGACGCGCGATTCGCGAGTTACGCAGACTCATGCCCGATACCCCGATCTGGTTTGGCCGGTATACAGGAAACACCCTGGGATCGAACAGGACGCCAAACAAAAAATTGGTCGCGGAGGTCGCTGCTGAACTGCGGTCCTACCAGCGCCAGTTTGATCAACTGCGGCGGTCACGTGAGGCCGGCAACGAGATCGACCTGAGCCAGTTCCCGGACCCGCGGTCAGGCGAAATGATGACACGATGGGATATGGTTGACCACGCACCCGACATCATGGTGACGAACTATTCGATGCTCAACACCATGATGATGAGGCACTTTGAGCAATCGATCTTCGAACAGACAGCAAACTGGTTGAAGCAAGATCCTAGCCATGTGTTCACCTTGGTGGTGGATGAACTCCACATCTATCGAGGCACATCAGGCAGTGAAGTAGCGATGATCCTTCGCGCCCTGTTCCGAAGGATTGGGTTATCCCCAGAAAACCCACAACTGAGAATTATTGCGACTTCCGCTTCTTTGGACGAATCCGCAGCCAGCTGGCGTTACCTAGAGGAATTCTTTGGTGTACCTGCTGAGACATTCGCTATCGAGCCCGGTGAGCAAGTAGCACTGCGAACCGACGTAAATCCACGGAGTAACGAGCCGGCAGATATCTCTCACCGCTTGGCTCTCGCTTGCCGGGATCCGAAGGAGCAGAGGTTTCGCGCGACCTCTGTCGATACTATTGCGTCGCGTCTCTACCCGGGCTCCCCAGAAGGCCCAACCGAAGTGGAAAAGCTGATTCAGATCCTCGCGGATTCCGAATCCACTCCGGGAACGAAAGACCTTATCCCCTTCCGAGGACATCTATTCGTCAAAACCCCACACGGCCTATGGGCCTGTTCAAATCCAAATTGCTGTGGCGTGAAGACACCTTCGCCACAGCGACGAGTAGGACGAATCTACGCTAACCCGATTACCGCCTGCGCTTCATGCGGGTCCAGGGTTCTAGAGCTACTGTACTGCTATGAATGCGGTGACATAAGCCTAGGCGGATTTATCGTTCCCTCCGACGCCGACTACGATGAGGTGCTCCTTTCGCCGTCTCCAGTGACAGAAGAACAAAGTGGCAAACTCGTATTTCTTCGCTCTAATACCGAATTCTTTTGGTATAGGCCGGGAGTTCCGGAAGATCTGCCTAATAGCTGGACAAGGGAAAGGGGTAGCCTGAAACTTGCCTTCGCACCGACCGCCTGGGATCCGGCAATCGGTGCAGCCAATCCAAACGTGAATCCTCAAGAAGCGACAGGTGTGAGCTTTAGGGTTGTTGGGCAGCAGCCGGAAGATCGGATTTCCGCACTTCCGGATAGATGCCCAGCATGCGGATTCATCTCACGGAGAGCTACCAATTTCCGTGAAGGCGTTGATATTTTCTCTCCGATTCGCGGACACGGGGCGGGCACTGCCGCGTCCATCCAACTCTATCTCTCGCAGCTCGTGCGGTCACTCTCGCGAGGAAGAACCGGCCATAAGGCGGTTGTCGACACCAAGACAATCGTCTTTAACGACAGCCGCGACGATGCGGCACGGACGGCCGCGGGAGTCGCGCTCAACCATCACCGGCGCTTGATAGGTCAGGTGCTGCGGCAGGAGATAAACCGCGGGCCCGATGGACTCGCGGTCCTCGAATCGATGGGACCTGAAACCGCTGCAAATCAGGGTTTCGGTGCTGCCTTTCTTGTACGCATGCGGCAGAAGATGGGCGAGCCGTTAAGTCCGTCAGATGAAGCTACGTTGCGAGAGGCAGTCGAGACACTCGGACGCAACAGTGTAGTCGTCTTCAACGATCTCTGTGACCAAGTGACAAGTGCGCTGCTCCGGCTTGGCGTAAATCCAGCTGGTCCCAATCCCTACCTGCAACGCATCGGCGGCCTGAGGGGCGAACTGCCTTGGTATCGTGCGTTTTCCCCGCCAGAACCTGGCCTCTGGGAGGACCAACCTATTCCACAGGCCAAAGAACCCTTACTCGAGGAGCTTCGGAAGTACGTCATCGAAGCAACCTTCGATCGAGCGCGTCGCGACCTCGAGAACGTCGGCATCGCATTTGTATCAGTCGCCGGCTGGCAGCCCGTCGAAGGTCCGCTCGACGAGGAGCAACAAGCACAACTGCTATCGAGCGTGTTGCGGATCCTAGGTCTCCTAGGACGGACGGAGAACAGCAGCAAAGGCAACGTACACGCCCAAGCGCTGGCCCCAAGTCCCGTGAAGCGTTTCCTGAAGTCTGTGGCGGTCAAACTGAACGTCGACGAATCGCTGCTTGAGCGTCAGCTTGGTTCGCTCATTGGCGACCAGGCCGTGGAGCGCGCGGTATCCGGCTGGCTGCTGAAGACCAAAGCCGCCGGGTCAAGCCTCTTACTTCAACGTGGCGGCACTAAGATGTGGCGGTGCACGCGTTGCAATTTCGGCCACCTGCACCCAAGCCTTGGTGTCTGCGCCAATCGTGAGTGCTTCCATACCGAGCTTGTCGAAGTCGACATTCACGACGAGTCAGAGATCGATTACTACGCGTGGTTGGCCCATCAAACACCTCGCCGTCTGGCTATTGCCGAACTAACTGGACAGACAAAACCGCTTTCAGAACAACGAGATCGGCAGCGTCGCTTCAAAGGTGCTCTCATTCAAAACGAGAACCATCTGACGGACGAACTGGACGTTCTGTCGGTTACCACCACCATGGAGGTCGGTGTTGATATCGGCGCGCTACGCGCCACCATGATGGCCAACATGCCTCCACAGCGCTTTAACTACCAGCAGCGAGTGGGCCGCGCTGGCCGCGCCGGTCAGCCTTTGAGCTTCGCCGTAACGATGTGTCGTGAGCGCAGCCATGATGAGTACTACTTCCAGCGCGCCGACCGAATTACAGGCGATATCCCTCCGCAGCCATTCCTCGATCTCAGACCGCGAATCATCCAGCGCGTCGCAGCGAGTGAATGTCTCTATGAGGCGTTTTCAGCACTTGGCGCAACTGGACCCGCGTGGACCCCTGAGAGTAATCACGGTACGTTTGGCCAGTTTGACGAGTGGCCCACCTACCGGCCGAGAATCGCGGCGTGGCTGGCCACTTCGCCTCAGGTGGACGCGATCATCGATCGACTCACCGCTCACACACCGTTACAACCTGCCGATATTGAGACAATTCGCCGATGGCTGAGGACGGAACTCGTCGAAAAGATCGACAAAGTCGTTGAGGAGGAAAGGGAGTCCACAGATACCGAGCTCAGCAAGGCGCTTGCAGCAGACGGTGAGTTGCCGATGTTTGGCTTCCCCACACGCGTCAGGAACCTCTGGTCATCGGACATCAAATCGCGTAGCGCGTTGTCAAACGATGTGGTGAGCGACCGACCACTGTCGATGGCAATTAGTTCATTCGCACCCGGTGCCCATGTCGTGAAGGATGGACTGGTCCACCTCGCGGCCGGGTTTGCCGCATATCGCCCGAAGGGAATGATGGTCGAAACCATCGATCCTCTCGGCACTCCATACGCCGTTGGCAGATGCAAACGATGTGGCCGTACCGAACTAGGGTCTAGCGAGACTTGCCGCACATGCCACAACGCCCTGCAGCAGATCATCCTCTATGAACCAAAGGGCTTTCGAACTGATTACAAACCAAGGCCGTTCGACGAGGATATTGATGTGCTGCGCGGCGCCGGCAACCCAGAGCTGACAGTCCCCGCGCTCGCCACTTCCCACAAGCAGCTAGAGTGCGTCGACCTGGATCTATATGAACAAAGCAAACTCGTTTCGATCAATGACAACATGGGCCGCGGCTTTAGGCTGATCAACGAACCCAACGGAACCATCACGGCGGAAACTGGATTGCCCAACGNATCGCCTCTGGTGACAATTGGGGAGGTCCGAGTCACCGATGCGCTGCAAGTAACTCCGAGCAGGCTTGCTGTCAAGACTGGCGCTGTGGCGCTCCGCGACCAGCCGTCGGGTCGAGCAGCCTACGTGTCCTTTGCCGAACTCCTTTGCATCGGCGCTCAAGTACATCTTGACCTCGACCCGGAGGAGATCACAACCGGTATCACCCCGCTGCGCCTACCCATGTTCGGAGCTGACGATCCAGATGGCAAAGCTCAGGTAGCGGCTGCTGTATTTCTCGCGGACACGGCGGCAAATGGAGCTGGATACGCAGCTGAGTTGGGTAAGGGCGATCTGTTCGAGGAGATGCTCAAGGGCATTCTCGCAGACCGAAGTGCTCTTTGGGACGATCCCGAGCACAGGGACCGGTGTGACAGTTCGTGCCCGGATTGCCTTCGCACGTATCAAAACTCGCGCATACATTCATTGCTTGATTGGCGACTGGCACTTGACATGCTCGAGTTAGCGAATGGAGAACAGCTAACGATCAGCAGATCGCTTCCCCCCGAAGCTCCGTGGATCAAGACCGCGGCCGCTGGGATCGACGCGTCGGCGGAGACCATCAACGAGGTGCCCGTCATCGTCCGTGGCGACCGTTGCGTCGTACTGTGCCACCCGCTATGGCGTTCTGAAGCCGCTTACTTCACCGATATGCAAGGCGAGACATATGACGAAGCCCAAGACCGTTTCCGGCATGTCGCCGTCCACGACATTCGAGTATTCCGGACAAATCCGCTTTCAGTCTGGCCACATCTCAATGCCTGATGCATTGCTACCGAACCCGAAGCCGATCGACAAGATCACTCCGACTGAACTGATCGCTATCAACCATTGCCTCTGGCGTGTCGCTTTCGACCGGGATACGACGATGGCCAAACTGCGGCGCTCGACACCGGCGACTGCGTTAGGCAACGTGGTGCACCTCGTAATGCGAAAGCTCGGTGACCCCAGCGGCTTCGACGAGGTGTGGAACAAGGCGGTCGCGGATGCCTATGAGAGACTCAACACGGACTGGGCTCCAGCGGTACCCCCATCCCCTGAGAGCTGGCCGGGATGGTCTTTGGCCCGGGTCCGTCTTCGTAAAGCCTGGGCTCGGAGTGGAAACCGCTCCGCCCGCCAGAGTCCAGCTAGCAAGTCCACCCCACCCGCTTCTTTGCCTTGGCGGGAGCGGCGCCTCGAACATCCTCGGTTACCGATAGCGGGTATTCCAGACTTGGTGGAAAGAATCGATAAGCAGCTATGGGTCATTGACATAAAGACAGGACTAAACCAAGCCGATCCGTCACCCGAACAACGGCTGCAACTGTTGATCTACTGCGGTCTGGTTCACGCGACCTTAGGTGAGATGCCGACCTACGCCGCTGTCGAGACGACCCGCGGAGACCGGTTTTCCTTTGTGGTCGATCGCGATGAGGTAGAAGATTCTCTTGGCAGCGCGGTAGAAGCAGTGAACCTCTTCAATTCGGCAGCGGAGAATGGCTTCACTGAGACCCTCGCATCCCCCGCGCCTGACGCGTGCAAGTGGTGCCCGTATCGCACCGCATGCCGGCCGTTCCTTCTATCCTGCAAAAAAGACTGGGAGATATCCCACACCGTGCTCTTTAGGGTAACGTCGGCTGCTGTTCACGACCACCGCTCAGTTGTAGAAGGAGTCGTGACTCTACCAAACTGGCACGTCAACCAGACATTTGTATCCGTAGGGTTTCCTTTTGAGGAACTTCCCTCGGTGGGTGAAACCTGGGCGGCGACCGATTATGTCGGAGGAGTCCCGTCAGCGGTAGCGTCGTGGAACACAATAACGTTCAGGTGGCCGAGTTCCTAACCTATCCGGCTTGTTTCGAGTGTCCCGCGCGGCCCGCTGTGCGGAGCCCCGTGCAGTCTATTGCCGAACGGCCACCAACTCCGGCGGATGGATTCTGAACTGGTAACGCTTACCGGTCTTCCTCGGCGCGATTCACAGATCTCGACCGTGTCCGTTGGGGCGCGGCCGGCCTGTCCGCAGGCGCCACTCCAATTCACCCGCAGCGGCTTCCTACAGAACCGGGTCGTGCCGGCAGACGTAGGTCATGCGCTCGCGCACCTCCGCCCGGACGGCAAGGCTCCGCTCAAGACCATGTCGTAGTGCCTGCGGCAGAAGTAATTGGACGGACGGACGCATTTCGGTCCCAAGAAACACCCCAGCGTCTCACTCACCGAAATCCCCGCGCACCCCGACCACGCAGCCCCTCGAGGCCGCCGTATCCGGCGCCGGCAGCTTACCTACCACCCCCTACCCCGCCCCCTTTCACCTCCGGCACGTCAATCATCCCCTTCTCCACCCCCCACATCGTGGCGATGGTGCGATACTCCCCGGCGACCATGA
>JGI25331J36430_1001314_pt1 | contig 13527 bp, 11 predicted proteins | sample HigsolmetaAR206D_FD_36430 | JGI IMG/M metagenome (IMG submission 36430) | reverse complement strand
CAGCCGGCGCCCGATATTTACTGAAAGCTTCTGTTTGCGGAACCCATCGAGCCGTAAGAAGCGGTCCCGAACGGCTGGTGTTGGCTCGGCTGGACTTGATGAGACCATGCTTGTTGGCTGAAGCTGTGCGCGGATTGCTCAAGCTGCCTGCAGATTTGCGCCACCTGCTGCATTTGCTGAACCGCCGTGTGGTGGCCTTGAAGCACGTTTTGAATCATTTGGGAAGCTTTTTGCTCGCGTTGCGCGATTTCCTCCAGACGGGTCGCGTTTTGCTGCTCCTGCTGAAGCATTTGCTGATACATCTGCGAAGCCTGCTGCGTTTGATTGATCAGCTGCTGAATAATGTTTTGACACTGATGGAGCTGGTTCGACCAATTTTGGTTTTGCACGCCATAGCTTTGATATTGAGGCTGGACATTCAAAGGCTGGTAATGGGGCGCTTGAAAGCTTTGGTTTTGATTCATAGGGTTTTCCTCCTTGATGTGGGAAAATGGCGCTTCGGGAACGAATCCTTCCGGAAGCGTTCGCCGGAAGAACTTTTGGTCCGCTCCGCGATTTGCGAACGTAGTTACCATTTCCCGAATTGGGGGGTTTTTATGCNTTTAGTCTTTAGTCGGTAATACAATCCGTCAATGACGTGAGCGCCAATACAAAAAATCGGTTTGTACGNCGAGTTCGGCACTGGCCGTTTCTACGGTAGACAACAAATACCCGTGAGAAAGGGTAAATTCTTCTCACGGGCAGGAATAAGTGTTAATTTTTCATCTTGACAGAACAATGAATCATATGATCTTTTGGCGCGGAGAAAGGTACTGGTCTATGATCGGGCCCGTCATATGCTGGCGGCTCATGTTCGCTTTTTGGCGGAAAAGAGTCCGGAAGCTGCCCGCAGGACGAAAAATGAACTGATGGCGGCTATCCGGTCGCTTGCTCACATGCCTGAGCGTTTCCCATTTCTCATAGCCGAGTTTGTTCCGCCGAACAAGTACCACAAGATGGTAGTCGAGAAATGGCACTTGGTGCTGTACCAGATCAAGGACCGAACGGTGTACGTCACGACGGACAGCTAGCTTGCTGAAAACAAGCATGTAAAAAATGAAGAAGTGGCGGTGCAAGGGGGGGTATCCCTGCATCGCCATTTCTTGCTTCCGCTCTACTTCATTTGTCCGTGTTTAGGCGGCTTGTGCCCTTTGGTTCTAGCTCAATCCAACTGAAAATGGGCAAGCCCGAGCGGAAGCGGCGCTGGGCGCTCGCACGTGCTTTCCATCACGTAGTGCTTGCCTTGCTCGGACGCCTCGTGAAAACCGTGCATCGCCTCCAGCACGTGGTAGGCGAGCTCGCCGCTGGCCCGGTGCGGGCGGCCGGTCATGATCGCCTTGGCCATGTCGGCCGCGCCTACGCCGCGGGCATTTTCCGCATAACCGTAAACAAGCGGGATCTCGGACCATTCCTTGGAACCGGCGCGGCAGTAGCGGATCGGGCCGCCGAAGGTGTTCGGGTCCGGCACTTGCAGCGTCCCGGCGCTGCCGTATACTTCGATGCGGGGCAGCGCCGATCCGCCTTTGACGTCGAAGCTCGTCAGCAGCGTGCCGATCGGACCGGAAGCGAAATCGATGACGCCGGCCACGTGCGTCGGCACTTCGACCGTTATCTTTTGCCCGGCTTTCGGCTGGCTTGTAATCGTTCGCTCCGGGAACGAAATGCGGGCGGAGCCGGTAACCCGGGCGATCGGCCCGAGCAGCGCCACGAGCGCGGTCAAATAATAAGGCCCCATATCGAACATCGGGCCGCCGCCCTTCTGATAGTAAAATTCCGGCGCCGGGTGCCAGCTTTCGTGCCCTCCGGACATCATAAACGCCGTCGCGCCGATCGGCGTGCCGATCCAACCGTCTTCGATCAGCTTGATCGACGTCTGAATGCCGCCGCCGAGGAACGTATCCGGTGCGCTACCGACCCGGAGCCCTTTCTGCCTGGCGAGCTCGAGCACCCGCTTGCCTTCTTCGCGGGTGACGGAGAGCGGNTTTTCCACGTACACGTGCTTGCCGGCTTCCAGCGCCTGAATGCAGACCGAAGCGTGCGCTTGGGGAATCGTCAGATTGATGACAAGCTGAATTTCGGGATCGGCCAGCAGTTCCTCGACCGAACAGCCGCGAATGCCGTATTCGCTCCCTTTGGCCTTCGCCCTTTCCACGTCAAGATCCGCGCAGGCGACGATTTCCATCGATTCGAACCGGCTGCCGTTTTGAAAATAAATGCCGCTGATATTCCCCGTACCGATAATGCCGACCTTCATTTTCCCCATTTGGCCTCATTCCTCTCCAAGCGTTTAAAGTTGGTTGTCCGCCATGCCCGTATATGCGGCCTGGACGCCGCCGCCGGCCCGTTTTGCGGCCTCTTTGCCTTCCGCGCACCACAGAAATCCGCGCCGCATCAGCTCCTTGACGACCGGAATCTCCATAATGTCCGCCTGATGGCCAAGCGAATTGTAATAGACGCGTCCGAGCCCCCAGCGCTTGGTCCAAACGACCGGCATATCGACGGCCTTGTTCAGCGAGTGGGGACCCGGCGCAACGGGAAAACGGGTTGTCGCGAGCACTTCGATCGCCGGGTCGATATGCAGGTAATACTGCTCGGTCTTCACCGTAAAATCCTCCAGCCCCTCCACGAGCGGACTGGAGCTGTGCTTGATATTGACGACATACTCCGTGCCGTCGTTGCCCGGATGCGCGACCCATTGGCCGCCGGTCATAAACTGCCAATCGACGTTTTCGCGGAACGCGTCGCACATCCCGCCGTGGCAGCCGGCGAGTCCGACGCCGCTCTGCACGGCTTCGGATACGTTTTGAACGAGCTGCTGCTCGATTCTTCCCATCGTCCAGACCGGGATAATCAGGTCGAGCGTTTTCAATTTGTCCGCGTCTGCGAACGCTTCCAGCGTGTTCGACACTTCCACCTCAAAGCCTTCGCTCTCCAAAATGCCGCGGAAAATGCCCGCCACTTCGCGGGGCTGATGGCCTTCCCATCCTCCCCAAACGATCAACGCTTTTCTCATTCGGACTCGTTCTCCTCTCGTATTGGGCTGGAGCTGCGAATGACCAATCGGGTCGGCAGCACCGCCTGAAACGTTTCTTCTTCTCCGGCGTTTCCGGACAGCCGTTTGATCAGCCTTTCGGCAGCGAGCTTCCCCATCTCGAAGAAAGGGACCTCGACCGTCGTCAGCGGCGGATCAAACAAAGCGGCCGCATCGGAATTGTCGTAGCCGACGACCGGCAGGTCGCGCGGAATTCGGCAGCCCCGTTCGCGCAGCCCTTGAATGAGCCCGATCGCCATCCGGTCGTTGGCGCAAAGCATCGCGTCCAGGCGGTGCAGCTCCCGGTGGACGGCCTCGGCCGCCTCGTAGCCGCTTTTGCGGCTGTAGTTTCCTTCGAAGACCGGAACCGCTTCGCCGCCGATCCCCGCTTCCTCAAGCGCCTTGCGGTAACCGGCCAAGCGGTCCCGGCTGTTCGAGTACTGCGGGGCGCCGTTGAGGAATCCGATCCTGCGGTAGCCCAGGTCAAGCAAAAGGCGCGCGGCCCTGTAGGTCCCTTCGACATGATCGGCGACGATCGTCGGAATGCGCGGGTCCTCGGCGAATCGCTGATCGACGACGCAGAACGGCACGCCTTCGTCCGCCAGCCGCGAAATCGATTGCCGCTCGGGCTCCAGGGAGCTGGCGCCGAGAATGAGGCAGGCATCGACCCGCCGCGACCGAAACAGGGAGACGGAATCGTACGCCTCGCCCGGTTTGCGGTACAGCAGCAGCAAGCCGCCGCCGGTCTCGCCGCCTTGGACCGCCTCGCCGATGCCGCTCAGAATTTCCGCGAAATANTACGTGGAAAACAGATGCACCTTGGGCACGTGCGGCAGAACAACGCCGATATTGCCGCTTCTCCCGCGCGCGAAGCTGGCCGCAACGGCGTTGAGCTGGTAGTTGAGCTTTTCCGCGGCTTCAAGCACCCGACGGCGCGTCGATTCCTTGATCGGGCCGACGCCGTTCAGCACGCGCGACACCGTCGCTTCCGATACGCCGGCCATGCGGGCCACTTCTTTGCGCGTTGCCATTAATCGCTTCCTTTCTTTTTCTTGCCGTTAAAATGGAAAAATGCAACACAACAATGTACACGCGTACATTATGGCACCGAAGCGGCGGGATGTCAACGGGAAATGAAGCTCTGGCGGACTGGCGGACCGAGAATCCGTTATTTGCGGATTTTGCGCGGCGTTGGCGTTGCGTTCGGACAGCAGATTCGTTATTGGCTCACAATCCGCAGAAAACGGTGGGTTCGAGGCCCTATAACGGAATCTATGTCCGCCAAACCTCGAATGTTGAACTTTTGCGGCTTCATAAGGGAAGCACGGTCCGCATCGAACGAAACCGATCAGCCGGTTGGGGAACTGCGCTCCATCGAAGCGGCACGGAGAGGCAAGCGGCCAAAAGATCAAGCGGCTGAAAAAGGCTAAAGAGACCAATGAGGCCACAGAGATCAAAGAGGTCAAAGAGGTCAAAGAGGTCAAAGAGGTCAAAGAGGTCAAAGAGACCACAGAGATCGAAGAAGCCACAGAGAATCAAAAAAAACTAAACAGGCCGAGGCAGTGCGCGTCATGCAGAATCCTGCATCAACGACAGCCTCGGCGGATCGCGGGCGAAAACCCTACGCGAGCGGATATTCGAAGCGGTACGAGCCGGAGCCGACCGTGAGCAGCGCGCCTTCCGCCGTGTCGGCGGCGGTCAGCACGCCGTCGGCGTCCGCGGCGGCGCGTCCGCTCTCGCGGAGCTTATCGAGCGTGGCGCCGCGCAGCAGCACTTCCGCCGTCGTGTTCGGCGGCACGACGGCCTCGACGACGCGCGCGCCGCCTTCCGCGCGCCAGGACGCTTCGATTCGCCCGTAAGGCGAATCGAAGCGGGCGCGGGCGCTCGTCAGCCGCTCGCCGCCAAAACGCGGGCGGATGCGCGAACGCTTGTAGGCGGGTTCGCGCGGATCCGAATCCAGGCCGGCGACGACGCGGTACAGCCAATCCCCGATCGCCCCGTACGCGTAGTGATTAAAGGAGTTCATGTCGTCGCTCCAGAACGAGCCGTCCGGCTTGATGCCGTCCCAATGCTCCCAAATCGTCGTCGCGCCCTGCAACACGGAGTACAGCCAAGAAGGATAGCTTTCCTGAAGAAGCAGCTTGAGCGCGGTATCGTGATAGCCGTTGTCCGACAGCACGTGGCACAGATACGGAGTGCCGACGAAGCCGGTCGTCAGATGGTAATCGTTGTCCGCGATCAACCGGTTCAAGTCNCGCGCCACCCGNTCGCGGACCTTGCCTTCCACCAGATCGAACATNAGCGCCAGCACATGCGCGGTNTGCGTCGGAGCGGCAAGCCTGCCGGANGGCGTGACGAACTCGTCGCGGAAGGCGGCGACAACGCGCTGATGCAGCTCGCCGTACGTGCGCACGTCCTCGGCCCTGCCCAGCTCGACCGCCGCATCGCGCACCAGCCGGGCCGAATAGGCGAAAAAGGCGGTGGCGATCAAGTCGCGCGGCGTCGCGCCGACGTAGCTGTTCTCCTTGGCGTCGAGGCCCAGCCAATCCCCGAAGTGAAAGCCCGTATTCCACAAAAATTCGTTTTCGCCCTGCGCGCGGATATAGTCGACCCATGCCTTCATGCTGTCAAACTGCTCGGCCAGCAGCTCCTTGTCTCCGTATATCCTATACATCGCCCACGGAACGATGACCGCCGCGTCCCCCCACGCCGCCGACGAATGGTCGCCGTCCAGCACGTCCGGGATCACGAACGGCACGCCGCCGTCCGGCTTCTGATCGGCGGCGAGATCGCGCAGCCATTTTCGGAAAAACGGTCCGACATTGTAGTTAAAAGCCGCCGTCCACACGAAGACCTGCGCGTCCCCGGTCCAGCCGAGCCGTTCGTCCCGCTGCGGGCAGTCGGTCGGCACGTCGAGGAAATTCCCCCGTTGCCCCCAGACGATGTTGCGCTGCAGCCTGTTCACAAGCTCGTGCGAGCACTCGAATTCGCCGGTCCGCGGCATATCCGAATGGATCACCTCGCCGACAAAACGGTCGAGCGGAAGCTCGGCCCCGTCTCCCGGATAACCCTCCACCTTAACATAACGGAAACCTTGAAACGTAAAATAAGGCGCGTAAGACTCCGTCCCTTCCCCTTTGGCGATATACTCGACCGTCTGCTTCGCGGAGCGGAGATTGCCGGTGTAGAAATGGCCGTCCTTGTCCAGCACCTCCGCGTGCTGCAGCCGGATGCGCGTTCCGGCGGGGGCCTCGACCGCCAGGCGGATGCGGCCGACCATGTTCTGCCCCATGTCGAGCACGGCATCGCCGGAGGGAGTCCGGATGAACGCGGCCGGACGGATCCTCTCCGTCACGCGCGTCGGCCAGTTTTCCTGCGGGACGAGCACGGACAGCGGCAAATCGACCGGAACGACCGGCTTCCAATCCGATGCGTCGTAATCCCCTTTCGACCAGCCGGGAAGCTCCAGGCGCGCATCGTACGTTTCGCCATGATAGATTTCGGAGTAAAGGATCGGACCGGTCGTTGCGGTCCACGTCGGGTCCGTGGCCACCACTTCTTCCGTACCGTCCGAATACGACACGTGAAGCTGCACGAGCGCGGCCCTGCGGTTGCCGTAGAGCTGTTTTTTGTTCAGCCATGTCAGCTCCCCCTTGTACCAGCCGTTCGCCAGCATGATGCCGATCCCGTTCGGCCCGGACCGAAGCTTGCCGGTCACGTCGCAGGTTTGAAATTGCAGGCGTTTGCGGTAACTGGTCCAGCCCGGAGCGAGCAGATCGTCGCCGACTTTGTCCCCGTTCACATACAGATCGTATACGCCCAGCCCGGTCGCATAAATACGGGCCGAACGCACCTTCCCCCTAAGCTCGAAGCTTTTGCGCAGCAAAAACGCAGGCTCGGCCATCGGATCGATGCCGGCCGGATCGGGGGTAATCCACTTCGCCTTCCATTCGTCCGCGGACAGCAGCGCCGTCTCCCACCATGCCGTTTCGCTCCAATCCGATTCGCGTCCGAAGTTGTCCCATACCTTTACACGGCAGTGGTAGCGGGTTCGGGAAGCCGGCTTCGGTCCGCCGTACGCCGCTTCGATCGACCGGTCCGACTCGACCCGGCCCGAATCCCAGACCGGCTTGCCGAAATCGCCGTCCGCTCCGGCCACCTGTATCCGGTAAGCGGTCTGCATCGTTCCCCGCCGCTCCGACTCCAGCTTCCAGCCGAACCGGGGAGCGGCGCCGTCCGTCCCGAGCGGATTCGTTTTCCCATTGATTGTCAACGCTTTCACCAGCAGTTCGCCCAATCGCCCTTCACTCCTCGCTTGTTCGTTTCCTCCTTCATCATAAGCCTCCAAACGCTTATAATATTGTGGTGATCAGGACTTTTATATAGGGTGATACAGACTTATCCGAAGCAAAAAGGGGCAGCCGGTACAAAAGGGAGGCTGGAAAATGGCCATCAAGCGGCCGATCGGATTGTTTCAGGGAGAATGGTTTTATCGGCGGGATCTGCCGATTTACGTAAACCGGGCGGTGGAATCGTTCGACCTGGCGGAGCACCGGCATGAGTTCGTCGAAATCAGCTACGTCAGCGAAGGAACCGGAACGCACCATTACGGCCGCAGCTCGCTGCCCGTCGCGCGGGGCGACATCTTTCTCATTCCCGTCGGCCAATCCCATGTGTTCCGTCCCGCCTCGGCTTCCGGAGCGAAGCCCTTGATCGTGTACAACTGCGTGTTCGCGGAAGAAGCCGCAGACCGGCTGCTGCGCTCCTTTCCGGGCGGCGAACCGATCGCGCGCCTGCTCGAACACAAGGAAATCCGCCGCTACCGCGACCGCTACGGGGAATTCCACCGCTTGTTCCAGCGCCTGCATTACGAGTATTCATCCGAGCGTGCGGGACGTGAGACCGCGCTTTATATCGCTTTGCTTGAACTGCTGCTGTTTCTGTTCCGCGGCGATGCCGAGCCCGGGCCGGAGGAAGCTGCGGGCGCAAGCGGCGGCATGGAGGCCGCGCTGCACGCGCTGCATACGCAATTCAGCCGGCCGGTCAACGTGCGGGCGCTGGCGTCTTTGGCCGGCGTCGGCGAGCGCCAGTTCCACCGCCTGTTCCGCAAGCACACCGGCATGAGCCCGACCGAATACGTCCAGAACGTCCGAATCAACGAAGCGTGCCGGCTGCTGAAAACAACCGACCGCAAAATCGCCGATATCGCGTCCGCGGTCGGTTATCATGACCTTCCTTTTTTTAACTCGCTGTTCAAAAAAATAACGGGGGTTGCCCCCCGCGAGTACCGCAAACGCGGCTGAAAAGGCGCCGCAGCCCGGCCCATGGATTGCCGCCGAAGCCGCAAAGCGAGCCGAACGCGGCCGAGACCGCCGGCGCATCAGCGGCCGGTTATTGCGCCTTCCCCGCCGACTGCAACGCTTGCAGCCCGAGCGCCAAAGCGCCGCACAAGCCCGCGTTGTCTCCCAATCCGGGCGGCACGATGTAATCGTCTATGCCCTCCAATACTTCCCTCGCGCGGACATAGCCGTTCAGGTAGTCTTTGACTTGCTGCCGGATGAGGGGGAACAGATGAAGCTGATGCATGACGCCGCCGCCGAGAATGATTTTTTTCGGAGAGAGCAGCAAAATCGTGCCGGACAACGCCTGCGCGATATAATAAGCCTCAAGCTCCCAAGCCTTATGGTCGGGGGCCAGCTCGCTGCCTTTGACTCCCCACCGCTTTTCCAGCGCGGGACCGGCCGCCATCCCTTCAAGACAGTCGCCGTGATACGGGCACCAGCCTTCAAACGTGTCGTCCGGATGCCGCCGCAGCGGAATATGGCCGCCCTCGGGATGCGTCAGGCCGTGAACGAGCTTGCCTTCCGCAAACACGCCGACGCCGACGCCCGTGCCGATCGTGTAGTAGACGCAGCTGTCCAGCCCTTTGGCCGCGCCCCAGGTCGCCTCTCCGAACGCCGCCGCATTCACGTCCGTATCCCATCCGAACGGCACGTCGAACTCCCGCTTCAGCACGGGCAGGAACGGATAATCCGACCATCCCGGCTTGGGCGTCGTCGTGACGTAACCGTAACGCGGGCTGGACGGATCGAGGTCGATCGGACCGAACGTGCCGATCCCGATCGCGTCAACCTTTTTGTCCCGAAAATACGAAATCACATTGCTCAGGGTCTGTTCCGGCAACTCGGTCGGGAATTGCACCCGATCTTCGATGACACCGTTTTCATTCCCGATCCCGCAGACGAATTTCGTGCCGCCCGCTTCGATCGCACCGATTCTCATTTCCTTGCGCCTCCTGTGCTGCTAGACCTTACCGTTTTAAGTTATAACGATTCCGGTAGCTTGTCAAAACCTATTCTTTCGTTTTTGTCGTGATTATGGAGTCTATACGACGAGCAAGCGGATTTGGTTTCGATTGACAGCGCCGGTTTTTTCGGTTAATCTTTATTTAGATATTTATCTAATTATACAAAAGACTTAATTTCAAAGGGGAGAGGGAATGGAATGAAAAAATCGGCAACCGTCCGCTACGCCATTACGGTGGCGGCTCTGGCTCTGACGCTGAATGTGCCCTTCGCAGCCTCCGCGGCTTCCAGTGCCGGCGCGCAGGCCGTACCGACGCAGACCGCCGGCAACGGCCCGCAAGCCGACAGCCGGCTCGTGCCGCTGCGCGTCGTCGCCGAAACCGTAGGCGCCTCCGTCAAATGGAAGGGCGGCGGCAACATCAGCATCGCTCGCGGCTCGTCTGCCATTGAGCTTCGGGTCGGCGGTACGACCGCTCTAGTAAACGGCAAACCGCAGAACATCGGCCTTGCGGTACAGACGATCGGCGGCAAAACGTATGTTGCGCTCGATTTCCTGAACGCGGCGCTGGGCAGCCGGCTCGGCTGGGACGAAGCCAACCAGAAAGTCGTCATTCCGAAGGACGACTATGTCTCGCTGGCCAGCCGGTTCGTGTACGAGCTGATCCACGGCAATGCGGATGCGGCGGCCGCCGTTTTAAGTCCCGCCGTGAAGCCCGCACTGCCAGCCGCCGCCTTGCAGACGCTCTGGCCCAGCCTGGTCCAAGGCTACGGCGTCACGCCCAACCAATCGTCCGCAACCGTCGAGCCGAACGCGGTCCATACGAATGTCCGGCTTACATATGAGGGTGCGGCGCTGCCGTTCGAGATTACGGTCCGCTTCGATTCGGAAGGCCGGGTCGACGACTTGGCGTTCTCACCGGTTTCGGCCGCGGAGCCGTATCGGGCCCCGGCCTACGACCATGCGGAAAAATATACGGAAAAGGAAGTCGTTATCGGCGAAGGAACGTTTGCGCTTCCCGGCACGTTGACGATGCCGAAGGGAGAAGGCCCGTTCCCGGCGGTCGTGCTCGTGCACGGTTCCGGGCCGCACGACCGCGATTCGACGATCGGCGGAGCGAAGCCGTTCCGGGATTTGGCGGTCGGCCTCGCCGGCAAGGGCATTGCGGTGCTCCGTTACGAGAAAGTCACGCTGGAGCATACGCTCAAATCCTCGATCGTGCCGAATTTCAGCATCGAGGACGAGACGGTGAACGACGCGCTGAAGGCCGTCAAGCTGCTGAAAGAAACGGACGGCATCGATCCGCGGCGGATCTTCGTCGTCGGCCACAGCCAAGGCGGCTTCGCGGTGCCGAAGCTGATCGAACTCGACGCGGAAGGCAGCGTGGCCGGAGCCGTTCTGCTCTCCAGCCCGAGCGGCAAGTTCGGGGACATTCTGGTCGAGCAGCAGCAGATTGCGCTTGAGCGGATGAAGCAGCTCGGATTCCCGCAGGAGACGCTGGCCCAGCAGGAACAGGCTTTGGCGTCCATGGCGGGCATCGTGAGCGTGCTGAACGATCCTCAATTCTCGGCCGCGAACCTGCCGTCCCCGGACCGGTTTCCGCTGCAGCCCGCCTATTGGTGGTACGACATCCGCGATTACGTGCCGGCGGAAACGGCCAAGACGCAGCAGCGCCCGCTGCTCATTCTGCAAGGAGAGAACGACTGGCAGGTGTCGATGAAGCAGTTCGAGGGCTGGAAGGAGGCGCTGAAAAACCGCACCGACGTGGAGTACAAATCGTACCCGAAAATGAACCATCTGCTCACCGAGTACGACAACCTCTCCGTCGGAACGGAATACAGCCGCGCAGCCAACGTGTCGGCCGAACTGATCGAGGATATTTCCGCCTGGATTCAAAAACGGCAGCCCAAATGATGAAGCGCCGGCGTGCGCATGGGGCTGTCCCATAAGGGGTAGGCCCGAAAAGCCCGTCCCCGCCTCAAAACGGACGAACCTCCAACCCCGCTGCGACAAGCGGGATTGGAGGTTCCTTTTTAGATTAGTCCGATAACCCTCTGACTGAACGGCCGCAATCGGCAAGCCGGCCATCGCGCCGGCAGGCTTGCCCCCTCATCCGGTTTCTTCTCCCTCTTCCAAATACGCGAGCTGCTCCGGCGTCAGCCTGACCTCCGCCGCGCTCATGCTGTCGAGCAGCTGCTCGACGTTGTTGGGGCCGACGATCGGGATCGTCGGGAACGGCTGGCTGATCAAATAGCCGAGCACGATCCGGTTGACCGACAGCGACAGCTCGGCGGCAAGCCGGCGGCTTCGCTTCCAGCGCGCCACGTTTTCCCCGCTTCGGTATTGGGGCGCGATCCGCTCGTCCTGTTCGTCGTACGTACCCTTTTCCCACTTGCTGAACAGCCCTTGCGCCTGCGACGAATACGGAACGGCCGCAAGCTTCGACTCCAGGTGCAGGCGGTACATTTCGCCGTCCATCGGCACAAGCGTCGGATCGGACANTTGCGCCTTGTCGACCGCCGCCAGGCTCCACATCATCTGATTGGCGGCAAAGCCCTGCAGGCCGCGTTCGGCCGCATACGCCTGCGCTTCCCGCATCCGCTCCGCCGTCCAGTTCGAGCAGCCGAAATANCGGATTTTGCCTTCNCGGACAAAATCGTTCATCGTCTCGATGATTTCCCCGGCCTCGCGCGACGCATCGTCGCGGTGCAGCCAATACAAATCGATCGCTTCGACCTGAAGCCGCCGCAGGCTTCCTTCCAGATCCTCGCGGATTTCCGCCTTCGAGAGGCGCGGAATATGCATCGTATCCATCCGGGGATGAGCGCCCTTGGTCGTCACGACGAGCCGGTTCCGGTTGCCTCTTTCCTTCATCCACTCGCCGATCGTTTTCTCGCTGACGCTCGTCTCCACATCCGGCAGCCAGTTCGCGTACACTTCCGCCGTATCGATCATGTTCCCGCCAAGGTCCGCATAGCGGTCCATCAGGCGAAAGGCGTCGTCCTTGGAAACGGCGCTTCCGAACAGCGCCGATCCGAGGCCGATTTGCGAAACGCGCAGCTCCGTATTCGGGATTTGCACATGATTCATTTTTTTGTTCCTGCCTTTATACAAAATCAATTATTCCGAATCGGCCGGATACTTCAGCCCGATCTGCTTGCGCGCTTCGTCCATCAGCTCCATGACCGTCAAAGAGACGGACGGCGAATACGGGTCGGATTCCCGCTTGCCCGATTGAACCCGTTCGATGAATGCCTGCGCCTCGTACGTCATGGCATACGGGGTCTGCGGGACGCTCGCCTCCTCGACGCGGCCGTCGCGGTAGCGGATTTCGACGCGGGACGGCTGGCTGATCTGGTCGATCACGATCGTGCCGTCTTCCCCCTGAATCTCGCTCGGCAGCGAGGAATTCGATATTTTCGAGTATTGGATAACGCCCTCCATCTCAGGGTAGCGAAGCAGCAGGCTCCCNTCGCCGTCGGCGCCGGACGAAAGCATCACTCCGTTCGCCTTCACCTCCTGCGGCCGGCCGAACAGNACAACCGCCGGGTAGAGGCAATAGATGCCCAGATCCATCAACGCGCCGTTCGAAAGAGCGGGGTTAAACGCGTTCAGCACGGTCCCCGCCCGGAAGGCGTCGTAGCGGGAGGAATACTGGCAGTAGCTGGCGAAATACCGGCGCACCTTGCCGATTTTGGCCAGGCTGTCGCGGATGGCGCCGAAGTTCGGCATAAAGATCGATTTGAGCGCCTCCATCAAGACGACCCCGTGACGTTCCGCCGCTTCCGCCATCCTCCGCACTTCGGCCGCGTTGGACGCGAGCGGCTTTTCGCAAAGCACGTGCACGCCGTGCTGCATGCAGGCGATGGCATGCTCGGCGTGATAACGGTTCGGGCTGGCGATATAAACCGCATCGATCGTTCCGCTCGCCGCCATGGCCGCGATATCGTCAAAAGCGTTCTCCGCCCCGTGCTTGTCCGCAAATTCGCGCGCCCGCTCCAATGTGCGCGAATAAACGGCCGTCAGCTTGAAATCTTTCGTTTCCTTGGCCGCCTGAATAAAAGCGTCCGTAATCCAATTCGTTCCGATCACGCCGAATCGAACCATTTGCATCTCTCTCCTTCGATTGCTCCGAGCGGTAGCGCAGAGCCTGG
>JGI25331J36430_1001303_pt1 | contig 13604 bp, 13 predicted proteins | sample HigsolmetaAR206D_FD_36430 | JGI IMG/M metagenome (IMG submission 36430) | reverse complement strand
CCCCTCAGAATTCGATCATCGCCAGAGCAACCTTCACGACGCCCAGGATGATGGCCGACACGACGGTCGTCGCCAGCGCCTTCTTGAGAAGCTGGGGCTTCACCGGCGCGCCGGGCTCCGTGCCGCTCGTCACCTCGCCCGACTCCGCCTGGCTGCGCACGCCGAAGGGCAGTACCGCGAAGAGCACCGTCCACCAGATGATGAAATAGAGGGCCAGCCAGGTCACGATCGTCATCGGTCTACTCGCTGCAGACGGTTGGAAGCGGCCGGTCAGGCCTGCTCCAGCTCCACGAGCGTCCCGCAGAAATCCTTGGGGTGGAGGAAGAGCACGGGCTTGCCGTGCGCACCGATCTTCGGTTCGCCGCCGCCCAGCACGCGAGCCCCCTTCTCCACCAGATGGTCGCGCGCGGCAATGATGTNGTCCACCTCGTAGCAGACGTGGTGGATNCCGCCGTCGGCATTGCGCTCNAGGAAGCGGGCGATGGGCGAATCGGCNCCCAGAGGCTCGAGCAGCTCGATCTTGGTGTTCGGCAGCTCGACAAAGACCGTGGTCACGCCGTGCTCGGGCTGCTGCACGGCCGGCGACACGCGCGCCCCGAGGGTGTCGCGATAGACNGCACAGGCCTTCTCGAGATCACGGACGGCAATGGCGACGTGGTTGAGGCGGCCGATCATGAGGCTCTCCCGGCTGACGGACCTCCACGTCATACGACGATCACATGCACATGGCACGTTGGCTTTTTGCCCCAGGCATGGCGCACTTCTGCGCGCACCGCCCGCTCCACGGCGCTCGCCACCGTATCGGGGTCGCGCCGGCGCGCCTTGGGCAGCCCGTCGAGGACATCGGCCACGGCATCGCTGACGAGCTCGTGCATCGGCTCGCCCTCACGCGTCGCCGAAGGCAGGCCGGTGAGTTCCACCTGNGCGTCGCCCCGGATCTCCCCCTTGTCGTCGAGGGCGATGGCGACGGACACGATGCCGGCAAAGGCAAGCTTGCGGCGCTCGCCGATGGTGGGCTCGCCCGCATTGATGACGATGTCGCCATCCTTGTAGAGACGGCCGACGGGCACGTCGTCCACCACGGACGGCTTGCCGGGCGCGAGCTGCACCATCTCGCCGTTCATGGCCCGCACCACGGTGCCGATGCCCTCGGCGCGCGCGAACCTGGCCTGCTCGGCAAGGTGCAGGGCCTCGCCGTGGGCCGGCACGAGNACCTTCGGCCGCACCCAGCGATACATGGCGGCGAGCTCGCCCCGGCGCGGGTGGCCGGAGACGTGGACGAGCGCCTCCCGATCCGTGATCACCTCGATGCCGCGCGCCACGAGATTGTTGATGATGCGGCCGACGGCCTTCTCGTTGCCCGGGATGGTGCGCGAGGAGAACACCACNCGGTCTCCGGCCGAAAGCGCGATGTCGGGATGCTCGTCGTTTGCCACGCGGGCGAGCGCCGCCCGCGGCTCGCCCTGGCTGCCCGTAAGCAGCGCCACCACCTTGTTGCGCGGCAGGTAGCCGTAGGTCTCGGCGGAGCGGAAGGGCGGCAGGCCGGCAAGGTAGCCCCGTTCCNTCGCAACGTCGATGACGCGGTCCATCGCCCGGCCAACCACCACGACCTCGCGGCCGCAGGCCGCTGCTGCCTCGGCCACGGCGCGCAGGCGTGCGACGTTGGAGGCGAAGGTCGTCACCGCAACGCGCTCCGGCGCCTCGCGGATGAGATCGACCAGCGTCCTGGCGACATCGGCCTCGCTGGGGCTGATGCCGTCGCGCAGCACGTTCGTGGAATCGCAGACGAGGGCGAGCACGCCCTCGTCGCCGATCTCGATCAGGCGCTTCTCGTCCGTGGCCCGGCCCACGCCGGGATGGGGATCGAGCTTCCAGTCGCCCGTGTGAACGACGGTGCCGAGCGGCGTGCGGATGGCGAGGGCGTTCGATTCCGGGATCGAATGGCCAACNGCCACGAACTCGATGTCGAAGGGGCCGAGAGTGACACGACCGCCCTGCTCCACCACCGTCAGCGGGATCTTGGGCGCCCCCGGCTCGCCGAGCCGCCGGACTTCCAGCAGGCCGGCCGCGAAAGGTGTGCACACGACGGGCACGCGCANCCGCGGCCACAGCTCGGCCAGGCCGCCGATATGGTCCTCGTGCGCGTGGGTGATGACGATGCCGACGAGATTGTCCCGCTCCTCCTCAAGGAAGCGGATGTCGGGAAAGATGAGGTCAACGCCCGGCACATCCTCGCCCGCGAAGGCGATGCCGCAATCGACGAGCAGCCATTTGCGCCGGCGCGCGGGCCCAAAACCGTAGAGACCNGCGTTCATGCCGATCTCGCCGAGCCCGCCAAGCGCTACGAATACGAGGCCGTCGTCATCGCGTGAGGCCATACCCTCTCAATCCTCCTAGGTCGCATCTCAGGATGCCGTGTCCGAGAGACCCAGATAGAGGTCTCCCGCNTCAATCGTCCGCCGTCCGTCCGGGCCGTCGAGCAGCAGCCGGCCGGCGGCGTCGAGCCCCGCAAAGGTGCCCGTGAGTTCGCCGCCGGGCAAGCGCACCCGGGCTNGCCCGCCGATGCCGGCGGCGCGGGAAAGCCAGGCTTCGCGCGTCCGCGCGAAGCCGCGCCCCCTTTCCCACTGCGCCAGCCTGTCGGCGAAGCTCGACGACAATGCCCGGAAAACCTCGCCTACGTCCACCGCTCCCACGGCCTCGGCGAGGCATCGGGCCGGATAGGGTGTATCCGTCGGCTTGTGGGCAACGTTGAGGCCCATGCCGATGACGACGGCAAAGCACATGTCCGGCCCGATCCTGTGTCCCTCGAGGATGAGGCCGGACAGCTTGCCGCCGTCCATCAGGAGGTCGTTGGGCCACTTGAGCGCCAGCCGCGGCGCGGTGAGCCCGGTGACGCCCGCCACGGCATCATAGAGGGCGAGCCCCGCGACGAAACCGAGCTGCGGCGCCGCCGGTGGCTCGCACGGTTCCCTCAGGACGAGGCTGGCGTAAAGGTTGCCGGGCGGCGACGCCCACTGTCGGCCGTGACGCCCCCGCCCCTTCGTCTGCTCCCGCGCCACCACCCAGAGTCGGTCCGCCCCACGCGACACGGCCTGCTCCAAGGCCACGTCGTTGGTCGAGGCGGTGGTCGCCAGCACCACGACGTCGAAGCCGGCCTTGCGTGCCTCCTGCGAGATGGTCCCGCTTTCCACGTCCCTGTCGCCAGCCCCGTCAGAACAGCGAGCGGGCGGCGGCCAGCGCAGCGCCGTTCAGCGGCGCGGGCGCACCGGGCAGCATCAGGATGAGGATGACGATGCTGGCAAGGGCGAAGACCACCTTCTGGCCCGCAGACATCGGCGTGAAGGCAGCGCCCGCCGGATCGTCGAAGTGCATGATCTTGACGACCCGGATGTAGTAGTAGGCGCCGATGACGCTGGCAAGCACACCGATGACCGCGAGCGTGTAGAGCTTGGCCTCGACCGCCGCGGCGAAGACGTACCACTTGGCGAGGAAGCCTGCGAGCGGCGGAATGCCGGCGAGCGAGAAGAACAGGATCGTCAGACCATAGGCCGCATAGGGCTGGGTGCGTGCAAGGCCGGCGAGGTCATCGATGCCCTCCACGGGCCCCTCCTCCCGCCGCATGGACAGGATGAAGGCAAAGGTCCCCAGCGTCATGACGAGATAGATCGCCATGTAGACGAGCACGCTCTGCACGCCTTCCGCCGTGCCTGCCGCCAGGCCGACGAGCGCATAGCCCATGTGGCCGATCGACGAATAGGCCATGAGGCGCTTGATGTTGCGCTGGCCGATGGCGGCAAAGGAGCCGAGGGCCATGGAGGCGATGGCGACAAAGACGATGATCTGCCGCCACTGATCGACGATGCCCGGGAAAGCCGTGATGAACACGCGCACCAGCAGCGCCATGGCCGCCATCTTGGGCGCCGCAGCGAAGAAGGCGGCGACCGGTGTCGGCGCGCCCTCGTACACGTCCGGCGTCCACATGTGGAACGGCACGGCCGAGATCTTGAAGGCGAGGCCGGCGGCGATGAACACGAGGCCGAAGATGGCGCCGGCATGCCCCTCGCCCTGCAGGGCCTGGGCGATGCCCGCAAAGGACACCGTGCCGGTGAAGCCGTAGATCAGCGAGGCACCGTAGAGCAGCATGCCCGAGGAAAGGGCACCGAGCACGAAATACTTGAGGCCCGCCTCGCTCGAACGGGCGTTGTCGCGGTCGATGGCGGCGACGACATAGAGCGCGAGACTCTGCAGCTCGAGGCCGAGGTAGAGCGCGATGAGATCGCCGGCCGAGATCATCATCATCATGCCGACAGTCGCCAGCAGGATGAGGATGGGATACTCGAAACGGTTGATGCCCGCCCGGCGCAGGAAGTCGCCCGACATCAGCAGCGCCGCGGCCGAGCCCACCAGCGTCATCACCTTGGCGAAGCGCGCGAAGGCATCGACGACGAACGAGCCGCCGAAGGTCTCCAGCCGCTCGCCCCCCTGTGTCACGACGAGGAAGCCGGCGACGAGGAGGGCAACGAACGTGAGCGCCTCGATCAGGCCCGCGGCACGCTCGCCCCTCAGCGCGCCGATGAGCACGAGAAGAAGCGCGGAGGCGGCCAGGACGATCTCCGGCAGGGCCGGAGCGAGCGCAAACATCGGGACGGCGGCCATCGGCTGAACCTCAGTGAAGCGTCAGGGCCACGGACTTGGCAGTCGCCAGCGCGGCCTGGGTGGACTTGAGCAATTCCGCCGTCGGAGCGGCGAAGACATCGAGAATGGCGCCCGGCTGCACGCCGTACCAGATCACCAGCAGCATCAGCGGCACGAGGACGACCATCTCACGGGCGTTGAGATCGGGAATGGTCTTCAGGTTCTCCTTCTCGAGCTTGCCGAAGACCACGCGGCGATAGAGCCACAGGGCATAGGCCGCCGAGAAGATGACGCCAGAGGTGGCGAAGACGGCAACCCAGGTGTTGGCCTGGAACGCGCCGGCGAGCGACAGGAACTCGCCGATGAAGCCGGACGTGCCCGGCAGGCCGACGTTCGCCATGGTGAAGACCATGAACAGCACGGCATAGCGCGGCATGCGCTCCACGAGGCCGCCGTAGGCCGCGATCTCGCGGGTGTGCATGCGGTCATAGATGACGCCGACGCACAGGAAGAGCGCGCCCGAGACAAGGCCGTGGCTGACCATCTGGAACATGGCGCCCTGGATGCCCTGGGTGGTCATCGTGAAGATGCCCATGGTCACGAAGCCCATGTGGGCGACGGACGAATAGGCGATGAGCTTCTTGATGTCCTCCTGCATCAGCGCGACGAGCGAGGTGTAGATAATCGCGACGACGGACAGGGCGAACACGAGGGGCGCGAAATAGGCCGACGCCTCCGGGAACATCGGGATGGAGAAGCGGATGAAACCGTAGCCGCCCATCTTGAGGAGAATGCCGGCGAGGATGACGGAACCCGCCGTCGGCGCCTCCACGTGCGCATCGGGCAGCCAGGTGTGGACCGGCCACATGGGCATCTTCACCGCGAAGGAGGCGAAGAAGGCGAGCCACAGCCACGTCTGCATCGCCGGGGCGAACTGGTGCTTGAGAAGCGCCGCGATGTCCGTCGTGCCGGCATCCCAGTACATCGCCATGATGGCGATGAGCATCAGCACCGAGCCAAGCAGCGTGTAGAGGAAGAACTTGAAGCTCGCGTAGATGCGCCGCTTCCCGCCCCAGATGCCGATGATGAGGAACATCGGGATGAGGCCGGCCTCGAAGAAGAGGTAGAACAGGACGAGATCCTGCGCGACGAAGACGCCGATCATGGTCGTCTCGAGCACGAGGAAGGCGACCATGTACTCCTTCACGCGCTTCTCGATCGAGGTCCACGACGCCAGGATGCAGAACGGCATCAGGAAGGTCGTCAGCAGGACGAACGGCATCGAGAAGCCGTCCACGCCCAGCCGGAAGCGGATGGAATCCGTCAGCCAGGAATGATCCTCGGTGAGCTGGAAGGCGGCGCTCGCCGTGTCGAACCGTCCCCAGGCGACGAGCGAGAGGACGAAGGTTGCGAGCGTCGTCACCAGCGCCACGGAGCGGGCGTTGGAGCGCACCGCCTCCTCGCTGCCGCGCACCACGAGGATGATGGCGGCACCGACGAGCGGCAGGATCAGGAGACCGGAGAGGAGACCGAGGCCGAACATCAGTGCGTGCCCCCGATGAGGTACCAGGTGACGAGAGCCGCGACACCGACGAGCATCGCGAAGGCGTAGTGGAAGACGTAGCCGGTCTGCAGGCGCACAACGCGGTTCGTCACATCGACGACGCGGGCAGAGACGCCGTCCGGCCCGAAGCCGTCGATGAGCCAGCCGTCACCCTTCTTCCAGAAGACGCGGCCGAGCCACATCGCCGGGCGCACGAACAGGAAGTCGTACAGCTCGTCGAAGTACCACTTGTTGAGCAGGAACCTGTAGAGAAGCGGCTGCTGCGCGGCCAGGGCGGCCGGCATGCGCGGGTTGAGAACGTAGAACCACAGCGCGATGAGGAAGCCGAGCACCATCATCACGAAGGGCGAAGCCACAACCCAGCCCGGCACCTCGTGCATCTCGTGCAGGATGTGGTTGTTGGCACCGGTGAAGAGCGCGCCCTTCCAGAAGTTGTCGTAGTCGTGGCCGATGAAGGCTTCCTTGAAGGCGAAGCCGGCAACGACCGCGCCGATTGCCAGGACGGCAGCGGAATGAGCATGACGAGCGGGCTCTCGTGCGGCGTGTGATCGCCGTGGCCGTGCCCGTGGTCGTCATGGCCATGGCCGTGACCGGCCCAGCGCGGCTTACCCTCGAAGGTCAGGAAGTACAGGCGCCACGAGTAGAACGACGTGAACAGCGCCGCGATGACCGTCGCGATGAAGGCGAAGTTGGCGCCCGGCGTGTGCGAGGCATAGGCGGCCTCGATGATGGCATCCTTCGAGAAGTAGCCCGCCGTGAAGGGGAAGCCGGTCAGCGCCAGCGTGCCGATGGTCATCATGGCCGCGGTGAAGGGAATGTGCTTCCGCAGGCCGCCCATGTGACGCATGTCCTGCTCGTGGTGCATCGCATGGATGACCGAGCCGGCGCCGAGGAACAGCAGCGCCTTGAAGAAGGCGTGCGTGAAGAGGTGGAACACGCCTGCCCCGTAGGCGCCGACGCCGAGCGCGACGAACATGTAGCCGAGCTGCGAGCAGGTCGAGTACGCGATGACGCGCTTGATGTCGTTCTGCACGAGGCCGACGGTCGCGGCGAAGAAGGCGGTGATGCCGCCGATCACCGTGACAACCGACAGCGCCGTCGGCGCATACTCGAACACGGGCGACATGCGCGCGACCATGAAGACGCCGGCCGTCACCATCGTCGCCGCGTGGATGAGCGCGGAGACAGGCGTCGGGCCCTCCATGGCGTCCGGCAGCCAGGTGTGCAGCAGGAACTGGGCCGACTTGCCCATGGCGCCCATGAAGAGCAGCAGGCAGGCCAGCGTCAGCGCGTGCCACTCGTGGCCGAGGAAGCGGAACGTCGCCTCGTTGAACTCCGCCACGCGCGGGAAGATGCCGTCGAAGGTGACGGCGCCGAACAGCACGAAAAGGAGGAAGATGCCGAGCAGGAAGCCGAAGTCGCCCACACGGTTGACGACGAAGGCCTTGATGGCCGCGGCATTGGCCGACGGCTTCTCGTACCAGAAGCCGATGAGCAGGTAGCTCGCCAGGCCGACGCCTTCCCAGCCGAAGAACATCTGCACCAGGTTGTCGGCCGTCACCAGCATCAGCATGGCGAAGGTGAACAGCGACAGATAGGCGAAGAAGCGCGGCCGCGACGGATCCTCGTGCATGTAGCCGATGGAGTAGAGGTGGACCAGCGAGGAGACCGTCGTCACGACGATCAGCATCACCGCCGTCAGCGTGTCGATGCGGAAGGCCCAGTCGACCGCCAGGTCGCCTGAAATGATCCAGTTGGCCACCGTGACGCGCGTCGCGCCGTCGCCGAAGGCGACATCGAAGAAGGCGATCCACGACAGGGCGCAGGAGACGAACAGGCCGGAGGTCGTGATGACCTCGCTCGCCCGCGCGCCNATGAACCGGCCGGCGAGGCCAGCGATCAGGAAGCCGGCAAGCGGCAGGAAGACGATCGCGTGATACATGATCGCGGCCTCAGCCCTTCATCATGTTGATGTCCTCAACCGCGATGGTGCCGCGGTTGCGGAAGTAGACGACGAGAATGGCAAGCCCGATGGCCGCCTCGGCGGCCGCCACGGTCAGCACGAGCAGGGCAAAGACCTGCCCGACGAGGTCGCCCAGGAAGGTGGAGAAGGCGACNAAGTTGATGTTGACCGAGAGCAGGATGAGCTCGATCGACATCAGAATGACGATGACGTTCTTGCGGTTGATGAAGATGCCAAGCACGCCGAGGGTGAACAGCACGGCGGCGACGGTGAGATAATGCGCGAGCCCGATGGTCATGTCTGTGTCTCCGGCCTCTCTCACACGCCCTCGCGGAAGGGCACCTTCCGCACTTCGATGGCGGTGTCGCGCGTGCGCGCCACCTGCCGCGCCACGTCCTGCCGCTTGACGCCAGGCTTGTGGCGCAGGGTGAGCACGATGGCGCCGATCATGGCGACGAGCAGCACGAGGCCCGATGCCTGGAAGAAGTAGAGGTAACGGGTGTAGAGCACGTGGCCGAGCGCCGCGGTGTTCGACATCTCGCTGGCGGGCGGGATGGCCGCGATCGGCGTCTTCACGAGCGCGGGGTCGATAACGAACGAGCCGACCACNAGCACGAGCTCGATGAGGAAGATGACCCCGACGAGGGCGCCCACCGGCAGATACTGCAGGAAGCCCTGGCGCAGCTCCGCGAAGTCGACGTCGAGCATCATGACGACGAAGAGGAAGAGCACNGCCACCGCGCCGACGTAGACGACAACCAGGATCATCGCCAGGAACTCGGCGCCCATCAGGATGAACAGGCCCGCCGCGTTGACGAAGGCGAGGATCAGGAAGAGCACCGAATGCACGGGGTTGCGCGAGGCAATGACCATGAAGGCCGAGGCCACGCACACGCACGAAAAGAGATAGAAGAAGGCCGCTGCGACCGTCATGCCCCGTATCCCGTCCTGTCGCCCGTGGGGCCCCGCCCCCCAGGCATGGCGTCTATAGACACCGAATCCCTCACGAACAACCTCACCGGACCGTCACCTGTAGGGCGCGTCCATCGCGATGTTGCGGGCGATTTCGCGCTCCCAGCGCGCCCCGTTATCCAGGAGCCNCTGCTTGTCGTAGTAGAGCTCCTCGCGCGTCTCCACCGCGAACTCGAAGTTCGGCCCCTCGACAATGGCGTCCACCGGGCAGGCCTCCTGGCAGAAGCCGCAGTAGATGCACTTCACCATGTCGATGTCNTAGCGCGTCGTGCGGCGCGTGCCGTCGTTGCGACGCGGCCCGGCCTCGATGGTGATGGCCTGGGCAGGGCAGATCGCCTCGCACAGCTTGCACGCGATGCAGCGCTCCTCGCCGTTGGGATAACGGCGCAGGGCGTGCTCGCCGCGGAAGCGCGGGCTCAGGATTCCCTTCTCGAAGGGATAGTTGATCGTCGCCTTCGGCTTGAAGAAGTAGCGCATCGACAGGAAGAACGCCGATACGAACTCCTTCAGGAAGAGCGACTTTGCGGCCTGATCGAGCCTCATGATCCGGCTCCGTCCCTTTCTCTTGCCGGCCTCACGAGGCCGGAGCCCATCCCGTGACCTGCAGCACAGCCGCNACGACGATGACGGCAGCGAGCGAGATCGGCAGAAACACCTTCCAGCCAAGACGCATCAGCTGGTCGTAGCGGTAGCGCGGCACCATCGCCTTCACCATGGCGAACATGAAGAAGACGAAGCAAACCTTGACGACGAACCACACCACGCCGGGGATCCACGTGAACGGCGGCAGAGCCACCGGCGCCGTCCAGCCGCCGAGGAAGAGGATCGTGGTCAGCGAGCACATCGTCATGATCGCCACGTACTCGCCGAGCATGAACAGGAGGTACGGCGTCGACGAGTATTCTACCATGAAGCCGGCCACCAGCTCCGATTCCGCCTCCGGCAGGTCAAACGGCGGGCGGTTCGTCTCGGCCAGCGCCGAGATGAAGAAGATGACGAACATCGGGAACAGCGGCAGCCAGTACCAGTTCAGCACCGTCAGCCACGGCACGCCGAGCAGCGTCGCAAGCCCCCTCGTCTCCTGCGCGCGCACGATCTCGGTGAGGTTCAGCGAGCCGACGCACAGCAGCACGGTGATGATGACGAAGCCGATGGAGACCTCGTAGGAAACCATCTGGGCCGCCGAGCGCAGCGCACCGAGGAAGGGGTACTTCGAGTTCGACGCCCAGCCTCCCATCAGGATGCCGTAGACCCCGAGCGAGGAGATGGCGAGGATGTAGAGGATGCCGACGTTGATGTCGGCGATCGCCCAGCCGTCGGCCACCGGGATGACGGCCCAGGAAGCCAGCGCCAGTACGCAGGTGACGAGCGGCGCCAGCAGGAACAGCCCCTTGTTGGCGCCAGCCGGGATGACCGGCTCCTTCAGCACGAACTTCAGAAGGTCGGCGAAGGACTGCANCAGCCCCCACGGCCCCACCACGTTNGGACCGCGGCGCAGCTGCACCGCCGCCCAGATCTTGCGGTCGGCGTAAAGGATGTAGGCGATGAAAACGAGCAGCGCGACCAGCAGGAGCAGGCTCTTGCCGAGAATGATCGCAACCGTGGTCAGCCATTCCATCGGGTGTGGTCCTTACTCTGCAGCCTGCTTCAGCGCGCCGCTCGCGAGAGCCGAGCACTCGGCCATGACGGCAGACGCGCGCGCAACGGGGTTGGTGAGATAGAAATCGACGATGGGCGAAGCGAACGGCGCCTCCGAGAGCGCCCCTCCCTTGCCGGCGAGCGCCTCGAGAGCGGCCGGATCCGCCGGCGCGATCTCGCCGATGGCGGCCAGATGCGGATACGCCGCGAACAGTTGCTCGCGCAGCGCCGCCAGCGAGTCGAACGGCAGTCGCTTGCCGAGCACGTCGGACAGCGCACGCAGGATCGCCCAGTCCTCCCGTGCCTCTCCGGGCGGGAACACGGCCCGGTTGGCGAGCTGCGGGCGGCCTTCGGTATTGACGTAGATGCCCGACTTCTCCGTGTAGGCCGCGCCAGGCAGGATGACGTCGGCCCGGTGGGCACCACGGTCGCCATGCGTTCCCTGGTAGACGACGAAGACGCCGTCCGGCACGTCGATCTCGTCCGCACCGAGCAGGAACAGGACATCGAGCGCCCCCGGCGCCAGCATGCCCGCCACGTCGAGGCCGTCGGCCTTCGGCGTGAAGCCGAGGTCAAGCGCACCGACGCGCGCCGCGGCCGTGTGCAGCACCGAGAAGCCGTTCCAGCCCTCGCCGACCGCGCCGACGGCCTTGGCGAGCTTCGCCGCCGTGGCGAGCACGGCCAGGCCGTCCTCGCGCGTCAGGGCCCCCTGCCCCACGATGATGAGGGGCCGCTCGGCCTTGCTCAGCACCTCGAAGAAGGCGCCCTTGCCGGCCGCCAGGTCCGCCAGCGTCTGCGGGCCGGCGCCGAGATAGGCGTAGTCATAGGTCAGGTCGACATTCTCGCCGATCACGCCGATGGGCGTGCGCATCTGGCGCCAGCCCTTGCGGATCCGGGCGTTGAGAACCGGCGCTTCCTTGCGCGGGTTGGTGCCGACGAGCAGCACCGCATCGGCATCCTCAATGCCGGCGATGGTGCTGTTGAAGACATAGGTCGCACGGCCAAGCGTCGGGTCGAGCCGCGTGCCATCCTGGCGGCAGTCGATGCTGGCGACGCCGAGGCTCTCCATCAGGAGCTTGAGGGCGAAGGTCTCCTCGACGGCGGCAAGGTCGCCGACGATGGCGCCGATGCGCTCGCTCTTCGTCGCCCCCACCTTGCTGGCGATGGTCGCGAAGGCCTCGTTCCAGCTCGCCGGGCGCAGACGGCCGTTCTCGCGCACGTAGGGGCGGTCGAGACGCTGGGTCCTGAGGCCGTCCCAGACGAAACGCGTCTTGTCCGAGATCCACTCCTCGTTGATGAACTCGTTGACGCGCGGCAGGAAGCGCATGACCTCGCGGCCGCGCGAGTCGACGCGGATGGCCGAGCCGAGGGCATCCATCACGTCGATGGATTCGGTCTTCGCAAGCTCCCAGGGCCGGGCCTTGAAGGAGTAGGGCTTGGAGGTCAGCGCGCCCACGGGGCACAGGTCGATCACGTTGCCCTGAAGCTCCGAGCGCATGGCGTGCTCGAGATAGGTGGTGATCTCCATGTCCTCGCCGCGGCCGATGGCGCCGAGGTCCGGCACGCCGGCGACCTCGGTGGTGAAGCGGACGCAGCGGGTGCAGTGGATGCACCGGTTCATCGAGGTGCGGACCAGCGGGCCGATGTACTTGTCCTCGACGGCGCGCTTGTTCTCGGCGAAACGCGAGGAGTCGACGCCGTAGGCCATGGCCTGATCCTGCAGGTCACACTCGCCGCCCTGGTCGCAGATCGGGCAATCGAGCGGGTGGTTGATGAGCAGGAACTCCATCACCCCCTCGCGCGCCTTCTTGACGAGAGGCGTGCGGGTGTTGACCACCGGCGGCTCGCCGTTGGGGCCGGGCCTGAGGTCGCGCACCGACATGGCGCAGGAGGCGACGGGCTTCGGCGAGCCCTTCACCTCTACGAGGCACATGCGGCAGTTGCCGGCGATCGACAGGCGCTCGTGGAAGCAGAAGCGCGGCACCTCCGCGCCCGCCTCCTCGCAGGCCTGCAGGATGGTGAACTCCGCAGGCACCTCGATCTCGTTGCCGTCGACGATGAGCTTGGCCATCGCTACTTCGTCCTTTCCCGTCCGGCGGCGAGCCACCCGGACGTGATCAATCACTCAGCTGCCTGCAGAACCGCATCCGAATGCGGGTTGGCCGCATACTCGTCGATGCGCTTCTCGATCTCGTGGCGGAAATGGCGGATGAGGCCCTGCACCGGCCAGGCCGCCGCGTCGCCCAGCGCGCAAATGGTGTGGCCCTCGACCTGATGGGTCACATCGAGCAGCATGTCGATCTCGCGCTTGTGGGCCCGGCCTTCCGCCATGCGCGACAGCACGCGCCACATCCAGCCCGTGCCCTCGCGGCAGGGCGTGCACTGGCCGCAGCTCTCGTGCTTGTAGAAGTAGCTGAGCCGCGCGATCGCCCGCACGATGTCGGTGGACTTGTCCATGACGATGACTGCCGCCGTGCCGAGGCCGGACTTCAGGTTCCGCAGGGAATCGAAGTCCATCGGGCAGTCGATGATCTGCTCGGCCGGCACGCACGGCACGGAGGAGCCGCCGGGGATGACCGCGAGCAGGTTGTCCCAGCCGCCGCGGATGCCGCCGCAGTGCCGGTCGATGAGTTCGCGGAAGGTGATGCCCATCTCCTCTTCCACGTTGCACGGCTTGTTCACGTGGCCGGAGATGCAGAAGAGCTTCGTGCCCGCGTTGTTCGGCCGGCCGAGGCTGGCGAACCAGGAGGCGCCACGGCGCAGGATGGTACCGGCGACCGCGATCGACTCGACGTTGTTGACCGTCGTCGGGCAGCCGTAGAGGCCCATGTT
>JGI25331J36430_1001296_pt1 | contig 13671 bp, 11 predicted proteins | sample HigsolmetaAR206D_FD_36430 | JGI IMG/M metagenome (IMG submission 36430) | reverse complement strand
TCATANTTAATTCTTGAGACAGGAATGATATAATTCACCTTAAAGGTGCCCCCTTTCTTGGTTATTGTTTTTTTCTCAAAATCAATTATACCAGAGGATGGGGCACTTTTTTATTTTAAATTACTATTTTACTTTCGTAATCTGGGATTAAATATTTGCGATATGCCGGTCGGGACGTTGCGGAGAATGTCGCAAATCATTGGCAAGCAGCCGAAAGATTTGGATGTGCGCTATTTCGGGCTGAACCATTTCGGCTGGTGGACGAGTATTAAAGATAAAGAAGGCCACGAATATTTGCCGGAGATCCGCGATTATGTCGCGAAACACGGTTATTTGACCCAAGTTGAAGTAGATACGCAGCATATGGACCAAAGCTGGCAGGAAACGCACAAAAAAGCGAAAGACCTTTTGGCGGTCGATCCGAGATTTTTACCGAATACGTACTTGAAATATTATTTTTACCCGGACTATGTCGTGGAACATTCCGATATCCATTACACGAGGGCAAACGAAGTCATCGACGGAAGGGAAAAAGAAGTGTTCTCTGCTGCGGAAAGAATCGTTGAAAAGGGAACCGCTAAAAATGAATCTTTTTCAGCCGGTAGCCATGCGACATTCATCGTCGATCTTGCCCGTGCGATTGCCTATAATACGCATGAAAGAATGGTCATGATTGTGGAAAATAACGGCGCGATCGCAAACTTTGATGATGATGCGATGGTGGAAGTTCCCTGCATTGTCGGAACGGACGGACCGGAACCGCTGAGCCAGGGGAAAATCCCGGAATTCGAACGGGCGCTGATGTACCAGCAAGTCACCGTGGAAAAACTGGTCGTGAAGGCTTATGTCGAAGGCAGCTATCAAAAATTGTGGCAGGCGCTAACCCTTTCAAAAACCGTGCCAAGCGCAAAAGTCGCAAAAGCATTGCTGGATGATTTAATTGAAGCAAACAAAGAATACTGGCCGGAATTGCACTGACAGCTACGCAGGCTTATGTGGTAGGCAGATGTCAAACATCGTGGCATCACTGGCCTTTTTAAAAACGAACCGGATTCAAAACACCAGCCAGGGTTGAATAACGGAAGGGGCGAAAAGGAATGCGGGCTTTTCGCCTTTTTCATGATAAGGACCAGTATAAAAAAAGGTCGAAGGCGAGGAGTGGGGGCAACTGGTTGAAAAGATGTCCGAATCGTTCCGGTTTTTGCTCGTAACCGGTATAAGAAAAACAATAATATATAAGGTAAAGCCTAAATTTTTACATTAAGACCAAGCATCAATCTGCATGATGATGACTTTTGCACGAGACAGCAGAGTTACAAGGCTTCGTTTTATATAGCGATTTGTTTTTATATGGGTATGTCGGTGACGCAGAGCCACCATTTTTTCCCTTTTTATGTTAAAGTAAGGGTATTCATTAAAATTCGGGAGGGGATCACATGTTTAAACTTTTTTCAAAAAAAGCTGCAGTGGAGGAACTTGTTGCGCCAATGAGCGGGAAGGTTGTTCAAATAGAAGATGTGCCGGATGAGGTGTTCAGCCAGAAGATGATCGGGGATGGCATTGCCATTGAGCCGGATGAAGGCGTTGTGGTCTCACCGGTGGATGGGGAAATTGTCCAGTTTTTCCCAACGAAGCATGCGGTCGGGCTGAAAACAAAGAGCGGATTGGAAATATTGATTCATATCGGCATGGAGACCGTTGCTTTGAACGGAGAAGGGTTCGAAGGCTTTGTTCAACAGGGGGATCGTGTAAAAGCCGGTGATAAACTGGTTTCCTTTGACCTTGAACAAATCAGGGAACGTGCGGAAAGCATCATCTCCCCTGTTGTCATCACCAATTTCGATGCCGTGGACACGTTAACCAAAACGACTGAAACATCGGTAAAACGCGGCGAATCGGTATTGTTGACGGTGAAAATGAAATAGTTTTCTTGCAGATAAAATGAACTTAAGTTTTTACATCAAGATACCCATTTGCGACGATGACTACTTTTTACAGCAGGCAACAGAGCTGCGATATTTTGTTCAATTTATACAGATGAAAAATGGGAAGACACACGCCCATCTAAATGCACGGATACATTTAGAACGATGTCTTCCCATTAAAAAGGATATGTTCTTATGCTATATCAAATGCTCGGGCAAGAAAAGCGTAGCGATACGGGCGGGATGCCGAAACTTCCCGCTTTTTTTTATGTTTATGCCTGCAGCAGCTCCTCGATCTTTTCCTCCAGGTCTTCCGGCTTTGTCCGCGATCCGTAATAGCCAATGACGTGGCCGTGCCGGTCGACGAGAAATTTATTGAAATTCCATGTAATTTTCTTCTCGCCTGTCTGCTCGAGCAGTTCGGCAAACAGCGGGTTCATTTCTTTCCCCTTCATTTTGCTTTTTTTAAACAACGGAAATGTTACGCCGTAGTTGGCTTTGCAAAATGCTGCAATTTTTTCACTTTCGTCAAACTCCTGTTTCATAAAACTGTCACTCGGAAAGCCAAGCACGGCAAACCCCTTGTCTTTGTACTTTTCGTAAAGGTGTTCAAGCCCCTCATACTGAGGTGTAAATCCGCATTTGCTTGCCGTATTGACAATGAGCAGCACCTGGTTTTTATATTCGGACAAGGACTCTTCCTCGCCTCCAGTAAGCCGTTCAAAAGAATAGTCATAAATGGACATAATCAGTCTCCTTTTCCCCGGAAATTTTATTTCTTGTCATTATCGTAAAGTGAATGTGGGGACATGTCAAATGATGGGATGGTTATATCACGGCCTGGTTTTGTGGCTCTGTTGTTAGGGCGATATCAAAATAGGTTCCAACACCAACTGTTCAAGGTGTGAAAGTAAATGAGTGGAGTGGTAAAAAATTGCAAAAAATGATTTATTTCAGACCGGATAAATATTAAAATAGGTGTATGAAGATACATACTTTTTTAAGGGGGGGATGATGGTGCCCGTTTTTTGATCAGCGGCAAATGAAGATGCCATTTTAACAAACAACGGTTGGCAGTGTTAGCTGTCAGAGACGGATGGAGTTTTAATTGCAGGGAGAAAGGTGAACACATGAATATTTTTAGCTACATTGTTTTAGGGCTTTCCCTCTCAGTGCCGGTTGGCCCCATTACGATCGAAATGGTCAAGAGGGGGATCAAGAAAGGCTTTTTGCATTCCTGGTTTGTCGGCTTGGGCGGGATGTCCGCCGATGTTGTTTTAATGTTTTTGATTTATTTCGGTGTATCTACATATTTAACTACACCAGTTGCAAAGCTGATTATGTGGATTTTCGGGTGTATCATTCTCGTATACTTAGGCTATGAGAGCATTAGAGATGCTTTTAGAGAAATCACCATATCAGAGGAGAAAAAGAAAGGAAATTTGCTGCAATCTTTTCTGTCAGGCTTTTTGATTGCGATCTCTAATCCACTGAATATTATATTTTGGATTGGCATTTATGGGTCGGTTTTAACCACAATTTTAAATACGGTAAATTCGGGAAAAGCTTTACTTTACAGCAGCGCGATTTTTATTGGGATAGCTGCCTGGGATATAACGGTAGCTTCTTCCGTTCATTTTGGAAGAAAATTTGTTCATCAGCGTTTTTTAAAATGGCTGTCTGTCATTGCCGGGATTGCCTTAATTGGATTTGGCATACATTTCGGGTATCAAGCCGTGAAAAGTTTGTATTTAGTAGGCATCGGCCACGAATAACCAGGTGGTTTAGGATGCTACATGAAGTCATCGCGCTTACGGCCATACAAAAGGCTTTTTTCTTTTTTAGAAAAAAGTAGCCGCTTCCGCAATGCCTGCTTTCGCATATTTGCTTTTTCAATTCCCATACTAGAGGTGAAGGAGGGATGAATATGCCAAAACGGAAGCACGGTGCCGAACAAAAGAACAAAGAAGGCTTTGACTCAGCCAAAACCGATTCCGAGTATTCAAGGGAATTGCAGCAGCTGGGCGATGGGGCAGGCAGCGCGGCAGCCAATCGCATGCACAAAGAAAAAGCAAAAAAAATGAAATCCTCCAAAAACCAGGGAGAATGGAAAGGCATGCATTGAAAACGGGTCTTCACTCTTTAAGAGTGAGGGCTTTTTTGCGGTGGCGGGTCTTGCGTTACCTTGGTACATTTGTACATTGAAAGCAGTGACAAATTGGCAACGGGAATTCCTGAATCCAGTTTATGGAGCCAAATGACGCTTAATGGTTATGGATTAAAAAACGACTACAAGAAAGTTTAAAGACGATCGAAGAAAAAATTCCCTTTTTGCAAAATGTATTCCAAGAGGTTCGAATTTCGGAGCAATTAGATGACGCTGCTTTGTACCAGTTTGCGACAGTTGTGAATCAGTATCCAAGACCAAATTCAGATGATTATGCCGAAATATTTGATGAATTGCTTGATCGTCCACAGGTCAGGAAAGACAGGAGCAGAGATTATAACTCCTCGAGTTATCGCTAAACTGCTTCCATTACTGCTGAACATTCAGGAAGGCACAGTCTATGACGGAAGCTTTGGAACCGGACGCCTCTTGGCATATGCTTACCGCTATGCAAAAGAAAATGGTTGCAAAATAAAACTGGTTGGACAGGAAATAAACGCGAGGGCCAACTGGGTATTTCCGGTACAAATAAAAGCTTCATCGGTAATGGAATTAGGTGTCATTACAGCGCTGTAAGGGAGATCTTATGGAGGTGTAAGATGAAAACTTATGATGAACCAAGATTTTTCATTGAAGGAAATCCATTTTTGATATAATAGAAGCATATTAAGCTGTACTAATAAAAAGCACACAACAATCAGCTTGGAAGAAAAATGATGATCCACAGCTGGCATATTAATATGGATATACTAATAAGTTTGCACGTCATGTGAGGATTTTTTGCAATATATATCAACATGTTTCAAGAAAAATTGGATGAATCGATGGAATTTGATTTAGACTTAGACGTTGATACAGCCAATATGTGATTCGAGAAATATAACAAATGGGGGATACAACTTGATTACATCAGAAGAAATTAAACGTAGATTATGGGATGGGGCAAATGAACTACGTGGTTCAATGGATGCCAGCCGTTACAAAGATTATATGCTTGGATTAATGTTCTACAAGTTTTTGAGCGATAAGACATTGGAAACATTCAAAGTGGCCAGTGGCATCGGGCAAATGTCTGAGTTGGAGCTGGTTGAAGCATACACAAAGGCAAAAGCAGAATACGGCGAAATGCTAGAGCAAATGATTCAAAACGTACTCGGTTATTATGTCTCTCCTGAGTATCTTTATCAGACTTGGATAAAAGATATCAATTCGGGTGATTTTGAAGTCCAAAAAGTAATAGATAGCTTGAATCACTTTGAGCGTACGATTGCCGTGTCTGGCGATTCGGATGACTTTCAAGGACTATTCTCAAATTCAACGCTTGATTTAACGGATACGGCATTAGGCAGCAATTTAAACGAACGGAGCAAAAATATTAAGGCACTGATTTTGCTGTTTGCAGACTTGAACATGGTAGCATTGCAAAAAGGCGATGTACTGGGTGACGCGTATGAGTACCTCATCGGACAGTTTGCGATGGAGTCAGGAAAGAAAGCAGGGGAATTCTACACGCCACGACAAGTCAGCGAAGTCATGGCACAAATTGTAGCGAGAACATCAGACATCAAGTCAATCTATGACCCGACTGTTGGTTCTGGTTCGCTACTTTTAACGGTTGGAAAGCACTTAGATGAAGATGCACAAAAGAATTTGAGCTATTACGGGCAAGAAAAGAACACAGCAACCTATAACCTAACCCGTATGAATTTGTTGTTGCATGGTGTTCGGCCAGAAAAAATGACCATTAAAAACGGAGATACACTTTCTCAAGACTGGCCAGAAGATCCAGAACGTCCGAATGAAGGCGTGCAATTTGATGCAGTGGTGATGAACCCGCCATATTCAGCGAAGAATTGGAACAGATCAGGGTTAAAAGTTAGTGACCCTCGTTTTGAAGTTGCTGGAGTGTTGCCACCAGATTCTAAAGGGGATTTTGCTTTCCTATTACATGGATTATTCCACTTAGGACAAAACGGGACGATGGCGATTGTCTTGCCTCATGGGGTGCTGTTCCGTGGTTCAGCAGAAGGCGAAATTCGCAAACGATTGCTTCAAAAAAATTACATCGATGCCATTATCGGCTTGCCAAGTAATTTATTTACCAATACAGGGATCCCAGTCGTTGTCATCATCTTGAAGAAGAACCGAAAATTTGACGATCCTGTTTTAATCATTGACGCATCTCATAGCTTTATTAAAGTTGGAAAACAAAATGTCCTGCAAGAAAAGGACATTGCAAAAATTGTGGATACATATGTTGAACGTAGAGAAGAGGAAGGGTACAGTCACCTAGCGACACGTGAGGAAATAATGGAAAATGAGTATAACATGAACATTCCTCGCTATATCCAGGCAAATGAAGAAGAGATTCCGCACGATGTGGATGCTCACCTACTCGGCGGGATTCCTCAAAGGAACATCGACGATTTAAAGGTTCTACAGTCTACCGTGCCAGATGTTTTGAAACGATCATTAAAAGAAATTCGTGAAGGCTATGTCGAACTGTTAAAACCCGTTGAGGAAATTTCTAATGATGTATTGAGTGATGCTCGTATTGTTGAAATATCAAAAGAAATCGAAAGCAAAACAAAAAACTATATCGATAAATACTGGGACGTTTTGCGAAATGTTGACAAAAGCAGTAATTTGACGCAGTTAATGGACGACATGCTGGTTGAAATCAAGCAGATTCTTTCATCCTTCCAATATATTGATGTGTATGACGGCTACCAAATTGTGGCAGAGATATGGAAAAATACACTGGCACATGATGCGGAAATCATTAAATCAAGTGGTTTCTATACAGCTGGTCGTACGCGTGAGCCCAATATGGTAACAAAAGGATCCGGTAATAAAAAACGTGAAGAGCAAGACGGTTGGATTGGCAGTATTGTACCAAATGAGTTGATTGCAAAAAATTTATACAGTGATGAACGAAAAGAAATTGAATCAAAGAAAGCCCGCATTCAGGAGATTGAAACGAAGCTATCTGAGTTGGTTGAGGCTGCGAAAGAGGAAGATAGCGACGAAGCCAATGCTCTAGGCGAGTGCTTGAATGAAGCGGGTGAGGCTTTTGAAAGCAAATCAATCAAGGCTGCGTTAAAAAAGGCAAGCAAGGAAACCGTTGAATATGACCTACTGAAAAAAGTTGAAAAATTATTTGCAGATAAATCAGCGCTTAACAAAGCCGTGAAAGCGGATGAAAAAGCACTCAAAGAATCCGTGCAAGAACGTATCTTGACTTTGACAAACGAAGAAATCGACAACCTGATGTATGAAAAATGGTTCGGCAATATGGTGGATGCTATAGTTGGTTTGGTATGGAAACCGATAAAAAAAGAGTTGGACACATTGCAAATGTTGCACAATCGTTATGCTGATACCTTGTCAGCAATTGATGAAGAAATTCAAGACTCAGAATCAACACTTGAAGCCATGATGTGTGAATTGGTGGTGGAAGAATAATGGAACAAAAAAATTTGGTGCCAAAAAGGCGATTTAAAGAATTTCAAAACGCTCACGCTTGGGAACAGCGGAAGTTGAGAAGAATTGCTGAGTTTAATCCGAAAGCGGAATTACCGGAAACATTTAAATATGTAGATTTGGAGTCTGTCGTAGGTACAGAAATGATTGCATATAGAGAGGAAAGAAAAGCTACTGCTCCATCAAGAGCGCAGCGACTTGCACGCCAAGGCGATTTGTTTTATCAAACAGTTAGACCCTATCAAAAAAACAACTATTTATTTGAAAAACCTTGTAATAACTACGTTTTCTCAACAGGATATGCCCAACTGCGTCCTTATGGTGATGGGTATTTTTTGCTGAGTTTGGTACAAACCGAACAGTTTGTCAAAATGGTTTTAGATAGATGTACTGGTACAAGTTATCCTGCAATCAATTCAAATGATCTGGCAGAAATGGAAGTATCTGTTCCTTTGAAAGGAGACGAACAAATACAAATCGGTAAGTTTTTTAAGAATCTCGACCACCTCATCACCCTACATCAGCGTAAATTAGAAAAAACAAAGGCATTAAAATCTGCCTATCTTTCTGAAATGTTTCCAGCTGAAGGTGAGCGTGTGCCAAAACGGAGGTTTGCCGGTTTTACGCAACCTTGGGAACAGCGGGAATTGGGAAAGGTAGTCGACTTAGTTAAATCTTACTCGCTTTCTCGTGATGTTGAAACTGATGAAGATAGTGGTTTTCGTTATGTTCATTATGGCGATATTCATAAAAAAGTTGCTGATTTGATAGAAAGTGACGAACAACTTCCAATGATAAAAGCGGGTGATTATGAGTTGCTTCAAAAGGGTGATGTAATAGTAGCAGATGCCTCAGAAGATTATACAGGTATTGCAGAACCGGCTGTATTGCTTAATAAACCAAGCGCTAAGGTGGTTGCAGGGCTTCATACGATTGCTATGCGACCGAAAGAAATCACACCGTTATTTCTTTATTACTTGTTGCACACTGATAATTTTAAAAGTTTCGGAACCAGAGTTGGTACAGGAATGAAGGTGTACGGGATTACCACGAATAATTTATTCAAATATCCTGCTGCATTGCCTGTAAAAGAAGAACAAGAGGAGATAGGTAAGTTTTTCTATGAGCTAGATAACCTCATCACCCTTCATCAACGTAAGTTAGAAAAACTACAAAATCTCAAAAAAGCATACCTAAATGAGATGTTTGTATAAAGGGGAGCGTAAGCCATGAGCAATGCACCAAAGAGTGTGGCAGAGAAAACTTTTCAAGAGAATTTTGTAAAAGAACTGCAAAAATATAAATGGGAAGCACCTGAGTTCTTAAACGGTAATAAACAAAAAGTAACGGTTGCGGACTTGGTTTCGCACTGGCGGAGTGAACTTAACCGCATCAATGCTGACCAGCTTGAAGGCGTTGAATTAACGGATAATGAGTTCAAACAAGTAATGGCAAAGGTCAATCAAATCAGCAATAGCTATGAGGCTGCAAAGATTTTGGCTATTGAAGGATCAAAAGGCAAGATCGATGGCATTTACCGGGATGACAACCCAAAAATCACGAGAAAACAAATCACATTGACGATTTTTAAAAAAGCTGAAGTACGTGGTGGGGACTCGAGCTATCGGATTGCAAGAGAAATACAGACCCCTAACAACAACCGTTTTGATATCGTCCTGCTGATCAACGGCTTGCCCTTAATCAATATCGAACAAAAACGCACGGACAAAACGTTGGACGAGGCATTTGGCCAGTTTATGCGCTACTACCGTGACGGTGAATACAGTCATAACTTTATGGCTTTTTCGCAAATGATGGTCATCACTTCTGAAATTGACACTCGATATTTCGCTACGCCAAAAACAATCGGAGATTTTAACCCGAGTTTCGTCTTTCATTGGGCAGATAAAGATAACCATGTAATAAACGATTGGAAAAAAGTAATTAAACAATTTTTGATGATTCCAATGGCACACCAGATGGTCGGCGATTACTTAGTCATTGATGAAGCGCGTGATGAGGAAAATAGGCGACATCTGTTAATGCGTCCCTATCAAGTCCATGCTCTGCAGGCGGTTGAAGGGGCTGCGTTTGGATGGGACAATGATGAAAAAATACCTCATGGTGGTTTTGTCTGGCACACGACTGGTTCAGGAAAAACAATCACAAGTTTCAAGACTGCTTTGTTTTTATCGACAAGAGCAGGATTTGATAAAGTCGTCTTCCTTGTTGATAGACGTGAGCTAGATAATCGTACCAGTGAAAACTTCAAAGCATATGCTGCCTATGAGCCGGTTTCTGTTGATGATACAAAACACACCTACCAGCTAAAAAAGAAACTGATGTCAGCAAAGAATGGCATTGTGGTCACAACAACATTCAAACTCAATGCTTTAGTGAAGGAACTAGAAGAAGCACACGATAATCGTTTAGCAGATAAGAAAATGGTCTTTATCATCGATGAAGCCCATCGTACGACAATGGGACAGATGATGGGAACGATAAAACGCTATTTCAAGAAAAATGGACTTTTCTTTGGCTTTACCGGCACCCCCTTATTTGATGAAAATAAGGTCAAAGGAAAGATCAATGAAAAAAGCGAAGTCATCAATACCACTGAAAAGTTATTTGGGCCGAAGTTACATCAATATACGATTGATGAGGCGATTGCCGATAAAAACGTATTAGGTTTTCACGTTGACTATATCAACACCGGAGAATTCAAAAGTTATGATGATTTAAGAGACCAGATCGCTGAACAAATGAAGGAAGAACATCCTGAATGGACAGACAGAGAAATCGAACGCCAAGTTCAAGAAATGTCAGAAGCGGACGTTGAAAAGCAAGCAAAAAAACGAGGGCTGCTTGTATACCAAGACGAAACGCATATTCCACGGGTAGTGGAAGAAATTCTGAATAACTGGGAATCCCAATCACAAGAAAGAGAATTTAATGCAATTTTGACGGTTGCCTATAAAGACCGTGTAATTGCTTATTATCATGAATTTAAAAAACAACTAAAAGAACGTGGGGAAAAGCTAAATGTTGCGATGACGTTTAGTTTCGGTAACGAAAATGATCCTAAGCCACTAGACCCTGAAATTGTCAAAGAGATGTTTCAGGACTACGCTGCCTTTACAGGTATTGAGTTTATAGCGGGGGATAAAAAACATGGAGAAGATGCTTATTTTGAAGACCTTGTAGAGCGCGCGACACGAGGCGGCAGTGGACGAAACCCGAAAAATATCGACCTCGTCATTGTGGCAGACCAACTGTTGACAGGTTATGATTCGAAACGTCTGAATACGCTTTATGTTGACCGTACCCTTGAACTTCAAGGTCTGATCCAAGCCTACTCACGCACCAATCGTGTCTTTGGTTCGAAAAAAGAATTTGGAACGATTATCAACTTCCAATACCCTCGAATGACTGAAGAAATGGTAAATCAAGCTTTGAAGCTATATGGAAGCGGTGGGAAGAGCAGTAAGGCCATTGTGGATACTTACCAAACGGCTGTAAAGAAATTGGAAATCAAAGTATCTGAAATGATCCCGACTTTACCTGACCCTACTGAATGGCAAAAAATAGAACAGGATGAGAAGAAAAAGGAAGCTTTTATCCTTGCTTTTAAAGATGCTGCTGAGCAGTTAAATTTGGTAGAACAGTACTATGAATTTAAGTGGAATGATGACGCTTTTGGAATAGACGAGCACACTTGGCTGCAGTATGTCGGTGCTTATAAAAACTTAACAAGGAAGCCCGGAACCCCACCTGCGCCATCAACCGTTCATCCGCTTGCTGGAAAAACGAAATTGGCAGGAACACAAGTCATTGATGCAAACCATATTATAAAATTAATAGGTTCAAAAGTTACTTCACCGTACGGCGTGCAAACGGTGGATCGTGAAACACTTCGTATTATTTATGAACAAATTCAAGAGTTAAGTAACATGGGGGACCATGAGCAAGCACAACTATTAAAGGAATTTGTGGATACTGAGCTTGTACCTGGTAACTTATCGAGCAATTTGAACTTTGATGAGGCATTTGAAATTTGGAAAGCGGATAAGCTGCGCGATACGGTCATTCAATTTTCTTCGGAGTGGGGATTAGATAGTGAATTACTTATAAAAGCGGTGAATTCATATTCCACTTCTGAGCCTGATATTGTTCCTTTTATCAATGATCTCATTCGCAGTGTTGATTTCAACAAGGCAACCAATCAAACAGCTGGCAGTTTGTTAAAGCATAATATGATCCTCACGACTAAATTGCCACAATGGATTGCTGAGACGAAGCAAAAGTATAGTTAATGATGAACCATGTTTAAGATATAATGAAAAATTAGGTGAAATGGCTTATGATCAACAAAAATTCGTTAGCAGCGGTGATCGCAGCATATAAACAAAACTTCTCAACGCACTGGGAAAATGAAAAATATAAATGGGAAGCGGTCCAGCATTTTCAAGATCATTGGGATATCAATGCTTCTGACTTTGCCGAGATGTTCACGAAAGCAACAGACAAAACCAATAATCTGCTCACTTCCGTGAACAACTACCCAAGAAGAATGATTCATGAGTTTGCTGTGGCAGATGAAGAAGCGACAAGAGCCATGTTTATCAATCTGTATGATGAGTCCAAGAATTTTGCGGAACGAGTTGAAAAATTCCAGTCTGATGCAGAAACAATGCGTGTAAAATATGATCAAGGCACATGGAGGCAGCATTTTCAAACGCTGAATTCCATTAGCACATACCTTTGGCTCCGTTATCCGGATAAATATTATATTTACAAGTACTCGGAATGTCGGGCTGTGGCAAAAGTGCTTGACAGCGATTTCATTCCAAAAAAAGGCGCTTCTTCTCGCAATCTCGTAGGGGAATTTCACCTTTACAATGAAATTTGCGAGCAATTGAAAAAGGATAAGGAATTGGTACAAATGCTGCAATCTGTGCTTACGGATTGTTGTTACCCGGATAAAGCGCTGAAGACATTGACGATGGATCTTGGCTTTTATATCAGCCGTTTTTATACAAAAAAGTCTACTGAAGATCATGCCGAGTGGTTTCCAATGGACTATAGCCCAAATATTACAACGGAGGAATGGCTTGCACTGCTTGCAGATAAACGTGTTTTTAACACAAAAAGTCTAAAAATCATGAAGCGCATAAAAGACTGTGGCGGCATAGCCACTTGTAAGCAGCTTTCGGAAAAATATGGGGATAATCCGAACTATTATAATAGTGGATCTTCTGCTCTTGCAAAGCGTGTTGCCGAGATGACGGGATGTCCTTTGATGACATCTCATAACGATAATGCAAAGTGGTGGCCGATTTTATATGTTGGAAAGCATGCAGACAAAGATATGGCAGGTAATTATATGTGGAAACTGCGTGATGAATTGAGCAAAGCACTGGATCAGTTTGACCTTTCTGAAATTCCTTTGTATGAAGAGGAGCCACAAGCTAAAATCAACCAAGGTAAAGAGAAGCAGGGTTACTGGTGGCTCAATGCTAATCCTAAAATTTGGCGTTTCTCGGATATCGACATCGGCGAGACGCAGCGATATACACTGTATAATGAAAATGGCAACAAACGCCGCATTTTTCAAAACTTCTTGGATGCGAAGGCTGGCGACCTTATTATTGGATATGAATCTTACCCGGTGAAACAGGTGGTAGCACTTGCGAAAGTGCTGGAAGAAAGTGATGGAGAATATCTTTATTTTGAAAAAACAGAAGGGCTTGTCACACCGATCGATTATGCAACATTGAAAAATTGTCCTGAGCTGGAAAAAATGGAATATTTCCAGAATCCACAGGGCAGTCTTTTCAAACTGACCAAGGAAGAATATGATTTTATTCAAGACATGATTCGCGAGGAAAACCCGGTTGCCCGGAAAGAACCCATTGAAGCTTACTCCAAAGATCAATTTTTGAAAGAGGTTTATATGACTGAAGAACGTTACGAAACGCTCATCTCTTTGCTAAAGCCTGAATCCGTGACGAAATTTCCGCTTAAAGGCAAACAAATCGCATAAAATTTAGTATAATTGGTATATCAGACAAATTAAATTCATTCCACATTCAGGTG
>JGI25331J36430_1001295_pt1 | contig 13677 bp, 10 predicted proteins | sample HigsolmetaAR206D_FD_36430 | JGI IMG/M metagenome (IMG submission 36430) | reverse complement strand
TTCGATCCGTCCGCGCCCGACGGACAACGCCTTTCTTGGCCCGCTCGAGGGTGGCTCGCTGGAGCCGACCTATTCGGGGGCGCTGTCCTTCATGCGGCGGCNCTACAGCCGTGATCTCTCNGTGGCGGATGTCGTCGTCTGGGGCGTGCCGTTCGACTGCGCGACGTCCAATCGGCCGGGAGCGCGNTTTGGGCCGCAGGCCCTGCGCCGCGCCTCGGCTATNTTCGACGGNGATCCGCAGTTCCCGTCGGGGCTCGACCCNTTCGAGGCGCTCACGGTGATCGACTGGGGCGACTGCTCCTTCGACTATCGCCGGCTCGACCAGGTGCATGGCCTCATCGAGGCGCAGGCGGCGGAGATCATCGCCGCAGGCTGCCATCTGGTGACGCTCGGCGGCGACCATTCCATCACCCTGCCGCTCCTGCGCGCGCATGTGGCAGAGCACGGGCCGCTGGCGCTGGTGCAGTTCGACGCCCATCAGGACACGTGGGAGGATGACGCGGAGGGGATCTCGCACGGCACCTTCGTCACGCGCGCCGAGATGGAAGGGCTCATCGACTGCTCGCGCTCCATCCAGATCGGCATCCGCACCGTGGCGCCGGACGATTTCGGCATCGCTATCGTCGATGCCTACGAGGCGCGCGGGCTGGGCGTTGCCGGCATCGCCCAGCGCATCCGCGAGCGGGTGGGTGATGCGCCGGCCTATCTGTCGTTCGACATCGATGCGCTCGACCCCGCCTTTGCGCCGGGCACGGGCACGCCGGTGGCCGGTGGCCTCTCCAGCGCCGAGGCGCTGATGGTACTGTGGAGTCTGCGCGACATCGACTGGCGCGGCATGGATATCGTGGAAGTGGCGCCGGCCTATGACCATGCCGACATCACCGCCATCGCCGGGGCTACGGTGGTGCAGCACTACCTGCAGATCCTCGCCGAGCGGGCGCGGGGGTGAGGGTGCGGGATTCATTGACACGGCAGCCGCTTTCCCGGATAACGGCGTCCATGATCATCGCTGCTCACAGCACGCTGAACCGACGCCGCCGCGCTGCCCCTGCGCGCGTGCGATGATGCGACCTCGCCTGTCGTGATCCGAGCCGCGCCCCGCAGCGCGGCTTTTTTGATGCAATTTTGTCCCCATCCTCTGCTACCACCGGCGCGCGTGAACGCCATCGCCCGGACAATCGTCAGGAGCCGTCCATGAACGACACCTCGCTTCTCAACCCCGCGCGGTCCAGCTCTTCCGGCGCGCGGGCGCCACGCGTCTTCATCGACGGCGAGGCCGGCACCACGGGGCTTGGCATCCGTGAGCGCCTTGCGGCGCTGCCGCAGATCGAGNTGAGGNCCATTGCGCCCGAGCTGCGCAAGGACGTGGAGGCGAAGAAGAAGCTGCTCGCCGAGGTCGACCTTGTCGTCCTCTGCCTGCCGGACGCNGCCGCCAAGGAGACGGTGGCGCTCGTCGACGCGCTGGGCGAGGCNGGCCCGCGCGTGCTCGACGCGAGCACCGCCCACCGGGTCGCGCCGGGCTGGGTCTACGGCTTTGCCGAGATGGCGCCGGGGCAGGGTGGAGCCATCGCCAAGGCCCGGCNCGTGGCCAACCCCGGCTGCTATCCGACGGGTGCCATCGCGCTGCTGAGGCCGCTCGTCGACGCCGGCCTCGTGCCCGCGGACTATCCCGTCACCATCAACGCGGTCAGCGGCTATTCCGGTGGCGGGCGCACGATGATCGAGGCCTACGAGGCGGGCACTGCGCCTTCCTTCGAACTCTACGGCCTCGGCCTCGAGCACAAGCACCTGCCTGAGTTGCAGGCCTACTGCGGCCTCACGCGCCGGCCGATTTTTGTGCCGTCGGTCGGCAACTTCCGCCAGGGCATGCTGGTGTCGATCCCGCTGCATCTCGATACCCTGCCAGACAAGCCGACGGGGGCCGACCTGCAGGCGGTGCTCGCCGCCCGCTATGCGGTGAGCGAGCTGGTCTCCGTCGTGCCGCAGGACGATGCGAGCGTGACGGCCGGCAGGCTGGAGGCAGAGGCCCTCAACGACACCGACCGGCTGGAGCTGAGGGTCTATGCCAATGAGGCGCGGCGGCAGGCGGTGCTCGTCGCCCGGCTCGACAATCTCGGCAAGGGCGCCTCGGGGGCNGCGGTGCAGAACATCCGCCTGATGCTCGGCGTCTGACCTTCGCTCAACGCAAGAAAAAGGGCGGGCAANTGCCCGCCCTTGAAGCGCAAACTTGGCCGAGGTTCAGCCCGGATAGGCGCGCACCTGCTGCCGCTGCGTGCCGAGACCCTCGATGCCCAGCTCGACGACCTCGCCACCCTTGAGGAAGCGCGGCGGCTTCATGCCCATGCCGACGCCGGGAGGCGTGCCGGTCGTGATGACGTCGCCCGGCTCGAGCTTCATGAACTGCGAGATGTAGGAAACGAGGTAGGGGACAGAGAAGATCATGGTCTTCGTCGAGCCGTCCTGCATGCGCTCGCCGTTCACGTCGAGCCACATGGACAGGTTCTGCACGTCCTTGATCTCGTCCGTCGTGACGAGCCAGGGGCCGAGGGGGCCGAAGGTCGGGCAGCCCTTGCCCTTGGCCCACTGCCCGCCGCGTTCGAGCTGGTAGGCGCGCTCGGAAACGTCGTTGCAGACGCAGTAGCCGGCGACGTAGTTCAGCGCGTCCTTCTCCTCGACATAGGAGGCTTCCTCGCCGATGACAACGGCGAGCTCGACCTCCCAGTCGGTCTTCTCCGAGCCGCGCGGCACGACGATGTCGTCGTTGGGGCCGACGATGCAGGAAGGGGCCTTGTTGAAGAGAATCGGCTCGCTCGGGATCGGCGAATTCGTCTCGGCCGCGTGATCAGCGTAGTTCAGGCCCACCGCGATGAAGTTGCGCACGTTGCCGACGCAGGGGCCNAGGCGCGTGCCGGCCGGCACGGCGGGAAGGGTCTTCGGATCGACGGCGGCGATGCGCGCGAGCGAGGCCTTGGTGAGCGCCTTGCCGGCGAGATCGGGAACGATTCCGGAGANGTCGCGGATCGTGCCCTCGGCGTCGACGATGCCCGGCTTTTCCGCGCCCGGATTGCCGTAGCGCACCAACTTCATGGGGTATCCTCCGATTGAAACGTTTCAAGAGCGGCGGAGTGTGCTGCCGTGTGCCGAGGACTGCAAGCCGGATCGGCGCAGAGCCGGTGCGCGCAGCACTAAACCGGAGCCTGTTGCACCAATGTCACATCTCGCGAAAAGTCGCCAGTCGCCGGCTTTTTCCGCNCACGAGAAGGATCTGTGGGCAGATGGAAAAACCGACATGGTTTCGATATAAACTGTCATTATCGAAACTGGATTGATGTTGTGCGGTGCAGCAANCAGCCTGTTTTGGTGAGTTTTCGTTGCTGTTTTCGCTGAAATGTCAGCGGTACATTTGTATATTCATATGTATGCCAACACATTGATTGTTCCACTTTGCCTTGGCAGCATGCGACTCAAGGGCGCTCCGCAAAGTAACCGACGCCTCAGTTGAAGTTATTGGTCGGGGGAACATCCATGAGGGATTATCATAAATTTCTTGCGTGGGTGGCGGTTGGTTCAGTTTCATTGATCGTTGCTGGCACCGATGCCCACGCGGGCTCCTTTGCCATAAGGGAGCAGAGCGCAACGGGGCAGGGCGCCTCGTTCGCCGGTGTCGCGGCGGGCTCGGCTGGCCTCTCCTCGATGTTCTGGAACCCGGCCACGATCACCATGAGCCCGGGCTTCCGTTTCGAAGGGCATGCGACGGTCATCTTCCCGGAAGCGAAGATCAATCCGGACCTGCCGACGCTCGGCCTTGTCGGGGCCCTCGGCGGCACGCCCGTCGGCTCAGGCAATATCGGCCAGACAGCCTTCGTGCCCGCCGCCTATGCGGGCTATCAGGTGACCGACCGTCTCTGGCTCGGCGTGTCGGTGAACTCGCCCTTCGGCTTCATCACCAAGGCCGAGCAGAACTGGGCGGGCCAGACCTACGGGCGCTCGTCGAAGGCGTTCTCCGTCAACGTCACGCCGACCATCGGCTACAAGGTCACCGACTGGCTGTCGATCGGTGTCGGGCTGCAGGTCCAGTATTTCGACGTGACACTGAAGCGCGCCCTTGGCGTCTCGCCGCTGGCGCCGGGCGCCATTCTGGAGGGGGACGCCTATGGCGTCGGCTACACGCTCGGTCTCACGCTGACACCGTTCGAGGGCACCGAGATCGGCCTTGGCTTTCGTTCGTCGATCCGCCACCAGCTCGAGGGCAATCTCATCCTGGGGCCGGGGACGATCCTTCCGGTCAAGGCCAACGTGAATCTGCCCGAGGTGGTCTCCGTCGGCATCTCGCAGCGCCTGTCGCCGCAGTGGAAGGTGATGGCGGGCGTCGAGTGGACCAACTGGAGCAGGCTCAACGTCGTGCCTGTCACCAGCGCGGCCACCGGTCTGGCGGTGACGGCACTGCCCTTCAGCTACCGGGACGGTTGGTTCGCTTCCGTCGGTGCGGAATACCAGGTCAACGAGCAGCTCGCGCTGCGCGCCGGCCTCGGCTACGAATGGTCACCCATCACCGACCGCACGCGCGACGTTCGCATCCCCGACAACGACCGCTTCTGGGCGTCGATCGGTGCCACGTATCAGTGGAATGANCAGCTGTCCTTCGACATCGGCTACACNCACATCTTCGTCAAGGACACGGACATCCGCCTCGTGCCCGGCAATCCACAGTTCTCGGCGCTGCCCTTCGTCGCCGAGTCGAAGCCGACGGTCGACATCGTCTCCGTGGCGCTCAAATACCGGTGGGACAAGCCGGAGCGACCGATCCCGGCGCCCGTCGTGCGCAAGTACTGACCTTGCCCTTCCGCGGCCGGCCGGGGCGGTCGCAGTTTCCGGAACTCAAAGGCCGGCGGGATGACCGCCGGCCTCTTGNGTGGGTGTTCCGTTTCAGGCGCGCATCTTCACATAGGTGCCGGGGGCGTCGCACAGGGGCTCGAGTGGCCCCGCAGCCGGGTCGCGCGCCTTGACCCGCTCCGGGTTCTGGGCGGCGATCCAGTCGATCCAGTCCGGCCACCATGAGCCGGGCACTTCCTGCGCCTCCTTCAGCCAGTCCTCCAGCTCGCCGCGCGGCTTGCCATTGACCCAGTGCTGGTACTTGGCCTTGGCCGGCGGGTTGATGACGCCGGCGATGTGACCCGAGCCTGCGAGCACGAAGCGGATGCGCCCGCCGAAGAGCTGCGAGCCGAGAAACACCGAGCGGGCGGGGGCGATGTGGTCCTCGCGCGTGGCCAGATGATAGGTCGGGATGGTGACATCCGGCAGTTCCAGCCGCGTGTTNCCGAAGGTCATGCGGCCCNTGGCGAGATTNTTCTTCAGGTAGCACTCGCGCATGTAGAACGAGTGGTTGGCCGCCGGCATCCGGGTCGAATCGGAGTTCCAGTAGAGCAGGTCAAACGGCATCGGCGAGATNCCGCGCACGTAGTTGTTGACCACGTAGGGCCAGATGAGGTCGTTCGGCCGCAGCATGTTGAAGGCGGCGGCCATGCGCGAGCCTTCCAGATAGCCGCGCTTCGCCATCTCTTCTTCGATGGCCCTGATCTGCTCCTCGTCGACGAAGACCTTGAGGTCGCCTGCGTGGGTGAAGTCCACCTGCGTGGTGAGGAAGGTGGCGGACGCGATGCGCTCGTCGCCGTTTGCGGCCATATAGGCGAGCGTGGCCGCCAGCAGCGTGCCGCCCACGCAGTAGCCAACGGCGGACACCTCCTCCTCGCCCGTGTTGCGGGTGATGGCGTCAAGGGCGGCAAAGATGCCCTCGCGCATGTAGTCCTCGAAGCTTTTCCCNGCCAACCGTTCGTCGGGATTGACCCAGGAGATGCAGAACACCGTCAGGCCCTGGTCCACCGCCCAGCGGATGAAGGATTTGTCCGGCGTGAGATCGAGGATGTAGTACTTGTTGATCCACGGCGGCACGATGAGGAGCGGCCGCCGNAGCACCTTCTCGGTCGTCGGGCTGTACTGGAGCAGCTCGATGAGATCGTTGCGGAAGATGACCTTGCCGGGCGTGTTGGCCAGATTGACACCCACCTCGAACTTGGTNGGGTCAGACTGGCGCACCTTGAGTTGCCCGCCGCCGGCCTCGATGTCCTCGGCCAGCATCTGCATGCCGCGCACCAGGTTGGCGCCGTTCTCGCGCAGGGTAGTGCGGATGAGCTCCGGGTTGGTGGCGATGAAATTGGACGGCGAGAGCGCGCTGGCGATCTGGCGCACGTAGAACTGCGCCTTGTGGCGGGTGTGCTCGTCGAGCCCTTCGGCCTGGGACGCAAGCCGGTCTGCCCAGTCGACCGTCAGCAGGTAGGCCTGCTTGATGAAGTCGAAGAGCGGGTTTTCGTCCCACTCGGGGTCGGCGAAGCGCCGGTCCTTCGGATCGGGTTTGATCACCGGCTCGGCCTGTTCGCCCTGCATGCGCTTGAGCGTCGCCGCCCACAGCTCGATGAAGCGGGAGGTGAGGGAGGACTGGGCCTCAATCGCCTTCTGCGGATCGGACATCCACTTCTCGGCCACGTGGCCAAGCGTCTTGACGATCTCGCCGACCTCGTCGGCCGCTCCGCCCTTGGCGCGGCCTTCCTCGAAAGGCTTGAGATAGGCTNCCGCCACCCGGCCGGCCTCCTCGACGAACCGGGCCATGTTGCGCGACAGGGCCTCGAAATCCGGCATCGGCGCATCGGGGCGCCGGTCGGCCTGATCAGTCATGCGCCCTCCGCCTCTGTCGTCGACGGCATCTCGATCCGTTCCCTTTTCGCTCATATTAACCGACAATCCGTGACATGGGCATCATTGACGGGCATCAATGCCGGCCTCAACAGCGCACATCGTATGAGAGACTTGTTGCAGATGGTCCTTTCACAAGAGTTCATAATGAGGAGACGTTCGCTGCGAAGCATTGAGCGGAGCCGCGCGTNCCGTCTCCTGCCTGCGCTGCTNNCGCTTGCCCTGGCAGCCTGCACGAGCGGTGGCGAGGCTGTGCGGAGCATCGCCGTCGCCACCGGGCTTCGCGCCGAGACGCCCCAGGCGGCCGAGTTCGTCACCCAGTCGCGGCCCGAGAACCTTGACTACATGCCCATCGGCGTGCAGCCACCGGAACGTGCCACGCGGCCGCGCGACGCCAAGGGGACGGAGCAGCTCAAGCAGGAGTTGGAAGCACGGCGACGGGCAAACGAGGCCGCCGCGGCCGAGGCGAGGTCCCTGTCGTCCGCGCCGGCGCAGGGAGCGCAATGAGGCGGCTGTCTTGCCGCAGGCGCGAAAAAACGTTCCGCCTTTGGCAAGCCGGGTGCTAAATCAGGGCTGCCGCGCCGGAAGGATCGAGACGCGNGGCCCGATTCAGGGACTTGAGTAGCCATGACCGATTTTCACCGCATCAAGCGTCTGCCGCCTTATGTCTTCGAGCAGGTGAACCGGATCAAGGCCGCTGCCCGAGCTAACGGGGCCGACATCATCGACCTNGGCATGGGCAATCCCGATCTGCCGGCGCCGCGTCATGTCATCGAAAAACTGGTTGAGACCGCCGGCAAGCCGCGTACCGACCGTTACTCCGCCTCCAAGGGGATCAGCGGGCTGCGCCGTGCGCAGGCGGGCTATTATGAGCGCCGCTTCGGCGTGAAGCTCGACCCGGAAACCCAGGTCGTCGCCACGCTCGGCTCGAAGGAGGGCTTCGCCAACATGGCGCAGGCCATCACCGGGCCCGGCGATGTCGTGCTCGTTCCCAACCCGAGCTATCCGATCCATGCCTTCGGCTTCCTNATGGCCGGCGGCGTGATCAGGTCCGTCCCGGCGGAGCCGACGCCGGCCTTCTTCCCCGCGCTGGAGCGCGCGGTGGTCCACTCCATCCCCAAGCCCATCGCGGTCGTCGTCTGCTATCCGTCGAACCCGACGGCCTATGTGGCGTCGCTCGACTTCTACAAGGACCTCGTGGCCTTCGCGAAGAAGCACGAGCTCATTGTCCTGTCGGATCTCGCCTATGCCGAGGTCTATTTCGACGGGGAGCCGCCGCCGTCGGTGCTGCAGGTGCCCGGCGCCATGGATGTGACGGTCGAGTTCACCTCGATGTCGAAGACCTATTCCATGGCCGGCTGGCGCATCGGCTTCGCGGTGGGCAACGAGCGGCTGCTGGCGGCGCTTGCGCGTGTGAAGTCCTATCTCGACTATGGTGCNTACACCCCCGTGCAGGTGGCCGCGACGGCNGCCCTTAACGGGCCGGACGACTGCATCGTCGAGATGCGCGACACCTATCGCCGGCGCCGTGACGCGCTGGTCGAATCCTTTGGCCGGGCGGGCTGGCCCATTCCCGTGCCGCGCGCCTCGATGTTCGCCTGGGTGCCGATTCCGGAGCAATTCCGCAGCCTCGGCAGCCTTGAGTTCTCCAAGCTGCTCGTCGAGAAGGCTGATGTCGCGGTTGCGCCGGGCATCGGCTTCGGCGAGTACGGCGANGACTATGTGCGTATCGCCCTTGTGGAGAATGAGCAGCGCATCCGGCAGGCCGCGCGCAACATCCGCCGCTTCCTTGAAACGGCAGACAAAACGTTGCACAACGTGGTCCCGCTCGCGGCCCGGCGCTGAGCCGCCGGCCGCACCGGATCCTGCCTTCGTTCCCGCGAGACTGGTTCACCATGTCGCATGAATTCAGGGTCGGCGTCGCCGGCCTCGGCACGGTCGGCGCTTCCGCCGTGCGCATGCTTGCCCGCCAGGACGAGCAGCTTTTCGCCCGTCTCGGACGTCGGGTGAGGGTGNCCGCCGTGTCCGCGCGCAACCGCTCGCGCGACCGCGGCCTCGATCTCGCGGCGCTCACGTGGTTCGACGATCCGGTCGCGCTCGCCCGCAGCGGTGATATCGACTGTTTCGTCGAACTCATCGGCGGAGAGGATGGCCCCGCGCTCGAGGCCGTCACCGCGGCGCTGGAANCGGGCAGGCATGTCGTCACCGCCAACAAGGCACTGCTGGCGCGGCACGGTGTGAAGCTCGCCGCGCTCGCCGAGAAGAAGGGCGTTTCGCTCGCCTTCGAGGCGTCGGTCGCCGGCGGTATCCCNNTTATCAAGACGCTGCGCGAGGCCCTCGGCGGCAACACCATCAGCCGCGTCTACGGCATCCTCAACGGTACCTGCAACTACATCCTCTCGCGCATGGAGGCTGAGGGCCTGTCTTTCGAGGAATGCCTCANGGACGCGCAGCGGATGGGCTATGCCGAGGCGGACCCGACCTTTGACATCGGCGGGTTCGACACGGCGCACAAGCTGTCCATCCTGACGAGCCTCGCCTTCGGCACGGAGATCGACGCCGAGGCGATCTATGTCGAGGGCATCTCCTCCATCAGCCCCATCGACATCCGGATGGCCAACGAGCTCGGCTATCGAATNAAGCTTCTCGGCGTCGCCGAGCGGACGAAGACCGGCATCGAGCAGCGCGTGCATCCCACGATGGTGCCGAAATCCTCGGCCATCGCGCAGGTGATGGGCGTGACAAACGCCGTGACGATCGACGCCGACGCCGTGCGCGAGCTCACACTCGTCGGTCCGGGGGCGGGGGGCGACGCGACCGCCTCGGCCGTCGTCGCGGACATCTGCGACCTTGCCGCGGGCAAGGCCGGGCCACCCTTCGGCGTGCCTGTCGCGATGCTGCGCAAGCCCGAGCGCGCGAAGATGCGGCTGCACACCGGGGGCTATTACGTGCGCCTGACAGCCTACGACAGGCCGGGCGCTGCCGCGTCNATTGTCACCCGCATGGCGGAGGCTGACATTTCGCTGGANAGCATCGTCCAGCACCGGTCGGAGGATGCCGCCCAGCGCGACCCCTCCGGGCGCTCGGGGGCGCCGGTGCCGGTGGTGCTCATCACCTATGCGACGACGGAGGCCGCCATCCGAAAGGCGGTGGACAAGGTCATCGGCGACGGGCATGTCGCCGAGGCGCCACAAGTCATCCGTATTGAACGGGAGTAGGCGGCTGCAGACACTGTCGCTAGACGACCCGCACCTTCGAGTGATCCAGTCGGCCGGTCCGGCCCGGCGATCCTAACGGCCTTTAGGGAGATCCGACCGCGATGAGCGAGATTACCGTCAAGCCGAACCAGCTGATCGAACGCATCCTCACGCTGGAGCTCGTGCGCGTGACCGAGCGTGCCGCCGTGGCCGCTGCGCGGTGGCGCGGGCGTGGCAACGAGAAGGCCGCGGACCAGGCCGCGGTTGACGCCATGCGCCGCGAGCTCAACCGCCTGCCGATCGACGGCACGGTCGTGATCGGNGAGGGTGAGCGCGACGAGGCGCCGATGCTGTTCATCGGCGAGAAGGTCGGCAACACCAAAGGGCCGAAGGTCGATATCGCGGTCGATCCGCTGGAGGGCACGACGCTCTGCGCCAAGGACATGCCCGGCTCCATCACCGTGATGGCCATGGCCGAGGCCGGCACGCTGCTCGGCGCGCCGGACGTCTACATGCAGAAGATCGCGATCGGCCCCGGCTATCCGGAGGGTGTGGTCGATCTCGACGCCTCGCCCGAGGACAACATCCACGCGCTCGCCAAGGCCAAGGGCGTGAAGCCGAACGAGATCAACGTGCTGATGCTCGATCGGCCGCGCCACGCCGACATGATNGCGGCCGTGCGCAAGACCGGTGCCGGCATCCGCCTGATCACCGACGGTGACGTCGCCGGNGTCATCTTCACGGCCAACCCNGAGGAGACCGGCATCGACATGTATCTCGGCATCGGCGCCGCTCCCGAGGGCGTGCTCGCCGCAGGCGCGCTGCGCTGTGTCGGTGGCCAGATGCAGGCCCGCCTCATCCTCGACACGCCCGAGAAGCTCGACCGCGCGGCCAAGATGGGCGTCACCGACCCCAACAAGAAGTACCAGCTGCTCGACCTCGCCTCGGGCGACGTCATCGTCGCGGCGACTGGCGTGACCAACGGNGCGCTNCTTTCGGGCGTGCGCTTCCACAAGGACATCATCGAGACGGAGACGGTGGTCTACCGCTCGGCCACGGGCACCGTGCGCCGCATCAAGGCGGAGCACCGGGAGCTCGCCAAGTTCCACCTCGAGTGACCGTTCGCCGGGGCGATTGACGCGACGCTCGCCGGAAGGGGGGAGGCANCATGCGCGAGGATGCGATTGTCGTGCGGCCGCTCACGGCCGCGGACCGGGCGGCCTGGGAGCCNCTGTGGCAAGGCTATCAGGCCTTCTATTGCATCTCCCTGCCGCCGGAGGTGTCGGACGGCACTTTCGCGCGCATGCTTGATCCCGCCGAGCCGATCCATGGCCTTGGCGCATTCGTCGACGGCGAGCTTGCGGCCATCGCACATTATATCTTCCACGCCACGACGTGGAGCCTGGCCCCGCGCTGCTACCTCAACGATCTCTTCACCGCCGAGGCCCACCGCGGCCGTGGGCTCGCGCGGCGCCTCATCGAGGCGGTCTACGAGGCAGCGCGGTCGGCCGGGGCGGACCGTGTCTACTGGCTCACGCACAAGGACAACGCGACCGCGCGGGCGCTCTACGACCGCGTGGCGGAAGACGTGGGCTTCGTCCAGTACCGCAAGCTTCTTCCGTGACCTGTCTTTTCCCGGCGCTGCTACCCTGAAGCGGTTGGCCCGGCCCAGGCGGCGTGAATAATCGGGCCATGAGCGAATCATCCCTCGCGCGGACCCTTGATTCTCACGACGCGCTTCCGGCCCTCGCCCGTGCCGCGCCGCGCCCCTTCCTCGGCGTCACACGTTCGGCCCTCGGGCGCATGTGGCGCGACAGGTGCGACGAGGCGCAGGCGCTGCAGGCCCTTGCCATGGTCCAGCAGTACGGTCTGCCCGACATGGTGGCCCGCGTGCTCGCCGCACGCGGCGTCGCGCCAGGCGAGGCCCTCGCATTCCTCGAGCCGCGCCTGCGCGACCTCATGCCCGATCCCTCCGTGCTGCGTGACATGGACGCGGCTGTGGCGCGGCTCGTCGCTGCGGTGAAGCGGTGTGAGCAGATCGCGATTTTCGGCGATTACGACGTGGACGGCGCCTGCTCGGCGGCTCTCCTCGGAGGTTTCCTTGGCCGCTGCGGCGTGCCTTATGTCATCCACATTCCCGACCGGCTGACGGAGGGCTACGGGCCCAACATGGCGGCCGTCAGCGCGCTGCGCGAGGCGGGGGCGCGCCTTCTCGTNACGGTGGACTGCGGCACCGCGAGCCATGCGGTCTTNGCCCATGCGCGNGAGCTGGGCATGGACGTGGTCGTCATCGACCACCACCAGGCGCCGGCGGAGCTGCCTGTCGTCGAGGCGCTCGTCAACCCGAACCGGCAGGACGACCTCTCCGGCCTCGGGCATCTGGCGGCGGCGGGCGTGGTCTTCCTCGTCCTCGTGGCGCTCAACCGGGCACTGCGGGAGGCTGGCTTCTGGCGGGCTGACCGGCCGCAGCCCGATCTTCTCGCCGAGCTCGACCTCGTGGCGCTGGCGACGGTGGCCGACGTCGTGCCGCTCCGGGGCCTCAACCGGGCCTTCGTGCGCCAGGGGCTCGCCGTCATGCGCCGGCGCGGCCGGCCCGGGCTGACCGCGCTGATGGACACGGCCGCCCTCTCGGGTCCTCCCGAGGCATGGCACCTCGGCTTCCTGCTGGGGCCGCGCATCAATGCCGGCGGGCGCATCGGCGATGCTGCGCTCGGCGCCCGGTTGCTGCTGACGTTCGACGAGGCGGTGGCGCGGGCGACCGCCACGGAGCTCGACCGCCTCAACAAGGAGCGTCAGGCCATCGAGCTCGTCGCCGTTGAGGAGGCGATGGCNCAGGCCGACATGGCTCTGTCCGCCGATCCGGACCGGGCGGTGCTTGTCGTCCACGCGCCGGATTGGCACCCCGGCGTCGTTGGCCTCGTCGCCGCCCGGGTGAAGGAGCGTTTCCAGAAGCCGACCTTTGCCTTTGCTGCCAACGGCGAGGGCGGGCTCACCGGCTCGGGCCGCTCCATCCCCGGCGTCGATCTCGGCGCGGCGGTGCGCCGGCTCGTCGAGGCGGGGCAGGTGGCAAAGGGTGGCGGTCACGCCATGGCCGCTGGCGTGACGCTCGCCGACGGCAATCTCGCCGCCTTCGCCGAGGCCATCGACGCCCTGCTGCGCGACAGTGTTGCCGTGGCGGGGGCNGACACGGCGCTCCTCATCGACGGCGCCATGACCGCGGCCTCGGCGACGACAGAGCTGATGGCGCGACTCAACGGGGCAGGGCCCTTCGGCTCCGGTCATCCCGAGCCTGTCTTCGCCTTCCCCAACCATATCCTCACCGAGGCGGCGGTGGTCGGCAACGGCCATGTGCGCCTGCGGCTGCGCGCCGGCGACGGCAGCCAGGTAGGCGGCATCGCCTTTCGCGCCGCGGACCAGCCGCTCGGCCGTGCGCTCCTGGCATCGCGAGGCGAGCGCGTCCACGCCGCCGGCAGCCTCGCCGTCGACCGATGGGGCGGGGCGGAGCGTGTCGACGTGCGCGTCGCAGATGTGGCACCGGCGACCCCCGGCAAGGCTGTGGACGGGCGCTGATCCTTCGGTCTTCGCCAGCGGTTGCGCTTGCCGCGGTGGGAGATACGCTCTATATGTCGCGCCGCTGCTTCGCCCCGCGAAGCTCTGCGCCCATCGTCTAGCGGTCTAGGACGTCGCCCTTTCACGGCGAAAACAGGGGTTCGAGTCCCCTTGGGCGCGCCAC
>JGI25331J36430_1001292_pt1 | contig 13695 bp, 12 predicted proteins | sample HigsolmetaAR206D_FD_36430 | JGI IMG/M metagenome (IMG submission 36430) | reverse complement strand
AGGGCAGAAAGGCCCAAATCGCCGCGGACGGTCGGCGAGTGGAAGGAAGGGATGATGGCAGCGGGCAGAGGCCGCATGAAGACGGACGACGGGACGGCACANGGGGGAGCGGCCGGCGGGAANGCCGAGCGCGCATCGCTCGCGGCGCTCAGGCCGCTGGTGCCATTCGCGCTCGCCTATCGCGGTCGCATCGCGGCGGCGCTCGTGGCCCTCGTCGTCGCCGCGGGGGCGACGCTCGCGCTGCCGCTGGCGGTGCGCCGGGTGATCGACGGCGGCTTCTCCGATCCCGACAGCGGCATGATCAATGCCTATTTCGGCACGCTCGTCGTTGTCGTCGCCGTGCTCGCCGTGGCGAGCGCCGCCCGCTACTATCTCGTGACCACCCTCGGTGAACGGGTGGTGGCGGACCTGCGCACCGCCGTCTTCCGCCATCTCCTGTGGCTTGACCCGGGCTTCTACGACAGCGCGCGCAGCGGCGACATCGCCTCGCGCCTCGCCGCCGACACGACGCAGATCAAGGCCGCCTTCGGTGCGAGTGCCTCGATCGCGCTGCGCAACCTTTTTCTCTTCCTTGGCGCCGCAACGATGATGGTGGTGACGAGCCCGCGCCTGTCGGCTCTTGTCCTCGCGGCGATCCCGGTCATCGTCCTGCCGCTCGTCGCGTCGGGGCGCAGCGTGCGCCGGCGCTCCCGCGCCGCCCAGGACCGGCTGGCGGATGCCTCCGCTTTCGCCACCGAGGCGGTGGGGGCCATCCGCACCATGCAGGCCTTCGGTGTCGAGGCGGCGACGGCCGAACGCTACAGAGCCGCGGCGGAGAACGCCTTCGAGGCTGCGCGCGCCTCCATCCGCGCGCGCGCCTATCTCACGGCGGTTGCGCTCTTCCTCATCGCGGCGAGCGTGGTGGCGGTGCTGTGGTATGGCGCACAGGACGTGCTCGGCGGGCGCATGAGCGCCGGCCGGCTGTCCCAGTTCGTGCTCTATGCGGTTTTCGCCGCGGCGCGCTCGGCGAGCTCAGCCAGGTCTGGGGTGAGGTGTCCCAGGCGGCGGGCGCGGCCGGCCGGCTGTCGGAGCTGCTCGCCACACGTGCGAGCGTGGCCTCGCCCGCCTCGCCCGTTCCCCTGCCGCAGCCGCCACGCGGCACGGTGGCCTTCCGGAATGTGTCCTTCGCCTATCCGAGCCGGCCGGACCGCTCCTCCCTCCACGCGCTCGACTTCTCGGTTGCGGCGGGCGAGCGCGTGGCGATCGTCGGGCCGTCGGGTGCCGGCAAGACCACCGTCTTCCAGCTGATCCTGCGCTTCTACGACTGCCAGGACGGTGCCGTGCTGGTCGACGGCGTCGACGTGCGCCGCGCCGATCTCGTGGAGCTGCGCCGCCGCATCGCCTATGTGCAGCAGGAGGCGGCGATCTTCGGCGCGAGCGTGGCCGACAACATCCGTTACGGTCGCCCCGACGCNTCCATGGAGGAGGTNCGCCGCGCCGCGGAGCTGGCTGCGGCTGATGGCTTTATCGCGGCGCTGCCGCAGGGCTATGACACGCTGCTCGGTGAACGCGGGGTGACGCTCTCCGGGGGGCAGCGCCAGCGCATCGCCATCGCCCGCGCTGTCCTGAAGGATGCGCCCATCCTCCTTCTCGACGAGGCGACCTCCGCCCTCGATGCCGAGAGCGAACGTCTCGTGCAGGAGGCGCTCGACCGGCTCATGCAGGGCCGCACCACCATCGTCGTCGCCCACCGGCTGGCGACGGTCCAGTCGGCCGACCGCATCCTCGTCATGGACGAGGGACGCATCGTGGAGGAGGGCACGCACGCGACACTGGCGGCGCGCGGGGGGCTCTATGCGAAGCTTGCCCGCCTGCAGTTCGGTGACGTGCCGGCCGAGGTGCTCGCGGCGAAGTAACCTGCGGACGGCGGCGCTGCCGCACCCCGCGCGCGCCGTTACCGCTCGGTCAACTTCAGCTCGATGCGCCGGTTGCGGCGGTAGGCGTCCTCNCTGTCTCCCAGCTCGATCGGCTGGAATTCGCCGAAGCCGGCGGCGAGCAGGTGNTGGGGTGGCACGCCCTTCTCGACGAGATACTGCACGACCGAGATGGCGCGCGCCGCCGACAGNGCCCAGTTGGACTTGTACTGGCCCGTGCCGGAGAGCGGGCGCTTGTCCGTATGCCCGTCNACGCGCAGCACCCACGGGATGTCCGGCGGGATCTCGCGCGCAAGCTCGAGGACGGCACTCGCGATCTTGTCGAGCTCGGCCATGCCCTCGGGACGGAGCGTCGCCTGGCCCGTGTCGAACAGAACCTCCGATTCGAAGACGAAACGGTCACCGACGACGCGGATGTCCGAGCGGTTGCCGAGGATCTGCCGCAGGCGGCCGAAGAAGTCGGAGCGGTAGCGGGCGAGCTCCTGGACGCGCTGGGCGAGCGCCGTGTTGAGGCGCGAGCCGAGGTCGGCGATGCGCGCCTGGGACTGCCTGTCACGCGCTTCCGAGGCCTGCAGTGCCTCTTCGAGCGCCGCGAGTTGGCGGCGCATGGCGGCGAGCTGCTGGTTGAGCAGCTCGACCTGGGCGAGGGCGCGGGCCGACACCTCCCGCTCGGCGGACAGGGCGCCCTCCAGCTCGCCGACGCGCCGGCTGGCGGCATCGCCCGCTGCTGCGCCGCTTGCGAGCAGGCCAGAGAGGCGGTTGCGCTCGGCCTCGCTCGCTTCCAGCGTCGATTGCAGGAGCGAGAGATTGTCCTGCAGCTCCTTCTTTGAGCCGCGCTCGAGGGCGAGCAGCTCGGTCAGCTCGGCAATCTGCTGGTTGAGCCGCTGCAGGGCCGTGTCCTTGCCGGAGATCTCCTGTGACAGGAAGAACTGCAGCAGCATGAAGACCGACAGCAGGAAGATGATGGACAGGACGAGCGTCGACAGCGCGTCGACGAATCCGGGCCAGTAGTCGATCCGGCGCTCGGGCCGGCGGGCGCGCGACAGGGCCATGCTAGTCGATCCGCGCGCGCTCGGCGTTCAGGCGCTCGAGCAGCAGCTTGATCTCGCGCTGGTGGCTCGCCTGGGCTTCCACCCAGTCGCGGATCATCTGCTGCTCGGTGCGCATGTGCTGGACAAGGCCCTGGATGCCCTCGGCGAGATTGGCCATGGCATGGGTGGCAGCCCGGCCGCTCTGGCCCTCGCTGACGGCGACGGTGAGCCGCTCCAGTGCGGCGGCGACATCCTGGCTCGCGGCGAGGGCGGGCGTGCCGGGCATGACATCGAGCGTGACGTCCGCGACCGTGGCGGCGAGCCAGTCCTCCAGCTCCGTGTAGAAGCGGTTCTGCGCCTGTCCGGCCTGCAGGTCGAGGAAGCCGAGGACCAGCGAGCCGGCGAGGCCGAAGAGCGAGGACGAGAAGGAGATGCCCATGCCGCCGAGCGGTGCGGCGAGACCCGCCTTGAGCTCGTCGAAGAGGGCGGTCGCCTCCCCGCCGGTGCGCATGGACTGGATGACCTTGCCGACCGAGCTCACTGTCTCCAACAGGCCCCAGAAGGTGCCGAGCAGGCCGAGGAAAACAAGCAGCCCCGCAAGATAGCGGGTGATGTCGCGGCTCTCGTCGAGGCGCGCGGCGATGGAATCGAGGATGGCTCGCAGGGTTGCCGTGGGCACACCGCCGCGGCCCAGACGGTCGCCGATCAGCGTCGCCATGGGCGCAAGTAGCACCGGCATGTCGATGAGGGCGACGCCCTCACCGCTGCGGCGAAGGTTGTTGACCCAGCGCACCTCGCGGAAGAGGCGGGCCACCTGGCGCAGGGCAAGCACGATGCCGATGAGCAGCACCCCGAGGATGATGCCGTTCAGCGCCGGGTTGGTGAGGAAGGCGGCCCAGATCTGGCGGTAGAGCATGAAGGCGATGAAGCCCACCAGAATCAGGAAGACGCCCATGCGGACCAGGTAGATCCGGGGAGAGGAGAGCTTGATGGAATCGCCGGCCGCCATCTCAGACCATCGGGTTGTGTCCAGAGGGACTATACACCCATGTTCGCCGGGGAATACCCGGCGATCAAGGCCGGCGCGCGTTGCGGCGCACGCCGGCAATGGCTCTTCCTCGCACGGCTTGTCGGCATCTTCATGACTGCGCGACAAGCCGCGGCGCGGTGCGGCGGGGAGGGCGCCTCAGGCGCGCGCGCCCTTCAGCACCTCGACCAGCTCGCGGTGCAGTGCCTCGTTGCCGCAGGCGATGGAGCCGCTGGCGAGCGGGTTCACGCCGCCGTCGGCGTCGCTCGCGAAGCCGCCGGCCTCGCGCAGGATGGCGAGGCCGGCCGCCATGTCCCACGAGTTGAGGCCCCGTTCCCAGAAGCCATCGAGCCGCCCGCAGGCGACATAGGCAATGTCGAGCGCGGCCGAGCCCGAGCGGCGCACCCCGGCGGCGCGCANCGAAACGGCGGCGAGCTCGCGGATGAGCTGGCCGTGGCCGCCCTTGCCGAGATGCGGAATGCCGCAGCCGACGAGGGCCTGCGACATGTCGCGCCGGCCCGAGACGCGGATGCGCCTGTTGTTGAGGAAGGCACCCTTGCCCTTCTCGGCGACGAACATCTCGTCCTTGATGGGGTCGTAGATGACGCCGGCCACCAGCTGCTCGTCGCGCTCGAGGCCGACCGAGATGGCGAAGTGTGGGAAGCCGTGCAGGAAGTTAGTCGTGCCGTCGAGCGGGTCGATGTGCCAGCGGTGGCTCTTGTCACTGCCCTCGACGATGCCACTCTCCTCCATCACGAAGCCATAGCCGGGGCGGGCCTTCTCCAGCGCCTCGCGCAGGGTCTTTTCCGCCTTGCGGTCGGCGGCCGAGACGAAGTCGCCCGGCCCCTTCAGTGTCACCTGCAACGCCTCGACCTCGCCAAAGTCGCGCTTGAGCGAGCGGGCCGCCTTCATGACGGCATCGGTCATCACGGTGATGAGAGGGGAGCGGATCATGCCTTGCGATCTTTCATTACTGGAGTGCGGCCGGGCGCGGTTTGCCCCCGCTGCGCGGCGCGGTCAAGGGCCGATGCCGAATTCGAGGCGCTCGGCCCGTTCACGGGCGTTGTCGGCGGCAGTCTTGCGCTGCTCGTCGGTCAGGGACTTGAGGGCGTCGTCGAGCCAGCTGTCGGCGAGGCCGGCCTGGGCGGCGAGCATGTGCCACGTGGCGGCCTCCACCGGGTCCGCCGGCCGGCCGCGGCCGGCGGCGAGGATGCGCGCCAGCCGGTTCTGGGCGATGGGGTTGCCCCGCCAGGCNGCGCGCTCGAACCAGCGCGCCGCCTCTTCCTCGCTGCGGGCCGTGCCGTCGCCGTTGAAGAGGGCGATGGCGTATTCCACCTGGGCCGGCAGGTTGCCGTTCTCGGCCGCGCGTGCCAGCCACTCGGCCATCTTGACGCGGTCGGGCGGCACGCCGCGCCCCTCTCTGTAGAGCACGGCGAGCGCATATTGCGCATCGGCGATCTCGGCCGCCGCCGCCCGTTGCAGCAGCTCCACGGCCCGTGCGTCGCCGCCTTCGGTGTGTCGTGGCAGCAGCAGCAGGGCGAGATTGTAGCAGGCGACTGGATGGCCCTTGGCCGCCGCCTGTTCCAGCAGCGCCTCGGCCTGCGCCCGATCTTTCGGAACGCCGAGCCCGTCCATGGTCAGCATGGCCAGGGCGAAGGTGGCGTTGGCGTCGCCCCGCTCGTGCGCAAGCCGGTACCACGAGGCGGCCTCGGTGAAGTTCTGNGGGACCGCCAGGCCCTGGGCGTAGAGCTCGCCGAGCAGGGTCATGGCGGCGGCGTCGTTGCGGTTGGCCTCCACGCGCGCCGTCGCGTGCTTCAGGGCCGAGACGTAGAGCCCCCGCTGGTAGGCGCCGTAGGCGAGGTCGTTGCGGTCGCTCGGCAGGGTGGGAATGACAGGGGTGTTCTGCGGCGCCGGCAGCATGGGGGCGCGCCCCGTTTCGGNGGGGGCCGCGCCTTCCGCTGGCGCTGGCAGCTGCTGGCCCGTGGCGGGCTGGGCGAGCGCGGCAGCAGGCAGCAGCACGGCGAGAACGGCGGCGACGCACGGCCTCATCGTTGCGGCACCTCGGCGGATGAGAGCGCCCCGAGCGCGCAGGCCACGGCCTTGGCCGGCCCTTCCGGGGCGGACCAGATCGCTTCGCCGACGGCGACGAACTCGACGCCCGTCTCGGCCAGCGGCGTCACGTCCTCGAGCGTGGGGGCAAAGGCCACGCAGGGCACGGAGAAGATCTCCGCCCACCAGGCCGCCCGCTCGACCACCTGGGAGAATGGGGGCAGCGTGGCGTTGGGCAACGGCTCGCCGAACATGACATAGTCAACGTCCATCTCCCCTGCGACCATCGCATCGTGTTTGCTGCGCAGACCGCCGATGCCGACGATGCGCTCGGGTTTCATGGTGTCAAGCGCCTCGCGCGCCGCCTCGATCTCGTCGGCCGAGCCGGAGCCGGTCAGGTGCACGCCGTCGGCCCCGCCGCGGACGGCGACGACGGGCGTGCCGGCGACGATGACCGCCGCCCCCTGGTTCTGGGCGATGGGCGCGAGCGCCTTCACCTGCTTGATGGCCGCCCGCTCGTCACTCGTGGCGAGCCGCAGCAGCACGGCCGCGATGTCGCCNACCTCGCAGGCCGCCGCGAGCTGGGGGGCGAAGGCCTCGACATCGGTGATGANCGGCGAGACGAGATAGAGACGAGGCGTGAGGTCGGACATGGCCGTTGAGGTATCCGAGTGACAAGAGCAGTGCCGGTCCGATCGTGAGGCAATCCTACAGGCTTCTGCTTCGAGGCGGCGTCGTCCGCGCCGGCTGCCGGCAGCGCGAGGTCGCGGGCGACTCTAGAGTGCCGTGCCGGAATGTGGAAAGNGGTTTTTGAAATACCGAGGGCCGCCGTGTGGCGACCCTCGTGTTCGTTTNCCNGTTCCCGGCCTGGCCGGTCGAAATCAGGCGATCTTCGGTGCGAGCTCGCCCGAGCGGTAGCGCTTCGCCATCTCGGACAGCGGAATGGGCTTGATCTTGCTCGCGTGGCCCGCCGTGCCGAACTGCTCGAAGCGCTCCTTGCACAGCTTGGTCATCGCCTCCATCGCCGGCTTCAGATACTTGCGCGGGTCGAACTCTTCCGGGTGCTCGGCCAGGATGCGGCGGATCTGGCCGGTCATCGCCATGCGGTTGTCGGTGTCGATGTTGATCTTGCGCACGCCGTGCTTGATGCCGCGCTGGATCTCCTCGACCGGCACACCCCAGGTCTGGGGCATCTTGCCGCCGTACTTGTTGATGATGTCCTGCAGCTCCTGCGGCACGGACGAGGAGCCGTGCATGACGAGGTGCGTNTGCGGCAGGCGGCGGTGGATCTCCTCGATCACGTGCATGGCGAGGATGTCGCCGTCCGGCTTGCGCGAGAACTTGTAGGCGCCGTGCGAGGTGCCCATGGCGATGGCGAGCGCGTCGACCTGGGTCTCNTGGACGAACTTCACCGCCTCGTCAGGGTTGGTCAGGAGCTGGTCGTGGCTGAGCTTGCCCTCGGCGCCGTGGCCGTCCTCCTTGTCGCCCATGCCCGTCTCGAGCGAGCCGAGCACGCCGAGCTCACCCTCCACCGAGACGCCGCCGTAGTGGGCCATCTCGGCCACGCGGCGGGTGATATTGACGTTGTAGTCCCAGTCTGCCGGCGTCTTGCCGTCTTCCTTCAGCGAGCCGTCCATCATCACGGAGGTGAAGCCGTGCTGCATGGCNGTGACGCAGGTCGCCTCGTTGTTTCCGTGGTCGAGGTGCATGCACACCGGGATGTGCGGATAGAGCTCGACGAGCGCGTCGATGAGACGGGCGAGCACCACGTCGTTGGCATACTGCCTTGCGCCGCGGCTCGCCTGGATGATGACGGGCGCGTCAACGGCGTCGGCCGCCGCCATGATGGCGAGGCCCTGCTCCATGTTGTTGATGTTGAATGCCGGCACGCCGTAGCCGTATTCGGCGGCGTGGTCGAGCAGCTGACGCAGGGTGATCCGAGCCACTTTCTTTCTCCGCTAGACAGGTCGGGCGTTGGCCGCCCGGCTCATTATGGTTGCCGCGCCTCNGCNGGCGCGCAAGGCCTCGACGCCGGGCAGGGCTTTGCCTTCCATCCATTCGAGGAAGGCTCCTCCCGCCGTCGAGACATAGGAAAATGCATCCGCNACGCCCGCGTGGTTGAGCGCCGAGACCGTATCGCCGCCACCGGCGACGGAGACGAGCTTGCCCTCGCGCGTGCGCTCCGCCGCATGCCGCGCGGCCGCGACGGTGCCGGCGTCGAAGGGCGGCAGCTCGAAGGCGCCGAGCGGGCCGTTCCAGACGAGGGTCGCCGCGTCGTCGATGGCGGCGCGCACGCGCTCGACGGACTGCGGGCCGACGTCGAGGATCATGCCATCCTCGGGGATGGCGTCGAGGCCGTAGGCCTGGGACGGGGCGTTGGCCTCGAAGTGCCAGGCCACCACCGCATCGACCGGCAGGATGATCGCGCAGTTGTGGGTCGCGGCCTTCTCCATGATCTTCCGCGCCGTTGTGGCGAGATCCTTTTCTGCCAGGGACTTGCCGATGGCGACGCCCTGGGCGTGCAGGAAGGTGTTGGCCATGCCGCCGCCGATGACAAGCGCGTCGACCTTGGTGACGAGGTTTTCGAGCAAGTCGATCTTCGTCGACACCTTGGCACCGCCGACGATGGCGACGACCGGGCGCTTCGGCGCCTCGAGGGCCTTGGCGAGGGCCTCGAGCTCGGCCTGCATGGAGCGCCCGGCATAGGCCGGCAGCACGTGGGCGAGGCCCTCGGTCGAGGCGTGGGCGCGGTGGGCGGCGGAGAAGGCGTCGTTGACGTAGATGTCGCCGTTGGCGGCGAGCGCCTTCACGAACTCGGGATCGTTCTTCTCCTCGCCCGGATGGAAACGGGTATTCTCGAGCAGGACGATGTCGCCGTCCTTGAGGGCCGCGACGGCCCTGGCTGCCGCCTCGCCGATGCAGTCCTCGGCGAAGGCGACCGGCCGACCCACGTGCTCGGCCACGGCGGCCACCACGGGGCGCAGGCTGTCCTTTGGCTCGGGCTTGCCCTTCGGGCGTCCGAAATGGGCGAGCAGCACCACACGGCCGCCGGCTTCGGCGATCTCGCGGATGGTCGGCACGACCCGCTCGATGCGCGTCGCATCGCTCACGCGGCCGTTCTCCATCGGCACGTTGANGTCGACACGCAGCAGGACTCGCTTGCNCTTTACCTGCACGTCGTCCAGCGTGCGAAAGCTCCGCGTGTCAGGGCTGGTCCCTTGGCTCATTATCCAATGCCTCCGGGCAGGAACTTGATGAGGGCGACGGTGAAGCTCGCGGCCAGGACCGCCGCGATGAGCGCCGTGACGATGAGGGCCGAATAGCCCGGCAGGCGGGCCACCCTGTCGTTCAGCGCCGCAAGATCGCTCTGGCGGGCGAGTTCGCCCGAGAGATTCGAAGTGGCCTGCACCTTGTCCTCGAGGCGCAGCATCAGCGCCTCGGCGCGGGCCTGTTTCTCCTCGATCCGCGCGGCCTTTTCCTCGATGCGGGCAAGCTGCTCGGCGAGCGAGCGGGCGCTCGGCGTCGGGGCGGGAGCCGGTGAAGGTTCTGCAGGGGCGGCGGGGGCCGCCGGCGGCGGGGCCGGCGCNGGAGCGGGCNCGGCGGGAGCGGCCGCCGGCTCGGCATCGGTGGCCGACGGAGGCAGAAAGGGNTCGATGCGTTCACCGCCAGTGTCGCTCATCACGGTCTCCCGTTCGCCCAGCCGAACCCATNAGACAACGCGGGGCGCGGACGTTGGGTCCGCGCCCCGGTGGCATTCAGAGCAGCTTGCCCATCGCAACGGCCGTGTCGGCCATGCGGTTGGAGAAGCCCCACTCGTTGTCGTACCAGGACATGACACGCACCAGCGTGCCGTCCATCACCTTCGTCTGGTCCAGGGCGAAGGTGGAGGAATGGCTGTCGTGGTTGAAGTCCACCGAGACGTTGGGGCTCGCCGTGAAGTTGAGGATGCCCTTCAGCTCCTGCCCGGCGGCGCGCTTGATGGCCTCGTTGACCTCTTCCTTCGTCGTGGGCCGGCTGGCGATGAACTTGAAGTCGATGACCGAGACGTTCGGCGTCGGCACGCGGATGGAGACGCCGTCGAGCTTGCCGTTGAGCTCCGGCAGCACGAGGCCGACCGCCTTGGCGGCGCCGGTCGAGGTGGGGATCATGCTCAGGGCCGCCGCGCGGGCGCGGTAGAGGTCCTTGTGCATGGTGTCGAGTGTGGGCTGGTCGCCGGTGTAGGCGTGCACCGTCGTCATGAAGCCCTTCTCGATGCCGATGGCGGCGTGCAGCACCTTCGCCACCGGCGCGAGGCAGTTCGTCGTGCAGGAGGCGTTGGAGACGACGAGGTGATCCTTCGTCAGCTTGTCGTGGTTGACGCCATAGACCACCGTGAGGTCGGCGCCGTCGGCCGGGGCAGAGACGAGGACGCGCTTGGCGCCGGCATCGAGATGGGCCTTCGCCTTCTCCTTCGAGGTGAAGATGCCCGTGCACTCGAGGGCGATGTCGACGCCGAGCTCCTTGTGCGGCAGCTCGGCCGGGTTGCGGATGGCGGTGACCTTGATGGGGCCGCGGCCGACGTCGATCGTGTCGCCGTCGACCTTCACCTCGCCCGGAAAGCGGCCGTGGACCGAATCGAAGCGCAGCAGNTGGGCATTGGTCTCGACGGGCCCGAGATCGTTGATGGCAACGACCTCGATGTCAGTCCGCCCGCTCTCGATAATGGCGCGCAGGACGTTGCGGCCGATGCGTCCNAAACCGTTGATGGCTACCCGAACCGTCATGGTGTTCACTCCCTCGATCTGTTGCCGTGAGACACGGCGCATTCGGCGAAACTGAGGCAGGAGGCGCCGTTCAGGCGCCGCGCCGCGCGAGGACGCGCTCCACGACGGCCTCGGCCGTGATGCCGAAATGCTTGTAGAGCTCCTTGTAGGGGGCGCTGGCGCCGAAGCTCGACATGCCGACGAAGATGCCGTCGGGTCCGATCACCGCATCCCAGCCGAAGCGCACGGCTGCCTCGATTGCGACCTTGACGGGCGCATCGCCGATGATGTCGCGGCGCACTTCCTCGGGCTGGGCGAGGAAGAGGTCGAGCGACGGCACGGAGACGACGCGGGCACCAATGCCGCGCTCGGCAAGCAGCGCGCGCGCCGCAACCGCAATCTCCACCTCGGAGCCCGAGGCGAAGAGGGTGACGGCTGTCTCGCCCTCGGCGGCGGCGAGCTCGTAGGCGCCGGTGGCGCACATGTTCCAGTCGGTGAAGGCCGTGCGCAGGGCGGGCAGGTTCTGGCGGGTGAGCGCCAGGACCGTCGGGCCGTCACGCCGCTCGATGGCGAGCTGCCAGCACTCCAGCGTCTCGACGGCGTCGGCCGGACGGAAGACGCGCATGTTGGGCATGGCGCGCAGGCTGGCGAGATGCTCGACCGGCTGGTGTGTCGGCCCGTCCTCACCGAGGCCGATCGAGTCGTGCGTCAGCACGTAGATGACCTGCGTGCCCATGAGCGCGGCGAGGCGCATCGCGGGGCGCGCATAGTCGGCAAAGACGAGGAAGGTGCCACCGGCGGGGATGAAACCGCCGTGCAGGGCAAGGCCGTTCATCGCCGCCGCCATGCCGTGCTCGCGGATGCCGTAATGGATGTAGCGTCCGCCGTAGTTGCCGGGCCCGACCGCGTCGAGGTTCTTGGTGCGGGTGTTGTTGGAGGGCGTCAGGTCGGCGGAGCCGAGCACGAGTTCGGGCACCGCTTCCGTCAGCGCGCCGAGGGCTGTCTCGCTCGCCTTGCGGGTGGCAAGGGTGGGTGCCGTCTCGGCGAGCTGCCGCTTCAGGCGGGCGACAGCCTCGTCGAGGCCGGGAAGTGGCGTGCCGGTGATGCGGCGGGAGAACTCCTCGCGCAGCTCAGGATCCATGGCGGCGAGGCGGGACTGCCACGCCTCGCGCGCGGCCCGGCCGCGCTCGCCGATGGCGAGCCAGGCGGAGCGCACGTCCTCGGGAATCTCGAAGGGGCCGTATTCCCAGCCGAGGCGCTGCTTGGCCGCACCGAGCTCCTCGGCGCCGAGCGGCTCGCCGTGCGCCTTGGAGGTGCCGGCCTTGTTCGGCGCGCCGTAGCCGATGGTGGTGCGGCAGGCGATGAGCGTCGGGAACGCGCTCTCGCGGGCTGCCGTGATGGCATCGGCAATGGCCTGCGGGTCGTGCCCGTCGACGCGGGTTGTCGCCCAGCCGGCTGCCTCGAAGCGCTTCAGCTGGTCGACGGAATCGGACAGCGACAACGGCCCGTCGATGGAGATGCCGTTGTCGTCAAAGAGGACGATGAGACGGTTGAGCCGGAGATGGCCGGCGAGCGCGATGGCCTCCTGGCTCACGCCTTCCATGAGGTCGCCGTCGGAGGCGAGCACATAGGTGTAGTGGTTGACGAGATCGTCACCGAACTGGGCGTTGAGCATGCGCTCGGCGAGTGCCATGCCGACGGCCGTGGCAATACCCTGGCCGAGCGGGCCGGTGGTTGTCTCGACGCCCGCGGTGACGAAGTTCTCCGGGTGCCCCGGCGTCTTGGAGCCGAGCTGGCGGAAGCGCTTGATCTCGTCCAGCGTCACGTCCGGGTTGCCGGTGAGATGCAGCAGTGCATAGAGCAGCATCGAGCCGTGCCCGGCCGACAGCACGAAACGGTCGCGGTCGGGCCAGCGCGGATCGGCCGCGTCAAACTTCAGGAAGCGCGAGAAGAGGACGGTGGCGATGTCGGCCGCCCCCATGGGCAGGCCGGGGTGGCCGGATTTGGCTTGTTCCACCGCGTCCATGCTGAGGGCGCGGATGGCATTGGCAAGGCGGGCGTGCTCGACGGGAGAAGTCACTGGATCGTTTCCGGTACGCTCGAAACCAGGGTCTGACTGCGCGTTCGACGCCGCTTGCGACGTGGGCCGGCACAGCCGCGGGGGCGCGGGCTTGATAGCAGGTCGTCTTTGCGAGTCAATGGAACGACGGCCGGCATGCGATTCCCCACGCNGCCGACAGTCATTGGGTGAGATCATGGCGCGATCGCAGGCAATGCTCAATGCAGCACTCGAGCGGCTCGAGGCCGCGGTCGCCGGGCTCGAGCGGGCAGCGGCACGGCGGCTCGAGCTGGAGCAGCGGCGCGGCGACCTCGAGACGGAGCTGTCGCTGATGCAGGACGACAGGGCGCGGCTCGCCGTCGAGCTCGACGGCGCGCTCGCCCGGCTGGAGCGACTGGAAGCCGCAGCGGACGATGTGTCGCGGCGGGTCGAGCGGGCCATGGGGGCGGTGAAGTCGGTGATGGGCGCCGAGGGCCAGCCCTAGAGCCGAGAGGAAAGAGCAATGCCGCAGGTTTCGGTTACCATTGCCGGGCGCCTCTACCGCATGGCCTGCGGGGAGGGCGAGGAGGAGCACATCGAGCAGCTCGCCGCCAGCCTCGACCGCCGCATCGAGGAGATGCGCACGGCCTTCGGCGAGATCGGCGACATGCGCCTGCACGTCATGGCCGCTCTCACCATCGCCGACGAGCTGAGCGAGGCCAAACGTGGCCTCGAACGGCTCGAAGGCGAGGTTGCGGCACTGAAGGAGGCCGTGGGCGCGGGCGACGAGCGGCTGGGCGATGTCGAGGAGCGGCTGGCGGGGGCCCTCTCCGTCCTGGCCGAGCGCATCGAGCGCGTGACGAAGACGCTCACGCCCTCGGCCCAGCAGAGCCAG
>JGI25331J36430_1001286_pt1 | contig 13757 bp, 13 predicted proteins | sample HigsolmetaAR206D_FD_36430 | JGI IMG/M metagenome (IMG submission 36430) | reverse complement strand
TTTTTTTATGGATAAATTTTTTGTATTGACCTAAATAAAAGTTGGATAGGAGTGAAATGCATGGAAAGAGAAGAGATATAAAATAAAAGCCGCTTATCGAAGCGGCTTGGAAAATTTTGTGATCCGGATTGGATTCGAACCAATGACCTACTGCTTAGAAGGCAGTTGCTCTATCCAGCTGAGCTACCGGACCAACCGAATGAATAACTCTTTAGTTTCATTCGTTNCTTTCCATAAANGGAAAGTNTTACAGAGGCGCAAATATAGAGAATTTGAAACTATTTCAAATATTTGTGCATCTCTTTTTGATAATTTATTGCCTTATTTCGGGCGGCAACAGCAAAATTTTCTTCAGATCCGGCATAAATAATATCTCTACTTACATTTACCAGTAGTCCACAGCTTGCATTCATAGCTTTCTCAGAAATCTCCTGAAGGCTTCCGCCTTGTGCGCCTACACCGGGAACCAGCAAAAAATGATCAGGGATGAGTTTTCTGATATTGATAAAGGAATCGGATTGTGTGGCACCTACTACAAACATCAAATTTTCAGGCGTACCCCATTGCGAAACGGTTTTCAATACTTTTTCGTATAGGAGTTCATCTCCGCAAGACTGCAGTTCAAAATCGGCTGCACCTTTATTAGAGGTTAACCCTAATACTATAGCCCATTTCCCTTCGTATTTCAGAAAGGGCTGTACACTGTCGCTTCCCATGTAAGGAGCTACAGTAACCGCATCGAAAGTTAGATTTTCAAAAAAAGCTTTCGCATACTGATCGGATGTATTACCAATGTCGCCGCGTTTGGCATCGGCAATTTTAAAATGTTCATTACCGATATAATGCACCGTTTTTTCCAGCGCTTGCCAACCCCTTACTCCATATGCTTCATAAAATGCAGTGTTGATTTTATACGATACACACAAATCGCGTGTAGCATCGATAATGGCTTTATTAAATTCAAATATTGCGTCGGGATGATTTCTTAAATGAGCAGGAATTTTATTGATATCCGTATCTAATCCTACACACAAATAAGATCTTTTTGTTTGAATCTGCTGAAGAAGTTCGTTTCTTGTCATTATTAAAATTCGTTTTTGAATTGCGAATATCAGCATTCCGGATGGCTTATGGGAACGTTTACGGCAAGCCCTCCGTCAGCTGTTTCCTTGTATTTAAAGTTCATGTCTTTTGCGGTCTCCCACATGGTTTTGATAACATCATCCAGCGATACACGTGCAAAGTCGGGAGTGCTTTGCAAGGCCAGCTGACTGGCGGTAATGGCTTTTATTGCTCCCATGGTATTGCGCTCAATACAGGGGACCTGTACCAAACCACGTACAGGATCGCAGGTCATTCCTAGATGATGTTCCATCGCAATTTCCGCAGCCATTAAAGCCTGTTTTTGCGTGCCACCCAATGCTTCGGTAAGCGCGGCTGCAGCCATGGATGAGGATACGCCTATCTCGGCTTGGCAACCTCCCATAGCGGCAGAAATGGTAGCTTCCTTTTTAAAGATACTTCCGATTTCCGCAGCAGTCATCAGAAAGTGCATAACCTTATCTTCTTCCGGAATTGTATTGTCCTGATGGCAGAAGATAATGTAATAGTGTAAAACAGCAGGGATGACGCCGGCTGATCCATTGGTAGGAGCAGTGACTACGCGGCCAAAGGAAGCATTTTCCTCATTTACGGCAAGTGCAAAACAACTTACCCAGTCCAGTGTGTATTGAAAATGATTGCCACCTTTGCGAATATTTTGTACCCATTCATCGTAATTGTTATACACGGCTCCCTGAAGCAATCTCTTATTTAGGTCGGCAGCCCGTCTACGCACATTCAAGCCTCCCGGCAACACGCCGCTAGTATGGCATCCGCGGTAGACACAGTCCTTCATTACCTGCCATATTTTAAGAATGTCTGTACGAATAGTTTCTTCAGTGCGCCATGCTTGCTCGTTTTCATAAACGATTTCATGAATGGCTAGTCCGGTTTTGATGCACCACTTCAAAAGNTCTTCTGCATCATTAATAGGGAAAGGAGGTGTAGTTTTTTTAGCGGAAATTACTTCTCCTTCCTTTTTGACGAAGCCGCCTCCGATGGAGTAATAGGTTTCGGTTATGGTGTTCCCATTTTCAAGTGTGGCAGTAAAACGCAATCCATTGGAATGATACGGCAGTGTCTCCTGATACAAGAAAACAATATCTTCCGTTGGGTTAAATTGTATGCGGTGCGTTCCGTGTAATATCAATTGCTTTTGATCGGCGATATGTTGAATGGTAGCAGTGATTTGTGCTACATCAAAAGTTACCGGGTCAAATCCTGAAAGCCCCAGTTGTACAGCAATATCTGTTCCGTGACCAATACCTGTTTTAGCCAGCGAGCCATATAAGAAAATCTGTACACGTAGCACCTGCTGCAGCGGAGCCTGTAATTCTAATTCTTCCACAAACCTTTCAGCTGCACGCCAAGGACCCAGTGTGTGAGAACTAGACGGTCCTACGCCAATCTTCAACATGTCGAATACCGATATAGGCTCGTAATGCATAAGTGTGGTTTCTGCGGCAAATTTAAGCGAAAGCCCTGCAGTTCTTAAGCTTTAAAATAAAAAAGCCCGAAATTCATCGGGCTTTAAAAACAAATGTAATGCAGTCCTATATTTATTCCACTTCTAATAGCTCGATCGAGAAGTATAAAGGTTTGTTATGAAAGGCCGGATAGTAAGGATGGCAATCATAGGCCAGAGAAGAGGGGATAATCACTTTCATTTTCCCTCCTTCTTTGAGTAAAGGCACAATGGTTGTCCAGCCAGGGATTACTTGTGAAAGATTGAAAGACACACCGTCAGTACTTTCATCAAACTTTTGGCCATTTAAAAATCTTCCTTCATACTTCGCTTTTACAGTACTTGAACTGGTAGGCTGCGCTCCGGTTCCGGGTTCAATAATTTCATAAAGAATACCGGATTCATGCTGTTGGTAGTTGATGGAATTGTCCTCGGCATATTTTTTCATGGCCGGTAANTCTTCTTCCACCGATTTTGAAACACAGGGTTTCTCCTTTTTAGAACAGCTTCCGATAATGGCCGCAGTTAGGACCAATAACATTAAATATCTTCTCATATTCTTATGGGGTTACTGTTCCTTGGTCTACACCTGTTAAAGTAAAATCATAAATCAATTGTGCATGTGCTGGAAGAGTGTTACCGTTTTGCAGTTTTTGGTCTCTACAATCGGCACCTATGCGGGAAGGAACAATAACCTTCATTACGCCTCCTTTTCCTACTCTCTTGAGGAAGTAATATTCAAGTGTAGGGGTGGAGTTTGTGGACTTAAAGTCNGCAGGGGTGAGTTTGCCTCCTGTTTGAGGATTTAAATACAAGCTATCTGATGTAAATATTGTAGATCCATTCATCAGTTTTATAGTGTATTTAAAAGCTATCTTGGCATCGTCACTAGGAATTTGTCCATCGCCCATACTCACTATGCCGGTGTACATGTTAAAGTCAGTGTTGAAAGACATATAATGCAGCTCTTGGACATCGATGAATGAATCGATAATATGTCTATCTTGTTCTAGTGTGTAAGGCGTACATGGAGGTACATCATTACTTTTAAAGCAGGCGGCAAGAGTTATCGCCGACATGATTGCAATCGCAGGTNTCCAAATCGCTTTTTTCATCAAAATGTTTTTTTAAATGATTAAAGGTTTATTTTTCTATTTATTAATTCTTGATAATAAGCTTCGTTACGATCCCATTTATGGGAAGACGAGAATATCACGGTAAATGCAACAATTATTATTCCAGCAATTAATAAAATTACTAATAAAGAAGGATCGGCATGGGCCACCATGCTAGCCCGTTTATACCATCCACTGAAAAAGTTTAGTAAAATGGCTACAAACAGAATAAGTCCTGAAGGGAGCCCCCATAGCATTGTTTTCAATAACTTCTTCTTTTTCAGTCGATTCTGTTCCCAGTATTTGATAAACTGTTCTTCTTCTTTCGTATATATGGTTTTCGAGTCCATGTAAGTTCAAAGTTATAAACTTATTTGATTGAATATTTCAAATAAAATATCTTCATATTTAATATATATGCTTCTGCATTATCTGATTTTGGCATCACGCAAAAAATCTATTATATTGCGATATCGTCATTATCAATTATTTAAGAGATAAGTCGAGCCCTTTGCCAATGTTAANGGTAGAATATTCCGTATTTCTGCCGTTTTCAAATAGTCTGTAGGTGTAATAGGACATGATAATATGAGGTAATGTTATTACTTACAGCTCTTCATCTGTTAATCGAAAACCGTCCAAGAGGAAAAATTCTAAGTGGACATAAATAATTATAAGGATGAGACTTGCTCCGTTGCTAATTAAGTACTTAACCGAGAATAAAACTTTGCGCTTGCCCGGTTTGGGAATTTTCCATGCTGATAGTACCTATGATCCTGATGTCGATTATAGCAAGAAAGGCACTTCTTTGCTAAATATTAGTTTTGAACAGGCAACCGTTACTGCTTTTGATAGCGAGCTAATCGATTTTATTTCTCAGCAAACAGGTAAAATGCGCGTTTTGGCTGAATCGGATTTAGCTTCAGAGTTGGATGCTATTATTACTTTTCTGAATACAGGTAAGCCTTATTATNTAGAAGGTATCGGGACAATCACCAAACGACTCGATGGAACTTTTGAATTCCATCAGGCAAAACATCAACATAATGAGAGGAAAAAAAATATCCCTATTACCGAGCGCCATTATATTCCGCAGGCATACATTGACGAGACAAGAAAACCCAGAAATAAAAAACCAGCTATAGTTATTGTCATATTGTGTCTATTAGCGGTAGCTGCTACGGTATGGTTTTATCTAAAATCAACTGAAGAAAGCCGCAGTAATTTGGAAGAAGCATCTTTTAATGGAAAGAATACTGGGGATGAGGTAGTGACGATTCTGCCATCACAGGATTCGCTCGTACAATCTTCAACACCTGCTGTTGCAACTTCGCAAGGGTACAGATTTATNTTGGAAGTTGCACAAGAGCCACGCGCATCNAAGCGATACAATCAATTGAAGAGTCTTAATTGGCCGGTCAATATTGAAACAAAAGATTCGGTGAATTATAAATTGTATATAGAGTACCAGGATACCCATATTGATACTACACGAATTAAAGATTCGCTCAGTGTATTATCTGGAAAGAAAGTGTGGATTGAATAATTTTCTTTGTTGTTTCAATAGTGCTGCTCTTTGAGAGTAGTATCTAATAAAATAGTGCTATTCATAACTGGAGTATACAAAAAGAGGCTTCCTCGGTGTAGGAAGCCTCTGGCATTATATGCTGTTTTCAACATTGTCAGAATTTATTCTCGATATACAATCCCGGCACTTTTGGCCTTGGTTCTATTTGTTTCAACTCTACCAGTTTGTCTCCCACAACAGAGCGTCCTATAGTAGCGTTTGAGGAAAGGGTAGTGGGGTAGCTTCCATTTATAATATAGCTCAGTGCATTATATAAACAGGGCTCATATGTATCTCCCCAATCGTACTGCACGCCATCGGGTGNCACTTTGTTGGGTGCGAAGCCTGTGTGTGGCACCGCTGCTCCCTCAGAGTTTACAGTGCGAAATGATACCGGATATAGCGCAACCTTTTCTAATAAATTTACCGGAAAGAAGCCTACAGACTTGCCTCGGGTATTATCTCCTATAAGCTGCACATCCATCACGGGTTTCAGATTATTAATCAGTAACTCACTTGCTGAAGCTGAATTGTTAGAGACGATAAAGAATACTCTATTTAAGTTAATGCTTCCCTCTTTTCGAAACGGAAGCTTATTGGCCTCTTTGGAGAAATAGCCTCGGTCTAACTGGACCCAAGGAAATTTGGCTTTGTTTCGTAGTAGAATAAACCTATCTTCTTGTAGTAATGAGTTNAACTCATAGTAATACATGGTTTTGCCATTGGCACTGTAGGGTGCAATAAGATTGGCAAGCAAATCTTGTGTAGCGGTAGACCCACCCAGATTATTGCGCAGATCCACCACCAGTTCGTCGATACCTTGATTTTGGAAAAAATCAAATACGTTTACCAGTTCTATTCGTGATACTTCATTAAAAAATTGATTGAATACAAAGTATCCTATCCTTTTACCAGAAGTGTGAGTGTATATACGCGCAAATAATACAGAATTAGCCTGGAATGTGGTTTTGTTAACTGTAAATGTCGTATCGGGTAGCCCGAGTCTACCAAAAGTGATTTCGGCTGTAGTGGCACTGCCAAAAAGCAAATCATTCAGCTTTGCTACACTCGCGTTATCATAACCTAAGGTTACGCCGTTTAGCTTTTCGATATACCATCCTCTTCTAACACCTTTTTGGCCTGCATCGGATGCTGCATAAACGTAAGTGATAAACCATTTAATATCGTTAGCATTGGCATATCCAGCCTTGACAAAGAACCCCCAGTCCTCTCCATTGCCGGTTTGTCCCTGCTCAGAATCTTCTATGGTAGTAGCGTAGCTGAAAAGGTCGCTTACCTCTCGAGCTTTGATAGCGTCCATCACGTTTTGCGCTGTCTGAAGTTCATCAGNACCTAAAAACTTTCGTGGATTAAACGTATTGTATTCTCCCAGTTTATCATTCCATAAATAAATTTCTCTAGCATACAAGAAGGTGGAATCGGCAATCAACTCTCTGTCTGAATTTGCGGGAGGGGTTTTATATACCTGGTANGTATTGGATACGGTGTCTTTTTTACAGGCAGTAAATAANGTGATCAGGGTTAGGACAAAGAGCAAATTTTTCATACTAGGGATGTTTTTTCACGAAAAAATGAATTGCTTTTATTTTTGTTCTTATATTCATAAAAATCTTATACAAATATTGCTATTTTGTTGCATATTCAGAAATTAATCTATACCGGCATTTATTGAATTTGCTTTACTTTTCGCCCATTTTAATAGAAGATTTATGTCAAAAAATAATCTCAGAAAAGAATTAGCCCTNGAATACCACGCTAACGGAAGGCCGGGAAAAATAGAAGTAATCCCTACCAAGAAAGCCAAGACACAGAGAGATTTATCACTCGCCTATTCTCCAGGAGTAGCGATACCCTGTCTGGAGATTGCCGCGGATAAGGAAAATGTATATAAATACACTGCGAAAGGAAACCTTGTGGCTGTTATCAGCAATGGTACAGCTGTATTNGGGTTAGGCGATATCGGCCCCGAAGCCGGAAAACCAGTAATGGAAGGCAAGGGGGTGCTGTTTAAAATTTTTGCCGATATCGATGTATTCGATATTGAAATTAATGAAAAGGACCCTGAAAAATTTGTTGAAATCGTTCAGGCTCTTGAACCCACCTTCGGAGGTATCAATCTTGAAGATATTAAAGCGCCGGGATGTTTTTACATAGAGCGTGAGCTGAAGAAACGNTTGAAAATTCCGGTGATGCATGATGATCAGCATGGTACAGCTATTATTAGTGCCGCTGCTTTGCTCAATGCACTAGAACTGCAGAAGAAAAAAATCGAGAAGGTAAAGTTTGTAGTAAATGGTGCCGGTGCTGCGGCCATGGCCTGTGTGCTACTGTATCAGCAAATGGGAGCCAAGCCTGAGAACTTTATAATGTTCGATAGTAAGGGTGCTTTGCATAAAGGGCGCACAGACTTGGACGAAATCAAAGCACCGTTTGCTACCGCTAAAAAAGATATTTCGCTGGCCGAAGCCATGAAAGGNGCTGATGTGTTTATCGGACTAAGCACCGGTAATGTGCTAACCAAGGCTATGGTAAAAAGCATGGCAAAAAATCCTATCGTGTTTGCTATGGCAAATCCCGATCCCGAAATATCCTGGGAGGATGCAACCACTGCTCGCAAGGATGTGATTATGGCTACCGGGCGCAGCGATTATCCCAATCAGGTAAATAATGTATTGGGCTTCCCTTATATCTTCAGAGGAGCATTAGACGTAAGAGCTACACAAATAAATACCGAAATGCAACTAGCTGCTGTAAAAGCGCTAGCTGAACTGGCTAAAACACCTGTTCCTGATATCGTAAACCTAGCTTATAATCAGAAAAACCTGCATTTCGGTCCGGACTATATCATTCCCAAACCTCTTGATCCCCGACTGTTATCGACCGTAGCACCTGCAGTAGCCAAGGCCGCCATAAAAAGTGGAGTGGCTAGAAAAACGATCGAAAATTGGGATCAGTATGCACAAGAACTCAACAAGCGTCTGGGACTCGATAATCATGTATTGCGTGTACTGGGTGCTAAAGCCCGTAGCAATCCCAAACGTATTGTATTTGCGGAAGGAGAGAACCTGAATATCCTAAAAGCAGCACAGATTGTATTGGATGAAGGAATAGGCTATCCCACTTTATTAGGAAATAAAAAACAGATTGAACAGATCGCTATTGAGAATAAGATNGACTTATCAGGTATTCCCATTATTGACCCGCGCAGTGAAGAAGTGGCTGCCCGCAGAGCAGAGTATGTAAAAATATTCTATGAAAAAAGAGCACGTAAAGGCTATACCTTTAACGAAGCTGCTAAGCTAATGCAAGACCGCAACCATTTCGGTTGTATGATGGTGGAGATGTGCGATGCGGATTGTATGATATCCGGACAAACCAAAAGATACTCCGACGCTATCCGTCCTGCATTGCAGATTATCGGTACAGAGGAGGGGGTAAAGAAGGTAGCAGGAATGTATCTGATTATGACGGCTCGCGGTCCTCTGTTTCTAGCCGATACTACTGTTAATATTAATCCTACAGCAGAAGAGCTGGCAGAAATAGTATTACTTACTGCCCGAGAAGTGGCAGCGTTTAATATCACACCGCGCATTGCCATGCTCAGTTACTCCAATTTCGGAAGTAGCAATACTCCGGAAGCCAAATTAGTAGCTGAAGCCAGAAGATTGGTGAAGGAAAAATACCCCTCGCTGGTAGTAGATGGTGAGATGCAGGCCAATGTGGCATTAAATAACGAACTGTTAAAAGAAATGTATCCATTCAGCGAATTGGTTGGAAAAGAGGTAAACACGTTAATCTTCCCTAACTTAGCGTCCGGCAATATCGCCTATAATATTCTAAAGGCGATTAGTTCTACCGATGCTATCGGACCCATTCTGCTGGGGCTGAAGAAGCCTGTGCATCTGTTGCAATTGGGCAGTACCGTAAACAGTATCGTAAATATGGCTCTGATTGCTGTTATCGATGCGCAGCTGAAATGTGAGTCCAAGCAATCCGGAAAGAAGAAAAAAGCCAAATAGGTATATTCGATTAACTACAAAATACATTTTATAGTTGAGGATATTAAAGGAATTCGGACAGTATCTCGGTATGTTTCGCGGCATGTTTCGTATGCCCGAGAATAAAGCCATGTATTGGAAGCAGTTCATGCTTCAGTGTAATGATATAGGGGTGGGGTCATTGGGAATCATCAGCATCATATCCGTATTCATCGGCGCTGTATCCACCGTACAGACAGCCTATCAGCTGGTATCGCCCATTATACCAAAATCTACTATTGCTCAGGTAGTAAGAGATACTGTGATACTGGAATTCGCTCCTACGTTGAGCTGCATTGTACTTGCCGGTGTAGTGGGNAGTAAAATTGCCAGTGAGTTGGGAAATATGCGGGTAACAGAGCAGATTGATGCGTTGGAGATTATGGGTATTAATACTAAAGCTTATCTAATACTACCCAAAATTTTGGCCGGAGTCCTCACGATCCCATTGCTGATTGTAATTGCTATGATACTGGGAATATGGGGTGGGCGTTTGGCCGGTTCTATGGCAGGTATTATAGACCCCGCNATTTATGATAACGGTTTGCGGATGGATTTTAACGGCTACAATGTGTTTTTCTCACTTACTAAAAGTTTCGTTTTTGCTTTTATTATTACCAGCGTACCGTCGTTTTACGGGTATAATGTAAGAGGCGGTGCTTTGGAAATAGGGCACTCCAGTACCCGTGCCGTTGTGGTATCCTGCGTATTGTTACTGCTGGCAGACTACGTTTTATCAGCTTTATTGTTATAAGTTATTGCATCTTCAAATACAGTCCGATGATCGAAATAAAAAATCTTAAGAAGAGTTTTGGGGATAAGGTAGTACTGAAAGATGTCAGTGCTGTAATGGAACCCGGAAAATGTAATCTGATAATCGGATCGAGTGGGAGCGGTAAGACGGTGCTGATGAAATGTATTGTGGGATTGATGCAACCTACAGAAGGAGAGGTATTATACGACGGTAAAAACTACCTAACTATGTCTCTCGAAGAGAAGAAAGCTATCCGTAAAGAAATCGGCATGTTGTTTCAAGGNTCAGCTTTATTTGATAGCCAGACAGTGGAGCAAAATGTCATTTTCCCGTTGGATATGTTTACCAACGATAAATATTCCGTTAAGAGGGCGCGCGTAAAGGAAGTATTAGATAGGGTAAATCTGGCGGAAGATGCCTATAAAAAATTCCCCTCGGAAATAAGCGGAGGTATGCAGAAACGTGTAGCACTCGCTAGAGCTATTGTACTGAATCCNAAATATCTTTTCTGCGATGAGCCTAACTCAGGTCTGGATCCCCAAACTTCAATTGTTATTGATAAGCTGATACAGGAGATCACTCAGGAATATAATACCACCACCATTATGAATACCCATGACATGAATAGTGTGATGGAAATAGGAGATCATATCGTGTATATGCATAAAGGGGAGAAAGAGTGGGAGGGAACCAATAAGGAAATTATTTATAGTGATAACGAGAAATTGAATGAGTTTATTTTTGCGTCGGAGTTTTTGCGTGATGCTAAAAATATGCGTACCATCCAGGAAACCGGTACCATACCTAAGGATGTAAGTGATGATGTAAAGGAAGCTTTGGAAGAAAAATTTAAGACAGATATGGATGGAGATGGTAAAATAGGATAAAAACTAGTATTCAAAACATTCGTTTTTACTCATAAAATATTAAAAAATACCCGGATAGCGTTTTGCTTTCCTTACTTTTGTAACCAATCAGAAAAAATATACAATGGCAGTTTTAGTAAATAAAGATTCAAAAGTTTTGGTGCAGGGTTTCACCGGTACAGAAGGCACGTTTCACGCAACGCAAATGATTGAATATGGTACCAATGTGGTGGGNGGTGTCACTCCTGGTAAAGGAGGAACTACTCATTTAGACCGTCCGGTGTTTAATACAGTAGCAGAATGTGTAAAAGCTACAGGTGCAAATGTTAGCATCATCTTTGTACCACCGGCTTTTGCTGCGGATGCCATTATGGAAGCTGCTGATGCAGGTGTAGAGCTGGTAGTATGTATAACAGAAGGCATTCCTGTACAGGATATGGTAAAAGTGAAAAACTATCTACAGGGTACTTCAACCAGATTAGTGGGACCTAACTGTCCGGGTGTTATAACAGCNGGCGAATGTAAAGTGGGTATTATGCCCGGTTTCGTTTTTGTNCCAGGACGCATCGGAATTGTGAGTAAATCTGGTACGCTTACCTATGAAGCGGCAGATCAGGTTGCTAAAGCTGGATTAGGTATCAGCACTGCAATTGGTATCGGTGGCGATCCTATTATTGGTACTCCCACTAAAGAAGCTGTAGAGTTATTAATGAATGATCCCGAAACTGATGCTATCGTAATGATTGGCGAAATCGGTGGCGGAATGGAAGCTGAAGCAGCTAGNTGGATTAAAGAAACCGGGAATAAAAAACCTGTGGTGGGTTTCATCGCCGGACAAACGGCTCCTCCCGGACGTAGAATGGGGCATGCCGGTGCTATTGTAGGGGGGGCCGATGATACTGCTGCAGCAAAAATGAAAATTATGGCTGAATGTGGTATTCATGTAGTGAGTAGTCCAGCAGATATCGGAAAAACCATTGCTGAAGTTTTAAAGAAATAATGAAATAATCCTCACAATACAGGTATCATATTTTTATCAATAGGCTGTCCTCAAGACAGCCTTTGTTTTTTGAATATGTAAAGAAAAAGGTTCATCTCNAATCTTATTATTATCCCTTATTTAATTAATACATCTTACTTGTAGTGAGCAATTTATCGAATTAAGTTTTTTTTAAGACATTGACGCAACGCTTTTGGCATGTTTTTTTATCTATATACCCGTAATCGTGTTTAGGTAATTCAAAAATTGATTGTATGAGTATGTATAAGTGTAAATTATTGTCATTGTTTTTGGTAGTGGCTATTGTGATGGCCGCATGTACTAGTCGTAAAAAAGATCAGAATGCTGAACAGCAGGTTCAAGTGGAAGATACACTAGGACTGGCGGAATATCAACGATGGAAAATGGAAAATGAATTACGTGCAGAAATAGAAGCTGAACAGAATGCTAATGCTGCGGCGTTACAGAATAGCAGCTCTACTTCAAAAAGTAAAAGTACTAGTTCTCGTAGCAACTCCACCTATAATAGCAGCGGCACTAGCAGTAGTGGAAGCAGTGCTCCTACTTATTCAGATGCCTCAGGTTCCGAAGCGTCTTCAGGAACTGCTACTGCTCCACAGCAACAGAAAAAAGGTATGAGCCATACTGCTAAAGGGGCCATAGTAGGGGCAGCATCCGGAGCTGTAATAGGTGCTATAGCGAATAAAAAAGACCGTGTGGGTGGAGGTGTAGTAGGTGGCGTAGTAGGTGCAGCCACTGGAGCCGGAGTAGGGGTGATTGTGGATAAAAAGGAAAAGAAAAAAAATCAATAAAATAAACAACATTTCCGATAAGTAAAGAGCGGGTTTACCGCTCTTATTTTTTAAATTTATATTATAAAAATTATTAAATAACTAAACCTTAAAAACATGAAACAAGTTCTAGCATTATTATTTGTTGCGGGTATGATTACAGCCTGTAATGATTCCGCAAACAATACAACTGAATCTAACGATACCGTTGTCGTTGTGGAAGAAACTCCCGTAACTTTCAGTGAAGGAGATATTTCTAACAGAGATGGAAAAATTGTTGTTTATACCAATGGTGAATGGGTAGTTGTGGAGAAAGATATCACCTTGGACAATGGATGGGTGGTAAAACCTAATGGCGAAGTGGTAAATGCTGAGGGAGATCGTATAGTATTGGAAGAAGGACATCGCGTTTCTAAAGCCGGTGCTTTCTTTGATAAAGCAGGTGCCGCTGTTGAAAATGCTTGGGATGCTACCAAACAAGGTGTAAGCAATGCTGCTGAAGCCACCGGTGATGCCGTTAAAAAAGGCGCAGAAGCCACTAAAGATGGCTTGCACAAAGCTGCTGAGGCTACCAAAAGTGGAGTAGAAAAAGCTGCGGAAGCTACAAAAGAAAAAGCACAAGATGTGGGNCAGGCTATTAAGAAGGGAGCCGAGAAAGTAGGCGACAAGGCTAGAGAAATTAAAGAGGATCTGAAAAAATAATCCTCAGAGATAGTTATATATTCCTATGAGGTATGAATTTATATTCATGCCTCATTTTTGTTATATCATGGTGTGCTTATTTATTGCTTTGCTGAGAATTGGTTTAAGACAGTTTTTAATTCCTTCGCATTTAGATAACCGCTATAGCGCCATACAGGTTTGTACGCTTTATCTAACAATACAAGGGTGGGAAAGGATAGTACTCCGTTAATAACACCCAGTTTGATTGCGAGCTCATGAATGCCTGTTTGAATGCCTGTTGGTTGAAACGAAAATTTAGTGCCCGCAAATGCGATATCTCTTTTTTCTTCAGCATTGAATGGGAGGAAATAAAAATA
>JGI25331J36430_1001285_pt1 | contig 13758 bp, 5 predicted proteins | sample HigsolmetaAR206D_FD_36430 | JGI IMG/M metagenome (IMG submission 36430) | reverse complement strand
AAGCCCTACCCGGATCACGGGTTGACCTACCGGCAGTGGGCGCAGATCCCGCCCCGCCAGGTCCGGCTCGACGAACTCGTCACGACCACCACGGTGCTGGCGCTGGACCGACTGCTCTCGGAGGACTCGACCTTCTACGGCGACCTGTTCCCGCACGCGGTGAAGTGGAAGGGCGTGCTCTATCTCGAGGACGGCCTGCACCGCGCGGTGCGCGCCGCGCTGCGCAACCGGACCATCCTGCACGCCCGGGTCTTCGACTACGACGCCCTGAAGCCCTGACACCCTGAAACCCTGAAGCCCGCGGAACAGCATTCCCGGCTGCGGTCCGCGGCGGGACCACGACCAGCAACGCTGTTCCGCGGGCGACCAGAGGGGGCGACCAGAGGGGGTCAGTCGTTGTCGCCGTTGGCGTCGTTGGCGCCGGTGTCGTTGGCGCCGGTGTCGTTGTCGCTGTCGGTGTCGTTGTCGTTGGCGCCGTCGGTGTCGGCCGGGTCGGTGTCCGATCCGGTCGCGCCCGAGCCGCTGCCACCGGCCTTGCCACCGGAGCCGGCGGTGCCGGTTTCGGCGTCGTTGTCGTCGTCGGCGCCGGTGAGTTCCTTGGCGGCCCGCTCGAGGTCGGCGTCGTCGCCGTCGTCCCCGGCCGGGACCTTCACGGCCTCGCCCTGCGCCGGGGACTCGGTCTCCCCGGCCTCGATCTCGTCGGCCCCGGTCTCGTCGGCCCCCGTCTCGTCAGTCCCGGTCTCCTCCTCGGCGCCGGTCTCCTCCTCGGCGGCCGGGGTCCGGTCGGTCACGGCCACGGTGAAGGCGGGCCCGCCCTCCGAACCGCTCGGGTCGACGTTCAGCAGCTCGGTCTCGTCCGGCAGCACCACCCGGGACACCTCGGCGACGCCCTGCGACGCCGCGCCGCCGTTGGCCGCGGCCGGGGCATCGGGCTGCAGCGCCGCGGCGATGGCCCGCGGGATCTCCACGAAGAAGTTCACCAGCGGGCCGACGGCGTTGATCAGGCCCGGGAACCGGTCCGCCTCGCAGTTCACGGTGCAGGTCGGGTCGCCGTAGCCGTTGAGGAAGGCGTTGAGCACGGTGCCCGGCACGTTCACCAGCGTCGTGACGATCTTGCCGAGGTCGCCGGTGCGCAGCCCGTCGAGGATGGCGTCGGCGGCGAGCGCGAGCTCGAAGTTCATGCCGATGAACAGGCCCCACACCGTCTTGATGGAGCCGTTCACCACGCTGCCCTGGTTGAAGATCGCGTGGATCACCTGGGTCAGGTTCTGCGCGATCTGCTCCGGGATGCCGAGGCGGCCCTGCGGGTTCCGCGGGTTCGGGTCCTGCGAGAGCATCCAACCGGCCAGCGGCGACCAGATCGTCAGCGAGTAGACCTGGAACCGGTTGAGCCGGTCGTAGGCCTCGGCGATCTCGCCGCGCAGCAGCGCCGACCACGCCTCGTCGAGCATGGCCTTGCCGTTGTCCCCGTCCCAGAAGTTCTGGAACGCCGCCGGGAGCGCGAGGTAGCCCTCGACGATCCGGGTGGCGTAGTCGACCAGGTTCGAGCCGACCTGGCGGGTGATCGGGAACGGATCCGCGGCCCACAGGGTGACCAGGCCGGCGAGGTTCTCGAACGCCTTGTTGACGAGGTTGCCGTAGACCACGGCCGGGTCGTCGGTCACCAGCGGGTTGACCCCGGCGGTCAGCGCGACACCGCGCTCCTCGATCCCGGTGACGGTCTCGGCCGGGACCACCGGGCTGACGGCCAGCGCACCGGCACCGAGGGCGGCGATGCCGGCCGTCAGCAACCGGTTCGGGCGCGGATGCGAATGTGCTGCGGTCAGCGACGCGGGAACTGCTGCTTGCACGGATTCTCCTTCGACGTCAGGGGCGCCGGAGCGGCGCGCTCCGGACGCTAACTGAGAAATTCCTGAAATGCAATAGGTTCGCCTTACCTTAGTAAGGCGAACCTATCAACGGGTGTTTGCTGGACTTCTCAGGGTCACCTAACCTGCCGTCGGCTCGACCGGACGTTTTCGGGCGCAAGAAACGCACTGCTCAGCGATCGTGGCGCCGGCGCCGGTCCGCGGCCCCGGCAGACCTGCCGACCGGCCGGGGAAATTCTTTGCCGGAGCCCGGTGGAGCAAATTTGCGCCCGGGTCAGCGAGGTTCAGCTGTCGGCCATCGCCGCGCGCAGGCTGCGCGGGCGCAGATCGGTCCAGTGGCGCTCGATGTAGTCCAGGCACTCCGCGCGCGTGGCCGCGCCGAACACCGCCCGCCAGCCCGCCGGCACATCGGCGAACGCCGGCCACAGACTGTGCTGGTCCTCGTCGTTGACGAGCACGAGAAAGCGGCCGTTCTCGTCGTCAAATGGGTTGGTGCTCATCGTTTCTCCTGTTCGATCGGTCGCCGCCGGCGGTCAGGTCCGCACCGAGCACGCGGTCGGACAGCAGGCCCAGGCAGCTGAGGTTCGGAAACCCCGGACCCTGGTTGAGGGCGGCCAGGTTGGGCAGGAAGAGCTTGGGGGTCAGCCCGGTGACGGCCAGGTCGTGGCCGATGCTGCGCTCCAGCAGCTCGCCGGTCAGCGGGCCGCCCAGCGCGAGTTCGATGAGGTCGCGGGCGTCCTGGCCGAGCAGCCGCAAGAACCACAGCGCGTCCGCGCCCTGGCCGTCGATGACCAGGTCGAAGCCGTGCACCGTCTCAACCCGCTCGCCGGCACTGTCGGTGTGCAGGGTGAGCCGGATGCGGCCGTCCCGCGGCACCGCGTGGGCGACCCGGCCGCGCAGGTGGCGGACCCGCTCGTCGGCGAGCAGCGCCTCCTGCACCCGGGCGGAGAACACGCCCCGGTCGGTGCGCAGCACCGCGTCGCGGCGTTCCTCCAGGGTCAGGCTGGTCCAGCCGGTGGGGTCGGAGAACAGCGAGTTCTCGAAGAACCCCTCGCCCCGGGTGAACAGCGTGACCTGGGGCGAGATCACGGTGATGGTCGAGACGCGGTGGCGGAACAGTTCGTGCAGCATCGAGGCGGCGGTCTCGCCGCCGCCGACGACGGCCACCCGCTCGGCCGAGATGAGCTCGTGCGCGGCCGCCCGGCGCCAGAACTCGGCGATGGACAGCACCTGCGGGTGCCCGGGCAGCAGCGAGCGCTCGGCCTGGCCGGGNCCGGTGATCATCACCCCGTCGGCGTCCAGCGCGGTGTCGNGGGTGTGCANCCGCCAGCCCCGCTCCCCCACCCCGAGCCGGGTCACCTCCCCGTNCACCACCCGCATCCCGACGGCCTCGGCGACCCAGCGCAGGTACTCGGCCCACTTGCGGTGGGTCGGGGCGGGCCGGCCGCGGTCGACCCACTCGGCGAACTGGGCGGTGGCGATGAGGTAGGCCTGCCAGCTGTGCCGGACCATCCGCTCGTCGAGTTCGGCGTTGCGCCGGGGTGCGACGGTGGAACGGTACGGGAACCCGACGTCCTTCTCCGGGCTGGTGCCGAGCCGGTGCTGCCCGTCGGTCCAGCCGCCCTCGGCGGTCCAGTTGGCACCGATACCGGTGCGCTCGACGACCACCACCTCGGGTGCCTCGATGCCCATGGCGCGCAGTTCGGCGGCCTTCGCGGCCACGGCGACGGCCTTGGGCCCGGCACCGATCACGGCCAGTGTGGCGGTCATCTACAGAACCTCCGAGAGTGCTTGGTGCCAAAGCGATTGCAGGACGGCGACGGCCTCGGCGTCGAGGATGTCGGGCAGGGTGCGCCACTGGGTGGCCAGTACCGGCCCGGCGTCGGAGCCGAACACCGCGGCGATCACGGTCAGTTCGTGGCGGACCGCCTGCCCGGGCTCGGGCAGCGCCGACACCCCGGCGAGCAGGCCGCGGTCCGGGGCGAAGGCCGCCGGGCCGGCGAGGTCGGTGCGGCCGAGGTAGTTCAGCAGCAGCTGCGGCTCGGGGTGGGCCGCCAGCCGTGCGGCGGTGTCGGGGCGCAGGTGGCGCAGCAGCCCGTAGTCGATGTCGGCGCCCGGGATGTCGGGCAGCGCATCGGGATCCGGCCCCACCCGCAGCGGGTGGATCGCGGTGAGCAGGCCCACCGTGTCGCCGAGGTCGGCCCCGGGCCCGGCCACGGACTCGGTGCGGCCGTGGGTCTCGATGGCCAGCAGCGGGGTCGGGGTGGGCTGCCCGCGCCGGCGGCGCCAGGCGGTGACGGTGCGGGAGGCGGCCGCCGCCAACAGCCGCGGCACCGGCCGCCCGGCGGCGAGCAGCCGGGCGGTGAGCTCGGCGTCGGCCACCGCCACCGTCACCGCGAGGTCGGCGGCGCGGTCGGTCTCGGGCCGTACCCGCCGGGCCCCCAGCGGCGGATCCTCCCCGGCCAGTTGTGCTTCCCAGAATCCGACGGTGTCGAGGGTCTCGGCGCGCCGGTGCAGCACCGCCGACCAGCGCCGGTAGCCGGTGTGCTCGGGGGCCGGCGCGGGCCGGCGGCCCGCCCGCAGCGCGTGCCAGCCGGCCTCGAGCTCGCCGAGCACCACCCGCCAGGAGGCCGGGTCCATGGCCAGCACGTGCGCGGTGAGCAGCAGCACACCGGGATCATCGGCGTGGCCCGGGTTGTCGGGCCTGAGCCAGGCCGCGGCCCACATCCGTCCGGCCTCCGGGTCCAGCGACCGCAGCGAACGCTCCGTCTGTTCGGCCACCGCGGCGGCGAGGTCACCGGTCACCGCCACCTCGCGGAGCCGGTCGCCGACGTGCGGATCCGGTTGCGGGACAAGGGTCATGGAGTCGCGGTCCAGCCGGCTGCGCAGCACCTCGTGATTGGCGGCGACGGCCGCGAGCAGCTGCCGCAGCGTCTCGGCGGTGATGCCNTCGGGCAGCCGCAGCGCCTCGGTCTGGGCCAGCCGGCGCGGCTCACCGTGTTCGTAGAGCCAGTGCGCGGCGGGCAGCACCGGGATCGGCACGTCGTCGGGTCNCGGGCCGGAATCCGGTGCGGCACCGGCGTCGACGGGGGCGGCGTCGAGGCCGGCGGCGAGCTCGCGCACCGTGGCGCACTCCAGCATGGACCGGGCGCGCAGCGGCAGGCCGCGGCGGCGGGCGGCCTGCACCACCGACAGCGCCACGATGCTGTCCAGGCCCAGGGTGAGCAGGTCGGCCTCCACGTCGACGCACGACACCCCGAGCAGCTCCGAGATCGCCTCGGCCAGCAGGGTTTCGGTCGGGGTCGCCGGGGCGGTCCGGACCTCCTCGGCCGCGGTGTCGCGGGCGGCGAGCGCGGCGTCGTCGATCTTGCCGTGCGCGGTCAGCGGCAGCTCGTCGAGCACGACGACCCGGTGCGGCACCAGGAAGCGGGGCAGCCGGTCGGCCAGCATGGCCCGCAGCTGCGGTCCGGTCGGCGCNTCGGCGNCCGGTCCGACCGCGGCGTAGGCGACCAGCCGCGGCANCCCGCGGTGGCGGCGCACCGCGACGTGTGCGGCCCGCACCGCGGGATGGGTCCGCAGCGCGGCGGCGACCTCGCCGGGTTCGACCCGGAACCCGCGGATCTTGACCTGGTCGTCGCTGCGGCCGAGGTACTCCAGCGTGCCGTCGGCGTGGCGGCGCACCACGTCGCCGGTGCGGTACATCCGCCCGCCCGGGGTGAACGGGTCGGCGACGAACCGGGCCGCGGTCTCCCCCGGCCGGCCNAGGTAGCCGCGGGTGAGCTGGTCGCCGGCCAGGTAGAGCTCGCCGGCCACCCCGTCGGGCACCGGGCGCAGCCAGGCGTCGAGCACGTAGCCGCGGGTGTGGGCGGTGGGCCGGCCGATGACCGGCCGGTCGCCGGCGTGGATCTCGGCGACCACCGCCTCCACGGTGGTCTCGGTGGGGCCGTAGCAGTTGTAGGCGGTCATGCCGGTGTCGGCGCACCGCTCGCGGATGAACCGCCAGGTCTCGACGTCGACGGCCTCGCCGCCGAGGGCGAGCACCGCCAGCGGCACCCGGTCCGGCAGCCCGAAGGCCCGCAGCTGNGCGAACATCGACGGGGTGGTGTCGATCATGTCGACCCGGTGCCGCTCGATGGCCGCCACCAGCGCCTCGGCGTCGCGCCGGATGTCGTCGCCGATCACGTGCACCGCGTGCCCGTCGAACAGGGCGGCCAGCGGCTGCCAGGCGGCGTCGAAGGTGAACGACCAGGCGTGTGCGATACGCAGCGGGCGGCCCAGTCGGTCGGCGGCGGGCCGCAGCACGTGCCGGATGTGGTCGTCGATGTAGGCCAGCANCGCGTCGTGGGTGCCGATCACGCCCTTGGGGGTGCCGGTGGTGCCGGAGGTGAACACCGCGTAGGCGGCCTGGCCGGGCCGGGCCGGCACCGGCGGCGCGACGTCGGACCCGACGGTGTCCAGGAACGCCTCGTCGACGACGACGGGTGCGCCGGTCTGGCGCAGGATCTCGCCGATACGTTCCGGCGCGGTGGCCGGGTCCAGCGGCACGATCGTCGCGCCGGCCCGCAGGATGCCGAGCATGGCCGCGATGTAGTCCGGTCCGCGCCGCAGCGCCACCGCGACCGGGGTCTCGGCGGCCACGCCGCGGTCGGCCAGCGCCGCGGCGATCCGCCCGGCGGCGGTGTCGAGTTCCCGGTAGGTCAGCGCCCCGTCGGCCCAGGACAGCGCCACGGCGTCGGGGGCNCGGCGCACCGCCTCGGCGAAGGCGGCGTAGACCCCGGCGGTGCGGGCGAGCACCCGTTCGCCGCCGCCGGTCAGCGGTGTGCCCTCGCCCGGCAGCAGCACGCCGGCCTCGCGCAGCGGCCGGTCCCAGCACGCGACAAGCCGCTGCATCACCGTCAGCAGCCGGTGCCCGAGCCGGCGGGGGTCCAGCGCGCCCAGCGCGCCGTCGAGGGTCTCGACCAGCACGGTGAGCCGGTCGCCGACCTGGTGCGCGGCGACGGTCACCGGGAAGTGCGACAGGCTCTCCAGGGCGGCGGGGGTGAACACGGCGCCGCCGGCCTCGAAGCGCTGGGCGCCGACCAGCCCGCCGGGCGGGAAGTTCTCGTAGACGAGCAGGGTGTCGAACGGCTCCCCCACCCCGGCCAGCGCGCGCAGCTCGGCGTGCGGCAGGTAGCAGTGGTCGCGCAGCTCGGCCGCCGTGCGCTGCAGCGAAAGGCACTGGGCGGCGACGGTTTCGGCCGGGTCGAGGCGGACCCGCAGCGGCACGGTGTTGATGAACAGCCCGATCATCGTCTCCACCCCGGCGAGGTGGTCCGGCCGGCCGGACACGGTCACCCCGAAGATCACGTCGTTCCGGTCGGTGAACACCGAAAGCATCGCCGCCCAGGCCATCTGGAACAGGGTGTTGACGGTGACGCCGCGCGCGCGGGCGGCGGCGGCCAGTGCGGCGGCCGCGTCCGGCGCCAGGGCCACCTCGGTGCGGCCGGGCAGCCCGGGTGCCGGTTCGGCCGCGGTCAGCGCCGGGGTCAGCAGCGTGGGCCCGTCCAGCCCGGCCAGGTGCCGCCGCCAGACCGCCCGGCCGGCCTCCTGGTCGCGGCCGGCCAGCCAGCCGATGTAGTCGCGGTACGGCCGCGGCGGGCCGCCCAGGGCGGCCGGATCCCCGCCGGCCCGGTACAGCGTGAGCAGCTCGGCGACCAGCAGCGGCAGCGACCAGCCGTCGATCACGACGTGGTGCGCGATGATCGCGAATCGCCAACGTGGACCGGGCATCTCGACGAGCAGGAAGCGGATCGCCGGGCCGCGCTCGAGGTCGAACGGGCGGCGCCGCTCGCGCTGCTCGACGACCTCGGCCGCCTCGGCGGAGTCGGCGTGCAGATGCCGCCAGTCCAGGTCCACGGCGGCCGGCACCACCTGCACCGGCCGGGGCAGGTCACCGCGGTGGAACACCACCCGCAGGTTGGGGTGGCGGGCCAGCAGCGCGGCCGCGCAGTCGCGCAGCAGCGCCGGATCCAGGCTCCCGGTGACGTCGGCGGCCATCGCGATGACGTAGGGGTCGGCCCCGTCCGCGCCGCGGCCGTGCCGGCCCCCGGTGAGCATGGTCATCGAGTACAGCCCGAGCTGCAGCGGGCTGAGCGCCATCACATCCTCGATGGCACCCGCCCCCGGGGTCCCGGTGCGGGTCACGGCGCGTCCCCCCGCCGGGCCTGCCACTGCTCGGTGAGCGCGGCCAGTTGTTCGGGGGTGAGCCCGGAGGCGCTCATCGGGGCGTGGTGGACGTCGGATTCGCCGGCCCCGGGGTGCGGCCCGGCGGCCTGCTGTTCGGCGGCCCGCCGATCGACGGCGGCGGCCAGTTCGTGCAGGGTCGGGTGCTCGAACACCATCCGCGCGGTCAGCGCCAGCCCGGCGTCGCGGGCCCGGGCGGCCAGCTGCACGGCCAGGATGCTGTCGCCGCCGAGGGTGAAGAAATCGTCGTGGCGGCTGTGCACCTCGGTGTCGAGCACCTCGCCGAGCAGCCGGGCCAGCCGGCGCTCGGTGTCGGTGGCGGGCGGTTCGGTGGGGGCGGCCGCCGGNGCCGCCGCGGCGGGGACCGGGGCGGCCGCGACGAACTCCAGCTGCCCGTCGGCGGTCCAGCGGGCCCGGTCGCCGGTGCGGTAGAGCCGGGCGCCGGGCCGGCCGCCGACCGGGTCGGCCACCAGCCGGGTGGCGGTGAGCGCGGCCGANCCCCAGTGCGCGGCGGCCAGCGGCCCGCCCGCGGTGTAGACGTCGCCGACCACCCCCACCGGCACCGGCTGCAGCGNGTCGTCGAGCACGTAGATGCTGCCGCCGCCCCATTCCTCGAGGATGCGNCGGCGTTCCCCGGCCGCCCCGACGTCGAGCCGCGACAGCGGCAGGTCGGGCTGTTCGGCGAAGGCGGTGACCACCCGCACCAGCCAGTCGGCGAACCGCCGGGCGGTCTCCGGCCGGAACAGCTCGGGCCGGTAGATGACGTGGCCGCGGTAGCCGGCGGCCGCGTCGTCGGCGGCGAAGATGTTCAGCGACAGGTCGGCGTGGGCGGCGTCGAACGGCGGCTCCAGCACGGTCACCGCGGTGTCNCCGTCCGGGCCGCGGTCGATCACGCGGTTGGCCGGAAGTTCCTCGCGCACATGCACCACCACGCTGAACAGCGGGTTGCGCGACAGCGTTCGGGTCGGCCGGACCGCGTCGACGACCTGGTCGAACGGCAGGTCGGCGTGCGCGTAGGCGCCCAGTGCGGTCTCCCGGGCGCGCCGGAGGACCTCGCGCAGGGTGGGGTTGCCGCTGAGGTCGTTGCGCAGCACCAGGATGTTGATGAAGAACCCGACGAGCTGGTCGAGTTCGGGTTCGGTGCGGCCGGCGACCGGGGTGCCCAGCGGGATGTCGGTGCCGGCGCCGGCCTTGTGCAGCGCGACCGCCACGGCGGCCTGCAGCAGCATGAACTCGGTGACCCCGAGCTCGTGGCACAGCGCCGAGAGCTGTTCGCGCACCGCGCCGTCGATGCGGAACTCGACCGCCCCGGCCCGTCCGCTCGGCACCGGCGGGCGCGGGAAGTCCGGCCGCAGCCCGACGTCCTCGGGCAGCCCGGCGAGCCGGCGCACCCAGTACTCGCGCTGCGGCCCGGCGATCCCGGTGGCCTCGTCGAGCAGTTCGGCCTGCCAGGCGCCGTAGTCGGCGTACTGCACCGGCAGCGGGGCCCAGTTCGGGGCCGCACCGGCCCGGCGGGCCCGGTAGGCGGTGAGCAGGTCGGCGAACAGCACGGTGGCCGACCAGTGGTCNCCGGCGATGTGGTGCAGCACCAGCGACAGCACGTGCGCGTCCGGGNTGGACAGCACGGCCGCCCGGATCGGCGGTTGGTGTTCGAGGTCGAAGACGTGGGCGCGTTCGGCGTCGAGTTCGGCCCGCAGCCACGCCTCGCCGTCGCCCCGGGCGCGGCGCACCGGCACCGGTTGCGGGTCGAGCACGATCTGGTGCGGCACCCCGTCGATCTCGCGGTAGACGGTGCGCAGGATCTCGTGGCGGGCGGCGACGTCGGTGATCGCCGCGGTGAGCGCGTCGAGGTCGACCGGGCCGGTNAGCCGGGCCGCGAACGGGATGTTGTTGACCGGGCTGGGCCCGTCGACGCGGTAGGCGAACCAGGACCGCAGCTGGGCCGACGACAGCGGGGCCGGGCCGTCGTGGTGCAGTGGCCGCAGCCGGGGCCGGTTGCCGCGGTGGCTCCCGGAGCGCAGCGCGTCGATGTGCGCGGCCAGCCGGGCCACGGTGGCCAGCTCGAACACCTCGGCCACGCCGACGTCCACCCCGCAGGCCGAGCGGATCGCCGCGACCAGCCGGGTGGCCAGCAGTGAGTGCCCGCCGAGGTCGAAGAACGAGTCGTCGGCGCCGACCCGCTCGCGGTCGAGCAGCCGGGCGAACAGCGCGGCGACGTCGCGTTCGGTGTCGGTGGCCGGTTCCCGGTAGGCGGCGGCCGGGGCGAGCTCGGGTTCGGGCAGCCGGTCCCGGTCGATCTTGCCGTGGTTGGTGATCGGGATCTCGTCGACGACGACGTAGGCGGCCGGGACCATGTACTCCGGCAGCGCGGCGGCGACGCGGGCCCGGATCCGGTCCAGGTCCACCGAGTCCCGCCCGGCGCCGGCCACCGGGGTGAGGTAGCCGACCAGGCTGCGGCCCAGGCCGGGCAGCTCGCGGGCGAGCACCACCGCNCGGCCGACGCTGGGGTCGACCGAGATGGCGGCGGCNACGTCGCCGAGCTCGATGCGGAANCCGCGGATCTTGACCTGTTCGTCGGCGCGGCCCACGAANTCGATGTCGCCGTCGGCGTTGCGGCGGGCCAGGTCGCCGGTGCGGTACATGCGCCCGCCCGGGTTGAACGGGTCGGCGACGAACCGCTGGGCGGTCAGCCCGGGCCGGCGGTGGTATCCGTGCGCCAGATGCGTTCCGCCGATGTAGATCTCGCCGATCGCACCGACCGGCACCGGCTGCAGCGCCTGGTCGAGCAGATACAGCCGGGTGTTGATCTTGGGCCGGCCGATGGGCACGATGCGGGTGCCCTGCCGGCCCTCCACCTTGTACCGGCTGGCGTTGATGACGGTCTCGGTGGGGCCGTAGAAGTTGTGCAGCAGCGCGTCGAAGGTGGCGTGGAACTTGTCGGCCACCTCGCCGGGCAGCGGCTCGCCGCCGATCGGCACCCGGCGCAGCGTGCGCCACTGGTTCACCCCGGGCAGCGACAGGAACAGCCCGAGCAGCGACGGCACGAAATGCATTGCGGTGATGCCCTCGTCGCGCAGCAGCGCGGTGAGGTAGCCGATGTCGTTGAGCCCGCCCGGGCGATGCACGACGATGCGGGCGCCGCAGGCCAGGGTGCCGAAGATCTCGGCGATCGAGACGTCGAAGCTCGGCGAGGCGACCTGCAGCAGCCGGTCGTCGGGCCCGACNCGGTACTCGTCGCGGAACCAGACGAAGTACTCGGCCACCGGCCGGTGCGGCACCGGCACCCCCTTGGGCCGGCCGGTGGTGCCCGAGGTGTAGATCAGGTAGGCGGTGTTGTCCGGGCGCAGCGGGCGCACCCGGTCGGCGTCGGTCGGGTCGTGGTCGGGCAGGCCGTCGAGATCCGGGACCGGTTCGCGTAGCACGAGTTCGGCGTCGCAGTCGCCGAGNATGAAGTCGAGCCGGTCGGCCGGGTAGGTGGGGTCGACCGGCACGTAGACCGCGCCGGCCTTGATCACGCCGAGGGCGGTGACGATGAGCTCCGGGGACTTGTCCANCAGCACCGCGACCCGCTGCTCGGTGCCGATGCCGCGGGCGATGAGCCAGTGCGCGACCCGGTTGGCCGCGGCGTTGAGCTCGGCGTAGGTCCAGCGCCGGCCCTCGTACACGACGGCGATCGCGTCGGGTTGGGCGGCAACGCGCGCGGCGACGAGGTCGGCCAGCGTGGCGGGCGGGGTGTCGAACGCCTCNCCGGTGGACACCGCCCGCAGCCAGGCGGCGTCGGCGTCGCTCATCAGCCGCAGCCGCCCCAGCGGGGTGTCCGGGTGTTGCAGGGCGTCGTGCAGCAGCACCGTGAAGTGCTCCAGCATCCGCCGGCCCAGTGCCGGTTCGACGATCTCCACCAGGTGCTCGAGTTCCACCTCCGCACCGGTGTCGGGGTCGAACTCGACCATCACGCCCAGCGGCAGCTGGGTGAGCCGGCTGCGCAGCTCGGCGCGGCGGCAATGCACCCCGGGCGGGGTGAAGCCGAACCGGTCCGGGCCGCGGAAGCCGAAGCTGACCCGGGTCATCCGCTCGGTGCCGTGCCGGCGGTCCGGGTTGAGCTCGCGCACCACCCGGTCGAGGTTGATGCCCTGGTGGGCGAACGCGCCCAGCGCGGTGTCGCGGGCGTGGCCGAGCAGTTCCCGGAACGTCATGGCGGCGGTGGGCCGCAGCCGCAGCGCCACGGTGTTGCCGCAGTAGCCGATCCGGCCGGCGGCGTCGGCGCCNCGGTTGAGCACCGGGGCGGCGACCAGGAAGTCGTCGGTCTGGGTGTAGCGCAGGATCAGCGCCCCGAACGCGGCGAGCAGCNCCGCGTACGGGGTGGCGCCGGTCTCGCGGGCCAGCTCGGCGATCCGGCGGGCGGTGGCGGCGTCCAGGGTGGTGACGGCGCGGGCCGCGCGCCGGCCGGTGGGGACCGCCGAGCCGTTCGGGCCGGGCAGTTCCAGCGGTTCGGGCGGGTCGGCCAGCACCCCGCGCCAGTAGGCCAGGTCGGCCTCCGGGTCGGCCGGNACCGGCGGCACCGCCGGCGGCAGCGCCGGGCCGAGGTCGGCGCCGGTGTAGGCGCGGGTGAGGTCGGCGAAGAACACCTCCCAGCAGGCGTCGTCCCAGGCGATGTGGTGGGCGACCAGCAGCATGACGTGNTCCTGCTCGCTCAGCCGCAGCACGGTGACGCGCAGCGGCGCGTCGCGGCCCAGGTCGAACGGGGCGGCGAACTCGCGCTGGGCCAGCACCTCCACCCGTAGCTGCAGCGCCTGGGCGGGGCCGGCGGCGAGTTCGGTCAGGTCGTGCACGGCCCAGCCCGGCCGCAGGCCGGGCACGACCANCGGNCGCGGTTCACCGGTGTCGTCGACCCGGTAGGTGGTGTGCAGGGCGGTGTGCCGGCGGGCCACCGCGTCGACGGCGGCGTGCAGCCGGTCCAGATCGAGCGGACCGGTGAGCCGGTAGGACAGGCAGATGTTCAGCAGCGCCCCGGTCGGGTCGGCGGCCTGGGTGAACCACATCCGCCGCTGCCCGTCGGTGAGCGTGTCGGCCGGGGCGGGTGTGGCCCGGCCACCCGCCGGGGCGGTGGCCAGGCCGCGTTCGGCCAGGCGGCGGCGCAACAACTCCAGCCGGGCCTGTTCGTCGGCGACGGCCGGTGCGGTGTCGGTGGTGTCGGTCACGGGCGGGATCCACTTTCTGTGCCGGGCACGGGGATGTCGTCGAGGTCGGCGATCAGCTCCGCCACCGTGATGCCGCCGAGCAGGGCGGCCAGCGGCGCGGTGCGACCGAGCGTGCGGCGCAACCGTTTCCGCAGGTCGATGGCCAGCAGTGAGTCGATGCCGAGGTCGAACAGCGCGGCGNCGGGGGCGATCGCCGCGGGATCGGGCAGGCCGAGGACGGCCGCCAGCTCGGCGCGCACCGCCGCGGCGGTGTCGGCCGCCGGGGCGGTCCCGTCGTGGTGGGTGTCATGGTTGCCGCCGTGCCGGCTGCGGCCGAGCAGCACGCCCAGCCGCGCGGCGTCGGCGGTGTAGACCAGCGGGTCGACCGGGTGCGGGCGCAGTGCGGCCGTGACGGCCGCTCCGGGCGGCAGCGGCCGCAGCCCGGCGCGTTCGATCCGGGCGGCCTCGGCCCGGTCCACGATGCCGGAGCC
>JGI25331J36430_1001257_pt1 | contig 14022 bp, 13 predicted proteins | sample HigsolmetaAR206D_FD_36430 | JGI IMG/M metagenome (IMG submission 36430) | reverse complement strand
CCTCGTCGCGCGCGATCTCGAGCGACGGCCAGGCCTGGCCCTCGGCGCCGAGCAGCGCGTCGGCGGGCAGCCGCAGGTCGTGGAAGCCGATGTCGGCCGCGCGGTGATCGTCGACCGTGCGGTAGGCGTGCATCTCGAGGCCGGATCCGGCGGCCTCGACGTCCACGACGAACAGCGAGATCCCGTTGTCGGTGCGGGCGGTCACCAGCAGGTGCGTCGCCAGCGGGGCGCTGGGCACCACGATCTTCGCGCCGCGCAGCGCCAGCCGTCCCCGTCCCGCTCGGCGACCGTCGCCACCTGCTGCCAGTGATCGCCGGACTGTTCCTCGGCCGCGGCCAGCGTGACGATCGCGTCGCCCGCCACGATCTGTTCCAGCAGTGCGGTCGCCACCGGCCCGCCGGCCCGCAGCAACAGCCCGCCGGCCACCACCACGGTGTCGATGTAGGGCTCGACCACGAGTGCGTGTCCGAGCGCCTCGGCGATGATCATCGTCTCCACTGGGCCGCCGCCGATGCCGCCGACCTCCTCCGGCAGCGTCGCCCCCAGGATGCCCAGCTCGTGGGCGAAGCCCTGCCAGATGTCGGGCTGCCAACCGGCGCCGGTCTTGGCCGCCGCCCGGCTCTTCTCGAGGTCGTAGCGGGTCGCCAGGAACTTGGTGAGCCCGTCGCGCAGCAGCTCTTGTTCGTTGGTGAGGTTGAAGTCCATGTGTCGGCTCCCGATCTAGAGTCCCAGAGCTGCCTTGGCCAGGATGTTGCGCTGAATCTCGTTGCTCCCGGCGTAGATCGAGCCGGCCCGGTCGTTGAGATAGCGCAACGGCGCCACCGCCTGCCACGGTTCGCCGCTGACGTAGCCGTCCGGTGGCGGCTGGTAGTCGGCGACCGGCCCGCCCGGGGCGGTGGCGTGGGGCTGGTAGACGCGGCCGCGCGGCCCGGCGGCCTCCATGGCCAACTCGGTCAGCGTCTGGCTCAACTCGGTGCCCAGCACCTTGAGCATCGACGAGGCCGGGCCGGGATTCCGGCCCTCCGCGACGCCGGCCAGGATCCGGTACTCCAGGATCTCCAACACCTCGGTGCGGATCCGGGCGTCGGCGAGCTTGCGGGCGAACGCGGGGTCGTCGAGCAGGCGGCCGCCCAGCGGTCCGGGCTGCTCGGCGGCGACGGCGGCGATGTTCTCGGCCATCACCTGCAGCGCCGGCGAGTACGCGGTGCCGCCGCGCTCGAACTCCAGCAGGTACTTCGCGACGGCCCAGCCCTCGTCGATCCTGCCGACGACGTTGGACTTGGGCACCCGCACGTGGTCGAAGAAGACCTGGTTCTGCACCTCCTCACCGGAGGTCATGACCAGCGGGCGGATCTCGATCCCCGGCGAGGTCATGTCGATCAGCAGGAACGTGATGCCCTGCTGTTTCTTCGCGGTCCTGGAGGTGCGCACCAGCGCGAACATCCAGTTCGCTTCCCGCGCATGCGTGGTCCAGATCTTGCTGCCGGTGCACACCAGGTGGTCGCCGTCGTCGACGGCGGCCATCGACAGCGCGGCCAGGTCCGAGCCCGCCTCCGGTTCGGAGTAGCCCTGGCAGAAGAACACCTCACCGGTCAGGATCCGCGGCAGGAAGTAATCCTTCTGTTCCTTGGTGCCGAAGGCGATCAGCGCGTGGGCGACCATCTTGATCCCCATCGGCGACAGCGAGGGGGCGCCGGCGAGCGTGCACTCCCGGTTGAAGATGTAGTGCTGGGTCAGCGTCCAGTCGCACCCGCCGTACTCCACCGGCCAGGCGGGCGCGGCCCAGCCCCGTTCGTGCAGGATGCGCTGCCATTTCAGACTCGCCTCGTGGTCGGCGTAGACGCTGGTCATCAGGCGNCCGGCGCGGCGCAGATCCGGCGTCAGCTTTTCGTCCAGAAAGCGGCGCACCTCGTCACGGAACGCGATGTCGGCTTCCGACCACGTGAGTTCCATCACTGATCCCCTGTCTGCAGCGGCATGCCACAGAGTAAACCTAGTTACCTAGGTGCGATGCAAATCGGCTGCCCGCCGGATGACCTAAATGCGGTTACGCTCAATCGGTTACGGGAATTGCGGATAGAGAAAGGCGGGCGATTCTTGGATAAAACACCCGTCAATCTTTGTGAGTGCCGTAAATTGAACCGCACGCTGTGGGGAGGAGTGCGGAGCGGCGCTGAACCTTGCTACCGATCAAGATGGGGATACCCGGGCTGGCCCTGGGCGGTCGCCCAATCGTACAGCGGCAAATATTCGATGAACGAAATGTTGCTGAGAACGGCGATTTGGATCGGCGTCCGGTCGACGCCACCCGGCCTGTCCAGTTACGATCCGGCGAATTGATGGGGCAGCGCGATCACAGCGCCGGGTGTGATGCTCGGCGGTTCCGGGTGCCCACCCGGACAGTGGTTACCGAGGCGGTCGGGTGAACTGGGATCTGTACGTCGATACGGTGTGCGTGGGCGCCGGGGTGGCCGGGCTGGCGACCGCGATATCGGTCGTCGACCGCGGTGGCAGCGTGTTCGTCGCGGCCCCGCCCGAGCCGAATCCGTCCCTCGACGATCCCACCGGAGACCGACTGCACCGGTGGCTGGGCACCCGCATCCTCGACGCCGAGACCAACCGCTACCTGGCCGCGCTGGCCTCCGACCTCGGGCCGTTCCGCCGTGTCCTGCGCGAGCACGGGATGCCGGTGTCCGTTCCGGTCACCATCGTGCGCGCCGCGCCGACCGCACCCGCCCGCGCGGTGACCCCGTTCGTCGGCGCCCGGCTGCGGGCCTGGGCGGCCCGGTGCCTGGCGTCGCCCAGCGGATTCGTCCGCACCCAGGTGACCGACCGGCGCTGGGCCGAACTGCACACCGTCGACGGCGAGCTGATCGAGGTCATCGACGTGGGGTCGATGACGCCCACCTCCGAGGACGCCGCCGGGTCGCTGTTCGACTGGCTGGTCGCCACCGCCCTCGACCGGGGAATCCGCGTGTGGCCGGACTTCGGTCTGCAGCGCATCGTGTTCGAGGCGGGTCAGGCGGTCGGTGCCGTGTTCGCCACGCCGCGCGGACCGGTGACGGTCCGCGCCGAGCGCGGCGTGACGCTCTCGTCCGGCGGGCCGAGCGGGCGGATCCCGGTGCGCCAGCCGGCCTGGGCCGTCGATGAGCCCACCCGGGTCTGTCTGGTCAGCCGGCGGGCGAGCCGGTTCGGCCGGGTGGAGCTGCTCGCCTCCGGGTGCGGGCTGCCCACCACGGCACCGGCCTGCCGCGCCGACATCCGGCGCGTGCACGCCAAGCTGCACGAGTCGCCCAGCCGGTTGGCGGTGTATCGGTGCGGGGCCTCCGGCAGCGACCGGATCACCGACCAGTAGCCGGCACCGGCACCCGCTGGTGCGCGGTGAAAGCACTGGTGTGACACCCTGTTGCAGGTGGGAACCGGATATCCGACGGCGGACAGGGGAAAACTGCCGGCCAAGGACATCGGCCGGCTGTTGTTGCGGTGCGACGACCGGCCGGGCCTGGTCGCGGCGGTCAGCGGTTTTCTGGCCGAGGCCGGGGCCAACATCATCTCGCTGGATCAGCACTCGACCGAGCCGACCGGCGGCACCTTCATGCAGCGCACGATCTTTCACCTGCCCGGGCTGACCGCGGTGCGCGATGCGCTGGAACGGGAGTTCGCCGAGAAGGTGGCCGCCCGGTTCGGCATGGAGTTCTGGCTCACCGAGGCGGCCAAACCGAAGCGGGTCGCGATCATGGCGTCCAAACAGGACCACTGCCTGTTGGATCTGCTGTGGCGCAACCGGCGCGGCGAACTGGACATGAACGTGGTGATGGTCATCTCCAACCATCCGGACCTCGCCGATCAGATCAGGCCGTTCTCGGTGCCGTTCATCCACATCCCCGCGAGCAAGGAGAACCGGGCCGAGGCCGAACAGCGTCAGCTCGAATTGCTGCGCGGCAACGTCGATCTGGTGGTGCTGGCCCGCTACATGCAGATCCTGACGCCGCATTTCCTGGCCGAGATCGGCTGTCCGATCATCAACATCCACCATTCGTTCCTGCCGGCGTTCATCGGGGCCGCGCCTTACCGGCGCGCCAAGGAACGCGGCGTCAAACTGGTCGGGGCGACGGCGCACTATGTGACCGAGGATCTCGACGAGGGGCCCATCATCGAGCAGGATGTGGTGCGGGTCGACCACCGGCAGAGTGTCGAGGATCTCGCGCGGCTGGGCGCGGATGTGGAGCGTCTCGTGTTGTCGCGCGCGGTGCTGTGGCACTGTGAGGACCGGATCATCCGACACGGCAACCAGACCGTGGTGTTTTAGGAGGAACACGAGTGAAAACCTTCAAGGGCGTTGAGGAGTTCGTCGAGGCGCAGGGCACCCGGCTCGGGCCGACGGACTGGCTGGAGATCACCCAGGAGCGCGTCAACCAGTTCGCCGACGCCACCGGTGATCATCAGTGGATCCACGTCGATCCGGAGCGGGCGGCCCAGGGCCCGTTCGGCGGCACCATCGCCCACGGTCTGCTGACGCTGTCGCTGACCCCGTACTTCACCCACCAGTTGTACACCGTGGAGAACGTCAAGATGGCAATCAACTACGGGTACAACAAGGTTCGGTTCATCACCCCGGTGAGGGTGGGGTCGAGGATCCGGGCCAGCGCCGAGGTCACCAAGGTGGATCGGATCGAGGGCGGGGTGCAGGTGACGCTGACCACCACCATCGAGCTGGAGGGCTCGGAGAAGCCGGCCATGGTCGCCGAGTCGATCGCGCGCTTCCTGGGTTAGTCGACTGCGACGGGGCCCGGATGCCGGTCACGGTGTCCGGGCCCTTTCCGCTGTCGTGAACCTCAGTACTGCGACGACCCCTGGTCGATCGAGATCGCCTGGGCCGTCACGAGTTTCGATTCATCGCTGGCCAGCCACAGCACCGTGTCGGCGATGTCGTCGGGTTCGGCCACCCAGATCGGCAGGAACGGGGTGCTCATGTGCGCCAGCTGTGGGTAGGTCTCCAGCGCGGCGGCGATCGCCGCGGCCATGTCGCCGGTACCCATCGGGGTGTTCACCGGCCCGGGATGCACGCTGTTGACCCGGATGTTGTAACGACCCAACTCGGCCGCGAACGCCCGCGCCATGCCGGTCACGGCGTGCTTGCTCGCGGTGTAGTGCACCATGAACGGCTGCAGTTTCACCCCGGCCGCCGAACTGATCAGGATGATCGACCCGCCCCGGCCGCCGTCGATGATGTGCGGGGCGCCGGCCATCACGGTGTTCCAGGTGCCGGTCACGTTGACGTCGATGACGTCGCGGAAATCCTCAGGCGTGATCGCATCCCAGGTCTGCGGTGCGGCGATGCCGGCGTTCGCCACGATGATGTCGAGCCGGCCCAGCTGTGCGACGCCGTCGGCGACCGCGGCGCGCAGCCCGTCGTGGTCGCGGGTGTCGACGATGTGCGTGACCATCCGGCGGCCGGTGGCCTCCACCAGCCGGACGGTCTCGNTCAGATCCTCCGGGGTGGCGGGGTCGTAGGGCACACACGGCGGCAGCGCCCCGGCGATGTCGACGCCGATGATGTCTGCGCCTTCGCGGGCCATCCGCACCGCATGGGCGCGGCCCTGACCGCGGGCGACCCCGGTGATGAACGCGACCCGGTCGGCGAGCCGACTCATCGCTGCGCCTTCTTCGCGGCCTTGACCAGGTTGGAGCCGATGATCAGCCGCTGGATCTCGCTGGTGCCCTCGTAGAGCCGCAGCAACCGCACATCGCGGTAGATGCGTTCGACCGGCATCTCGCGCATGTAGCCGCTGCCGCCGTGGATCTGCACCGCCAGATCGGCCACCCGGCCGGCCATCTCGGTGCAGAACAACTTGGCCACCGACGGCGCCACCCGGCGGTCCTCGCCGGTGACCCACTGCCGGGCCGCATCCCGGACCAGCGCCCGCCCGGCCGACACCCCGGTCTGTTGATCGGCGATCATCGCCTGCACCAGCTGGAAGTCACCGATCGGGGTGCCGCCCTGGGTCGCGGTGGCCGCGTAGGTGACCGACTCGTCGAGCGCACGCTGGGCGATGCCGACCGCCAGCGCGGCGATGTGCACCCGCCCGCGCGCCAGCGACACCATCGCGGCGCGGTAACCGATGTCCTCGCTGCCGCCGACCAGGGCGCCGGCCGGAACCCGCACCTCGTCGAAGGTGACGTCGGCGGTCCAGGCGCCCTCCTGGCCCATCTTGGCGTCCTTCGGTCCGACCGTGACGCCCGGCGTGTCGGCGGGCACCAGGAACACCGCGATACCCGGCCCGTCGTCGTCGGCCGGTCGGCTGCGGGCGAACACCACGAACAGGTTGGCNATCGGGGCGTTGGTGATGAACCGCTTCTGGCCGGTGATGATCCAGTCGGCGTCATCGCCCGAACCGGCCCGCACCGCCTTGGTGCGCAGCCCCGCCGGGTTGGACCCGGCGCCCGGTTCGGTCAGCGCGAACGACGCGACGACCTCACCGCTGGCGATCGGCGCCAGCCACTGCTTCTTCTGCTCCTCGGTGCCGAACCCGACCAGCACCTGCCCGGCGATGCCGTTGTTGGTGCCGAACATCGACCGTACCGCCAGCGAGGTGTAGCCGAGCTCCATCGCCAGCTCGACGTCCTGGGTGAGGTCCAGGCCCAGCCCGCCCCACTCCTGGGGGATGGCATATCCGAACAGCCCCATGCTCTTGGCCTGCTCGCGGATGTCGTCGGGCACCCGGTCGGTCGCCAGGATCTCCTGCTCGCGCGGCATGACCACGGACCGGACGAAGTGGCGGGTCTGCGCCAGGATCTCGGCGAAATCGTCGTCGCTGACTTGCGTTGTCATCGTGCTCCTTGTCGCGGAAGGCCCTGAGCCGACGAAATCATATATGAAATATGATGTGCGGTTGACGGGCGCCCGGCCGGGGCCCGACCAGTCCGAGAGGGGTGATCGAGTGTCGTTGTTGACCGGTCAAACTGCCGTCATCACCGGGGGAGCGCAGGGGCTCGGCTATGCCATCGCCGAACGGTTCGTCTCCGAGGGCGCGCGTGTGGTGCTCGGCGACCTCAACCTCGAGGCGACCCAGGCCGCGGCCGAGCGTCTCGGCGGCGAGAAGGTCGCGATCGCGGTGCAGTGCAACGTGGTCAACCTGGCCGAGGTCACCGCGTTGATCGACACCGCGGTGCAGCGGTTCGGCGGGCTGGACATCATGGTCAACAACGCCGGGATCACCCGCGACGCCACGCTGCGCAAGATGACCGAGGAGCAGTTCGACGAGGTCATCGCGGTGCACCTGCGGGGCACTTGGAACGGCACCAAGGCGGCCGCCGCGGTGATGCGGGAGAACAAGCGCGGCGTGATCATCAACATGTCGTCGATCTCGGGCAAGGTCGGGCTCGTCGGGCAGACCAACTACTCGGCGGCCAAGGCCGGCATCGTCGGGCTGACCAAGGCCGCCGCCAAGGAGCTCGCCTACCTCGGGATCCGGGTGAACGCGATCCAGCCCGGCCTGATCCGCTCGGCGATGACCGAGGCGCTGCCGCAACACATCTGGGACCAGAAGGTCTCCGAGGTCCCGATGGGCCGCGCGGGGGAGCCGGACGAGGTGGCCAAGGTGGCGCTGTTCCTGGCCAGCGATCTGTCGTCGTACATGACCGGCACCACGCTGGAGGTCACCGGCGGGAGGTACGTCTGATGCGTGAGGTGGTGATCTGCGAGCCGGTCCGCACCCCGATCGGCCGCTACGGCGGCATGTTCAAGTCGCTGACCGCCGCCGAACTCGGGGTGGTGGCGCTGCGGGGGCTGCTGGAACGGACCAAGGTCGACCCGGAGTCCATCGAGGACGTGATCCTCGGGCACTGCTATCCGAGCAGCGAGGCGCCGGCCATCGGCCGGGTGGTGGCACTCGATGCCGGGCTGCCCATCACCGTGCCCGGTATGCAGGTCGACCGGCGGTGCGGATCCGGACTGCAGGCCGTCATCCAGGCCTGTCTGCAGGTCGGCAGCGGCGCCAACGAGATCGTGGTCGCCGGCGGCGCCGAGAGCATGAGCAACGTGGTCTTCTACTCCACCGAGATGCGTTGGGGGCCGGCGAAGTCCGCGATCACCCTGCATGACGGGCTGGCCCGCGGCCGCATCACCGCCGGTGGGCGCAACTATCCGGTGCCCGGCGGCATGCTCGAGACCGCGGAGAACCTGCGTCGCGAGTACAACATCTCCCGCGAGGAACAGGACCAGCTGGCCGTGCAGTCGCACCGGCGGGCGGTGGCCGCCCAGCGGAACGGCANCCTGGCCGAGGAGATCGTTCCGGTCACCGTGCGCACCCGCAAGGGCGAGGAGGTGATCGACACCGACGAACACCCGCGGCCGGACACTTCGATGGAGACCCTGGCCAAGCTCAAACCGGTTCTGCTGGACAGTGATCCGGAGGCGACGGTGACGGCCGGCAACGCCAGCGGGCAGAACGACGCGGCGTCGATGTGCCTGGTGACCACCCGGGAGAAGGCCGAGGAGCTGGGCGTCAAACCGTTGGTGCGGCTGGTGTCCTGGGCTTCGGCGGGGGTGGCGCCCAGGATCATGGGCATCGGCCCGGTGCCGGCCACCGAGGCCGCGCTGGCCAGGGCCGGCCTGACGCTGGCCGACATCGACCTGATCGAGCTCAACGAGGCGTTCGCCGCGCAGGCGCTGGCCGTGATGCGGGAGTGGAAGTTCGGCGCGGCCGACCACGAGCGGACCAACGTGCACGGCTCGGGGATCTCACTGGGCCACCCGGTGGGCGCCACCGGCGGGCGGATGCTGGCCACCCTGGCCCGCGAACTGCACCGCCGCGGCGCCCGGTACGGGCTGGAGACGATGTGCATCGGCGGTGGGCAGGGGCTGGCCGCCGTGTTCGAAAGGGTGGACTCGTGACCAAACTCGCCCAGACCCTGGGGCTGACCGAATTTCAGACCGAGATCATCGCCAACGTGCGGCAGTTCGTCGACAAGGAGATCATCCCGGTCGCCCAGGAGCTTGAGCACGCCGACGAGTACCCGCAGCAGATCGTCGACGCGATGAAGGAGATGGGCCTGTTCGGGCTGATGATCCCCGAGGAGTACGGCGGGCTGGGTGAGTCGCTGCTGACCTATGCGCTGTGCGTGGAGGAGCTCGCCCGCGGCTGGATGAGCATCTCCGGGGTGATCAACACCCACTTCATCGTCGCCTACATGATCCGCCAGCACGGCACCGACGAGCAGAAGCAGCGGTTCCTACCGCGGATGGCGACCGGCGAGGTCCGCGGGGCGTTCTCGATGTCCGAGCCCGAGCTCGGGTCCGACGTCGCGGCGATCCGCACCCGTGCCCGCCGCAACGACGACGGCACCTACACCATCGACGGCCAGAAGATGTGGCTGACCAACGGCGCCAGCTCCAACCTGGTGGCCGTGCTGGTGCGCACCGACGAGGGCGCGGAGAAACCGCACCGCAACCTGACCGCGTTCCTGATCGAGAAGCCGACCGGGTTCGGCGAAGTCGCACCGGGCCTGACGATTCCGGGCAAGATCGACAAACTCGGCTACAAGGGCATCGACACCACCGAGCTGATCTTCGACGGTTACACCGCGCGCGCAGACGACATCCTCGGTGGGGTGCCGGGTCGGGGCTTCTTCCAGATGATGGACGGTGTCGAGGTGGGCCGGGTCAACGTGGCGGCCCGGGCCTGCGGGGTCGGCCTGCGGGCCTTCGAGCTCGCGGTGCGCTACGCCCAGCAGCGGCAGACCTTCGGCAAGCCGATCGCCGAGCACCAGGCGATCGCCTTCCAGCTCGCCGAGATGGCGACCAAGGTGGAGGCCGCGCATCTGATGATGGTCAACGCGGCCCGGCTCAAGGACAGCGGCGAGCGCAANGACGTCGCCGCCGGGATGGCCAAGTATCTGGCCAGCGAGTTCTGCGCCGAGGTCACCCAGCAGGCGTTCCGGATCCACGGCGGCTACGGCTACTCCAAGGAGTACGAGATCGAGCGGCTGATGCGTGACGCGCCGTTCCTGCTGATCGGTGAGGGCACCAGCGAGATCCAGAAGAACATCATCAGCAAGCGGTTGCTGGCCGACTACCGGATCTGACCGTGACCGTCCCCGACGCCGTAGCCCGGACGCAGCTCGCCGAGCACGTCGCGCGGATCGTCCGCCGGCGGATCTTCGACGGCACCTACGCCACCGGAGAGTACGTGCGGCTCGACCAATTGGCCGCCGAGCTCGGGGTCAGCGTGACACCGGTGCGGGAGGCGCTGTTCGAGCTGAAAGCCGAAGGGCTGCTGGCCCAGCAGCCCCACCGCGGTTTCGTGGTGCTGCCGCTGACCGGCCGCGACCTGGCCGACGTGTCGAACGTGCAGGCCTACATCGGCGGCGAGCTCGCGGCCCGCGCCGCGGCCAACATCACCGATGAGCAGCTCACCGGGCTGCGGCGCATTCAGTCGGACCTGGAGGCCGCCTACGCGGCCGGCGACGACGAACGCGCGGTGCGGCTCAACCACGAGTTCCACCGCGCGATCAACGTCGCCGCCGATTCCCCCAAGCTCGCGCAGCTGATGTCGCAGATCACCCGCTACGCACCCGAGACGGTGTTCCCGCGCATCGCCGGCTGGCCGCAGAAGTCCAACCGGCACCACCGCCGGCTGATCTCGGCGCTGGCCAAACGCGATCCGGAACTGGCCCGCGCGGCGATGAGCGAACACCTGGCGGCGGGGGCGAAGCCGCTGATCGAGCATCTCACCGCGCTCGGGGTGATCAGCTCACCCGACGGCGAGCCGGCATCCGGCCACTAGCCGCGAACTCCGCGTTCGGCCAGCAGTTCCCGCAGCGCGCGCACGTCGACCTTGCCGGTCGCCTTGCGGGGGATCGCGTCATCGGATTCGACACGCCACCAGAGGGTCGGAACCTTGAACGCGCTCAACACCTTCCGTGCTGCCACCCGCAGGTCCTCGACATCGCGGTCGGTGATGACCGCGGCGCCGACCGCTCCGGACACCTCGGTGACGAACGCCGCGCCGACGCCGGGCAGGCCGCGCAGCGCGCGCTCCACCTCGCTCGGGTACACGGTCGCGCCGCTGACCTTGAACATGTCGTCGGAGCGGCCGTGGTAGAACAGGAAGCCGTCGTCGTCGAGATGACCCAGATCGCCGGTGGGGTAGTAGCCGTCGGCGGTGAAGACCTCCTCGCGGCGGCGCCGGCAGATCCCGCGCATGACGTGCGGGCCGCGGATCTGGATCTCCCCGATCTCACCGGCGGGCAGCGGCCGCCCGCTGTCCACGTCGACGATGCGCACCTGCATTCCCGGGAACGGCCGGCCGCAGCTGCCCCAGGCCGAGCGCGGCATGTCGGTGTCGGCCCGGTATCCGCTGTAGGGGCCGAAGGATTCGGTCATTCCGAACAGGTTCGCCCGGGCGCCCGCCGGGGCGCGCAGCTCGGCGGGCAGCAGGGCCTGCAGGCTTCCCGGCCGCAGCGACGACAGGTCGGCGCCGACCTCGTCGACCCGGCGGGCCAGCGCCTCGGCCTGATCCGGCCAGCCGCGGAACAGCGTCACCCGTTCCCGCTCCAGCAGCCGCAACGTGGTCTCCGGCCGCGGGATCTGCTCGGTGACCAGGGTCGCGCCGGCCAGCAGCGCCGACAACAGGCCGCTGCCGAACCCGCCCACCCAGAACAACGGCATCGGCACATAGAGCCGGGTGTCGGCGTCGATGCAGCGCGCCGACAGCCCGGACGCGACCGCGCCCAGCGCATTCCCGTGACTGTGGATGACGCCCTTCGGCGGCCCGCTGCTGCCCGAGGTGAACATGATCGACAGGGTGTCGCTGGGCGCCACCGCATCGCCGATGACGTCCACCGCGGCGGTATCGCCGGTGCGCGGCAACCGATCCGGCGTCCACACCGCCCGCAGCGCGGGCAGCTCGCCGCGGTGCGGGGCGAGATCGGCCAGATAGCGGTGACCGCGGAACTCCTCGACCGTGATCAGGTACTGCACCGACGCGGTCCGCAGGTGCGCGACGAGCTCGGGCTGCTGCAGCAGCGTGGACAGCGGAACCAGCACGGCGCCGATGCGGGTGAGCGCGATCGCGATCTGCACCCACTGCACGCCGTTGGGCATGATCAGGCCCACCCGGGTGCCCTTGCCGATGCCCGCGGCGAACAACCCCGCCGCCAGTTCGCGGGTGGTGGCGTCCAGTTCGGCGTAGGACAACCGGCCGTCGCTGTCGACGATCACCGGTTTGTCCGGGTACCGCTCGGCGCCCAGCCGGACCAGCCGGGGGATGGTGTCGGCCGCCGGCTCAGCCATCGAACACCTCCGCCAGCCGGGGCAGATCGACCTTGCCGCTGGACATCACCGGGATCTGCGATGCGGGCAGCGCGGCGAACCGGCGCGGGATCTTGTAGGCCGACAGCTCCCGCTTCAGCGCGGCGCGCACGGCGTGCTCGTCGAACCGCGCACCCTCCTCCAGCGCGATGACCGCGGCGACGATCTGTCCCCGGTCGGGATCGGGCAGACCCAGCACGTGGGCGGTCAGCCCGCACGCGCGTTTGATGGCCTTCTCCACCTCCCCGGGGGCGACACTGACGCCGGCGGTCTTGATCATCGCGCCCCGGCGGCCGATGAAGTAGACGTAACCCTCGTCGTCGGTGCGGACCAGATCCCCGGTGTGGAACCAGCCGTCGGCGTCGAAGCACTCCTCGCGGCGGCGCTTGTAGTAGCCCTCCATGAGGAACGGTCCGCGCACGCAGAACTCGCCCACCCGGCCGGGGCCCAGCTCCTCGCCGGTGTCCGGGTCGATGACCTTGGTCTCGAATCCGGGCGCCGGTTTGCCGAACGACCCGCGCCGGTGCTCGGGCTGGTCGGAGGTGTCGGGACTGATGGTGATCACGCTGCCGGTCTCGGTCATGCCGAGCATGCCGTGGCGCAGCTCGGGGTCGGCCGGCCGGGCCTCGGGGGCCATGATCGGGTAGAGGTTGCCGCGCCGCATCGACGACAGGTCGCGGTGCGGCAGGCTGGGGTGGCGGGCGAGGTGGCTGATGCCGGTGACGAAGCCGTTGGTGATGGTGGGTCGCACCGCCTCCAGCAGATCCAGGGTCTCGCCGGGATCGGTGGCGTTCGAGCACACCAGGGTGGCGCCGACGAGCATGCAGGCCAGGATCGCGAACGCGAACCCGCCGACCCAGAAGAACGGTGAGTTGCAGAACAGCCGGTCCTCGGCGGTCAGGGCGCGAATCTCGTTGAGCACCCGCTGATGCTCCAGGTGGGCGGCATGGGTGTGCACCACTCCCTTCGGGGCGCCGGTCGACCCGGAGGTGTAGATGATCGACAGCACGTCGCAGGGATCGACGTCGGCCTCCAGGGCCTCGAACAACTCGGCCGGGGCGGGTTCGATGGTGCGATCNTCGGCGTCGATGAGCACATGCCGCAGCAGCGGCACCGCGGAGCGGTCGACGTCGGCCAGCCGCGCCCGGTAGTCGTGCGCCCGGTACGAACCGGCGGACAACAGGATCTCCACGTCGGCGTGGGCGAGTTGGCGGGCCAGTTCGGCGGTGGTGGCGAACGTGGAGAACGGGACGACCACCGCGCCGATGCGCGCCGCGGCGAGCATCGCGACGATGAACGCCGACCCGTTCGGGTGCAGCACCCCGACGTGGGTGCCCTTGCCCGCGCCCAGGGCGATCAGCCGGCGGGCCAGCAGCGCCGAGCGGCGGTCGGCGTCGGCATAGGTGAGCCGGTCGTCGTCGCAGATCAACAGCAGATGCTCACCCCGGCGGCGAGCCTGGGCGCGCACCAGCGCCCCGACGGTGTTCTCAGGCATGTTCCTCGGCTGGTTCGGCGTGACGGGCGAAGTGTTCGCGCACCGCGGTCAGATCCGGTTTGCCCGAAGGGGTTCGGGGGATGCGCTCGACGATCGCGATGTCGGTGGGGACCTCGTAGCGGGCCAGCCGGCCCCGCAGGTGTGCGAACAGCTCGGCGGTGTCGACCGGGCTGCGCAACTCCACCATCGCCACCGGCGTCTCACCCAGTCGCGG
>JGI25331J36430_1001255_pt1 | contig 14025 bp, 15 predicted proteins | sample HigsolmetaAR206D_FD_36430 | JGI IMG/M metagenome (IMG submission 36430) | reverse complement strand
CGTAAGCAATACTAAAGCCGCTGCCAGTGTTTCTTTTAACGGCGCTTCTCCCTGTCCAGCACGGTAGCCTCTCTTGTGCAGTCCGCTGCCCGATGTGTCTAGCAACAGTTCCGCTTCGTCTTTATGGATGGCCACTTCAATTTTGAACAAAGCTCCGTTTTCTTCCAGCCATGAAGGGTGATGATACGCTTTTTTTAGACGTTCGACAATCGCTTTTTTGACGATCGCTTGGCAGTCCGGAACGCTGTACAGCTTGGATTTAACGGATTTGCCTTGAACGGGAAATTCAGCATCTACGGGCAAAAATTGTTCCCAAGGCAACGCTTTTGTTTGTTCAAAAAGTTCATCGAATGTGAATGCCTTAAAATGGCCGACGCGAATTTTGATCCGGTCCGCCGTTCTCAACCAAAGATTGGCACGGGCAATGGCTTTTTCATCACCTTGAAACAGGACTCTTCCGTTTTCGGTTTTGCATTCGTATCCCAAGTTTCTGATTTCCTTCGCCGCAATGGCTTCCAGTCCCATTGCAGTAGTCGCAATAATGGTATATGTTGACATTTCATCACCTATTCATTTTTCATTGATAACCGTATGTAGAACAAATGGGACTCCTTCTTAAACCCATAATAAAAGCTCCCCCAAAAGGAGAGCTTTTTATACATCCTATTCCCGATAATAACGTTCTGTAAGCCATGTTCTGTTCCTTCGTACTGCAAGCGACTGGGATAGTCTCGTACTCAGGCGGTAATCATCTATCTGCAAGCAAGAACATCTTACTTGCCCTTCTCTCCGTTCATTTCCTTCGAGAAGGCGCCCCTACCATAATTTGGGTTGCTCACTCGCGGGGTTTACCTCGTTCCACCTTTGCGATTTCTCGCAAAGCTGCGTCACTGTGGCACTTTCAAGGTAATCATACCATATCCCTTAAAGGGACTTAGGTACTTTCCCTGCCGTCAGCCCAGCAAATGCCGAGCTGCCCTGGCTTATGGTTTCGCCAGGCACGAACACTACGGGCATCTCAGCACCGTGTGAGCATGGACTTTCCTCTGCAACCTTAAAGGCTGCAGCGATTACCTGAACGTTATTATCCTTTTGGCTTGAACTATTATAAAAGAAACAGCGCAAAAATTCAACGTCATTTTCTTTATTCATGACGAAAAAGGTTAATCTTCATAAAGCTTATCGCCGAATACATGTTTTTCTAAATTGGAAAGTCTTTTTAAAATGTCATAATTGGTGACAGCTGGCTGCGGCTGGCTGGCCGGCTGCGTTTGAAGCCGTGACATGGACGGAGACTCCACTTTAGACGCTTTCTCAAGCTTCATTTTCAATCTTAAGTTTTCTTTTTGCAATTCTTCAATNGCTTGGTGAAAAGTTTCGTAATCTTTAATGACAAGATCCAAAAATTGGTCAACTTCTTCTTGATTATATCCCCGCATGCTTGTCTTAAATTCTTTTTCTAAAATATCTTTCGCCGTTAACTTTACTTTATTAGATAACATAAAAGCCATCACCTCTATTTTCAAAAGGTCCGCTTTCTCCAGCAGGACTCGACCATCCAGTATGGAGAGTACACTTTATTTTTTCAAATATATGGACTTTTGTCAATTATGAACCTACCAATCATGATTTTTCCATTGTTCTTCTTCTACAATGTTCTGCAAATCAAAGAAAGTGATTTGCTTAATTCTATAATACGGATTGATTTCTTGGTATTTTTTAGCTTGTTGATAAAGGTACTTTGGCGATCCTTCCTTTTCTTCATCATATAAAAGCACTAGACAATCGCTTTTTTGAAGAAAGAGCTTGTTTTTATTTTGAAATTGCCAGGGACCGGTATAAGGCTGTTTAGAAATGGAATCCACAAAATCTGCGTTGTTCAGGATGTCATAATACATCTCTTGGTTCGCTTCATTCCAATTTTTCTCCTGATCTAAAAAAGGAGTTAATACAGCCAGCTTTAAATCAGGATGTTCTATCCGCATGTTCAATACCACATCCGCTGTCCAGCACTCAACTCCCAATTGACCGCTAATCAGGACCCATTCAAGACCTTCTTCCAATAATTCTTGAATTTCTTTTTGAATGGCTTTTTTTATGTAATCAATCGCTTTGGCATCATGATGAAAAATACCTAATTCTATCGGCTTATATCCTGATACAGCAGCTACCTTCGTATCAATCCCTCCCATTGAGTTCAAAACAAGGTCCGTCCCCTTTCGCATAAGGGGCCAGACCCTTCCTGGTTTTGCCGCTCACTTTCCCTTAAAAGAAGCTAATTTTTCTCATAAACCGCAAAATAAGGCAATACTCGAAAAAAGTGTATCATTAGGCACTTACCGTTAAGGACCAAATAGCGGCCTTGGCTCCGGCCCGAATCCCACCAAATCTTGGTGAAGCGCATCATTCACTGTCGGTTCTGTATATGGAAAATAGCGCTGATGCTGAAAAACATGGTGATTAAAAGTGGTTGTATGACTTGGATGGATGTGTGGTACTACATAATGATGAATCAGATGATTTTCGCGATTAATTGTCGGATGAATAATCGGCGGTAATACTTTTGGTCTGCAATACATGTTTTTTCTCTTTTCTCTCCAGGTTTTTATATGAATAGCCTATGAGAAAAAAGAGAAACATGTATTAATGCAAAAACCTAATTTACAGGAAAGAATAGAAAGTATCTTTTAAATGAATCATCATCACACTCATGACGAGAATAAACACAAAAAATAAAACCAGCAATGCCCGATACACTTTCAANCACCCCTGTGTTTAGTTCGTTCTGTCTATATTTTATAATCATCTGTACCAATCCTCAAATGAAAAAATGACCATTTGTCGAANTTTGCGATTGCCCGGGAAATTACCTTGTCCATTCNTGATTCTTCAATAATTTGCGCCGGATCCGTTCCANTCTTTTATATAGGTCATTTGTCTCCGTTTGTTCTTTTCNCGTTCTTCCATGCCATCGCTTATAGTGGTCNAGTGCTTTTTCCGCAAAGGAATAGGCAGCCTCCAAATTTTTTTCTTTATGTTCATAATACTTGCTAAGCTCAATGAGGGCTTCTTTTTTCATGGCGATAGGCCCTTTTTCCGCTATTTCAAGCCATAGCGGTACAGCTTTCTCATACTGTTTTCCCTTTTTGTATTCTTTTGCCAGAAGCTGCTTTGCCCGAAAATCAACGCTGCTATCTGTCTTTTTTTCTTCCACCAAGTCTTCTAAAGATCGCATTGCCTGTTTATTTTCGCCAATATAGTGGAACCATTTTGCCACTTGGTATTTTTCATTTTCTGTTTGATCGACAAGACCCAGAATTTGATAGGTTAAATGGATGTATAACGAAATGAGGCTAAGTATATCATGCTCATTATGCTTTAAAATGCCTATCATTCCATCCGGCTTTTTTCTTTCTACATAATCAAAATAAATCATCGGAGCCAAATAGCCGGGAACGTCATCCTTCCGTTCAATTCCTAAAATGCTCTTTTCCACATTGGACAGTTTAACGGACTCGAGTTTCTCTTTCCACATTCTCCGTGCAGCATGGAATAAATCAAAATGACCGAATTCCGGCAGCTTTGGAACATGCTCGCGGATTAAAGTATGTCGTGTTTTCACCTGTGGCCAGTCAAACGCTTTCCCATTGTAAGTAACCAATTTTTGGTAATCGATATTTTCCAAAAAACTTTGATAAAGTGCAATTTCATAACCCGGTTCAGGCAAAATATGCTGAACAACTTCCACTTGATGGTCCAATACACGGGCATGGCCCAATAAAAAGATCGTATTGCCCGCACCGTGTCCCAGCCCCGTGGTTTCCGTGTCAAAGAAAAACAGCTCATCATGAGATAGTCCCTTGGCTGATAAAGGATGGTCACCATCCCACTGGTTCCAATGCCGGACAGCTTCGATCAGCTCACGGAAACTGTACTTGCCATGGCGATGATCGAGGCTGTAAAACGATCGGCGAATCAAACAGTATTGATGGTCAAAAAAATAGGGCTCAGCTCCAGCTGCTCGCCATTCATCGAGGTAAGGAATCTCTTTCTCTTCTTCCTGTTCCGTTTTTGGCGGGTTTTGATCTAATCGGACCACTTCTTTGTCTCGTACTAAATGGGATTTCATTCGTTGCAGTTTACTCGATAACGACATGTTCCTCACTCCATCGGTTCATTGACCGCTTTAGCGAAAAGATCTAGCAGCCGTATTGTATGATCTTTGCCGTGCTTTGAANCGACATCCGTTCCAATACAGGACGGACACCCGTTCTCGCAAGGACAACTCTCAACCAACTCTTTTGCGCTGAAAATCATTTCTTTCATTCGGTTATACACTTCCGTGCTTAATCCAATGCCTCCCGGATAATGGTCATANATAAAGATCGTCGGTTTTCCATTGTAATTNGCTTTTACTTGAGGCGCTATATGAATGTCCGAGGGATCGCATAGAATATGCANCGGAATAACGGCTTTTAAACTATGCGCNGCGCCAATCAATCCCTCTTCTAAATGTTCTTCGGAAAAAGTTTTTAAATCTTGCTGCAAAGAAATCCAAGCGGCACTCGTATGAATTTCCTCTTCCGGAAGATGAATAGGTCCTGAACCAATATTTTCATGGGTATCTAGTTTTATTTTTTTGAAAATAGTTGGGAGAATATGGATTCCTACATCACCAAAAGAGATTAGCGCCTGTTCATTTCCCCGCTGTTTGTCAATTTCCAACACTTGGAGCTGAATCGCGAGGTTGGCATCCGTATAATAATCTACATCCACTTCTCTTACATACGCTTTTTTTTCATCCCAATCCAATTTTTCAACTTGATATTGAATTCCCTGATGAAGATAAATCGCTTCTTCATGAAGAAGTGTCATGGCGCTAAAGCGGTCCATTTCCCCAATCACTTTGACATTGGCTGTTTCCGTCGTATCAATAATCACGACATTCTCTTGAGAAGCAGACCGCAAGCTGATATTATGAGCCGGGAACGAGTCGTTCATCCAATACCAACGTTCGCCTTTATAATGAAGAATTCTTTCCTCTGTCAAAAACTCCAAAATCTCTTCCACTTCTGCATTTCCAAACGTTTCTCCTTTTTGAAAAGGAAGTTCATATGCAGCACATTTTATATGGTCTACTAAGATGATTAAATTGTCTGGATTAATCCGTACTGTTTCCGGTTTTTTGTCCAAAAAGTAATCCGGGTGATCGACAATATATTGATCGAGAGGGCTGGAAGTAGCCACCATGATCACTAAAGATTCTCCTTGTCTTCTGCCGGCTCTGCCCGCTTGCTGCCAAACACTGGATACCGAACCTGGATAACCCGTCATCACACACGCCTGCAATTGACCAATATCCACGCCCAATTCCAGAGCATTCGTACTGACTACTCCGTAAATATCTCCTTTTCTTAAACCTTCTTCGATTTCTCGCCGTTCCGATGGCAAATAGCCGCCACGATAACCACGGATGGACTTAGGACCTAATTCATGCTGGACTAGTTCCTGCAAATAGGAAAGAAGCAGTTCCACCCGGACTCGGCTTCTAGCGAATACGATGGTTTGAATTTTGTTTTTCAACAGTTCGCCGGCTATTTTCCGAACTTCAAAAAGCGCGCTTCTGCGAATGTTCAGCGGCTTGTTGACGACCGGCGGGTTATAGAATACAAAATGCTTTTTCCCGCTTGGAGCGCCATTATTGTCGATCAAAGCCATAGGCGTTTCGCAAATCGCTTGCGCTAACTCCTTTGGATTCGCAATCGTCGCTGATGTGCAAATAAACACTGGATCGCTTCCGTAAAATCGGCAAATTCGCTTCAAACGCCGAATGACATTGGCCACGTGGCTGCCAAATACTCCACGATATATATGCAATTCATCAATAATGACAAACTTTAAATTTTCAAATAAGGAAACCCATTTTGTATGATGGGGCAAAATCCCGGAATGCAGCATGTCCGGATTGGTAATGACAATATGTCCGGCTTTTCGGATTTTTTGCCGGATTCCCGACGGAGTATCACCGTCATATGTATAACTATTAATATCAGCCCCAATTTCCATTATCATTTCGTTTAATTCGCTTTTCTGATCTTGTGACAACGCCTTTGTCGGAAATAAATAAAGGGCTCTTGATGAAGAATCGGACAAAATGGATTCAAGAACAGGTAAGTTGTAGCACAATGTTTTTCCCGAAGCAGTGGGGGTCACTACGACAAAACTCTCACCATTTCTAGCTTTCTCATAAGCTGCAAGCTGGTGAGTATAAAGACGATCGATCCCCCGTTTTTGAAGCCCTTCTTTCAATAAAGGATGAAGCGTTTTTGGAAAGGGAGCTGTTTTCGCTTCTTTTTCGGGAATGGTATGCCAATGAACAATCTGATCCTTGATNGATTCATCCGTTTTCAGCCACTCAATCGCTTCTTGTATCGTTTTTTTCTTTTCCATTTCATCGTTCACCTCAATACTGTCTATTGTACCGAATAAACGTTCTCTTTAAAAGAAAAAAGTTGCACCATATAACACCCGCAAACGGCAGTCACCTCTCCAATATTTTGGCATATTGTAAATGAAGAGAACCGATTGAAGAAAGGAGAATAGAAAATGGCGATGGACAGCCATCTTCCAGAGAAACCGAAAAAGCACAATACGTTTGACGACTGGATGAAATCCATGAACGGCATTTTTCCTGAGCGGCCGATGAAAAATTTCTTAAAGCACATCGATGAATTTTTTGCCGGCTCTTTTCCGGTGGAAATGAGAGAAAAAGAAAATGAATACTGGATATTGGCTAAACTGCCCGGTGTATCAAAAGAACAAATTGGAATAGAAATCAATGCTCAATTTGTCACTATTACCGTTTCTGAGCGAGAGTATGTACTGGAGGAAAATGAGAAGCGGCAAATCGTGCAAGAGCAAACTTCTTTTAGGAGACAATCAAGAACGATTCCTCTCCCTGCACTGGTTAATGAAAAAATGGCAAAAGCGAAGTACAAAGACGGCCTGCTAACATTGATTTTACCGAAAAAGAAAGGGAAAATAATTGAACTATCCGATTGACATGATTTTTTTGCAAACCACGTATGAAAACCCGCCTTCCAAAACGGCGGGTTCTTTCATTTCCTGGGTTGAATCCTATGATTGTTTAAATACGCTGCCAAACCCTTTTACCACACTCGAAAATTGATTCATTACCGCCATCATCTGACCGGCAGTGTTAATCATTTTGTTCATATCCAANGTGCCATCCTGATTTTTGAAAGAATTCATGATCGTGTGAAATCCNCCTGATGGCGGTTTCATTAAGTTGCCTTTCGGGTATGGATGCAAATAGTTTATTTGTGTGGGGACAGTATGTTTCTTAGGATGCAGCGGATTTTCAAATAAGTCGCTGCTGTTCGTTGTTGCCGGGGGCTGATTCGGGATTGCGGGATAAACGAAAGAACTCCCGGCATTTTCCGCATTTAAAGGATCATAAGCTTGATAAGGGTAGTGAGCATAATGATGAAAAATGGGACCAGACTGGCTATGAGGTAAAATTTCATAAGGTTGGCCTGGATCAGCTTGATAATGAGCCAAATACGGATAACCGCTAGTCGTTTGCCTCCGCATCATGTTTTCTCCTTTCTCTATTTCTGTTGATTTATTTTATGTGGCAAAAGTTGAAAAGTGAATTCATAATTTTCCGATAATGTCGATATTTGTATATCTATTTTTTACAAAAATGTGTCCAAATAAGTGGCTATTTATGTTAACATAGAACAAACAAAGAGGGGGTTGATAAAATGACCATTCACGAGTTAAAAGAAAAATTTCTGGAAAAAAAATCTTACCCGCCGCGAGATTTTAATCAGCTTCTTGATTTTGCCAGAAATTTGTATTTGTTGAATGAGCTGCCTCTCAGAGACTACAGAGACGTTGTTCGTGATTTAGAAACCGCCGGAGCAATCAGTCCCATTGTCTTGGAACAATCGTTATGGAAGAATACAACTTCNGCTTTATAATCTCAATAAAGAAGCGGATTTTAAAAGGTTAGTCCGTCCCTTTTAAAATCCGCCTCTTTTTTGTTTCCGCCTTAAAACTCCCTTTATGCGCCCTTACGAAAATATTCCNCCCATATGATTCTATTCCTTGTCTGATGATTGAAAAATGAAGTTTTACGATTCATTNTCATTAATCACATTTTTTGAGGATTCTCCATCATGAACATTCCGTTTTACTTCATTTAAAACATACTCCACTGTATGAACGGTTTGCTTAAAACGACTGTAGCTAGTTTTTGGAAAAAAGGCTTGTACAGCGATGATTTGCAAATTTTCTAATGTCGCGGTTATTTGTTGTTTATGGATGTACTTCGGTTTTTGACTCATAAGCCACTTTTTTGCTTCCGCTTCCCATTCATNACTTAACGATTTCATTTTGTCTGCAAAAGGCTTCACTTCCGTATAAAAATCCATTTCTTTCCCCGTTGATCGAACGGTTTCATACACTTCATCCGCCTGCTGAACAAGCTTTAACAGTTCGCTAGTTAATATCCATAAATTTGATTGTCCAGCCATATACATCCCCCCTTTAATCATAAAACAAGATCTAACCAAATCATCTTTAATCAATGGGGCTGCCGTTTCAAGCACTGAATAAAAGTTTCGTGCAAAGCGGATACGTACAAAAGGAAAGAATGAAAGACGCAAGATAAAAGGATGGTCCAAATATCGAAAATATAATGAAAACGGCTTTTGGCGAATCAATATGAAAGACTTTGACATTCCCGCTGACAAGAATAAAAAAAGCAGCTTATTTATCATCTATAAGCTACTAAAAAAACTATAACGAAACTGTTCTTCACAACGCAAGTTTTCTAACAGATGAAGGGTTCATTTGTGTATAGGAAATGTATTCCACATTTGCTTCAATATCTGCCAATTGGTCCATAAGCCATTTTTTTTGCTTTTCAATCGATTGAAATCCCGCTTCTTTCTCCTGATGAATACTGACCGTCAAAAGATCATCCATATCTTCGACTTTCTCTTCTATTTGCTCAAACAACTTTAAAATTTCTTCTCTTTGTATCATAGAATTTCCTCTCCTTTCCTTCAAGGTATTACCCATATTCTTGATTTTTTTGCCATTCCCTGCCTTCTTGACAAAACTAGATGCCATTCGGCAAAGAAAGAATTTTTTTAACAGAATGGGCTATTCTTTTCCTTCTTTCACCGTATTTTTCCTTTCCGAAAAGCTAACAATAGGACGGGAGGTGTACAATATGGCTGAGAAAAAAGAACAAAAGCCGAAAAACCAAGGTACTCGTTCTGAGACAAAATCCGCCTATGGTGACAAAAAACTCTCAGGACCTAACCGCCCATCAACGTAGTCCATCATTCATTCAAGACCGAAAAAGCAAGGAATTCCTTGCTTTTTTGGATTCTTTTTATATCTTTTTCATCAAGCTTGCCCATTGGAGTTGAATCTGCTTTTGAACAAACCATTCTGTTAAATGGACGGGTTTTCCAGGTTCGGAATCCATAAACCATTCATCTTTGATGACCGCTTCTTGCGACCAGTCTCTCCTTGTATGTATATGATGTTCCACGATCGGAAATGCCCATCGAAGCATGGGCGTCTGGCTATAAAACGGCTTTTTCATAAAACGCTCGTAATCTTTCCGCGAACCAGTATGCTCCACCTTTCGAGCAAATAACAAAAAATGAGGATAAAGATCCGTATGAAACAGGATATGAGCCAACCGCTTTCCTAAATCGATTCGCGCATCCACGTTGCGAAACGAGGTCACGCTGGAACCGTATAAATTTCCATTGATCGTCGGAAATAAAACCGTGCTGAAATGCAAACATTCCTCCACCCAAAACAGCAATGAACGAAAAACTTTCTTTTTGTACAGAGGATGTTTTAATATCGGTTCTTGAATAACGTTTTGTTCATTGATGATAAGTGCTTTCAGCAGCCGATCTCCGTCTTTTTCCACCCAAAAGCGCTCCCATTCTTCAATCATAAATTGGGAAACGCCCCAGCGATCTAAACTTCGAAAAAGAGGGAGATTTTCTAATTTGGAGAAATGATATAGAAGCAATTGCGGATACGCATCACGAAAAATCAGCCAATTGGCTCTTTCATAAGCTAAAAACATATGGTCCCTAGTTTCTTCTTCTAATAACGTGATCAATTGTGGACTTTTTAAATCACACATATTATATCCAGCATTTCTGGATACCATCGACGCCAAAAAAGCCCATTTTATCTCTGGGTGATGGCGGTAAAAATGAAAATAAGCGCTCGTTCTGCTGATATTATCCATGTTATGGCGCCAAACTGCCTTTAAAATAACGTCTTCCATTGAGGAAAAACGGTCAGCGCCAACGATTTTGGAAAAAATACAACGAAAAAATAAGGTTTTGTTCATATATCTCGCCTCTTTTCCATATATAAGCTTATGATAGCGACAATTTCAGATTTTTATTCCCCCATTTCGGCTCGGTTTCTGATATGATATGTAGTAGTCTGCGAGGTGTTGATCGTGGAGTTTCATTATCCAAATGGAAAAAAATACAATCCTTCTCAACAACAAATAGCGAAAAAAGGCCATTCAAAACCGATACGATACGGCAATCGAGGAATGACTCTCGAAGAAGATCTCAATTTGACCAATCAGTATTATTTAGAAATTGGACATGCTGTCATTCATAAAAAGCCGACACCTATTCAAATTGTTCAAGTAGATTATCCGGCAAGGAGTGCCGCTGTGATCAAAGAGGCTTATTTCAAACAGCCATCCACTACAGACTATAACGGAGTATACAAGGGGAGATATATTGACTTTGAAGCCAAAGAAACGAAAAACTTGCACTCTTTTCCACTGCAAAATTTTCACGAACATCAAATCCGCCACATGATGCAAGTGGAACAACAAAANGGCATCTCCTTCGTTATTATCCGTTTCACCACAACGGATGAAGTGTTCTTGCTTCCGAGCCAACATCTTTTTCGATTTTGGGAACGGATGAAAAACGGGGGAAGGAAATCCATCAAAAAAGAAGAAATTGAAAATTATGGGAAAACTATTCCGATTAAGTATCAACCTCGCATTGATTATTTGGAAGTGGTAGACATTCTTTACCATTCTTATTTTTAATTTCTGCCAAAAAACCCATAATGATATCAAAGTAGAAAGCGATTAGGTTTTTATTTTTGAAAGTGAGGAGTAAGCTTATGGCTGACCAATATAAATCACGCACAGAACGACGAAGACAGCAAAGCAAAAAACCAAAAAAGAAGCGAAATGGCGGTTCTTTGGCCAAACGTATCCTGTTATCATTGGTGATTGTTGGTCTCGTCATGTTGGTGGGCGGGATTGGAACGTTCGCCTACTTCATTAAAGACGCGCCTAAATTAAATGAATCGATGCTAAAGGACCCCATTCCTTCCAAAATTTACGACAAGGATGGACACTATATTACCTCGGTGGGATCCGAAAATCGGGACTATGTCAAATATGACGAGGTCCCCAAACTAGTGAGAGATGCGATCATTGCCACCGAAGATGCCCGTTTCTACCAACATCACGGGATCGATATTATTCGAACCATTAAAGCCATTATCAGCAATGTGACAAACGGTTATGGTTCCCAAGGCGGAAGCACCATCACTCAGCAAGTAGTCAAAAACTCATTTTTGACTCATGAAAAAACGATTAAACGAAAAGTACAAGAATGGTGGCTGGCATATCAGCTAGAACGTAAATATACAAAAGCACAAATCTTTGAAATGTACGTCAATAAAATTTATATGTCTGATGGCATATTCGGAATTAAAGCAGCGGCAAAGCATTACTTTAATAAAGATCTGAATCAATTGAATCTGACGGAAGCAGCCATGCTGGCCGGTATGCCACAAAGCCCGAATAATTACAATCCGTTTGAACATCCGGAACAAGCAGAAAAACGAAAAGATATCGTTTTATCATTGATGAAACAACACGGGAAAATTACTGAACAGCAAATGCGTCAAGCGGAAGCGGATCATGTCACTCATTATCTTGTCCCTCCATCCAAACGAAAAGTCGATACGGCGGATAACAAGTATGGTGCTTTTATCGACCTTGTCGTGGATGAAGTGAAAAACATGGGCGGCTACAACGCTTATTCCGATGGATTGAAAATTTACACCACTTTGGATCCGGATGCCCAAAGCTATGTAGAAAATATGATGAACACCAATGATGTCATTCAATATCCGGATGACAAGTTTCAAGCCGGGCTCGTTCTTTTAGATACGAAAACTGGTGAAATTCGTGCAATCGGAGGCGGAAGAAATCAAAAAGTAAGAAGAGGCTATAACTATGCTGTCGATGCCCATAGACAGCCAGGTTCTACAATTAAGCCTCTCATCGATTACGGTCCTGCGATTGAATACTTGAAATGGTCCACCTACCACCAGCTGACCGATGAGCCTTACAGCTACTCAAACGGACAACCGATTCGCAATGCCAACGGCACCTATAAAGGCCAAGTATCGATTCGAAAAGCGCTGCAATGGTCTTACAATATTCCGGCTTTAAAAACATTCCAAGCCGTCGGTCCTGATAAAGCAAGCGAATTCCTTTCCAACTTGGGAATTCATTTCGACCATATGTATGAGTCATACGCCATCGGCGGAATGGATCAAGGTCCTTCACCGCTCCAAATGGCAGGTGCATACGCGGCGTTTGGTGATAACGGTATTTACCATAAACCGCATTGTATTAAGAAAATAGTGCTGCGCGATGGCGAAACGGAAATCAAAAATCAGATTGACCCGCAAATTGCCATGAAAGACTACACCGCCTATATGGTGACGGATATGTTGAAAGACGTCGTCAAATCCGGTACAGGACAAACGGCGAATATACCTGGACTTCCTTTAGCAGGAAAAACCGGAACGACCAACTATGATGAAGAAACGCGGCAAAAGTATGGTATTCCTGATTATGCCAACAAAGATTCGTGGTTTGTTGGCTACACTACAAAATATTCAATGGCCGTTTGGACNGGCTATCCTGAACCGAATAAAAACTATTTAACNCCTGAAGAATCCAAAATTGCTCAGAAAATGTTTAAAAACGTGATGGCGCATGTTTCCTCCAATACGGAAACAAAAGACTTTAAAAAACCGAAAAGCGTTGTCGAATTGCCGATTGTAGCAGGATCCGATCCGCCACGGATAGCCAGCAAAAGCGTGCCGAGGGATAAGGTTGATTACGAATTATTTGTCCGCGGAGAAGAACCGACCCAATACTCTGATGATTCTTCAGATGACAATAACCAAGAAAAGAAAGACGATAAGAAAGAGGAGGAACAAACCGTTTCTGCACCATCTGGTTTAAGCGGACAGTACGATCCGTTAACACAAAGCATCACGTTATCATGGAATTACGATCAACCGGCCTCGTTTGAAGTGACTGCCTCTTCAAGCCAAGGCACTACGACTCAAACGACGAATGGTACGTCCATCGTGATTTCCGGCGTCCAACCTGGTTCAACTTATTCATTTTCAGTGGTGGCCATTGTAGATGGCAAACGCAGTGCACCTGCTTCTACGAGCGTAAATGTTCCAGGTGAAGAAAATTCGGATCAATCACAAGGCAATAATCAAGGCCAAGGAACGACGAATCCAAATGAGAACCCAACCGACAACAATAACGGAAATGAAAACAGTAATAACGGCATGAACGGCGGTAACAATAATAATGACAACAGCAACGGCAATAATGGCAATAGCAATAACCAAAATCCAGAGCAACCAAGTAACAACACAGGAAATGGAAACCAAAGCGGCGGTAATGGAAGCAATAACCATACACAGCCAANTCAACCGAATCAGCCATCTACACCGCCCAATCAAAATAAACAACAACCCGTTTCAGGACAATCAACGAAGGGTTCGGCTTCGACCAACAGCGTTCCGCCTAACGAATAATAGACCATGCATCCATGACCAAGGGGATTTTTCCTCTTGGTCTTTAAAATTTGA
>JGI25331J36430_1001254_pt1 | contig 14025 bp, 15 predicted proteins | sample HigsolmetaAR206D_FD_36430 | JGI IMG/M metagenome (IMG submission 36430) | reverse complement strand
TGTAGAACTTTGTCATGGCTAGATGAAAGTTACATAGTGAAAATCATCAAAGGGGCGAGATTCGTGGCGAAAGTATATGTATTTGATCACCCGTTAATCCAGCATAAGTTGACTTTTATACGGGATAAAAATACCGGGACAAAGGAGTTTCGGGAACTGGTCGATGAAGTGGCCACTCTAATGGCGTTTGAGATTACCCGTGACATGCCTTTGGAAGAAATTGAAGTGGAAACGCCTGTTGGAAAAGCAAATGCAAAGATTTTATCAGGTAAGAAGATAGGGGTCGTTCCGATATTGCGTGCCGGTATTGGAATGGTTGACGGCATCTTAAAGCTTATTCCTGCTGCTAAAGTAGGTCATATCGGATTATACAGGGATCCCGAAACGTTAAAGCCAGTTGAGTATTACGTGAAGCTTCCATCCGATGTGGAGGAAAGAGATTTTATATTAGTGGACCCGATGCTGGCAACGGGCGGATCTGCCGTTGAAGCGGTTAATTCCTTGAAGAAACGCGGCGCCAAAAGTATTAAATTTATGTGCCTGATCGCTGCTCCGGAAGGGGTTGAAACACTAAAAAAAGCCCATCCAGATGTTGACATTTATATCGCTGCTTTAGATGAAAAACTAAACGAAAAAGGATATATTGTTCCGGGTCTCGGAGACGCGGGAGACCGATTATTTGGTACAAAATAAGGTAGAGTAGGTGCGAATATGAGTGCTCCAATTAAAGTGATGACCATTTTCGGCACCCGGCCGGAAGCCATTAAGATGGCTCCGCTTGTGCTTGAATTAGAAAAGTATCCGGAAGACTTTGAAACGATTGTGACAGTAACCGCCCAGCATCGTCAAATGTTGGATCAAGTGCTGGATATATTCGGAATTGAACCTGATTATGACCTCAATATCATGAAAGATCGGCAAACATTGACAGATGTGACGACAAAAGGCTTGGAAGGTCTTGATAAAGTAATGAAAGAAGTCAAGCCTGACATTGTTTTGGTGCATGGAGATACGACGACGACGTTTATTGCGAGTCTCGCGGCGTTTTACAACCAAATTGCAGTTGGACATGTCGAAGCGGGGCTCAGAACATGGAATAAGTATTCTCCGTTTCCTGAAGAAATGAATCGGCAGCTGACGGGTGTTCTTGCTGATATTCATTTTGCACCGACGGCCAAAGCGGAAGCCAATTTGATTCNGGAGAACAAAAAGAAAGACACTATTTTCGTTACGGGAAACACAGCCATCGATGCGTTAAAAACAACGGTCAAAAGCGACTATCAGCATGAGATTTTAACGAAGGTCGGAAATGACCGGCTGATCTTATTGACTGCCCATAGGAGAGAAAATTTGGGCGAACCTATGCGTAATATGTTTCGGGCTATTAAGAGAATTGTAGAGGAATTGAAGGATGTTCAAGTGGTTTATCCGGTTCATTTGAATCCCGCTGTACGGGAAATAGCCGGGGAGATTCTCGGAGATAATGAAAGAATCCATTTAATTGAACCGCTTGATGTGATTGATTTTCATAATTTTGCAGCCCGTGCCCACCTCATCTTAACGGATTCAGGAGGAGTGCAGGAAGAAGCCCCTTCCCTTGGTGTGCCGGTCTTGGTTCTTCGGGATACAACCGAACGGCCCGAGGGGATTGAAGCGGGTACACTGAAACTTGCCGGGGTGGAAGAAGAGCGTATTTATCGATTGACTAAAGAACTTTTAACGAACCCGCATGAATATGAGAAAATGGCAAAAGCTGTAAACCCTTATGGAGATGGAGAAGCATCCCGCCGAATTGCGGAAGCGGTGCGCTATTATTTCAAAAGAACGAGCCAAAAACCGGATCGTTTTTCATAGAGCCTTCACGTGCGGGAGGCTCTTCATGAACACCTGTTCATCACGAGCTAGAAGAACAAAAAGGGGACGAGAGTTCAGACTTCTTGGATGCTGAAATGGAAGGGGTTTGATTAATCGTTCCCTTCAGATTAAATAATTCAAAAAAAGTTCACTGTATTTGTGAAAACTTTGTGAAAATTTAAGGAATGTATGTTGTCTTTTCACTGTAAACACATTGACATTGCAAGGTCTCTATTGTATGCTTACAAAGGAAATAATAGAAGTTATTTGAATAAACTGAGCGTGGTGAAAACGCTTGTATTTTTTTGGAGTTCGGGTCAGCTCCCGCTTGAATGTGAGGGTGATGAATGGCTCAAAAACAACATAAAAGTCCATTTCGGGCAATGGCTCTCTACAGCACCATCTTATCTCAGCTGGCAGGATCTGTTTTGATCGGGATATTTCTCGGTAGATGGATCGATGNCAAATGCCAAACAGAACCTCTGTTTTTAGTGATTGGGCTTTTATCGGGATTAGCGGCCGGAATACTGGCGATGCTGCGTACAATACGCCGTTTCGATTCAGGGGATTAGTGCGTTAAAATATTTGAAAGCTATGAATGGCATTATTACTGTGAATTCTGCCAGTTCTCCATTTNTNTGCTCCGCAAGGCATTTTCTATAGCTTGTATACAAGCATAGCCTGCCAATGGACAAGCCTGGAATTTATCGGGGGTTCGGTGAGCCTGTCCGATATTGTCAAAAAGCTGAGGCCTTGACGTTTTACCTAACAGGCAAAACAGCCTCATTGCTGCCCTTCGCTTTCCGGGTTGAATTCTTCTCCTTATATTTCAATATAGAAATAATGGCAGTAAATGTCATTATGATAGATTTAATGAATCCATTCTANTTTAAGTAACGTGGAAGAGAGGTGATAAGAATTGGAACATGAAGCTCCAATAGTGGAATTTATGGGTCTTACTTTTAACCTGTCCAATGTTTTAATGATCACAGTGGCAAGTGTGATTGTATTCTTAATTGCGATCATCTCCACACGGAAGCTTGCTTTGAAACCGACAGGAATGCAAAATTTCATGGAATGGATCATGGATTTTGTAAAGAATATCATTCAAAGCAACATGGATTGGAAAACGGGCGGGCGTTTTCATATTCTCGGCCTTACTTTGATTATGTATATTTTTGTATCCAATATGCTAGGTCTTCCATTTTCCGTTGTGGTAGATCACAAGTTATGGTGGAAGTCGCCGACATCCGACCCTGCCATTACACTTACGCTTGCAGTTATGATTGTGGTATTAACTCATTATTACGGCGTAAAGATGAAAGGGTTTGGCGGATATGTACGGGGATACTTTGAACCAATGAAATTTTTATTCCCTTTAAAAATAATCGAAGAATTCGCCAATACATTGACTCTGGGGCTCCGGCTTTACGGAAACATCTACGCGGGGGAAATCTTGCTTTCGCTGTTGGCCGGTGGTTTGGCGTCAAGTGTCGGTGGCACTATTGCGGCCATTATTCCGACAATTGCATGGCAAGCTTTCAGTATTTTTGTCGGTTCAATCCAAGCATTTATTTTCACGATGTTAACAATGGTTTACATGGCTCATAAAATCAGCCAAGACCATTAAACATAAATTCATTATATCATTATTTGAAAGAAGAACTTTTTATATATTTTAAAGGAGGAACTTAATCATGAGTTTAGGTGTAATAGCAGCAGCAATTGCAATAGGGTTGGCAGCAATTGGGGCAGGTGTCGGTAACGGTTTAATCGTATCTCGTACNGTACAAGGTATTTCTCGTCAACCAGAACTACGCGGNATGCTTCAAACGGTTATGTTCATTGGGGTAGCGTTAGTTGAAGCGATTCCGATTATTGCCGTAGTTATCGCATTCATGGTTTTGAATCGATAATCACTGGAATTAAGTTGCAAATGGCGAAGATCATTCCATGCGAACCTTCGCCATTCCTTTATGTACCGTATTCCTGCTGGATTGTTATGGTTAGGGAGCTGACTCTTGAAGGGAGTGAATAATACGTGTTGACAAACGCGCTTGTATTGGGAGAAGCACACATCAACAGTGGAGATATCATCTTCCAATTATTGATGTTTATTATTTTATTGGCGTTGTTAAAGAAATATGCATGGGGCCCGCTCGTGGGAATCATGAAACAGCGCGAAGATCATATTGCGAATGAAATTGAAGCGGCGGAAAAGAGCCGTGTTGAAGCGAATAAATTTTTAGAAGAAACTCGTCAAGAACTGAAAAAAGCNAGAGAAGATGCCCAAGCTNTAATCGAAAATGCCAAAAAACAAGGTGAACGGCAAAAAGATGAGATTATTGCNGCNGCTAGACAAGANGCAGAACGCTTGAAAGAGTCCGCAAAAGCTGAAATCAATCGTCAAAAAGAACAAGCAGTGGCAGANTTGCGTGATCAAGTNGCCTCTTTATCTGTATTGATTGCTTCGAAAGTCATTGAAAAAGAATTGAGCGAGCAAGATCAAGAAAAATTAATCCAAGATTTTATTAAAGAGGCAGGAGAAGGGCGATGAGTAATTCTATAGTAGCCAATCGCTATGCGGCAGCTCTTTTCCAAGTTGCAAAAGAGAACGATCAAGTAGCTCTGATTGGGGAACAGATGAGTGTAGTAAAAGAGGTTTTACAGCAAACNCCGGAATTGCTGTTCTTCTTGAAACTGCCGAAAGTGGACATGTCCAAAAAGAAAGAATTAGTTAAACAGGCGTTTTCAACTGCTTCTCCGTTTATTGTCAATACATTGCTTCTTATGATGGAAAACCACCGCGAAGATCACCTGTTGGAAATGGCTGAAGAATACATAGCCTTGGCCAATAACGAGCGTGGAATTGCAGAAGCGACGGTGACGAGTGTACGCCCATTAAATGAAGAAGAAAAATCTTCACTGTCAGCTGTATTGGCTGAAAAAGTCGGGAAGCAAACTTTGAAAATTGAAAATGTTGTGGATCCGAAGCTTTTAGGAGGCTTGAAAGTCAGAATCGGGAATCGCATTATTGACGGCAGCCTTCGCGGAAAGCTTGATCGGTTAAAACAATTGATTAGCTAGACTATACAACGTATACGTATAAATCATTAAACGGCGAGCAGCACTCGTTGCAGAGTCTCTCGCTTATTCGTTGAATGAATGGCGTGAAATAGCGGGACGACAACTATAACGCTATTTCCTTTCATTCTGCTCTATAAATAAGAAGGGGTGAAACGCATGAGCATCAAAGCTGAAGAAATCAGCGCGCTGATAAGAAAGCAAATCGAAAATTATCAGGCGGATATGGAAGTAAATGATGTAGGCACTGTCATCCAGGTCGGTGACGGTATTGCTCGTGCCCACGGCCTTGATCATGTCATGGCTGGCGAGCTTTTGGAGTTTTCAAATGGCGTTATGGGATTGGCGCAGAACTTGGAAGAAAATAACGTAGGGATCGTCATTTTAGGACCATATACGGATATTCGTGAAGGAGACGAAGTTCGTCGTACAGGACGTATTATGGAAGTTCCGGTTGGAGAAGAACTCATTGGTCGTGTTGTAAATCCTCTCGGACAACCGGTTGATGGTCTTGGACCGATTAATACGAAAAAAACTCGTCCAATTGAAAGTCCTGCTCCAGGGGTAATGGATCGTAAATCTGTTCATGAACCTCTTCAAACAGGTATTAAAGTCATTGACGCTCTTGTACCGATCGGAAGAGGACAACGGGAGTTAATTATCGGGGACCGTCAAACAGGTAAAACATCCATCGCGATTGACACGATTATCAACCAAAAAGACCAAAACATGATTTGTATTTATGTGGCAATNGGNCAAAAAGAATCGACGGTTCGGACAACGGTTGAAACGCTGCGCAAAAATGGCGCATTAGATTANACGATCGTGGTGACAGCTTCTGCATCACAACCAGCACCGTTATTGTATTTGGCACCTTATGCCGGCGTTGCGATGGGTGAAGAATTCATGTACAACGGCAAGCATGTGTTGGTCGTTTATGACGATTTATCCAAACAAGCTGCTGCGTACCGTGAACTTTCCTTGCTGCTCCGTCGTCCACCTGGTCGTGAAGCATATCCGGGGGATGTATTCTATCTTCACTCTCGTTTACTTGAACGTGCTGCAAAACTTAGCGATGCGAAAGGCGCTGGTTCGTTGACAGCATTGCCGTTTGTTGAAACACAAGCAGGGGANATTTCGGCCTATATCCCAACAAACGTTATTTCCATCACAGATGGACAAATTTTCTTGCAATCGGATTTATTCTTCTCCGGTGTACGCCCGGCTATTAACGCTGGTTTGTCTGTATCTCGTGTAGGGGGAGCCGCTCAAATTAAAGCCATGAAAAAAGTGGCCGGTACTTTGCGTTTGGACTTGGCATCCTATCGTGAATTGGAATCATTTGCTCAATTCGGTTCTGATCTTGATAAAGCGACTCAAGCAAAATTGGCTCGTGGTGCCCGTACCGTAGAAGTATTAAAGCAAGATTTAAATAAACCAATCAAAGTAGAAAAACAAGTCATGATTCTCTATGCGTTGACTCGCGGATTTTTAGATGACATCCCGGTAGAAGATATCCGCCGCTTTGAAGAAGAATTTTACGCTTGGTTGGATGAAAACGGACAAGCGGTGCTTGATCAAATCCGTTCCACAGGTAACTTGCCGAGCGACGAAGAGATGGCAGGAGCCATTAACGGCTTTAAGAAAACCTTTGCGAAATCCGAGTAACAAAATGGAATTCATTAAGTATAAGGGTGGTGAGAACGGATGGCATCGTTACGCGATATAAAAACTCGTATTAATACTACAAAGAAAACAAGCCAAATCACCAAGGCTATGCAATTGGTTTCCGCTTCGAAATTCAGCCGCGCGGAACTAAATGCCAAAGCATTTGTTCCGTATATGGAAAAAATGCAGGACGTCGTTGCCAGCATTGCGGCCGGAAGCAAAGATATCAAACATCCGATGCTGGTCTCCCGCCCCGTTAAAAAGACCGGGTATTTGGTGATCACCGCAGACCGGGGTTTGGCGGGAGCATATAACAGCAACGTTCTTCGCCTCGTTTACAACACCATTAAAGAACGCCACAAATCAGAAGATGAGTACGCGATTATTGTACTTGGACGAGTGGGCAGAGACTTCTTTGTAAATAGAGGAATGAATGTCGTCTATGATATGGTGGGAGTGCCCGATCATCCGAGTTTTACGGATATTCGGAGCATCGCGAATAAAACGGTGAACTTATATATAGACGGAACGTTCGATGAGCTTCATATGTACTACACTCATTATGTCAGCGCCATCGAACATGAAGTGACAGAGAAGCAGCTTTTGCCTTTGACGGATGTTGCACCGGCGAATAAGCTTACTTCTTATGAATACGAACCTTCGGCGGAAGAAATATTGGATGTGCTGCTTCCGCAATACGCAGAAAGCCTGATATTTGGCGCCATTTTAGATTCTAAAGCGAGCGAACATTCATCACGGATGACAGCCATGAAAAATGCAACAGATAATGCTTTGGAACTGATCGACACTTTAACGCTGTCATACAACCGTGCACGCCAAGCTTCTATTACCCAAGAGATCACGGAAATTGTCAGCGGAGCATCTGCATTGGAGTAACTCTAGTTCGTTGCGGAAACAAGCGATAGAATTTTTGAATGTGGCAGTCTTTAATCTGCTAAAAGCTAGTTAGGAGGGAACATAATGAGCAAAGGACACGTTCTTCAAGTAATGGGTCCGGTAGTTGACGTGAAGTTCGAGAGCGGCCAGCTTCCCGATATATACAACGCGTTAAAAGTACAATACGAAGCAAAAACGGAATCAGAAGTAAGCATTGATCTCGTATTGGAAGTAGCGCTTCACTTAGGCGATGATACGGTTCGTACGATTGCCATGGCTTCCACAGACGGTCTGCAACGCGGAATGGAAGTAATCGATACAGGAAAACCGATCTCCGTTCCTGTCGGAGACGTAACATTAGGACGGGTATTTAACGTATTAGGGGAAACCATCGATTTAGATGAACCAATTCCTGAAGATGCACGCCGCGATCCTATTCATCGTCCAGCGCCAAAATTTGAACAACTTTCTACCGAAGTGGAAATATTGGAAACCGGAATTAAAGTAGTCGACTTGTTGGCGCCTTATATTAAAGGTGGTAAAATCGGTTTGTTCGGCGGTGCAGGAGTAGGAAAAACGGTTTTAATTCAAGAATTGATTAACAACATCGCACAAGAACACGGCGGTATTTCCGTATTTTCCGGTGTAGGAGAACGGACTCGTGAAGGTAATGACCTTTATCATGAAATGAAGGATTCCGGGGTTATCAGCAAAACGGCGATGGTGTTCGGGCAAATGAATGAGCCGCCTGGTGCCCGTATGCGTGTGGCCCTTACCGGTCTTACCATGGCTGAATATTTCCGTGATGAACAAGGACAAGACGTGCTTCTCTTCATTGACAATATTTTCCGGTTTACGCAAGCTGGTTCTGAGGTTTCCGCATTGTTGGGACGTATGCCTTCTGCGGTAGGTTATCAACCTACGTTGGCAACGGAAATGGGACAGCTTCAAGAACGGATTACGTCCACAAATGTTGGTTCGGTTACATCGATTCAAGCGATTTATGTGCCTGCCGATGACTACACTGACCCGGCTCCAGCGACTACTTTCGCTCACTTGGATGCAACCACCAACCTTGAACGGAAACTTTCTGAAATGGGGATCTATCCNGCAGTAGACCCGCTTGCTTCTACGTCTCGGGCGTTGACACCTGAAATCGTCGGCGAAGAGCATTATAAAGTGGCTCGCCAAGTTCAGCAAACGCTGCAACGCTACAGAGAATTGCAAGATATCATCGCCATTTTAGGGATGGATGAATTAAGCGACGAAGATAAACTTGTTGTACATCGCGCTCGCCGCATTCAATTCTTCTTATCTCAAAACTTCCACGTGGCGGAACAATTTACGGGACAACCTGGTTCCTATGTGCCTGTAAAAGAAACGGTAAGAGGGTTCAAAGAAATTCTGGAAGGAAAATATGACCATCTTCCGGAAGATGCATTCCGTCTTGTAGGTCCGATCGAAGATGTAATCGAAAAAGCGAAAGAAATGGGAGTAGAAGTATAATAAAAGGGTTCAGGAGGTATTCATATGAAAACAATGAAAGTCACTGTCGTCACTCCTGATGGCCCGGTTCATGAATCAGAAGCGGAAATGGTAAGTACCAGAGCGACCAGTGGGGAGCTCGGTATCTTACCCGGACATATTCCGTTGGTTGCTCCTTTAGAAATCGGTGCTGTTCGTTTGAAAAATGGCAATAATACACAATGGATTGCTGTCAGCGGAGGCTTTTTGGAAGTTCGTCCTGATCGAGTGACGATTTTGGCGCAAGCTGCTGAAAGGGCGGAAGATATTGATATTGAACGTGCTCAAGCAGCAAAAGAACGAGCAGAGCGCCGTCTGCGGCAAGAAAACATGGATAATAAGAGGGCAGAATTGGCATTAAANCGGGCTGTGAACCGCATCAATATATACAAACATAAATAATTGGAATGACCAACCTAGGCTGATCTGAACAGGAAATTTNCGCTTTCTTGTTTGGATCAGCTTTTTTATCGGACTAATGAAATGATCATTCTGCTTTTCGTTTATCTATTGCTCACCGTAAAAAAGAATGGTTGCTGACTTTTTTCGTTTATTTTAGGTAAGACGTTAAACGGAATAAAGGCTGATTTTATGGAAAAAATGGTCATATCAGCGGGAGTTTGGAACGAAAAATATGGAAGCAGGAAAGAGAAGGCATGGTCTTTAGAGTGAGAGGAAGGTTGACCTGTTGATTTTTGATTGAATNGAAAGAATAGGAATNATTCATGAGGNAATNAAATCTCTTTTTTCAAAAGAATGAAACCATCATTCTCAAGAAGAGACTATGTTGTTCGGCCAATCATCGGCAAGGATGGATCATCGATTAGAAAATGGAATGACAGTCGTTCTCTATGCAAGATTTATGCTACAATAGCTGGCAGGTGGAAAACCTGGAAGGAGAGGTCAGGATGGTTGCACAATTTGGACAACAAGCGCTCCTCAGCATTCTTTCCCATTTGGTGTTTATAGCGATTACATTTTGGGCTTTGCAAGCGCTAAGGTTTGAGAAGCTGATTAAACCCAATAGAGTCTTTCAAGCCAGGCTGTTATACGTCTTGTTGACAATTGCTATTGGTTCAGTGGTCAGCCAATTTTTCTTGGATTATTTGCTATGGTCGCAGCAGCTGCCAATGATGTTTCAATAATTTCTGTTTTTTTGGATCGGAAAAGCGGCCGGAAAGATGACGNTTCCTCTTGATCATAGGGAAAATGNATCGATTTTCAATTTTGGATGGTCCTGAGAATTTAGTTCGTTCTTCACACTTGAATTTTTAAAAATTTTATTTATTATTTTCTTTGGATGCAGTTTTTTTAAACTGCTTTTTGTTTGCTTGATTAGCAAGTGAAAATGTACACAAGACTCATTGTTGAAAGATGACGATTATTCCCACGTATTTCTCCCAGGTAACCGGAAACACTGTTACCAAAGGGGAGAAGATGTATGAAAGGAAATTATATCATTTTCGTCATTATTATTGGCATAATGGGTTTTTCAATCGTACTTTTGGGGAAAAACACGATAGCNGTGAANCCGAAACCGGAAATCGAAACACTTGCTAATCTGGCGGAAAGTATGAATGGAACGATTTCTTCATGGTCTTTACACACGAGGGAACCGATTCAAAGTGAAAAAATTGGACAAACTGTACGGAAGCTTCAGGCGGAGTTTTCACACTGGGCTTGGTCCAAAAATACAAATAGTAATGAGAGTTCATACTCTGCTGTATCAACCAAAGGAAATATCCGCCAAACCATTCAAATTGTTTCCAATGAAAACGAACAATCGTATGTCCTTTATACAGTTGAAGGAAGTGACCTGAAAAAAGAAAATCTTTCTTTTATTCATGGAGGGTTTGAAGAAAATTACTCGAAAATTTTTANTCACCACCCTCTGGTTTTCTCTTGTATAAAGGGGAAGTTCAATGGTAAACTTAAGGAAGTTTTGTCAAATCAAGTTTCCTCTATGATGACGGCATTAAATGCAAAAGAAACGGAAGCACTGAAAGAAGACGATCTCTATTCCATTTCAGCTTATTCAAAACAATTCAGTCAGAGCTTACCTCTGAAAGAAAAACGGATGAATTTGCAAATTGGATTGAGAGAAGAACAATTGGACGCCAATACATCCTTTGTCATTGGCACACCAATCATTACAGTTGAATATTAATATAGAGAATTAGGACGCGGAGGGGAATACTCTTGGAAAAAATCATCGTCCGCGGCGGAAAAAGGCTGAACGGCACAGTGAAAGTGGAAGGCGCAAAAAACGCCGTTCTCCCTGTTATCGCTGCAACAATATTAGCAAGTAAAGGAAAAAGTATCATTCGTGATGTACCTGCTCTCTCCGATGTGTATACCATTAACGAAGTGCTGCGTCATTTAAACTGTGACGTGAACTTTGAAGACAATACAATCATAGTAGACGCATCTAGAGAGGTTTTTGTAGAGGCCCCGTTTGAATATGTACGAAAAATGAGGGCGTCTGTATTAGTCATGGGCTCGTTGCTTGCCCGTACCGGTAAAGCGCGGGTAGCCCTTCCCGGTGGCTGTGCAATTGGATCCAGACCGATCGATCAGCATTTAAAAGGCTTTGAAGCAATGGGGGCTGTTGTCAAAGTTGGCAACGGTTTTATAGAAGCNGAAGTTCCCGGCCGATTAAAAGGTGCGAAAATTTACCTTGATTTTCCTAGTGTAGGAGCGACCGAAAATATATTGATGGCTGCTGTATTGGCAGAAGGAACAACGATCATTGAAAACTGCGCCAAAGAACCGGAAATTGTCGATCTAGCGAATTTTCTCAATAAAATGGGAGCAAATGTTAGAGGAGCAGGTACAGGTACGATTCGTGTAGAAGGCGTTGATTATTTGACCGGGGCGGAACATGCCATTATTCCAGACCGAATCGAAGCCGGCACTTTTATGACAGCTGCGGCTATTACGGGAGGAAATGTACTGGTTCAAGGAGCTGTTCCTGAGCATCTTACCTCTCTTATTGCCAAATTGGAAGAAATGGGCGTGACTGTCATTGAAGAAGCGAACGGCATCCGAGTCATCGGTCCGGAAAAGTTAAAAGCTGTGGACATTAAAACGATGCCGCATCCCGGTTTTCCGACAGACATGCAATCACAAATGATGGCTCTTTTGCTGAAAGCAGAAGGTACCAGTGTGATTACGGAAACTGTATTTGAAAACCGGTTTATGCATGTGGAAGAATTCCGACGCATGAATGCGAACATTAAAATTGAAGGACGTTCCGTTATTATTAACGGTCCGTGTAAGCTTCAGGGAGCTGAAGTGACGGCTACCGATTTGCGTGCAGCAGCTGCGTTGATACTTGCAGGCTTAGTCGCTGACGGCTATACCCGTGTAACGGAATTAAAGCATTTGGACCGGGGATATGTGAATTTCCATGGTAAGCTGGCCTCGCTGGGAGCCGATATTATCCGCGTTGACGAAGAAGACCAAGAAACCTTGACGGAAAAAGTTGCCATCACAGATGTGAAAGCGTGATGGTCGGCCCGCTTGATAAAAGCGGGCTTTTTTCATGTTTTCCACCAACGGGCGGCCTCTTTTATTTCCACGTTCGAAAAAGAATCCATCCACCATTATGCCCCGATGATCCGGACTCTATTCAACAAATTTCTGACATAAAAGCTTGTCCTCCGCCATATGTTGGAGATGAGAAAAGCTATTGCCCTTTCTGTCTCAAAAAACGTTACTGGAGGACGTAATACATGATGAAGAACTGGAATCCACTGTTTATTTTATTAGCTATTCTGACTACATCAGCGATGATTATACCGGCCTTGCTTGTCATTCCGTTTTCCGATCAAGGGACGAGCGGAAAAATGACTGAAAAGATTTCAGCGAATAAGAGCCAGTCTCAGTTGGAAAAACAATCAAGCGTAGAAGTGGCGGTATATAGATCCCAACTTCATAAAACGGAAAAAGAGCCGTTGGAAAAATATGTGGCTGGTGTGGTGGCCTCGGAAATGCCGGCGGATTTTGAAATGGAGGCATTAAAAGCGCAAGCCTTAACGGCTAGAACGTTTATTGTCAAAAAATTAATGAAAGGTTCTGATGCGCCGGACGGAGCGGATGTCACCGATACGGTGAAAGACCAAGTGTATAAAAGCCCTGAGGAATTAAAACAAATATGGGGAAAAGATTATCAGTGGAAGATGAAAAAAATAGAAGAAGCGGTGGGCCAAACGGCTGGAAAAATTTTAACTTATAATGGAGAACCTATCTTAGCTTCGTTTTTTTCGACAAGCAATGGTTATACGGAAAACTCGGAGGATTATTGGAAACAGCCGATACCGTATTTAAAAAGCGTCAAAAGCCCATGGGATAAAAAATCTCCGCAATATTACTCCAAGACGGTCATCCCCGTAAAAGAGTTTGAAAAAAAATTAGGGGTTCATTTAAAAAATAAAAAAGATGCCGGTACTGTCATCCAACGGACAGCTGGCAATCGAGTCGGGAAAGTCTTGATTGCTGGGAAAGAATTTACGGGAAGGGAGATAAGGGAAAAGCTTGGGCTGAAGTCTGCAGATTTTTCCTGGGTGATAAAAGGCGATCATATGACGATTACGACAAAAGGATACGGCCACGGGGTTGGTATGAGCCAATATGGTGCTAATGGAATGGCAAAAGAAGGGAAAAATTACATACAGATTTTAAAATATTATTATCAACATGTGCAAATTGCCTCTTCAGACGATTATTTGAAAAACCGGATCACCGCGCAAAAATCAAGTGAAAACGGAAAGAAAACGGCGATTCCTTAAAAGGTGAGGGATNTTCGCCTTTTTCATAATGAGACTCACTTCTTTGGAAGACAAGACAGGCAGCATTTTCTGGATGGGACCATTATTCGGGAAATGCTGCCTTTTTTTAACCTTATAATATAAAACCCCAGAATATGGTGTCGCGATTACGTGAATAATTTTAAATGGATTATCGAAAAATAAAAAGTAAAAAAATTTTTTGAAAAAA